>Ga0209542_10000549_pt1 | contig 90626 bp, 88 predicted proteins | sample RifCSPhighO2_01_FD_184028 | JGI IMG/M metagenome (GOLD analysis project Ga0209542, IMG submission 184028) | Soil microbial communities from Rifle, Colorado - Rifle CSP2_plank highO2_0.1 (SPAdes) (version 2) | ecosystem: Environmental > Terrestrial > Deep subsurface > Rock core/Sediment ...
GTCAAGGTAGTTCATGCTTTCAGAAGAGAAAGCCATGGAGATTCTCAATGGTTATGAGAGGAAATATTCTCGCAGCGAAGTAAAAATTATTAAAGAGTTCATAGAGAGGCTCTGTCAAATTGAATATAAAATACTCTGCGAGAGATCAAAAGCCCAAAACAGCGATCATTTATACACGGGTGTCGACCGACGAACAAGCTGACTATGGGTTTAGTTTAGCTCATCAAGAAGATCTCCTACGCAAAGAGTGTGCCCGAAGAGGGATTCATGTTATTGCTCACTACACGGATGAGGGATACAGCGCTAAAGATTTCAAACGCCCCCATTTTCAACAGCTACTTGAATACCTGAGGAGACACAAAAAGCAGATTCAGTATCTGTTTGTAACGAAATGGTGCCGGTTTTCAAGGAACATTGAAAACACAATCCTAATGAACCGTGAGCTGCTCTCTTACGGGACACGTGTCATCACACTGGATGACGGAGAAGAGTCAGACAATCCGGCAAATTTGTTGCTCACGATGCTGAACATGACTCTGCCTGAGATTGATAATCGTATTCGGTCAAGAAACACAAAGTCAGGGATTCTACGTGCTCTCAAAGAGGGTTATTATCCTTACGGATACGCTCCAGTAGGCTACTCGAAAGATCGAAGTGCTCTAAAAACTCCTTTGCTTGTTCCAGATGACAAAGCTCCTCTTGTTCGTGAAGCTTTTGAAGTCTTTGCTACAGGCACTTTTCCTATTGAAGATGTCAGAAAAGCATCCTGGAAAAATGGGCTTCGATTGCAACGCAGTCAATTCGGCCAGATGTTTAGAAATCCTGTCTATGCAGGAAAGCTTTATGTGCCAGAAACCACAAATGAAGAAGGATGTCTGGTGAAGGGAGTTCATGAAGCGATTGTTTCAGAGGAATTGTTCTTGAAGGTGCAAAGGATTTTAAATAAACGTACCGAGACTAACTCTTGTTTACGCACGAGAGAAAAGCTGCGCGACGAACTCCCATTAAGAGGCCATTTAACATGCCCTGAATGTGGAAAAACGTGGACAGGAAGCATTTCTTCAGGCAACGGTGGAAAATATCCTTACTACCACTGTGAAAGATCTTGCAAGGTGCGCGTCAACGCTGATTTTGCTAATGAACGTTTTTTACAATTTCTAGGCACTCTACAGCCACCCCAGGAAATTATCGATCTCCAAATGGCTATGATGGGGGTTCTATTTAAAGCAAAAGAGGGGGATCGGGATGAGCAAGTTCATAAGTTAAGGATAGAAATTGAAAGGCATAAACAAAATCTTCTAAAACTCGATCAACAGCGATTTCTTACAGGAGAGATGGACCCAGATTCTTATAAACGGCTGAAATCGCATACTACCGAGCAAATTGATAGGCTAACGATCCAAATGAATGATTTGGAAGCCGCCGATACAGCATTTGAAAAATACGCTCGCTACGGAATGAGTCTTTTGAAGGATTTGACCTGGTATTTCCAAGAAGCAGAACTCCAAGCCAGAAGAAAGTTGCTTGGTTCGATCTTCCCCGCAAAATTGATCTTTCAAGATGGAAATTATCGAACCAGCGCATTGAATCCGGCGCTCGCTCTTATCTTACAGAAAAACAAAGGGTTACAAAATGAAAAAGCCGAAGACATTGCCATTTCTGAAAATGTCTCCGGTGATGTGGCCAGAACTGGAATCGAACCAGCGACACAAGGATTTTCAGTCTTTAAAAACCCTATTCGACCATTACTCTAGATGATCTAAAATCACCTTACGTTGCTGAATCATACAGGGGAAACGGATTATTTTCGACAAAAGTTTGTTAAGCAACGGTAATCGAGTTCAAGCCTGGGAAATTGGCTATTCCGGATATATTCCGGATGGAAATCTGCTTTTGTGTTTACCATTACCTCTTCTCTTCTAGCTCCGCAAGCAACTTATCATAAGCATTAACAAGCTCATGAGGTCGCTCTGGAAGTAGATAAGGCTGTTTCATGGCCGTCATCACAAAATCCTGACGCGATATTCCCATCAGCACAGCCCGTCCCTTAGCTCGCCCTGGGAACAAACCCCATAAAGTATTTCGCATCCCATCTTGTGGATCATTTGGCAAAGTACCCTGGAAGTCGAAAATAACCATCATTGAACTATTAATCCATGCGACAGGGAAACATTCTTCAGGGAAATGGACCAAGGAAAATCCTTTTTTGTATCCACTTGTGAAATTCTTTCTTCCTTCAAGAAAGCGCGGATAATCTCTCTTTAAGCGCGTACCATCAACGACCCACACCATATTCTGATAAAAGGCCTCACGTGCGGCCCGTTCCTGAGGATCTAGATGTGAATGCTGGAACTCAATCACAAAACCTTGATCAGTCTTTACATCAGCGATGTGTTTTTCATCATTTTCAGCTTTATGGATAATCTCTTGCCATTCTTTAGGAAATTGTTCCTTCCACGCTCGATGCCATTCAGACTCTTCCCACCATGGATCGCATTGTAATTTTGTCTTATGAGCCCAATGGTGGACTCTCAAGTCTCCACACTTCGCTACAACTGGGCTATTACAACACTGGCATTTGCCAATAAGTCCTGATTGGGGCTCTTGGCGTTCGTTATTTACTAATGCATATTTCATTTTCATGTTTGCTATCTCTCCTTTCTGGCATGCCCAAACCTAGTTTTATCCCTTTTTTTGCGATAGGCTTCTGCGTCTTTATCAAACAATTTTTCGACGATTTGACTGAGCTTGTCAGTATCGCCTTTTTTTAGGGGCAAATTAGCAAAATTCATGGCAATTTAAGGCACGAGTTTCTCAGACACATTAGTTTACAGTAAAGTTAGAAAAACATCTTGAATGTGGGCGATCTAGAAAATCAGCTATAAAAACTCACAATGCTCTGGAAGGCAAAAATGTCTTGTGACCTTGCTTCCAAAAAATGAGGCTAGCCAAAACGCTGCTCCTGCAACTTTGCTTTTTTCCGAGATCTCACTCTTCTAGCCAGTTCTTTGCAGAAAAAAACTGGCCATTTCAAGATTCGTCCATAAAGACCCTTTATGAGCTCTTCTTGAATGCTGTCCAGCTTGTCGTTTTCAATTCGTCGGCCAACGCCGCTGCTCCAAGCCATTTGAACTCTCACCAAAGTTTGAGTTGGATGGTACGCTAAATTCTCATGCTGAGGATCATATTGATCGAGAATATCCATGCTTTTTGAAAGGCAATGATTGAGCTGGTATGAGAAAATCATTAACCCTAATCTCTCGATTCTTAATCTTTTTGTGACCTTCTCTATTTCTCCTAAAAGCTCATGATATTTTTGCAGGGTTGCTCCCCCTCCAGACGCCAAATTCCGTGCCCGAGTAAAAAGCCCTTCCAATTCGGAAAGGCTTTGAAGACATCTTTCCCTAGCTACCATATCTCGATTTTTAACGTCCGATACTTGGCCTAAAGCCCAGCCAAGAACAACCAATCCAACATCTGACATGCATCTCTCCTTATTCCTTTCAAATACTTTGAAAAGTTTGCGATTTCTATTTGTTGCCTACTTCACTTGTAGATTTTAAACTGGTACTCTACTAAAATGATGATCTACATTCAAGTTTTTTTACAAAAATCGCAAAGTATGGTCGCAAAGAAAAATATTCTAGGAATGAAGTTTGGTTCGCTCACGGCGATCCAAGAAGCTGGCAGAAACAAAAACGGACGTGCTCTGTGGCTTTGTCGTTGTGATTGCGGTGAAGAGAGAATCGCAAGCGGCAAAGATCTTGGCAAGAAAGTCACGAGATGCCCGAAAAAATGCGTTCTCACAGAGGATCTCACTGGAAAAATGTTTGGAAATTTGTTGGTGCTTCAACAAGAAGGATCAGATAAACACGGCTTCCGGCGATTCAGATGTCGCTGTATGACTCCTCTCAAGGCCATTGAAAATGATCGGGACGAAAATACATTCTCCGATCGGGAAGGAATTTGCGGGGCAGAACTTTTGATCAATGCTATTGCACTCAAACAAGACTTGAAAAACGGCAGAGAAAGAAAGGTTCCGAAAAGTTGCATGCGCTGCTCAAGAATTCTATGGGGAAAAGATTTGCGAAAACGAAATCCGATGGAAGATTTATCTGGTCAAACATTTGGACGGCTTACCGCTATTCGACCTCTATTTCGTGGTCATAAAAAAACGTACAAACGGCCAATGTATGAATGCGCTTGCTCCTGCGGTTCAGGAGCTATTACCTACGTTAGACGAGAAGCCCTGATTGGAAACTCTGTACAGCCGATCCGGAGTTGTGGCTGTTTACAGGTCGAGGCCGCAAGGGAAAATAAGGCGAATCTAATTCACGGTTTAAGTAATCACCCTCTTTATGGAGTTCGGTCAAATATTATCAAGCGATGCTACGACAATAAATGCAAAGCTTTTCCCCGATACGGGGGTCGGGGAATTCGTCTATGCGATGCATGGCTTGAAGATATTACAACTTTCTACCAGTGGGCAATAGACCACGGTTGGACAGAAAATTCAAGCATCGATCGTATTGATAACAACGGGCCTTATTCACCAGAAAACTGCCAAATTCTAAGTAGAAAAGAGAATGCGCTTAAGAGATTTCGAGATCACGGCACAGCATTCGAAGTAGATGGTAAACAAGTTAATGTCCACGAGCTTTCAAAAAAAACCAAAGTCTCTGGAGATTTATGTAAAAAGCTCTTATCAAATGGGTATTCCGAAGCTGATGTGTACTCCTATGGAAAACTCCCGCTTCACCAGAAAAATGCTTTAAGCCGTTCTATTCACCAAGGTCAAAAAATCACAATTGCTGAAGCTCGCGAGAAAAATCGAATTGCTAAAATCAAGCCTCCTCAATCTTCCGAGATGGGAAGCTACCGAGCAATGATGGCTCGTTGCTATAACCCTAAGGATCATTCCTATCGGAATTATGGGGCTAGAGGAATCAAAGTGTGTTCACAATGGAAAAATAACCCCTTGCAATTCTTCATCGATATGGGGCCAAAGCCTGAGCCAAAAGTAAGATACGCTCTCGATAGAGTTGACCCAGACAAAGATTATTCTCCCGATAACTGTCGATGGATTACCAGAGAAGAAAACAGCAGTAGAGTAACACGGTATTAAGATTAAACAAAGTCAAGTCCAAATCACGCGGACAAAACTTTGCGTGAAAAACACGATAGAAAAACTTCTAATCTGGCATCAAATCTTTTGGGGAGCATCCTAGGGCTTTTGCTAGGCTAAGAATATTTTCGAGAGCGATGTTCCTTTCACCCCTCTCTACAGAGCCAATATATGTGGGGTGCAAAGAAGATTTTTCAGCAAGATCTTCCTGGGTTAGCTCCAAATCTAACCGTTTTTGTCTTACAAGCTTACCAAACGCTGTTCGCGCAGGAGTCTTTCTTCGATTTTTTGGATTTTTGTTGGCTGCCACTTGATTGCCTCTTGATACAGAGGCTAAAAGCTTTGCAGTCCCAATTCCACAGACGATGAGTACTAATCTATGATTATGAGTACTATTTAAGTGCAGTGACTTTTATAATAATTAGAAACAAACAGAAACAGCATCAAAATTATTTGATCTAATTGAAAATAAAATATTTATTTATGACTAACATCAAAAAGGGTCTACACAGAATAGCGATCCTGCTTATAACCTCTCTGTCATTCTTTTTACTCATAACTCAAACTGTTGCTAACTGGAAAAGCTATCGACAAGGCCTTAGACAATTAAACTTGATCGAATACACAGCCGCCCCTGGGAAAGCTGCATTAACTGGAGAAGATCTATTAACTGGCAGACGTTTCGAAAAATGCTATCAAGGAGCTGTTGATGAAGGATATACCGATACAGAAATCGTTGAATATCTTTCTGATAAATATGTTGATTTCGATATAAATAAATTCAAAGAAAATGCACAAACGATCAAAGAGAAAGCATTTAGAAGAACTGTTATCATAAGTCTGTTTTATTATTTTCTAATTGCCGCTTGTATATATCTTGCGGTAATTTTGTGCGGATTCTGCATACGCTGGGTAGTAAAAGGATTTAAACCGAATCTATGTAAGGCAAACAAATAAACGGTGCAACTCTAGATGTAGCTTCATCCAAGCCTGTTGCAGGAACCTCACTTGCAATTTTAAAACAAAATTAAAAAAGACAGATCCTGTATATGTACCCCATGACGCACGCGCATATTAGGGAATAAACTCTCGTTTTTTTGCCCAATAAGCAAGCATTCCGCGCCGAGCTGCCGCCCTACTCTTATCCTTACCTTCCTGTGTCTTTGCGCCTGTTGATAAGCCTCCATGCATTCGGCAACGGCTATTAATCGGTTCTCCTGTTTGGAGATCTACCACGACCCTAGCCTTGCAGGAACTGCCGTTTCGGCACTTAGCACCACATGCAGGCTGGTTCTTTTTCCATAAACTTTCATTTTTCCAATGAGCCGAATGATAAACATCTAACATCTCAGCTTTTTTTTGATTGGAATAACTCCATGGCTCCCAAGGTTTATATTGCCAGGATCTAACCATAATACCCCCTCATTGGCAAGTAAAGTGCTTACCACCAATAATGCCCCGCTTCTCTTGCCATTATTTTGAATTTTTCATCTTGCTCTCTGTGTTTTTTCATCATTTTCCATGCCCTCTCCTTAGCTTTATCATTACCTTTTTCTTTGGCTGCAAGCCACCATCTAACATAATCCATATATTTTCGGGCTCTTTGATTTTTGAGCTGTTCAACCTTCTCAAAATCATAAAAGTCATATTTGTCCATCTTGCCCCCAATTTTATGCATCATGGCTGCGGTGCTGTTTCCATCATTGATATTTTAAATTTATCTGGATCATGCACTGCCATTACTGCCGTTAGATTTCTTTTGGCAGTAACGACAGTACATTGATCTCTGTATTACTTTCTAACGGCAGTAATGGCAGTATGCGATCGAGCTTGTTCAGAGTTCCATCTTTTGCAATCTTCAACCAGTTAGTCATCATCATTCTTTGGCGTACTCATTTGCTTTATCTTGGGGTTGATGTTGTAGCGAGAAGTGCGGCGTCCGCCACCTGGGCCTGAACCACCAACTTCATTTGCCTGCAACCATCCCTCATCTTCTAGCCAGTTTAAGGCAGCTTGCACAGCTTCATCGGTTGTCAAATACTTCCATTGATTTCGGCGTACATCTCTTGCAGTAAACCCATTTGACAGCTTGGACTTGCATAGCTTATCCGACAAAGCTTGCGCTGATCGAAGGCCATCATCGGCCAACAGTCCATAACAACGCCTGGCATGAGATTCCAGAAATTCACACCATGCCACTGCTCGTTGTGCCGATCGTCCCCTTATAGGTCCATAGCTTCCGGAAGAAACACAATCAACCAAATGAAAAATCAAAGCCAAAGCCGAAAAAAGTTTTTCAAATTTTGCTAAATGCTGTGCAATGAGAGGATCCTCTTCATTGGGAAGCTTTAATAGATTTAGATCTGTCGACCACTCAATAAATATTTTTTGTGCTTCGTCGTCGTATGTGAAGTGGGGAAATTTAACATAATCATCAGCGGGTAACGCACCCCACGCTATAGGATCTAAATTTGCAATCACATCAAATACGGCATAGGCTTTGTCTCTTGCTTCTTTATTGGGAATAAAATCACACCATTTCCAAGATCGCTGATCAGGATAAACAAGCACTTGAAAACGTTGTAGCATTCCATCATTAGCTAAAGCATTTGCAGATTGCTCAAGATAGCCTGTCAATTTATCGGGCTGTATACCTCCAAAAAGTGATGTACATAAATTTGGAATATGTATGCGTCCTCTCCCTATGCGGTCAGTATCAAAGCTCCCATACCCATTCCATGATTCTAAATAAAAAGATCTATCACCTTCGTGGCCTGCCTTATCCCATGATGCTATCAAACCTACTAGTTCATCTCTCAAAATCAAAAGCCCAGCTGGGTTATCCCTTAGAATTTCTCCCAGCTTCTCGATAGTTGTATCATTCGATTTATAACGCCTCTCAATTGGCTCTTTCGATGCGGTTTGTTGGTGGGCATGTAATTCTCTAACGGCACTATCCAGATCTCCATTCTTTTTTGCAGATGCCTTAATGCGCGATTCAATCGCCTCCTTTTTTGCATCAAAAACTATTTTATCGGCTAAGTATGCCTCTTTAGCCAACTGTAGATCTTCTCCAGACTGAGCAATTAATTTCCCAAGGGGTTTTAATGCTACACTGATAGCAGGAGACTTCTTCGATGAGGGCAGCCCTACGATACCTCCCCAAAGATTAGGTATAATCAACCACGAATCGTTTGATTTCGGCTTGATGGCACACTGCGCTCCAATAATGGCTCCCAAAGATACAATTACGGCAGATGCAATAAATTCAGGGGGACAAGGCATCCGATCGGCTTCATCTATAACCCAATCATGCAAAACTTCAGGAAGAAGAATTTCAGGATTGAAGGCTGGCACAGGATAAAGAGATCCCTTGATGGGATTGGGATCCGGCCAATTAGATCCGGATAGGTTTTCCAGATTCTTGTTTTCTAACAATTGTCTCTTAACTTCATCCAAACCTAAGTGCACATGAAGATCGTTAAAGTCAGTCGGGAGCTTTCCATTACGAAGCTTACAATTATCGGGAAACAACGGAAATATCATCGAGCAGCCGTGCTTCTTTACTGCTTCTTCAGCTTTTACACGCCCTGGATTATGATCTGTTTCCTTATCGTCATCTGCTAGAATTATAATTTGATTTTTAGGATATTTGGTTTTTAGATTTGCAATTACAGAATCAAGATTTCCACAATCAAATGCAACAACCACAGGTTCATGATTTGCTTCATGAGCACTCGCCGCTGTTGCATATCCTTCGGCAACGTAGATACAACTATCATTATTTACTTCTCCGATAATATAAAAATTGCCTCGTTTTAACCCATGAATTCTTTTTGTCCCATCCGCTCCAATATACTGCACACCACAAACCTCCCCTTCGGCATTGTGAATCGGAATAACCAAAACGTGATTGCCATAACCATCCTTAGAATATCTTACACCGTAGACATAGACAGATTTTCTGCTTAAATAAGCCTTATGATCACGATGCGAGGGGAAAGGCGATGCTCGATCCCATAAAGCACGAGCATTCTGAGCCCGCTTTTGTTTATCTTCTTCAATCTTTAATTCAATTTTTTTTTGTCGCTTTAGCCAATCTTCTCGTATAGCCTGTAACTCGCTTTCACTGTAATTGGTACTTTTGTGTTCCCAGGAACTGTATTTAAAACTGCTTCCGTCACTCCAAGATCCATATACACAATTCAAGTAGGGTGTTCCCCGAATCGATACGCCATCAAAAGCGATATACCACTCATCTTTTTCCCTCTTTTGATCCATTGTAAAACGATGAATTTTTCCATCTTTCTCAATGGGACCCTGAAATGGAACTCCATGATGAAGCATTTGAGAAAGACATTCATTGTCAAGATCTCCAAATGTATATTGAATATTAGTAGTGTTTCTAGTATCATCGCTCATAGTAAAAACGTCCTTTTATAAAGCCTTGAAGGTGCTACTTCAGGGCTTTTTATTTTAGTTGTTTTCATAGATCTTGCTCTTCGAGTTCCGGTTATTGGTCAGATTGATTCTCAGGTATTCTAGCAGAGCAATTTTAGGAACTATGCGTCGTCGTTTTGAGATCTGGATGAAAGGCAAAACACCACTATCTAAGGCTTGTCGGACAGCATATTTCGTCCCAAACAAGCCAAAAATGTATAAGTCATCGATAGTAAAAAAATGACGGTCTTTGAACTCCTTAAAGAATTCATCCGACACAAACTTTGTTTTCGAGGTCATGACACCACCTATGTTAAAGATCTGTCATGCAAGAAGATGAAACCAAATGCGTGGAGCAGAGAAATTCTATTTCTTGAAATTCACTTGATGCTTTTGGTATCTTGGGATGAGAAAAGCAGCAGCTAAGTAAATTGCTTTTTTATGCCATGATTACCTCGTACGTACTCATGGCTTTTTGCTTTTCTATCCCTATTCATTTATTCCTCTTGCATGACGCCTACTTGTTAATAATTGTTGCTTATTCCATCTAAAGCTATGCTGCTGAATAAAATTTCTGCATGTAAAGCTTTTTTTATTTTTGAGCACCCTTCTCATTTATCCCTACTTACTTTCAGAGATAAATGTCAGAAGCGCCTTCTCATCTAAAACAATGCGTCGACCTAGCTTCCTGACCACTTTATCTCTAAATCCTCCAGGATTTTTAAATAAAAGATTCTTCAGCATGTTTTCAGTAAGAAATGCATATTTCTCTACCGCTTGTCTCTTTGTGAGATACTGTTGGCTAAGTTCATTCATCAATCTTCTCCTTGTTATGTTTACGGATTCTCTTGCCGGAGATTTCCTTAAAAAACCTAAACAAGCTTCAGGCTGCTGAATAAAATTCCTGCGTGTAAAGCTTTTTTATTAGGAGAAGTCATTTTTTCAGTGGATTCCATCTAGTTTTATGCATTTTTAACCCCTTGAAAAATTTGCTCGGACATCTTCGATACTGCATCTATAGAACGTGATTCGACAAGATGAGCATAGCGTCGCGTCATAGACACACTCTTATGACCCAGCAGGTGGCCTATTTCTCCCAGAGATAAACCTTGAGCGAGCATCTCCGTGGCATAACTGTGCCGAGCATCATGCCCACGATAGTTTTTTAAGCCAGATCTCCTAATTGCTGTTCTGTAGGCTCTACGGAGGTCGAGAGGACGAGATTTGTCTTGTGAAGGAAAAAGATATCCAAGCGAGGATTGATTCGATGCTAACTGGCAGAGTAGTTCTAAAGGATAACCCAACACAGGAATAGAACGCATGTCGCCATTCTTTGATTCCCTAATGAAGATCTTTCCCTTGATCAAATCGACATCTGTCCATTTTAAATGACGAATTTCATTGTAGCGGCACCCAGTGGATAATTGAAGAACTACAAAGGCGTGTAAGTAGGTGTTTTCGCTCTCTTTGCAAGCTTTTAAAAGATCCTGCCTTTCCTCAGGGCTTAAAAAGCGCGTACGCTCACGAGATTCTTTTTCTCTGGAAATCTTTTTGACAGGATTGCCTTCAATCCATTCCCACTGTTTCTCGCAAATGCTTAAAACATGACTCAAGGTAGCAAGATATCTGTTACAGGTGCTTCCGCTACGAACTACCCCCTTTTCAGTGGTTTCATTGAGCAGCTTTTGTTTTTTTTCTGCGATTAATGATGGACGAATGTCTTTAAGGAAATAGTGGCCCAACTCTTTTTCCCACCACTGTAAATGCCCTCTTTTAACTACCGAGATCTTTTGCTCTTTAGAATATCGTTGCACGGCATCTTTGAAGACGTATTTTCTTGATTCAGCGATAAGCTGGTTTCTTCCGCAGCGGATCTCGCTTTCCGTTTTCTGAATCCAAGACTTTGCATCAGTCTTTCGATCAAAGGTAGCAGTTAACCTAGGAAATCCCTTAAGTTGGACTTCAGCATAAAAGCGCTTGCTTCCATTGCTTAGATCTTTTTCTTTGATATAACCCATTTTGACTCCTTTTAACCCGCGAGGAAGATGAGTAGTCCTGAGGACGGTACGATCTTCTCTCTTGAGAATTAGCTGTTTAAAAGGGAGTGCTAATGTAAAATCCGGACTATATCCGGAATAGACACTCCAAATTGGCACCTCAAAACAATTTTTAAGGCACCCGTTTGGGTGATTTAAGGAAATCTAGAATTCCGGACATATTCCGGATCGTTTACGCCGGCAAGAACGTAAAAGGTTTGGCCAGAACTGGAATCGAACCAGCGACACAAGGATTTTCAGTCCTCTGCTCTACCAACTGAGCTATCTGGCCTCACCTCGACTGTATAGATCTTTGGAATGGAAGTATGCTTCTCTCAACATCTTCGTTCCAAAAACATACAAGCTCGAGCTCATGAAAACCAGGCCAGCATAGCCGAAAGGATAAAATTTGGTAAACATCAATTGTCTGAACCGGTACGAGGCATCTCTTCGTGAATCTCTAAAATCATCATATCTTTGACAATGTTCACTGCTTCTTTCATCTGAAGATCAACGCTCATCAAAATCGGTTCGTCCACCATATTGGGAGGTAAGGAATCTGCTCTGATTTGTATAGAGGCGATTTTTTGTTTAAGAATCTGGAAATCAGGGTCCTTGGAGAGTCTTTCAACACTCTGCTGCCGAAGGGTCGGTAGGTGCTCTTTCCAAAATAGGACAACCCTTTGTGTATAAGGGAGGTAACGCATTTGGAACAGACGGCGAGCTCTTTCATCTAGATCGGTTAGCGGGTCGATAAAGGCAGGCTGAACTTTATCTTGAGGCAAGGGGTATTCAAGATATTTCTCGCCAATTTTATAGGGCGCGTAATGGGTGGGAACTACGATATCAGCGGCCACGCCGTCAATCTGGGTGCTTTTCCCAGAAGGTGTATAGTACCTACCCACAGTTACTTTAAAAAACATATCTGCTTTAGAGTCAGTGACTGTTTGATACTGGATCGAGCCCTTCCCAAAGGTGTGCTTATCGCCGACAATCAGTGCAACCCCATAGTCCTGTAGGGCCTGGGCTACAATTTCAGAGGCCGATGCAGACATTTTTGAAGTCAAAATGACAAGGGGACCGCTAAAATAGGCTTTGGGAACGATGTTTCTTAAGTAGTGAATTTCTCCCTGCCCATACTTTGATATGACAATTACCCCGCTAGAAACAAAGAGGCCCGCCACTTTAACCGCTTGGCTAAGAAATCCCCCCGAATTTTCCCTCAGATCCAACACCAGGCCCAAAAGTTCCCCCTGCTCCCGAAAAGAATCGATCGCATCTTTAATATCCTTTTCGCTAGATACCCCCCCTGCACTCTCATAGAAAGAATGGAGTTTAATCTTGCCGATGACACCCCCATCTACCTTCTCATATCCAACTTGCATTCGCTCTTCATTCATGACGATCGCTTTTTTGAGAAGAGGGACCCGGTAGAAACTGCTATTTTCTGCCTCTTCCCGTTTGAACCCCAAAATCAACTTGTTGTCATCCGAATATTTCAACATCTCGAGAACCTTTTCAAAAGGTGCCCCGCTAGTAGAAATCCCATTGATCTCAACCAGTAAGTCGTTGATTTGAATTTGTCCAGAAAGCTCTGCTGGAGACCCCTTGATGAGTTCCGCAATAATCACGCCATCTACCCCCTCTGCCAGGACGACACCCACCCCTTCAAAATGCTTTTCTAGCGTCATCCTCATCTCAAAAGCCTCTTCAGGACTAAAAAAACTCGTATGAGTATCTAAACTTTTGGCAAAAGCCTTGAGAATGCGCAAAGTCAAAAGATATTCCACCCGCTCCCCATTTAGAGGGCCGTGTTCTGTTGTTAAAAAAAGATAGGTATTTTCAATGCGCGTGACCCGTTTTTCAAAGAGCTCAAACACTTTTGTCTTTCTTTCTTGACTGTCCAAATGAGTTCTCGCTTTATGATAGAGATAAAAACGGATCATGCGGTTCTTTTGTCTTTCTATTAATTCGTGCTCAGAACTCGCAAACCCTTGAAAGACAAACGGCCTTGTCGCTTCCGTCTCCTCCATTGCATGCACTAACTCTTTTGCCACAAAGCCTCGCGCTGCTTGTGCACGCACAATGGACTGCTGGATCAGTCCATTCAAAGCAAAAAAATCACTGTAATCCCGACGTTCCAAACGAGCCAAGATTTCAAGAGCCTTTTTGTCACTTATCGCTAGATAAGGACCTGCTTCCGACTCGAGTAGGTATGCTTTCTCAGGGTCAAAATGCTCAATATAAAGCTTCATTGACCGCCGGACAATGGTCGTATTGAGTTTTTTATTCTCAATATGAAACGTAAAAAACCTATCCATCACTCGAGAGATGTCTTGGTACTGTAAGGATTGGGACAGGGGAAAGGCTGGTTGCATCCAGAAAATACAAAACAAAAAAATAACAATCGCTTTTCTCATAATCTCTTGGGTGTCAGTCGTAAAAGAAAAAAATGGGAGGTAAGAGGAAATCTAAAAGGACCGAAAAACTTTCAAACTTAGCGTCGTCAGCTTGGCCTTAGCTCCTCAGGCCTCCCAATCAAGATAATATAATTAATTAAGTTATTTTTCAAATTAATGATTAATTATATTTGTATGTTGTTAATTATAGTAAATTTGAGACTGTTGTTATGTTGTAAATGATTTGGTTAGGTCTTACAGTCCCTTAAAGGGTATCTACAAAGACTTTCCTTTTCTTTAATCCCTTCGCCTACTATACTCTCCTACTATCGTTACTTATAAACGGAGGTTGGCTCAATGCCGACAGTAAATCAACTTGTGAAGAAAGGGCGTCGAGATAAGACGGTAAGAAAAAAGTCTCCAGCCCTCATGCAGTGTCCTCAGCGCCGTGGTGTGTGTCTCCAGGTCAAGACTAAGACCCCGAAGAAGCCTAACTCGGCTTTAAGGAAGGTTGCTTGGGTTCGCTTGTCAAATGGGCAGGAGATTATCGCATACATTCCTGGCGAAGGACATAACCTCCAGGAGCACAGTATTGTCCTGGTGCGCGGCGGTAGGGTTAAAGACCTTCCTGGCGTGCGTTACCACATTGTTCGTGGCGCCCTTGACTGCGCAGCGGTTAAAGATCGAAAAAAATCTCGCTCAAAGTATGGGGCGAAAAAACCAAAGTAAACCCAGGATATTGCATTCAATATCCTAGCTCTCGGTTTGTACTGGAGTCAGCAGTCCAATCCAAGGCGCGTGGAGAGGGAAGCCTCCGGGTGAAGAAAAATAGGGAAAAAGCTTATGTCTAGAAGACGTCGCGCTAGTAAGCGCCAGATCGATCCAGATCCAGTCTATCAAAGTGTTGTTTTGGCAAAGTTCATCAACAAAGTGATGTTGAGTGGAAAGAAATCGGTCGCTCGTAGAATTGTCTACCGAGCTTTAGAAAAATTCGCAAAGAAAATCAAAGCGGAAAATCCGTTAGATGCCTTTGAGCAAGCTCTAGAAAACTCCAAGCCTATGCTCGAAGTGAAAACTCGAAGAATCGGTGGCGCTAACTATCAAGTGCCTGTAGAGATTCCGGGAGAAAGAAGAATGGCAATGGCTATGCAATGGATCATTGCGCATTCCAGAGCTAAGCCGGGAAGGGCAATGGAAGAAGCTCTTTCTTCAGAGCTCGCAGATTGCTTTAATCACGAAGGCACGACGATTAAGAAGAAAGATGATACGCACCGCATGGCCGAGGCGAACAAGGCTTTTGCCCATTATAAATGGTAAGGGAAGAAGATGGGTACAGACCGTAAACGACCAGAATCTGAAAAATTAGAAAAAGTTCGCAATGTGGGAATTATGGCCCACATCGATGCGGGCAAGACGACAACGACGGAGAGAATTCTCTTTTATTCTGGGAAATTACACAGAATTGGCGAAGTGCATGAAGGGGCTGCTACCATGGACTTTATGGAGCAGGAAAGAGAACGCGGTATCACGATTACTTCTGCTGCCACCACTGTCTATTGGCGCGACTGCAAAATCAATATCATCGATACTCCGGGTCACGTGGACTTTACCATTGAAGTGGAAAGGTCTCTTCGAGTTCTGGATGGTGCTGTTGCTGTATTTGATGCTGTAGCTGGCGTTCAACCTCAATCAGAAACGGTTTGGAGACAAGCTGAACGATATGGTGTTCCTAGAATCGCATTCATCAATAAAATGGATCGCATTGGCGCAGACTTCCTTAATGCCGTCAAGACAATGCGCGAAAAGCTTCACGCAAATGCTATCCCGGTCCACTGTCCGATTGGCGCGGAGTCTGCATTTGTCGGCATGGTGGATCTCGTCACCATGAAGGCTTACATCTTTAAAGATGAGACGATGGGAGCCCAGTACAGCACTGAAGAAATCCCGAAGGACTTGTTGGAACAGTGTAAAAAAATGCGCATGGAGCTTCTTGAGGAGCTAGCCACAATCGGCGAATCGAATGAAGCGTTCTTAATGAAAGTCCTCGAGGATCCAGACCATATTCCCGAAGAGGAAATCCATGCAGTCATACGCCAAGGTGTCATTACCAACAAATTCAATCCAGTTCTCTGCGGTACTGCCTTTAAAAACAAAGGGGTGCAGCAGATTCTCGATGCGATTGTCCGATGGATGCCTTCTCCGATTGATCGGGGCATGATCCAAGGACACGAAGTGGACTCAGATGTAAAAATGGAAATTTCTCCGGCAGATGACAGTCCGCTTTCAGCCCTTGCCTTTAAGATCATGACAGATCCTTATGTAGGAAAGCTCACCTTTATCCGTATTTATAGCGGGACTCTTGCCAAGGGCTCCTCTGTTGTGAATACGACAAAAGACAAAGATGAGAGGGTTTCTCGCCTTTTAGAGATGCACGCAAACCAGAGAAAGGATCGCGATGAATTTTTTACTGGGGATATTGCAGCGGCTATTGGACTAAAATATACGACAACAGGCGATACGCTCTGTTCAAGAGATCGCCCTCTCATTTTGGAGAAGATGAATTTTCCAGATCCGGTGATCTCCATGGCGATCGAGCCGAAATCAAAGGCAGATCGAGAGAAACTCTCCAAAGCCTTGAGTGCGCTTTCTGAAGAAGATCCGACATTTCGTGTGATGACGAACGAAGAGACTGGTCAGACCATCATTATGGGAATGGGCGAGCTTCACCTGGATATCCTTCGCGATCGAATGATGCGGGAGTTTTCCGTTGAGGCGAATGTAGGGAAACCGGAAGTTTCTTATAAAGAAACTATTACCATGCCATGCAAGTCAGAAACCAAATATGTCAAGCAGTCGGGTGGACGGGGGCAATATGCTCATGTTTGTCTTGAAGTGGAGTCCAACGAACCAGGTAAAGGGAATGAGATTGTCAGCAAGATTGTTGGCGGTGTGATTCCAAAAGAATATATCCCAGCTTGTATCAAGGGGATTGAAGAAGGGCTTCAGACAGGAGTACTAGCTGGATATCCGCTGATAGATTTGAAAATTTCGATTGTATTTGGGTCTTATCACGATGTGGATTCTAACGAAATGGCGTTTAAAATTTGCGCTTCCATGGCGCTTAAGGATGCTGCGAGATCTGGCAAGCCCATTTTACTAGAGCCGATCATGAAAGTGGTCGTTGAGACTCCGGAGACAAACATCGGAGACGTTATTGGGGATCTTAATCGCAGGCGTGGCAAAATCCTTGGCCAAGACCAGCTCAAAGGTGCCGTGGAGGTAAGCGCGGAGGTACCTCTCAGTGAGATGTTTGGCTATTCAACACAACTACGCTCTATGAGCTCAGGGCGCGCAACCTACACGATGGAACCTAGCCACTTTGAGCGGGTTCCGGCGAAAATTCAAGAAGAAATTTGTAAAAAATAAAAGAGTTATGGGAAAAGCACCAAGAAAAAAGATACGCATCCGTTTAAAGGCATTTGATCAGCGAATGCTCGATCGGTCAGTTCAAGACATCGTTGAAACCGCGAAGCGCACAGGCGCGCGGGTTGTGGGACCTATTCCGCTCCCAACTAAGCGAGAAATCTACACTGTATTGAGATCTCCTCATGTAGACCGTAAGTCTCGCGAGCAGTTTGAAATGAGAACACACATCCGTGTTCTCGACCTTCTAGACCCTACTCTTGATACCATCGACAAGCTCAAGGTTCTGCCTGTTGCTGCCGGTGTTGATATCAAAATTAAGGCTTAAACACTTTGACTCGACTTTGAGGGGGGGCTCCCTTCCTTTCTAGAAGAGCGCTTGTGGGCAGTCTAAGAACTGCCCATAAAAAAGCCTGGGAGTTTATTTTCTAACAGGGTCTCCTTCTATCTGTCCTTCACTACTAACCATGGGTGCACCTTTCCAAAAACAGCGACCAAAGATAGTGACTTCGTCTGGGATTTCTATACCCTCTCCCAAGAAGGCGACTGTGTAGAATTTCAGCGCATCCTCAGTAGCGTCTCTAAGACAAAGACCTACAAATCCCAATACGAATGCTGCGTTCAATCCAAAAAGGGTCGCGCAAACTACGGATGTAATCAATAAAATAGTAGAAAGATTCAAAGCTTTTGTTAAAAAACTACTTTTTGCGAGCTCTTGCTCCTGTGGCTTCTCCGATATAGACTCTGCATATTTATTAACGAGAGGGACCATACTAATGTTCATTGACATAGATTAACTCCTTAAGTTTAAATGAAAGAGAAGCCATTCTATTTGATATGGGAAAAAAATGCATCCAAAAAGCTGTAAAAAAACTAGAACATAAAAAAATAATGTGTCATTCTGGCGAAAAGATTGGTCTTTGCTGGAGGATATGAGTATGGGATCGCTTCTTAGATTGCTTTTTTTCGGCATGTGTTTTGCCCTTTTTGTACAGGCAGATGAATGCCGAGAACCCTGTCTTAAGGAGGAATGTGCGGTTCCATGTCCTCCGAAACCTTGTGAACCATGTCCTTCAGTGTGCTTCGAACCTGGCTATCCGACAAACCCTGGTTGTACTCCATGCGCGTTCAATACTTCTGCAGCTTATGAGCTGGGACCGTGCCCTTGGAATTTCTGGATTGATGGGAGCTTTACCTATTGGCTTGCTTATCAAGAAGGACTAGATGTAGCAGTCAGTTCGACAGAGATTGCTGCGGTTCTTCAATCGCCACAAAATGCTGTATTTTTGTTTCAAGACACGAGCTTTGAGCCAGGTTTTAAAGTAGGTCTTGGCTTGGATTTTGATCATGACCACTGGTCTGGTTTATTAGAATATGCCTGGTTTAGATCAGAGACGTCCATGAATCAAGCAGCTCCTGCTGATCTACGCGGGGGCACAGCTGTTTGGATATTGGATAACTGGGTCAGCGGACAGACGAATACTGCAGCTTCATCGATCCAGTCGCGATGGCGCTGTGATATGGATCTTCTAGATGGGAGCTTCATAAGGCCTTATTATCAAGGGACTCATTTGATCTTTGCTCCCTTTGGGGGACTGCGGGCCCAATGGATTCGGCAGTCTTTAAATATGAATGCTCAAATCTTCACCTCAAGCAATGACACTCCTCCTCTTTCTGCAACTATCAAAAATAAATCCCACTCTTGGGCAGTCGGTCCTCGTGTTGGATTTCAGGGAAGATGGCACCTCGGCTGGGGGTTTCGGTTTGAGGGAGATGCAGCTGGCTCTTTGCTTTTCACAAGATACAACAAGGTTCGGCATGCGCAAGAACCTACAACCACAGCGGATAGCGGCAGTGAGGTTTCCGCTGTGTTCAAAGACTACAACACAGTGAGAGCCGATAGCGAATGCAATCTCGGGATTGGATGGGGCAGTTATTTCAACTGCCGCGGTTACCATTTCGATTTGCTTGCGACCTATGACTTTCAAATCTTTTGGAACCAAAATATGATGAGGCAGTTGGTTGATGCTATTGCCGACGGCACCGGTCATTCTCCATCCAACCTCTATCTTCAAGGACTTACTCTAAAAGCCCAGCTTGATTTTTAAACTCACCTTACGCACACAGGGGGCCTTATGTGCGTAAGGTGAGTTTTTAAGGTTGTTCATCAGAAGAGAGCTGCTGGGTTGTTTGCATTTCATAGCTATCGAACCCATAGGGCAACGGGGAACTCTGCTTGACTCTTTTAGAAATGACTGCCCCATTTTTGATGAGAATGAAATAATGCCGCTCTTCGGCGTCGCGATTGCCTATTTTAATTCTTTCGATATATTCATATTCGACACAGCCATCTTCTTTTTCACGAATGGCGTAAGGCTTGCCTAAAGAAGAGAGTACTTGAGGCGTCGTTGCAGCCAGATCGATTTCATAAAAAGCCTCCATTGTGACCACGGGACTCCCGACGGAGCAAGAGGATAAGAAAAGAGCTGTGAGAAAGGTTTTTTTCATTCATCCTCCTCTTCTGGTTCTGAAGTGGCTTCGACAGGCTGAGGCCAAATGTGCGCCTCGATGAGAGTGCGAAACTGATCGCTCGTCACATACTCGCCTTTCATGTGATAGCTCCCGTCAGGTTGCAAATGATAAATCTCATACCCCTCAAAATGCATCTCATTATTGCGAAATTCCCAAGCGATCATTTTGTCGTCATAGACCCCCGTTCCGGCAATTCGACCCACATTCTGATTTTCCATATCGACGGAAAAGGTCGTATTTTGAAAGTTGTAGAAAGAAAGTTCATTGCGCATGTTTTCAGAAAGGCCCTGAATCTGGATTTCTTGGGCGCATGGAACCTTCCCAGAAAAATCCTTGTTTTGTACGGACCAGTTTGTATTGAATACAAGCTCCTCTTCCACCATATTTAAGAGGATTTTTCCTTCCCCTCGCCAAGATCCGGGTGAAAAAATAAACGAATGCTGGAACATGCCCTCTCCCACCTCTATACCAAATGTGATTCAAAAATCGGGCATGGGCAGAACCCTAGTGGCCGGTTTTTAAACCACGTTCGATATACATACCCTCAGGGTAGCGCAAAATTAAAAAAAGCAACAGGCAAGAATCTAACTCTTTTATGACAAGATATTTGGAGTTATGTTTTTTCAACGGTGAAGTCGAGGAAGAGGGAAATCAAGCCTGTAATAACAATAAAAATAGCAGCGAGTCGGAAATTTAAAGTCAGCAGGGAGGCTGCGCTTGGGCCAAATTGTAAGGCCCAGATGTCGATGATGCCGACTCCGGTAAAATAGCCGGCAAACAGTAAAGAGATGCTTTTTTCGATATAAGAATAGATGTTTTTTCCTTTTGCGATAGGGAATAGTTCTTTTTCCATTTGGGAAAGTAAGATGGGGAAGACGGCGGAACAGCCAAAGCCTGCGATGGCTAGCCAAGTGATAAAGCCCTTGATGTCGGTTTGAAGAGGGTACATAAAGGTGGCTGCTATAATCACCAAGATCAGGAAGTAAAAGATCCGTTTTGGAGGGAAGAAATAGAGGGGAATGAGAAGGGTAATCTGTCCCACAATGAGAAAAAACCAGAAGGTGGGGATGGTGTGGTCTGCAGCTTTGAGTCCAAAGCGACTGATTAAGTCCACATAGCCCCACACGTTAAATGTGGTTTCTGTCAATGCGTAAGCGATGATCGCGATACAGAGTAATAAGAGGCGGTAGTGCAGTTGCTTCCAAATTAAGCTGCCTTTTTCCATATGGATACGTCTGGCTGATAGGGGCAAATCAAAAAAGAAGACGTGCACAAACCAGATGCCAAGGAGGAGTAGCGTTCCTAAAACGGAGTAAATAATTGCAGGGGTAGTGTCTTGAATCAACGGAGCGAGCATGGCGCCTAAATTGAAAAAAACAAAAAGAACAACAACTACTACGCCCACTCTTTTGGGGAATTCAACAATGATATAGGTGACGAGTGAGTTAATGACAGAGGTGAGTGCCGCTCCAAAAAAGATCATGTTCAAAAAGACTAGTAGCAGAGGTCCCTTGCCCCCGCCCAGTGTGCTAAGGAAAAGGGTCGTCATTCCGAATAGGTTTAAAAGTAGCCCGCAATAAAGGACCTTTCTTAAACCCAACGTTCGGCACATCCATTGGTGCAAAAGAGACACGCTGATGGCACAAGTATAAAGAAGCACCTTGCACCAAAACTCGAGGTTGCTGGAAGAGTGGCCCATTAAAAAGTTTTTAGGGACCTGAAAGGTGGAAAAGAGCATGGTATGGAGAGCTCCAATGAGGAAAAGTCCTGTAGTAATGGTGATTTTTTGGCGGTTTGCGTGGAAGAACTTTTGCATTAGAACATAAACCTACGGCTGTAAATGCTTTGCAGCAGCCCGAGCGCTGCCATTGCTGTGATCGTAGAGCTTCCCCCGTAAGTAATAAAAATGAGCGGGACTCCTGAAATAGGGAGAAGCCCGCACATCATGCCTATATTCATCAGTACATGACCGGCGAGATAGACTGCAAGTCCGACCGCAAGATATCGGCCAAAAAGGTCTTTCGGGGCCGCTACAACCTGAAAACTAAAATAGATGAGAGTATAAAATAGAAATAGGAGAAAAAAGAGTCCTGCCATGCCAAATTCTTCGCCAAAGGCAGCAAAAACAGAGTCTGTATGAGCCGCAGGGAGCCATTTTCTTTTTGCAAAGTCGCTTTTTTGCCAGCCTGTTCCGCTGATGCCCCCGATGGCGATAGCTATTTGGGAGGCCTTTTGATGGTACGTATTGGGATTGATCCTTTCATATTGGTACTCTTTCAAGACAGTCGTGAAAATGGGGCGCATTTTTTCATGGTCTAAAATGCCTAAAAATAGAAGCGTAACAAGTACCAATATAGCGAATCCCGCCGAAGTGACTATTTTGAGCATTCCGCGATGGATATCGGCAAAATATCCCATGACAAGAGCGATGGGGCATAAAATCAGGGCTGTTCCCAAATCGGGCTGTTTTAAAATGAGAAAAAAGGGAATGCCGACCATGATCCCAAAGAGAAGGGCGGTGGAAAATGTCGACACTTTTGATCCACGCCTTTCTAAAAACCAGCTAAGAAATATTACAAGGATCAATTTCGTCTGTTCTGAGGGTTGGAAACTCGCAATGCCGGGTAGCCGATACCAACGATGCACATTTTGAATGGCTGGGACAAAAAAAAGGCCCACTAAACAAAAGACGATCCCGATGTAAAGAAAAGGGCTCCAGTTGCGCAAATATCGGTAGTCGAACCAAGCCATGAGGAAAAAGACCACCCAGCCTAAAAGAAACCAGCGGACTTGGCTTTTTACAAGTGGCGCCCCAAAAGACCCTGTATCGCTGCCTTCGGAAGTCATAGAAGAAATGATGAGAAGGCTGATGAACATGAGAGACAAAATAATGGGAAAAATCCTATAGTCGAGAAAACGAAAACACCGCATATAGATGATTCTACCCGGCTTTTTACATTTTTGGGACGAAGATGTTGAGAGAAATGCATTTTGAGTCGCTCGACTCCACCAATGTCTATGCAAAAACAAACAGTGGTTTATTTTCACAAAATGATATCACCTGCGTTACAGCAGATGAACAGACGAAAGGCCGCGGAAGGTTCGATAGAACATGGTTTTCTCCCAAGGGAGTGAACATCTATGCAACCTTTTATTTTACGTTGCCGAAAACTACGCGTGAGCTGGTCGCAATGAGTCAGGTCATGGCGATGAGTCTTAGCACCCTGCTAAAACGCAAAGGGCTACACCCAGAAATTAAATGGCCCAATGACGTCCGTTTAAATCACAAAAAAGTGGCAGGGATTTTAAGTGAGACGAGATTTTCAACAAAGATCGTGGAGTTTTTTGTGGGTATTGGGATCAATGTCAACTTAGACGAGGTCGCCTCGATTGATCAGCCGGCTACCTCCTTGAAAATAGAAACGGGACGAATCTGGGACCGAAAAGCTCTCCTTAAGGAACTTCAAGTGCAGTTTGAAAGCGATCTGGCCCTTTTTAAACGTGATGGCTTTGAGCCTTTTCACGATGATTTCGAAGCTCTTTTATGTTTCAAAGGACAAAGGGTACGCTGTTTTGATGGGGAAACCACCTGGGAAGGAATTTGTCACTCGATTACTCGAGATGGTCAGCTCAATCTCCGCTTGGAGAACGGCATCATTCATACCGTTCTCTCAGGGGATATTGTATAATCATAACTCAGCTACGGTCCTCTCGGAGAGAGAGGGATTCGAACCCTCGAAACGATTTCTCGTTTACACGCTTTCCAAGCGTGCTCCTTCAGCCACTCGGACACCTCTCCAAAAAAGTCTTACAAAAGAAAAAACAACTCAAGTTTAACGGGTTATTGATTATCGCTCAAGCAAGCCTTGATTTTCGGCGCTTTCACGCTGTTTAAATATGAATTTATTTGTTGCGATTGCTATTATATGATAAAAAAGATCATATTTCTCGTGGTGTGTTATGTTTCGAATAATTTCTTATTTCTGTGTTTTGCTTGCGACTTCTTCCTGTTTTCAAAAAAAATCTCCAGATCACAAGCCTATGCTTTTAGTCAGTATCGCTCCTTATCAATACCTAACGGAACAAATCGCAGGGGATGATTTTACCGTTTATGTTGTTGTTCCACCGAACGCAAACCCCCATTCCTTTGAACCCACATCCAGTCAAACACTAAAAATCGGTCAGGCCCTTATCTGGTTTCAAATGGGAGAGCCTTTTGAAAAAAAAATTCTTCCTGTTTTGCAATCCAAGAATCCAAGCTTGGTTACGAAAGATTTAAGAGACGGCATCCCCATGATTGGGGAGGGATGCTGCTCAGTGGATCAGATGGATCGGCACATTTGGCTTAGCCCAAGGCTAGCAGCAGTGCAAGCGGTGATGATTGAAGAGGTGTTAAGTCAAGCTTTCCCTGAATATGCAAGCTTTTTTAAGGAAAATTTAGCTAAGCTCACGGCTTCTTTGGCAGCCTTGGACAGCGAGATCCATGAGGAATTGAAAAAGGTTGAGAATCGCTCCCTTTTAGTCTCTCATCCAGCCTTCGGTTATTTTTGTAAAGAGTATGGCTTTACCCAGCTTTCTGTAGAATATGAGGGAAAGGACCCTAAACCGCAAGATTTAGCAAGAATCCGGAAGCAGGCCGAGAGAGATCCGATGGAATTAGCCCTAGCACTTCCGCAGTATAATAACAAGGGCGTGCAGCTTATAGCTAAAGAGGTGGAAGCCGCAGTGCACTTTATCGATCCCTATTCTCCAGATTATTTCAAAACCATGCGAACCCTTAGCACTCTCATTCAACATCCCCATGACAATTGCCATTGAATCGCTCTTTTTTTCCTATGGTCGCACCAACATTTTAGAGAATGTCCGTCTTTTGGTGGAAAAGGGGGAGTTTATCGGCATAATGGGGCCTAATGGCGGGGGAAAAACCACTCTTCTCAAGCTCATTATGGGCTTTTTGGAGCCCTCATTGGGAACTGTTGTAACGGAAGGAGTCATAGGTTACGTTCCTCAAGTGCAAAATACAGATCGAGACTTCCCTATTTGTGTCAGCGAGCTCATCCTCTTAGGGGCTCTTTCAGAAGCCTCTATTTGGGGAACTTTTTCCCCGCTGATTAAAAAAAGAGCGGAGAGTCTCATGGAGCGGCTCAACTTGACCCAGCATAAGCATACTATGTTTGGCCAGCTCTCCGGCGGTCTAGCTCAAAGGGCTCTTCTTGCAAGAGCCCTTCTTTCTGATCCAGACATTCTTCTACTCGATGAACCCACTGCCAACATCGATCCTATTTCAGCCCAGGTGATTTTTGAGATCCTCGAGGATCTCAAGGGCAAAAAAACTATTCTTCTAGTGACCCACGACCTCAACACGATCATTCATCGAGTGGAACGGGTAATTTGCGTAAAGGGTAGGGTGAGCAGTTTCTTGCCAAAGGACGTATGTGAGCATTTTGCCATGGGACTCTATCATTCTCCGCTAATGGCCCCATGCGAAAACCCTTTTACAGTGCGAGGATAAAGATGCTCTTTACCTTCTTAGACAATGTGTTCGTTCAAATGGCTTTTTTTGCCTGCCTTTTAGCCTCCATCCCAAGCGGCGTCGTGGGGTCTTTTGTCGTCGTGAAAAGGATCTCTTTCATTGCGGGGAGCATCTCTCACTCGGTTTTGGGGGGGATGGGCTTTTGTCTTTGGCTTCAAAGGGCTCAAGGTTTCTACTGGCTTGACCCCATTTGGGGGGCCTTTTTTAGTGCGATTGGCTCTGCCTTGATTCTGGGGTGGGTTCATTTGAACTACCGCCAGAGGGAAGATGCGATCATTGCGGCTATTTGGTCTACAGGGATGGCCATTGGAGTGATTTTTATTTCTTTCACTCCCGGCACAAATGTCGAGTTAATGAACGTTTTATTTGGAAACATACTCTGGATCCAAAACTCAGACTTGGTTCAACTGGCCCTCCTTAACGGGGCCATTTTGGCCATTATTGTTCTTTATTATAGAAAATTTTTGGCTCTTTGCTTCGATGACGAACAGGCCCGCCTTCAAGGAGTGAAAGTCCAAAGACTGTATCTGCTCTTTTTAAGCCTTGTCGCACTTTCTATTGTCCTTTTAATGCAAATCATCGGCACTATCCTCGTCATAGCTATGTTGACCATTCCTGCCACCCTTGCTGGTCTATTTACGCACCGACTGCAGATCATGATGGTGCTCGCTTGTGTGTTTACCGCTTTTTTTAGTACGCTTGGCCTTGCCGTTTCGGTCGTCTTGAACTGGCCTCCAGCCGCCACCATCACTCTCATCCTTGCGGGCAGCTATGTTCTCTTCTTGCCCATGAAAAAGAAAAAAATTTCTTTCCACCCCTTTCCATAGCCGAATCGAAAAGCATTTCCCACTGAACCCACCTGTTCTATTGACAAAAGCACAAATTTAGAGTAGTATTCTCAGGAATTATCATTCTATTTTTTTGAGGAAATATGTACGCGATTATCGAGACTGGTGGAAAACAGTACAAGGTCGAAGAGGGTGATGAGCTCGATGTAGAGCTCCTAGGGGATGTGCAAGGCGAATACAAATTTGATAAAATCCTCATGGTTCATGATGGAGAGAACCCGCACATTGGTGAACCCCACCTCTCAAGGTGCGAAGTGGTCGCTGACGTCGTAGGGGACACGAAGGGTTTAAAAGTGATCGCCTTCAAATACAAAAGAGGCAACTACCGTCGGACCGTGGGTCATCGACAAAAATATACCCGTGTAAAAATTAAGAAAATCGTAGCAGCGTAAGGAAGAGGACAAGATGGCACATAAGAAAGGACAAGGCTCCACGCGAAACGGTCGCGACTCGCGCTCTCAAAGACTCGGCATTAAGGCGACAGCTGGTCAATTTGTCACTGCTGGCAGTATTCTTGTCAGACAATGCGGCACAAAATGGCACCCTTCTAAAAATGTAGGGGTGGGTCGCGATTACACGCTTTTTGCTCTCATAGATGGCGTGGTCTCTTTCCACAAATTGTCGAAGACTTATGTCTCGATTGTCCCCAAGTAGCCATCCTTATGTTCGTCGATACGGTTTCTTTACACTTGTCGGCGGGCAAAGGCGGAAATGGTTTGATCGCTTGGCGCCGGGAGAAGTTTATTCCTAAAGGAGGTCCTGCTGGCGGCGATGGCGGCTTTGGGGGGTCTATTATTCTTCTGGCAGACGATCAAGTACACTCCCTAGAAGGTCATCGAAACTACCGAATCCGTAAAGCGGAAGATGGTGCTCAAGGCGGCTCGAACAACTGTAAAGGGAGGTCGGGCAAAGACCTGACTTTGAAAATTCCCGTTGGGACTTTGGTCAAAAATTCTGCGACAGGCCAGGTGCTCTTTGATTTTACGGAAAAGGGGCAGGCATGGACAATTTGCATAGGAGGAAAAGGAGGGTTTGGAAATAGCCACTTTAGGACTTCTACTCATCAGGCTCCTTATAAATGCACCAAAGGTAGGGAAGGAGAAGCGATCGATGTGGATCTTGAGCTTAAGCTCATTGCGGACGTGGGTTTTGTGGGAATGCCCAATGCAGGCAAATCGACCCTGATCTCCCAGCTCTCTCATGTGAGGGTAAAGATTGCTCCTTACCCGTTTACTACCTTGCGCCCGAATCTGGGGATTTTGGAATTTGACGACTACTCGCGTACCCTGATTGCCGATATTCCAGGCATCATTGAAAATGCCCATCAAAATAAAGGGCTAGGCTTCTCTTTTTTAAGACACATTGAGAGGACTTCCACATTGGTTTTTGTGATTGAATTAGCTCCATTTGAGGATCGAGACCCATTTGAGGAGTTTTTGATGTTGAGAAGGGAGCTGCATGCCTACAACCCTGCGATGCTAGAAAAACCTTTCTTTGTCGTTCTCAATAAAATCGATCAGGAGGAGACGAAAGAACTGATCCAATCTTTTAAGGAACGCTATCCTTTTGATCCAGCCTTCCTTTTTGAGCTTTCTGCTAAAGAGGGGACGCATCTGGAGCGTCTCAAAGAGGCTCTGCGAGCCTGTTCTTTGCCGAAGTCTAGCCATCCTTCTGTTTTTTTTGTGTGACATAAAGTTTTTTATTTTGCACAATGCTTCCTTATCAATTTTTTGAGGTATTTGTGCTGTGTAAGTTGTTGCTTTTGTCCTCTTTTTTTAGTTCCTGCTGGGCTTTAAGCTGTTCTGCTCCAGAAACTCTTTCAGATCCGAGGTTTGATGCGTCTGGTGCTAGCGTGTCTCTGAATGAGCAGATGGCGTTTGTCAGTTGGGTATCCGCTGATCATCACCGTATGAGGCTCGAAATGGCCCAGAAGGTAAAAGACTGCTCATGGTCGTCGCCAGAGTGGGTCTCAAACTGGGCAAGTCGAATCTTTCCGAATCAGTGCTTTGTGAATCAAGAAGGGGCTGGGTGTATTACATGGGAAGCGCTTAAAGAGGATCAGTGGAGACTGCAAATTTCTGAAAAAAGAGCGGGAGAATCGTGGAGCGACGAGGTTAGTTGGAACCCTTTATCTACTGATTTTCAGTTCGGCGATGCAGCGTATGATCGAGATGGGAAACTGGTATGGATCGGGGTCTTTTCTGAGACGTATCCTCTTCGTATCAACCTTTTTTCCAAGGCCGCAGGGCAAGTTGTGGAACGGAGAGAAGAGTATGCTTTAGACTATGTCCATTGGGTTTCAGATTTTAAAATACGGATGACTGCAAAGGGGGTTGGTTATGCCTTTTGGGTTTCTAGTCAGTCTGGTAAATCGCTCGTTTGTCAAAAAATTGTCAATGGTCAATTTGTCGGTCCAGCAGAAGTGATTGGCTCTTCGGAGAGCTTCCTGGATGAGATAGAGATTGCGATCAATGAACAAGAAGATATCGCCGTTGCTTATGAAGATGAAGTGGGCGCAAAATTATTGGTCAGAACCAATCAATCTTGGTCTCTTCCCGTGTCTGGTCAAAGTGGGTGTGTGAAAATTTCGATCGATCATTCTGGAAATGTCATGGCTGTGCTGCAAGTGGAAAGGGATCAGCAGAGCATGGTTCAAGCGATGTATAAGCCTCTGGGACAAGACTGGCAGGATCCAGTCTTTTTTTCAGCCAAGGATGCAGATGACTGGTATCCCAGTGTACAATCGGACCAAAAGGGGGATTTTGTTGTTATTTGGCAACGGCAAAAAAAGAGGCGCAATAGTATTTTCGGAGCGTCCTTCTCGACCGCGAACGGAATGTGGTCTCAGCCTCAGCAACTTTCTCCTCAGGGAGAGTGTTGCTATTGGTACGCGTATGCTTTTGGCTCTCCTGGCAAGGGATATATTGCTTGGACTATGAGCCCCAATGGATATGAAGAGGTTGTTCAAGTGGCGACATTGAGCAATGAATGAAGGTTTTGATCCTCGTTTTCGTTCTTCTTTTTACGAAAGTGTGCGCCCAGGAAAATAGTGGCGCACCTTCGGATCAATTTCTGGTTGTGTTTGGCTCGAGTGGTTATGTTCTTTACAAAGTGATGGATTTTGCCAATGATCATGGGTTCCGGTATATTAAGATTCTTTCGTATGAATTCAGCGCCTTTGATCACAAAATGGAGGGTCGTATTACGGCGGAGCCTTGCCATGGCGGGCGTTATTTTGAGCTAAGGGATGAAAATGCTATGGTTGCATTTCTTTGCTATGATATAAAACCGAAAGATCCGATGATTATTGATCTTTTAGAATATCGAGATCTCCTCGGAGATATACTGAATTGATTTATACCATCACGTTACCCAGCCCTAATTTATGAATTTATTCCTCGCGATGTCTATTAAATGGCAAAACCAAACAGGAAAGAAAGGGATTGGTCAAAATATCCAGAAGACTTTTGAAACTGATATTGAATCGACACATCCATGCCTTGCTGTTGAAAGGTCAGTCCCACTCCACTAGCAAACAAGGAATGCTGAGGAATCGCAGCCTGCACTTCAAAAGTTGGAGCTGTATTGACAAACCGTGTGCGATAACAGGTTCCGCTTAGCCACTCTTGCCAAACATAGCTCGCATGAAGCTCAGGGATGATCTGTCGGCCTTTACAAAGCATGCAGTAGCTCATATTGATTCCCGCTTCATATCGAGTGATATGTGCATCAGCGCTTTCGACTTGAAGGTTGAGACTTTCTGCTCCTCTTTCTTCCATACTGCCCTCGTGTGCATAGAAGTACTGAGCTTTGCCGTAGGGGCGAACCTGCAGTTGTTTTAAAGGTAAACGACAGCCTAGCTCCAAAGCCGGCGTCAAAGTATATCCTGAATGGCGGTTACAAGCAGTTCGATGGACGTCACTAAACTGAATGTGCCGTTTGTCATGAAATACTTCGTAGGCGCCTGTGATCAAGAGATCTAGGTAGAAATGGGATCGGGTCCAATTCCCATATAAAGTGGCTAAGAAGTGAGAAAGGCTAGCATGTCCCCGTTGCGTCCACTGAAGTTGGCTCGTTCCCACACTCGCAGCAAGGCCGATACAGCCGTTTGAATAGGAACGATCACAACCAAAAGTCAATAGTTCCGTTACAGCCCTCCAGGAAGGATCCAAATCGAAACGGTTCTGAGAGTGTTGCAATAGCTGAGGTTCTATCCAGAAGAATGCAGCGCGAGAAGGAGAATGGCTACACGTTCCGCGATAATATAACTCCAACCGATTTTGACCGGCACAAGAAGACAAAAAGGCAGCCTGCTCTTGGAGATAGGAGCCCACCTTGAAGAGGGAAGGCTGCAGCTGGTTCAACGCTAACTCTAACTCCTCTTGCGTTAGTTGCTGCAAAACCCCGATCACATGCATCAGATCACTACTTCCCGTTGTCATGAGCGCATCGAGATCTTCTGCTACAGCCCCAGCATTGCCTTGCCCGCTGAATGGGGAAAGAGGAGCAACACACAAAATCAGTTCAATTTCATTAGCTAAATATTCAATGGACACATGAGCTGGATTGGCACAGGTAAAAGGTAAAATCACATTCGAGAAGGTTCCATTGATCCCGCCCTCTGCTGTGAAAAAAGTGTATACGGTTCCGTCCTGATAAGTGCCTGGTTCAGGAATAAATACAACGGTCGAGCCAGATTGAAGAGTCGCCTGTCCTCCGGTAACTTCAACCCTAGAGGATTGGGTGGGGTTTATTTCAATTTGCAGTGTGGATCCACTGACTTGGACATAGTCCCCAATAATAGAGAGGGTTCCAATGGAATTCCCTGGGGAAAGCGTCCCTGCGTTGATCACAGACCCGACAATAGGCCCTGTTCCTCCGAGAGTTCCTGGAGTTTCTATTGAAATCGAAGAAGTCAAGGTGCTATTGACATTCAGCCTCCCCAGCTCCACGATCGTCTGTCCTTGGGAGGCATTCGTCTGTAGATTTAATGTGCCTATCCCAGACTTTCTGAGTGTTCCCGTTCCAGAGAGCGTTCCCAAGTAGGTTCCATTGCTGGACTGCACAAAGCCTAATGTAGCCGCATTGGCAATATTTCCTTTGAGGCTTTCACTATTTCCTTGTAGGGCTCCTCCAGTGACATTTGTCCCCCCTAAATAAGAATTGATTCCTTCTAATGTCACTACTCCACTGTTTTGCTTTATGAAGGAGCCTGTGCCACTGATATTTGCTGTCAAATTCCCGGCAAAAGCTTGATCCACAATTACGATCCCGTGGTTCTCAATGTTGCCCTGTAAACTTGCGGTTGTGCCTTGGAGCGTTCCCTCTAAAAGAATCGTGCCTCCACTGTAGTCGGACTCCCCGCTGAGAGTTAATACGCCTCCATTTTGTTTGGTTAAAGACCCCGTACCAAAAAGCCTTCCCGAAAAGGTCAAATCATTGCCATTCGTATCGATCGTCCCCTCTGCTGTTAAGTGCACATCGCGGTTTGAGCTGATCGTTCCTGTTAGAAAAAGGGTTCCGTTCCCAAGTGACAATTCTCCTCCGGGCAACCCGAGATTGTGATCACTTGCGATCCTCAATGTGCCACTATGGATGCTTGTTCCTCCAGCATACAAATTCATCCCAGCGAGTTCCAATATGCCAGGACCCATTTTGGCAATACCGCCGTTTTGTATCATTCCGTTCATTTGCATATCCACCGCGTTTGTTCCACGAGCTGTATTGATTGTGACAATCTCTCCTCCAAGATCTATCGAGCCATCTAAAACGGCTGTACCATTATTAGTGTTATCAAAAGCTACACTTCCTCCCCCTGAAAGATTGATCGCACTCGCAATGGTTACATCCCTCATGGAAAGGGAAGAGATGTCCAGGCTTGCACCACCAGTTGACAGGGTGCCTGCGTGAAAGAGGAACGTATCAAAAGCGTCAGCATTGTTGTTCATGTTGAAAGTGCCACCACTTAACGTGACCGTTGCACTACTTGGCAGTTGACTGGCAGCCTCTAGGCTGAGAGTTCCGCCAGTAATCGTTACATCTCCTCCCACCGCATTGACTCCCGCCGTTTTTGACAACATAAGAGTCCCTGCGCTTACCGTCGTGAGACCTGTGTATGTATTCGCCCCTGTTCCTCCAAAACTTAGGGTTCCCAGTCCTGTTTTACTCACCCCTCCGTTGGAAAGTACCCCAGTGATCAATAGATCCGTTGGAGCGGTTCCATTGCCGATATCAAAATTTGTAGAAACACTCCCTAAGTTCAAGGGGCCGCTAATCGTAGCCGTTCCATTATTAGTGTTATCAAAAGCTACACTTCCTCCCCCTGAAAGGTTAATCGCACTCGCAATAGTTACGTCTCTCATGGAAAGGGAGGTAATGTCCAGGCTGGCGCCGCCAGTCGACAAAGTGCCTGCATGAAAGAGGAACGTATCAAAAGTGTCAGCATTGCTATTCATGTTGAAAGTGCCACCATTTAACGTAACCGTTGCACTACTTGGAAGCTGGTTGGCAGCCTCTAGACTGAGAGTTCCGCCAGCAATCGTTACATCTCCTCCCACCGCATTGACTCCCGCCGTTTTTGCCAACATCAGAGTCCCTGCGCTTACCGTCGTGAGACCTGTGTATGTATTCGCCCCTGTTCCTCCAAAACTTAGGGTTCCCAGTCCTGTTTTACTCACCCCTCCGTTGGAAAGAACCCCAGTGATCAATAGATCCGTTGGAGCCGCTCCATTACCGATATCAAAATTTGTAGAAACACCCCCTAAGTTCAAGGGGCCGCTAATCGTAGCCGTTCCATTATTAGTGTTATCAAAAGCTACATTTCCTCCCTCCGAAAGGTTGATTGCACTCGCAATGGTTACATCCCTCATGGAAAGGGAAGTAATGTCCAGACTGGCGCCGCCAGTCGACAAGGTGCCTGCATGAAAGAGGAACGTATCAAAAGTGTCAGCATTGCTATTCATGTTGAAAGTGCCACCATTTAACGTAACCGTTGCACTACTTGGAAGCTGGTTGGCAGCCTCTAGACTGAGAGTTCCTCCAGCAATCGTTACATCTCCTCCTACCGCATTGACTCCCGCCGTTTTTGCCAACATCAGAGTCCCTGCGCTTACCGTCGTGAGACCTGTGTATGTATTCGCCCCTGTTCCTCCAAAACTTAGGGTTCCCAGTCCTGTTTTACTCACGCCTCCGTTGGAAAGTACCCCAGTGATCAATAGATCCGTTGGAGCCGCTCCATTACTGATATCAAAATTTGTAGAAACACCCCCTAAGTTCAAGGGGCCGCTAATCGTAGCCGTTCCATTATTAGTGTTATCAAAAGCTACATTTCCTCCCCCCGAAAGGTTGATTGCACTCGCAATGGTTACGTCTCTCATGGAAAGGGAAGTAATGTCCAGACTGGCGCCGCCAGTCGACAAGGTGCCTGCATGAAAGAGGAACGTATCAAAAGTGTCAGCATTACTGTTCATGTTGAAAGTGCCACCATTTAACGTAACCGTTGCGCTACTTGGAAGCTGGTTGGCTCCCTCTAAGCTGAGAGTGCCGCCAGTAATCGTTACATCTCCTCCTACCGCATTGACTCCCGCCGTTTTTGCCAACATCAGAGTCCCTGCGCTTACCGTCGTGAGACCTGTGTATGTATTCGCCCCTGTCCCTCCAAAATTTAGCGTTCCAAGCCCTGTTTTACTCACGCCTCCGTTGGAAAGTACCCCAGTGATCAATAGATCCGTTGGAGCCGCTCCATTACTGATATCAAAATTTGTAGAAACACCCCCTAAGTTCAAGGGGCCGCTAATCGTAGCCGTTCCATTATTAGTGTTATCAAAAGCTACACTTCCTCCCCCTGAAAGATTGATCGCACTCGCAATGGTTACATCCCTCATGGAAAGGGAGGAGATGTCCAGGCTTGCACCACCAGTTGACAGGGTGCCTGCGTGAAAGAGGAACGTATCAAAAGCGTCAGCATTACTGTTCATGTTGAAAGTGCCACCATTTAACGTAACCGTTGCGCTACTTGGAAGCTGGTTGGCAGCCTCTAGGCTGAGAGTTCCTCCAGCAATCGTTACATCTCCTCCCACCGCATTGACTCCCGCCGTTTTTGCCAACATCAGAGTTCCCGCGCTTACCGTCGTGAGACCTGTGTATGTATTCGCCCCTGTCCCTCCAAAATTCAGGGTTCCCAGTCCTGTTTTACTCACCCCTCCGTTGGAAAGAACCCCAGTGATCAATAGATCCGTTGGAGCCGCTCCATTACCGATATCAAAATTTGTAGCAACACTCCCTAAGTTCAAGGGACCGCTGATTGTAGCGGTACCATTATTGGTGTTATCAAAAGCTACACTTCCTCCCCCTGAAAGATTGATCGCACTCGCAATGGTTACGTCTCTCATGGAAAGGGAGGTAATGTCCAGGCTGGCGCCGCCAGTCGACAAAGTGCCTGCATGAAAGAGGAACGTATCAAAAGTGTCAGCATTGTTATTCATGTTGAAAGTGCCACCATTTAACGTAACCGTTGCGCTATTTGGAAGCTGGCTAGCTGCCTCTAAACTGACGGTACCGCCAACAATGGTTAAATTCCCTCCAATAGCATTCATCCCTGCAGTTTTCCCTAAAGATAGAGTGCCGGCTCCCACAGTAGTCAGGCCTGTGTAAGTATTTCCAGAAGAACCTGACAATACTAGCGTACCAGAACCCGTTTTGAGCAATGTGCCAGAGCCACTGATGACGCCGCTTAGAGATAAGGAATGGCCATTTGTATCGATTTGAGCGGTACTTTGAGAGATTATGCTTCGCGAAGAAGAAAATGTGGCGTCTGCTCTCAGCGTCCCTCCGTCGAAGTTCAACGCTGCATTGACATCTCCCAGATGAGCATCGGCGCTCACAGCAAGAACACCTGCCTGGGTGAAGGTTCCCCCAGAATAGGAGTTGCTCGCATTAGATAAAATAGCAGTTCCGGGGCCTAGCTTTACAAGACTGCCTGCTCCAGTCATGATTCCTGAAAAAGTTCCAAGGGCGGTCGAGCCAATATCAAGATTGAAAATGCCATTTAAGTTTGTAACTCCCCCGGTGCAAGAGGCACTAACACCCGTACTCAAGCGCACCGTTCCTGTATGTATCCCAGATACAGTGATTGTCCTAGCTGTTGTCATGTCGCTAGTCATTAGCAGCGTAGGTGATGCGCTTAAAGAGGTATTCAGGGTAATGTTGTTTGTGGCAACCCCCAGATTCGCATTGCTATTGAGTTGCAGGATTCCATCATTGATACGCGTCTCTGCTGTATATGTGTTCACTAGACTATTGGTTGCGAAATCTAGGGTGCCTGCACCCCCTTTTGTCACACTCCCTCCGCTCCCTTGATTCCCCTCTATTGGTTGGGCAAGAGTCAAAGTGCCTGACAGCACGTCAATGGATAAATCGGCCCCGGAAAGCAGAAATAGATCTCCCCCCAAACTACTCCCGTTTCCTCCTGCAGCCCCTCCTCCTATTCCGAAGCCGCCAGAGCCTGCTGTAACGCTACTATTCGAAAACAAAGATCGGTTGGTTGGAGCCACTACGGTAACAGCAGCTCCATCATCAATAAACAAGGCCCCACCAAAGGCAGCTCCCCCGCCGCCGCCACCTGCAGAAGTACCAGAAGCAGCTCCCCCATTACCTGCTCCAAAGCCTCCGCCGCCTCCAGATCCTGGAGTTCCATTGCTTAATAAGCCACTGCCAGCCCCTCCACCCCCTCCTCCACCGGCGCTAAAACCACCCGTCTGTCCGTTCCCAGCGTCACCTCCGATGCCTCCCAGCACAAGGCCATTTCCACCCGATCCTCCGCCAGCCCCTCCTCCGAATGCACCGCCGCTTCCTCCATCTCCTCCATCTCCTCCTAAAAGCACCAAACCGATCCCTCCATTTCCTCCTGCTGAGGCAGCTCCCCCCCCTGAGCTTCCGCCAATGCCGCCATCAATGAGAACGTTTCCTCCTCGGCCCCCACCTCCTCCACCCCCTGTTGTCCCTCCACTGCCTCCATTATTGCCACTGCCATTACCTCCTGATGCACGGTTCCCACCCCCTCCACCACCACCAGAAGAGCTGCCTGCGTTCCCTCCATTGCCCCCTACTGCGCTGCAAGAATCGAAGGAAACATTGTCTAAAATGACCGTCGCGTGATCTGCAATAAATACAGCCCCTCCAGCGCCGCCACCGCCGCCACCACCACCGCTACCAGTACCCCCAATGCCTCCTTGACTCCGCCCATTTTCCAACGAAAGATTCGAAAAAGAAGCGGAAATACTTGGATTGATGAAAAAAATTTGGTTCTGATTGCCATCAATTGTCTGTAGGCCAACTGGAGCGCTAACCGCTACATTTTTATTGATCGCGGGAAGAGCGCTGGAAAGGAGGATTACTGAAAGACTAGAGTTCATAGAAATTGTGTTGGAAGAATCTGAAGAATTATTGAGATCGATAATGGCTTGCCTAAGAGAGCCGGCTCCGCTATCATTACTATTAGAAACAGTGAAAGTCGCTGCTACGAAAGGAATGGGGAAGAAAAGCACTAAATGTAAAATTCTCAATGCCGGCACATCCGCCTACAAATCTGGATTTAGTCAAGTTTAGAAGCCATTGTACAATCGGTTTCAATAGATGTAAAAAAATTATTTTATGAAAAATTCCCATTGGATCTGTATTCCTAATCGCCATAAAGAGATGGCCCCCTTTTTTTTTCTCTGTCTCGATCGCTTTTGTGTAGAAAGACGCTCCAGTTATCCATATATGACGGGTGATACTTGGCGTTTTTTTTGCAATTGGCAATGCACCGAAAAAGAAGAGTTCGATCCAAAACAGGTCAAAAAAGGCGATACCGTTTTCGTTGAGTACCAGCTACTAGAATCATTCCAGAAGATCGCCCAGTACATTCAACACCCCTTTATTTTGATCACTCCAAATGTCGAAAACTATTCGGATAACCCGTTACCAGGCAATTTTATTAAACTGCTCAAAAACAAAAACGTAGCCGCCTGGTTTATGCAAAATATCGATTGTCCATGCTCTGAGCGGCTGATTCCTATACCGATCGGCCTGTCCAATGATTTTTGGACTTATGGGAAGCTGGAAGGGGGAACCAAAGAACGTCATATCCTCGCTTACGTAAACTTCAATGTGGATACAAATCTGGGACAAAGAACAGCTTGCTTGAATTATTTTTCCACAATGGTTTGGGCACATCGTGCGGAACCAAAAACTTTTTCAGAATATGTCGACGATCTTTCGCATGCTGTTTTTGTGATCAGTCCTCCGGGCAGCGGTCTAGATTGTCATCGTACTTGGGAGGCGCTTTACATGGGATGTTACCCTATTGTTCTCCGTTCAACACTTTGCCCTCTTTATGAAGAGTTGCCCGTTGTAGTCGTTGATTCTTGGGAAGAAGTGACCGAAGACTTTTTACATGAAAAAAAAGAAACCTTCCGAACAAGCAGCTGGAATTTCAAGAAAATCTACATGCCCTATTGGTTTGAGAAGGTGACCCGCCTGCAACAAGAACTCGTGTGTGTGTAAGGTGAGCATGTAGGCACCTTTTCCATCACGATTCGTCGAGTCGCAAGTAGCGCTGTTTCAGGAGGCTTTCCCAATTGTTTGGCAGATAGATGTGATGAGTTGCAAAAAACCCAGAAGCGAGGCGGGTTTTACAGAATTCGATGAGGAGCGATCCCAGGACTTCTCGTCCGTTGCTAACAATGCCACCCTGCCGGCCGCTGCCCACAAGCTGCTCTAGAGCCCCTCCGCTAATAGTTTCCCAGAATAGGTGCTGAAAATTCGGATGCTCCTCTCTACTGAGAGCAAAATATGACCCCAGTTCCTTATCGAGGATCTTATACATGGCCTTTTGCGTGATGAATCGTTGCACTGATTCGGAAGAAGAGACCTTGAGGTTTTTCAATAAGTTGTCTATCGTTTCCTTGTCTGTCTTTTTGAGGTATTGAGCAAGATCGTTCCATACCTCTTTATCAGGGTTTCTATTGTCCAACATAAGATGGTAACAAAAATCATGGTGGGTCAATGCAAGGGGGTCACAAGGCATGTTGTGGGCGCTTAAACGACGATGGGTTGCAAAAAGAGAGGGAGCAAAGACAAGTACGGGACGTTTCGTTGGGTCAGAAAGCTTTGGTTTTTTTAAAAGAGTCAAGTGATAGGATGGGATTATTGCCTCCTGCGATACCTTAATCTTCAGGAGCCTGTGCATCAATTCTGGAGAAGGAAGCACTTGCCAACAAACATCTTCGTTCTCCGACGGTAAGCAAACCATAAAGCGAAATCCAGCTCCTTTACCCTGTGGCTTCCCAGGACACCCTGTAATTTGTGGAAAGAAAGGCACATAGTCCATCGTCTTGTTCTCTTCTCCCCACTGATCTTTCCACCATTGCACAAAGAGATTTTCTACTGGTCGAGTCCTGCGCACTTGCAAGAGCTGGAAGGCCTCTGGATTATTTGCCTGAAGAATCTGCTGTAGTAGATTTGCAAATTCCTGCGAAGCGGTGTCCTTATAGAAAGTCAAAATCGGTTGAGTCACTTGGTATAGTATCTGAACGAATTCCTGTGGATTTGTATCGAGTCGGACAATGTTCATCCTCTCTCGTATTGCATCGGAAGGAACCGTTTTCTTGCATTTGAGTATTTGATCTCTTAAGTCCATCTCTTGTCTGTGTAGGTCCTGAATGTTTTTACACTGTTGAAAGATCGTTGGCAAAATGCTGTGTAAGGGATCTTGGCAATCTGCCTCATTCTGAATCTTCTTGATCTCAGAGATCATAGAGGTGAACCGATCTTGTCTAATGGTAGCTGAAGGAGGCGTATATTGCTGTCCTGTCCAATTGTTGTAAGCATAGATTGCTTGTTGCACCTGTTTATTCTTGAACTGGAAGAGATCTCCTTCCTTGTCATCGATATTGGTTTGAAGAGAAGCTAGCTGCTCTAAGCATTGCGCAGTGTGACAATGATCAATGCAGGTTTCATAAAAAAGCAGCAAGACATATTCATTCAGTGTGATACGATTCAGTAAGTAGCTGGCGAGGGCTAATGCAGGCCAATTTGGATGGAGATATATCCCATTCCAAGCAGCCCCATTTCGGAACTCATTGATTTCTTCAGCATTGGGAAACCTCCCTAAGGTTACTAAAGCCTGCTCCATTTGACATACCGCACTCTCCCAAGTCTTTGGAGGGATAGCTTTAAACAAGTCGCTGTCCTTTCGGTTCATCTCTTTCCAGCTTTTACACTGCTCTACAATGCGGTGAAGAACTGCTCTAGAGGGATTGGAACAAGTCTCTAGAATTCCCTGATTGCGTTGGAAAATTGGTGCCCTATTGAAGGAGCATGCAGCAGGGAAAGAGGATGGATTCACTCGAGCATATGCCCGTCTTGCCAGACTATTTACAATTTGTGGTCTCTTCGTGTCACGCAACGGACACAAGGTGAGTCGCTTATCTTCTGCTATATTGGAATAAGATAGATGTGTTTTTACTGCAAGCATGCATGCATTTTATCACACTATCAGGCACCATCTAAAGTAGAAAAAATCTTTATATGTCGACTCTTGAACATGCAAATCAAACGGTTTTTTGTGTCACCGGAACCTGGGTCTTCACAAACAGATACGAAGCTATCCAGGTAAACAAATTTTTGACCGCGTCGGTTAGCCTTTTGATGAGAGCAGCAAGAAAACCCATCATGCGCTCAAAACAATTATAGTTGCTTAAAATTTTATTGATAACTTCTGGATGCGTGAAAGCTGCAAATAAATCGATAAAAAGGCGACGTTTTATCAGGCAGGAATTTCATTGATGGATGTGGCGGGGTTTTGGCAAGTTTGTCGCCCCCCTACGTCTTGCCTAATGGAAAAGGACATGAATTAAACGGCTAGCTCCAATTGCGAACAGAAAAAGACCGATTATCTTTCGCAGAGTAAAGAAACGGAAAAGATTCTTAAAATCAAATACTTGTATGCCAGCGCACACAAATACAGCGCCCACAAGAGCCTTCAAAAAGTGAGCGAAAATATTCCCTAAAGGACTAAGTAGAAATTCTCTTATTGAGTCCATACACTCTCCTCTTTCTTCCCTCTATTGTAAAGCCTGAAGAAATCGCCCGGCTTGCGGCGGCTTTACATTTTATCCGCTCAAGTCCTTCGGGTTTGCCTTGTCAATAGTTGCCCACTATTCACTTCGGCAAAAGCGCATAAACTGTTTTGCCGGCGCTAAGCCATTCTTGCCGAGCTTCGCTCGGCATTTTTTCAGGTTACGCAAGTCTATTACGAACCTGGTGTATCGTCTGCCCATATAGTACATGCTGCATAGCATAACAACCTGAAAAGTTCGAATTCGATATCATCGCACCCATCCATACATCGCAAATATGCGCTATCTTTATTTGGAGGAAATGGACGTGGGCGTGATGCCAAAACGATAGCTTGATTTGCAAGAGTCGCTAATCCGATAGCTCCGACATCAGTAGCTACATTTTCAAGCTCTGAAAAAAACTCTATATTGCCAAGTATGGGTCCAATTCTATTGAGAAAGTGTAAACAAACCATCCTTCCACCATCGGCGGCGACTTTGAAGTTCATACCGAACGACTTTCCTTCGGCTAATTGATATACCTCAAAGCTGATTTTCTCAATACCGAGTTCTTTCATCCTAGAATTTTTGAAGCATGAGTTACAATACTCACCACTTTCCAATAAGATGTATGTGCGTTGGCCATCTGAGCCTCCGGCTTTTGCCCTGAACGGGCTGATTTCATAGTCGACCTCGTCTTTGACCGACTCAATGAGCATAGCTGACTCCTTTTTAAGGAGCGAAAATTCTACAAATAAAAATTATTTGTGGCAAGCCCTGGATAACTTTATTTCTGTCTGCTCTTTTCATGATGAATTGCTTTCGTAACTATTCAGCTCGAACAAAAGACTGACGACTCTGCCTTTTGATGACAATAACACAATGCTCACCGATACTATCCCCGTCGATGAGCGTGCTTTTTGTCGGCAGCTTTCAAACAGCCCATAAGGTCCCCTGTGTGCGTAAGGTGAGTTAAATATGAATTTATTTCTCGCAAATGGTATTAACCCAACTTGTCCCCTATCCTCCCTTAGACACGATAGCGAGACATGGAAGATGCAAGATTCGTGAGGAAGCCAAGGTGGGCCACCTTGGCGACGATCGAAGCATAGCAGATTCCTTGTCGCAGCTCGTGAATAAGGGAGGAAGAGCGACAACAAAATTTACTCCATATTAAGCTCTTTAGTGCTCAAACAAAGGAGTTCTTTATGGAGTTACAGATTGTTGCTTTCTATTTTTTCGCCGACGAGATTTTAAAAGCAAGTCATCTTCACGATGATCCCCAAGCTAAAATGACTAATGCTGAAGTAATCACTGCAGTTTTGACTGCAGCTCAATTTTTCCATGGCAACCAACGCACTGCATCCCGCTTCTTAAAACAACACGGTTATATTCCTAACTTTCTCAGTGAAAGTCATTTTAATCGTAGATGGCATCGTATTCCCACCTGTATTTGGCACAAACTTTTTGAGGTGTTGGCTGAATATTTCAAAAGCCAGCATTCATCCAATGAATACGTCGTAGACAGCTTTCCCATTCCCATATGCGATAATATCCGTATTTTTCGTTCTAAAATTCTTTCCGGTGAGCGGTACAGAGGATATATCGTGAGTAAGAATCGTTACTTCTATGGATTGCGCGTTCACCTCGTAGCAACAACGAATCAAGAGCCTGTTGAATGGATTTTGACTCCAGGAGCCGAGAGCGATATCAATGCTTTTAAACGCCTCGATTTAGATCTTCCTGAAGATGCGACTGTTTATGCGGATAAAGCTTATACCGATTATGAGTATGAGGATTTTCTCAAGGAGAACAATCTCAATTTGATAGCAGAAAGAAAAGAAAATTCAAGACGAGCCAGAGACGAATGTCTATGCTATCTCCAAAAATACTGGAGAAAACGAATTGAAACAACATTTAGTCGCATTACAGGGATGTTTCCAAAATGTATTCATGCCGTTACTAGCAAGGGATTTGAATTAAAGATATTTGCATTTATCTTAGCTTATTCTTTGAAATTGATGTTGCAATAGACTCATTGCCCGAATCGCTGGCTGCAACACATGATCTACTGCGCTTCTCTCCTTGCCAAGGTGAGTCACCTTGGCTTCGTCGAGAATCTTGTATCTCATGTATTTCGCTCAGCTCTCGGGCAAGATAGGGGACAAGTTGGGTTATTAGTGTGCTCCAACCGCGTAAGGCTCATGCATCTCTTCGCAAGTGTTTAGACGCTGCTTCGGAAATCTCATCCGCTGCTTCGGAAATGTAAGCTCCACTGCTAACAACGAAAGCTCCTGCAACTTCTCAATGATTTGATCTAAAAAACCATCCGCTTTCCACGTTTTATACCAACGGTGCGCTGCCGATTTAGACGCATACTCTGTCTCCTTCGGTAAAGTCTCCCACTTCGAATGAGTCGATAAAATAAATAAAATAGAATTCAGGACAGAACGCCAAGGCGTATGTGGTTTCCCTCTACCCCTTTTGATAGGATTCGGAAACATCGGTTCTAAAATTTGCCACTGTAAATCTGTAATGGGTTGGTAGTGCATAATTAACTCAATTTTATTAGTTTTTATTTTTTATTATATTTTTCATATCTTAAATTTTCTGAGATCTGCGTAATTGTGTTTTGTTCTTGATCTGAGAAGAATGGGTTTTTCAGGATCTCCTGATATTCTTCTTCGTTTATTCTTAAAGCTTCCATCATCATATACGTTTTAGATTCTAAAAAAAGCTTGATTTCAAGGGCAGCATCTAACGCCGCGGATCGTTCTCCTCGGGTAAGCATCGCGTCCAGTTGTTCGAGATAACTCCTGATCTTTTGGCTTAAAAGTTTGAGCTTCTCGTGATCTAGTCCTTCAAGATTTTCAAACGCCTCTTTTAAATGCTCCATAAACTCAGTCGACATTTAGGCTTTCTCTCCTCGAACTTTCTTCTTCATAATATACGGCTGGACCCCTTCTTTTTCTTCTAAAAATTGCTTAATTTCTTTAAGCTCCTGTGCTGCTTTTTTCTGCTCCACTGGACTCCCACTGTCGAATGTGTCCAACACCATCTCAAAGTAACTAGCTGTTTTTTCAAACATCTCTTTCCGGAACTGAAGGTCGGTTTTCGTATATAATGACTTTTTTAAGTAATCTAAAAAGTAATTGCTCATAATAAAACCTCTACAAATTATTTTATCTCATTTGCGATTAAATGTAAATAAAAAGTTTATTGTACTATAGCTATTAAATAGTTGATTGTTAGATTGTTATGTTTGCTTTGATGCGAGGGGTTTGAGTAGGGTGCTGCTTAGGTAAGAAGGGATGGACTCTTCTTTGGTATTTGCGGTGTAATGGGCGAGCGCGCTCACTGCCTCTTGGTAGGCCTTTTTGGCATATGCCTTACTGAAATGTTGGTCGTCGGAAGTTTCTAAGTCGTGTAAAATGGCTGTCTTAATCGGACTACTGATTCCTGCTAAAACGGGGCATTCAAAACCTGGATCCATTAAATGGGTGTATTTGTTTTTGGTAGGACTCAAAAGAGAGATCATCAGATTAACGACAAAACGCTCTACGCTCGATTGTTTTTGGATGCGATCGGTCTCTTTAGCCCTTGCATATTCTTCTTCTTTATCGGGAAGCAGTAAATCCCCTCGGTCCAGGGCATATTCGTGAACGGCTGCTTCTTCTGGTTGATAGTGATAAATGCCTAGCCACTTCCCTATAGGGTTATTGCCGAACCAGCTGTTTCTTATCCAGTGCTGTTTTGCATAATGCGCTATCTTGTGTTCTTGCATGCTTCTTTTTGATTTTACGCTGACTTGATGAGTGGCTTCTTTGAGTTTTGATAAGACGTTGGGTTTAGATGGATCCGTATCTAATTTATTCCAGCTTGCGACAGTTTCGTAAATCGCTTCTCGATCAATAGATCGAAGTTTTTGTAATAACTCCTCCAACTCCTCTTGATCTTTTTTTAGTGCCTTGTACCGTTCGGCAGGCAAAGGAGGCGTTTTCTCTAACTCTTCTTTTGCTTGATCTAGTCGAAAGTGAATTTGCCCAAAAAGGGCGTAAATCATGGCTTCACAAGCTACCACTTTTGCCAGGAGTTCTTTGGGCTCCTCATGAGGAAATTCGGCAGAGTGAGCTTTTTCAAACTTTCGGTAGTGACCTCCTGTGAGATATTCATGTAAGCTACCGGCCAATAGCCCGGGGGTCGAAATACGAAGAGGGGCTGGGGCTTGATGACCATAAGAGGGTCGGACGAGCTGCCGAAGCTTGATCATTTTTTGCACAATTTCTGGGTCGATGTCCCTTTGAGAGACCCGTCTTGTTTCTCCCGTATTATCCACATAGGAGATCACCACCAAATCTTTATGCTTCGCATCTGAGTCGGGCCGCACACTAATTTCGATGGCCGACGCTCCTGGATCTCGATGTTTTACAATGAATTCGTGCGTTAGTTTATAGATGGTCTGGGTTCGTTGGTCGATTTTCACATCTTTCAGCTGTTTAGAGCGTGTGTTCACGCGCATGTTCCCAGAGTATAACCCTGGCTTGCCCCCTTTTTGGGCCTCGTAATGTGGAGCCATGCTTCCGTGAGGAAGCACATGAGGGACCATTTGACCAGTCATTTGAGGTCTGCCGGCCGGCGGATCCACCTTGGTTGCACTCATGCGAATTGTGGATCGGTCTGAGTGAGGGGGAATGGGCAATGTCATAATACGTTTACTGTATAGTCTTTGTGTTTTATGTAATTATACAATAAATAAACTAAAAATTCAATTATTATGTGTATAATTATCGGGATTGAATGGTTTTGAAAATTATAGTTTACACGTGCTAAAATAAATATTGAAGGGTTTTATTAATTTGGAATTACCTCATGAAAATGAAAGAAATAATAAAAGAAGCAAAGACGAAAGCTCCGAATGCGGTGATCTTAGATCTCATTGAAGAATTCGAGGAGTTTGCGAGTAGGATTGAGGCGATCCATAAAGAGAGAGTGTCTGATAAGACAAAACGCCAAGCATCCATTCAAGTCATGAGCGAATCCTATGATCGACTGAGAGACAAGTTGGTCGATGCAGCGGCGTTTTACGGGATGAGCTTTGAAGAGCTGCATCGGTTTATTGGCCATTCCATGAATTTTACGCCAGGGGACTGGAACGAGGTGGAAAGAGTGAAAAAAGAGATCGCTCTTAGCTTAGGAGTCCCTGTAGATAAGACAAAAAAACATCATAAAAATGTGAGAGTATAATATGACGGCACCCACACCATCCGATCCACAAACAGATTTTAATAATGATTTAGGCGCATTAAATGCGGCAGCGGCGGACTATGCGGCAGCCGAAGCGGAGCAGGCAGCGGCGGATAAGATTTACCAAGAGCAGGTCTTAACGAAACTCGACTCGCTCAAAGATGCGTTTCAAATCTTAGCGTTTTTGATCTATTTTGTGTTTCAAAACACAGAACCTCCGACCAATCCAACACAGGCAGACGCTTGTATTTTTGGACTCATGGGAAACCAGGTTGGAATTAAGGGTAAAGCCCTTGCGGTCAATAGTCTTTTGACGAAGGTGCATAATGACCTTCAAAAATTGGTAGATAGCAACGACACCACGACTACTGATGTGAAAAACGTCGCGTCAGACCTGGATAAACTCTTGAAAGATTTTCAGAGTAATCCCAATTTAAAACAAGCCATTGACCCAACGACTTTTCAGCAAATGCAAGATACGGACCTGACCATTCGCCACCAGTTTTTTATCAATGGAGATACCTCTGGTTTTAACCCGCCTGAAAACTCCGATCCCACAAAAAATGGGTATACCTACCACTTTACAGATGGGACAGAGTCTTTCTACCTGCATAGTTTTGGAGAAATGCAAAACAATATGAAGACGCCGGGAGACACCAATGAAGCGAATGAAGCGTTTAAAACGCTGACCGACAATTTTAATTCGAATACAGGGATGACGCAAACAGTGAACTCAGCGATCAATGAAGAGATCAACCAGATCACGAACTTCATTAAGACACTCCTTGGATTCTATGAAAATGCGCTTTTGCAACCATGGACAAAACTTGCAAACGTCGCTATTCAAAACCAATCGAAAGCGTCGTAAGGGGAACTGTTATGTCAGTATATGCAGTAGCCGAAGGAATTGGTCTGATGTCAGATGCCAACACAGACTGCGTAGAAACAACGGGCGTCTCTGTCCTCTTTTTGGTCTCGATTTATTTGCCCTTGCAACAGGCATGGTCAAAGATTTTAACAGAGGATGCGGAAAACGTCTACATCGCGAACTTAAAAGTACCGGGTAATCCTGCAGGAACGGTCATTGTGGCGCAGCTTACAGAAGAGCGCAATATCGACTCCACAAATGCAGACAAAAGTACGGGATTTCTCGATACGATTATCCAGGGAGATAAAGGGCAATCGCAGCTTTTAGGAAATGCTGTGTCCGATGTATTTAATGTGGAAACTCCAATCAATGAATTATTAAAAGCTGAATCTGATGGGATTCAGTCAATGTTATAAAAGGTGATTATATATGGGATTTAACTCTTTTACATTTGCAGATGAAGTGGTCAATAGCTTGCTCGGGAACTTAGGTACTTTGTCTGTTGGCAATGCCACGCTCAACCTCTGGACAGATGCGACGGCGGACTTAACGAAAGCATGGACTACAAATAACCCAAATGGGACAGAAATTAAGGCGCAAATTCAATATTTGCTGTCTCAACATGGCAATACGAAAGCGATGGCTGATTTTCTCAATACCTATTTGACGGCAGGTTCTTTAAATAGTTTTGACTCGCAAGATATTACGGAGCTTCTCCAGGCCTTGTCTCAAAACTATGATACTACAGCGGGTTCCACTCAGATGACAGAAATCCAGCAGTTTGGAAACCTTGTCTCCTCTACAGATCAGATTGAGACAGCAACGGGTACTACAGAATCACAGGCGCAATCGAGCTTTATTTCGCAAACGACAAGCGCTCCTCAAACGATTGCAGACTTAGGAGGAGCTGGTGTGGGAATTATGACTGCGTTAGCAGGGTTGCTAAATCAAGGGTTTTTATAAGAATTAAGGGGTTATTATGGTAGATCAAAGTGGAAATGTAAACAACAATCAAGTGGCTGATAACTATATCGAAGAAATGAAAGAGGATATAGCGAAGGCCCAGGCGCTGATTGCGGAGTTGAAAAAGCTAGCGCCGCAAGCTAAAGATTATCAACACTTGCTGGCTCTTTACGAAATATGGAATCGCATCTTCCCTGGGAAATATACCGCGAAGGTTAAGCAGATGCAGGCCCTTGTGGACCAGATCAACGCTCAGATCAAAAGTGTTGAAGGGCAACTAACGGCTCTCGACCCTTCTTTTGCTTCTTTGGATGCGGCTATACAGTCTCTGGAAGATGGTGGTTTGGATCCAGAGGCAGATGCGCACATGATTCAAGACGTTTTGAATCATCTATGTGATGCTGCTTTAGACAAGTTTGAGTGCGATGAATGGGAAAAGAAAATGCAGCAAGATCAGGGCAATAATAAGGATCTTTTAGAGGATGCGATGCACGCGATTGGCGCAGCGTCTCAAGAAAGCGGAACCCTGAATAACCTCATGGATGAAATGAGTCAGCTGATCGTTGCATTAAACCAGCAAAAAGATAGTGCTGAGGCAGATCTCAAGCGATATCACTGGTATAACAGTTGGTGCCATCAGGGGAGCATCTCCCATGACCATAATACCATTGCTCATGCCAATTTGGTCATCCAGGCTCTCACGGCCATCATGACAGATATCGCACCACTCATTGCAGATGCTGCATCGGAAGTCTATGCAATGGCGTCGTTGTCAATGGAAAAGATCATCGATCGGCTGATCAAAATTATAGAAGATCCTAAGCTGACTACTCATGCTAAGGCAGATGAGATCAAGGTCTTGATGGCCCTTGCTTTGGGCATTTTGGCGATGATCCAGTCTGATGCGGCACAAGAGAAAGCGAACGATCGACAAACAGAAAACAAGGCGGCAACTTACGGTGTTCAAATGAACATCGACGATCAAAAAGCGCAGCTGAAAGAACTGAAAGAAGAGCTGAGCTACGCACACACGATGGGAACGCTCATGCAGATCGCCAAACCCCTTCTCGAAATCGCGGGGTGTTTACTTGCTCCAGGGCTGGGTTCATTCCTCGTGATGCTTGCTTTTGCAGTCGCTGACCAGGCCGGCTTAACAAATAAGTTGACTCATGTGATTGCTGAGAAAACAGGCTCTACAGCTGCTATGTGCATTACAGGCGCTTTGGAAATCGCGGCGGTCCTTGCAGGGGGCGCTGGAATTGAAGAGATCGCTCAATCTGCGACCCAAGAGGTTACGGAGCAGACGGTCAAAGAAACCGCTGCAATTAGCGCTCAGATTGTCAATACGGTTGTCAAACAAAGCGTCGCAGCAGCTGAAGATGCAGGTGTAAAAGTCACAGCGGAAACCGTTGATGCGGTACGTAAAGTGGTGTCTGAAGCGGTGGAAGGAGCCGTGAAAGAGGCTGCTGCTAAATCGGTTCAAACATTTAATAACCAGGCAGCTGCAACGCTCATTCCGCAAATCATCAAAGCGGGTGGGATCAAAGTGGCTGTAGAAGAAGCCGCGTTGACTTCTGCTAAGCAGGCGGCGGAGGCGGCAGGTCAAGACATTCAGTTTCTTGCTGAAGCGACAGCTCGGGGGGCGCAAGTGTCTTCTGAGGAGACTCTTGTAGTTGCGAAAAGAGCGGCTACAGGGGCGGTTGCAAACGTCTTTGGGACAACGGCGAAAAACGTTCAGTCTCTTTCAGAAAATGCAGAAAGGTCTTTGGCCAGTAAGTCACTGACTCGAGCGGCGACGGTTGCCACTTACACTGCATTGAATGATGGGCTTCTTTCTTATGGAGTGGAAGAGGCGCTTCTCGCATCGGGACAGAAAAAAGATGATCAAACGTTTGAGAATGTCATGATGGCGATGAAGGTAATTGAACAGATCCTAGCATCCCTTGTACTGATGTATGGAACGGGGATTATGGATACCATTTTGCCTAAAAATACAACGACTGCGTTTTTGAAAGTGGGAGCTGTGGGCCAGATGGTGGGAATAGGTGCTGATGCCGTCTCTGAAGGGGGACAGGCGGATGCGCTGATGCAGAAAGCTGACTTGATCAAGATTATGAACAATACAAAAGTCAGCAGCGATATGCTCGAAATGCTTCTTCAGCAGTTTCAAGCGCAGGCGCAAATCGATCTGAAACATGCGAGGGATCAGTTTTCCGAGCAAGCGTCGAACTTTACGCTCATTATGAACTTGGAAAATAACGCGCAAACGCTCGCAAGAGTAATCGCCGAGCAGGCAGTGTAATAAAAAGGTAAAACAATGACAAAATCACAAGAAACAAACAACAAAGTAGATTATCCGAGAGGGGTTCTAGGGAAAAGCCCGAATGACCCATTTGCACCTGGCTCTCCGGGATTGCCGCCCAACGGCACTTTTAATCTTTGGCAGATGTTAATGGCGATTATGAAGTATGAGAAGGTTAATCTCGACACGCATGCGGAGCTTCAAAAAGATTGGGCCCTTGCCCTCGGAGCGACTGCAGGAAACCATGGGATTTTTCAAGAGCTGTATAACGTAGGCGTCGCTGTTGGGAATGCTCAAGCGCAAGCGGATAAAAGCGCGGCATATGGACAGTTTGCATCGATGGGGGTCGACTTCGTATCACTTGGAGCAGGAGCTGTTACTTACTTTGGTTCTACACGCCCCGCGACCAATGATGCTGAATTCAACCTGAAAAACGTCAGTGAAATGAAGTCTGCGATGAATGAGTCGCAAGCTGCAATGACGATTAAAGAACAGCCTAAATTGGATCCGAACCCTAAAGAAGCTAGCCTTCTCAATGGGTGGGCGAATGGATCCAAACCACTCGATGGGTTTAATGGTGAAAGGCCAGATGGTTCTATCGACCAGGATGCTAAAGCGGCTCACGCACAAGCCATTCAGCATGCTGCCAATGATCCTGAAAAGTTTGAGACGATCATGGAAAAACTCAATAAGCGGGAAGAGGCTCTTCAGGGTCAAATCCATAGTGCAAATACCCAGCTGAATACGAGATGGCAAGTCATCGGCGTTGCCAGTGGAGGCCTTAAGTCGGCGGCTCAAGGGGGCTCAGGCGTTGGTAGAGCGGCGGCAGAAGTGGCGCAAGGAAAAGCAAGCGCTGCAAATACGCTCGTCTCATCTGTTCAGCAGCAGGTTGTGGAGCAAGAAAGAAAGGCGCAGCAGAACGCCGAAGAAGCTCTTCAGCAAGCGAACCAATGGGCGTCTAGTTTCGCTCAAGCGGCAGCGGCTCAGGTGCACGCTTAAAACATTCCCTTTTTCCTCCTAAGGAAGCGAGACCCCAAAACGATTTGGGGTCTTTTTTTATTAAGGAAAAGAAATCGTGATGCTAATCACTCCCGATATAAAGTCGAGACTATTTCTTCCATACACTGAAAACCACACTCCAGTGATTAGGCCCACATTGGGGCTAAAATTATACTCGATGGCAGGAGAAAGGCTTAAATTGTCACTGGAGGGTGAACCTACTGTTGCAGGGGTTCCATCGTTTTTGGTCCCAGGATTGCCGAAAAATGGGGTATGATTGCTCGTTGAATAGACGAGGTCGATTGCAAACACCCATTGTTGAGTGAAGCTATACTCATAGCCGAAATCTGCGCTGAAGTTGTCTCCTGGATACACGGTGCCCCGAGTGCCTCTTCCACCGCCGTAGGTATTGAAGTTTCTGACTTCGGTGCTCGTAGAGCGGGTGTATCCCATGAAAAGTCTCATATTCATCGGGTGTTTGGTATTCCATAAAACAACTTTAGAAATGATGAGTCCCAGTTGCGTCGAGAACGCGCCAGATCCGGTTGAGTTGAGTCCCAATCCGTTCAAGGAGAGGTTTTTATATTTCCCTGTTGGGAAGGATTGGGAGACTGTTAATTTAATCTGAGGAATCCAAGGTGTTTGTTTGAGTACGAGAAAACCACCAACAAGGTTCATATCTCCGTAACCTCCACCACTCTCGTCGGATTGCCAGTTGATCAAACCTTGAAAATTGAGGTTTAAGTCGAAATTATTTGTGATACCCGTTTGAATATTGCTAACACCTTTTAATTGGATAAGCTTCGAGGGTAAGCTGACCGATTTTCGTTCTGAGTTATAGGTAGCATAATTGTCTGTGACAAAGAGATATGGTTGAGAATTGCCGTGGCCGACTGGCATCATGCCCGCGCCAGGAGTGATGAGGGGGCCTGTGTACCAAGGGTTGAAAATTTCTAGGGCTTGTTGAAATTCTTTGTCAGCAGCTTCTAGCTCTTGTTCTATTTGCTGTGGTGTTTTGGTCGGCTCTTTCGCTTGTGCGAAAAGAAGAGTGGGGAGGAGCAGGGTGTAAAACAGTATACGCATTCCATTACCTAAAATAAATATATTTATTTTTTCCTACATTTTTGGCAAGAGGAAGAAAAAGGGAGGCATGTGTATGACAGATGGCGTAAGGGGATCAGGTCCGATTCATCCAGATGATAAGAAGATGTATGAACAGGAATACAAACAGGGAGCAAATCTATTTCAAAAGGCGCTCAGGCAGTACCAAAAATCGGACAATACGTTTCAACAGGCAGAGTTTAAAGATGTCATGCATCGTGCTCTCGGGGTGATGAACGATTCAGCCCAAGGATTAATCCGTAAAGATCTAGAAGCAAAAAATCAGCAAATCCAAAAAGACTTTGATACCTTCCAACAATTTCCTGAAGATCCAGATACCATTAAGCAGTTAAACAAGGATCTGGATGATGCCAGACATTCGCTGGGTGGGTAAAACGGTTATACTGAACGTGAATTACGCGCGGGATCCTTGCGTCCGACTAATTTGAAAAAAAAACCTTCAGCTTTTCTAAAAAAGACATCCGGCGGGGATGATTGTGCGGAGATTCTAACTTTTCCAGCTCTTTTAAGAGCTCTTTTTGCTTGTCGGAGAGCCTGACAGGGGTTTCCACCGCGACTCGTACCATGAGATCTCCATGGCCTTGGCCATGGACATTAGGGAATCCCTTGCCGTTGATTCGAAGAAGTTTTCCATTCTGGGTACCCTCTGGGATGCTGAGACGCGCTTGCTGGCCGAGAGGCGTCGGTACCTCTTTTTTGGTTCCCAGGCATGCTTCTATGAACGTGATGGGGAGTTCGAGATAGACATCGTCGCCTTCTCGAGTAAAAGCTTCATGCGGTTCTACTTCAATGTAGACGAAAAGATCTCCAGGCGGTCCACTGGCTTCTCCTGCATCTCCATAGCCTGCCATGCGAAGCCGCATTCCTGTGTCCACGCCAGCTGGAATGCGCACTTTAATTCTCTGTTTCTCTTTCACTCTGCCTACGCCCTGGCAGGTTTTACAAAGGTCTGTAATGATTTTCCCAGCGCCGTTACATTGAGGGCACACCGATGACATGCTGAAAAAGCCACGGCTTTGAAACACCTGTCCTTTCCCCTGGCAGGTGGAACACATCTTGACTCCGTGGGAAGATTTAGCTCCAGAGCCTTTACACGGATCGCAAGTCACGTAATTCGTAATCACGAGCTCTTTTTCCACCCCTCGGGCAGCTTCTTCAAAAAGGATGCGAACCGTAGCTTTTTTGCTTGCGCCCTTTCTCGCCCCGCCTTCTTCCTCAGCGGCTCCGCCTCCGAAAAAAGAGTCAAAGATCGATTCACTTCCTCTGCCGCCTCCACCAAAGGCTCCCATGAAGGTGCGGAGCGCTTCTTCCATTGAAGAAAAACCTCCTCCTCCTCCTGGGAATCCGCCCCCCATCCCTGCACCTTTTAAACCTTCTTCGCCATATTGATCATAAACACGGCGCCGGTTTTCATCGCTGAGCACTTCATAGGCTTCAGAGACGCGCTTAAACTCTTCTTCCGCTTTTGGATTATCTGGATTACGGTCTGGATGACACTCAAGCGCCCTTTTGCGATAGGCCTTTTTGATCTCTTCAGGGGTCGCATTGCGCCCTACACCAAGTGTGGCGTAGTAATCTTTACTCACTTAAAACCCTCGACGTGCAGCAGTCTTAGTGCGTTTTGTGGCGGCTTTGGATTTCAGTCTTTTTTTCACCGATTTTTTGTCATGGAAGCGATGCGCTTTCGCCGCTTTCATAATGCCCTCTTTATCGAGTTTTTTCTTCAGGGCGCGAAGGGCCTTGTCTATCGGTTCTCCGATACGTACTTTTACACTGGGCATGTTCCGATTACCTCTCTTTTCTCTGGGTTAAAGACACCATTTTAGTTGAATTCCATCGTTTAGATCAAGGGGGTGCAAGCTGGATTTTGTACATTTTTTGGAGGAAGTTGCAAACCCTGCCCTCTTAAATCCCAAACAAGCCGCATGAGCCTTTCAGGGTCGGGAAAGCGTTCTTCGCACAGGGTTTCTGGGAGCCTCTTGCGGATGAGCTCGGGATGGGGCGAGCCGATTCGGGGAAGGTTAGAGAGGGAAGGATCCTGGGGGGCCAAGAGGGCGGTTTCATCGCCTAAAAGCGCATAAAACCCCCCTTTTTTGGCATCGATAAGAACTGGCCGAGGACCAAAAGCTTCTAAGCTGCAAAAGCCTACAAGCGGCACCTGAAACCCCATTTTGAGGCCGATGGCAAGGGCTGTCCCTACGCGCGTGCCGGTATAAGAGCCTGGCCCCTGGCCCACACCAATCAAAGCGGGCTTCCTTCCTTCAAGCAGCCTGTCGACGGCTAAGGCAAGAACTCTAGAGAGCTCTTTTCCTCCCTCTAAGTGCTTGTAAGAGAGTAACTTGTCTCGTTTTCCGAGGGCGGCGAGCCCCTTTTCGGTGCTTGTCTCGATGATTAAGGTGAACATAGGACTCAATTGTAAAGGCTCTTCTTGCAAAAAGATAGGTTTTTTGCAAGAAGGGAGAGCGAGTAGCTTTTGACGAGATTTCCATAATCTTGCTAAGATAAATTCCTTTTTAAGAGGTACAATTGAACGAAGAGACGCCGCCAGAACAGGATTCAGAACGTGAAGAGCTGAAACACGAAGAGTTGATTGTCGAAGATTTAAAAAAAGAAACGGCTCTCGTTCCTGCTTACCCTTATCCAGATGAGCTGTACATCATGCCTTTGAATAGGCGCCCCTTTTTTCCAGGGATGGCGGCTCCGATTGTGATTGAGCCAGGCGCCTATTATGAGGTTCTTAAAACCGTTTCAAAAACGGATCACAAGTGTTTTGGGCTGTTTCTGACGTATCACGAAGATGTCAATATTTACAAGATTGGTTTTGAAGATTTATATCGCGTTGGTGTTGTGGCTCGCATTTTGCGTATTATTCCCATGGAACAAGGCGGAGCGCAAGTTGTTTTGAATATGGAAAAGCGGGTAGAAATTTCGAAGCCTATGAAGGGTAAATATTTACTCGCTAAGGTGCAATACCATGATGACACTCCGCTGGCCCGCCTTTCAAGACAACTCAAGGCTTATTCGATTAGCATTATTACCACTATTAAGGAACTGTTGAAGCTCAATCCTCTTTTTAAAGAGGAACTACAGATTTTTTTGGGCCATTCTGACTTCACGGAGCCTGGTAGACTTGCCGATTTCGCCGTCGCTTTAACAACAGCTACTCGGGAAGAGTTGCAAGACGTACTGGAGACTTTGGATATCGAAAAAAGGATCGACAAGGCCCTGATGCTGTTAAAGAAAGAGCTTGATATCAGTAAGCTCCAGAGCACGATCAACCAGCGTATTGAAGCTACCATTTCTAAAACACAGCGTGAATTTTTCCTAAGAGAGCAGCTCAAGGCGATCAAGAAAGAGCTCGGGATGGAAAAAGACGATAAGACAATGGAGGCGGAGAAGTTCGAAGAGCGAATTAAGGCACGCAAAGTGCCCGAATCGGTTTTAAAGGTGATTCGCGAAGAGATGGAAAAGCTAAGCGCCCTTGAGGTTCAGTCGGCAGAATATGGCGTTGTGCGCAATTATATTGACTGGCTGACGATCATCCCTTGGGGAATTTTTACCAAAGAGACCCACGATTTGAAAAAAGCGGAAAGTGTTTTAGAGGAAGATCATTATGGGCTCAAGGACATCAAAGAGCGGATCTTAGAATTTATAGGCGTAGGCAAGCTGACCGGTGGAGTCAAAGGGAGCATTATTTGCCTTGTGGGGCCCCCGGGGGTGGGAAAGACGAGTATCGGGAAAAGCGTTGCTCGCGCGCTGAATAGAAAGTTCTACCGCTTTTCTGTCGGCGGTATGCGAGATGAGGCTGAGATCAAAGGACACAGGAGAACCTATATTGGCGCTATGCCTGGCAAGATGATTCAGGCGCTTAAATACAGCCAGACGATGAATCCTGTCATCATGCTCGATGAGGTCGATAAGATGGGGGCTAGCTATCATGGAGATCCCGCATCTGCTCTTTTGGAGGTCCTTGACCCAGAGCAGAATAAGGATTTTCTCGATCATTATCTCGATGTGCACTGCGATCTTTCCAATGTGCTTTTCATCGTGACTTCCAACGTGCTGGACACGATTCCGGAGCCTCTCAAGGATCGAATGGAGATTTTGCGCCTTTCTGGATACATTGCAAAGGAGAAAGTGGAGATTGCGAAAAAATATCTCATTCCACGCAATAGAAAAAATATGGGTCTCAAGACCAGCGACATTGCCTTTTCCAAGGGAGCCATCGCGCAAATCATCAATGGGTACGCGAGGGAGGCGGGCGTTCGCTCTTTGGAGAATAACATTAAAAAAATCATGAGAAAAGTCGCTGTCAAGATAGCCAGAGGAAAGACGCCAAAGGCCAGCATTACGGAAAAGAATCTCACAGACTACCTTGGAAAGCCCATTTTTACTGAGGATCGTTACTATCAAAAGACGCCGGTTGGAGTGGCGACAGGCCTTGCTTGGACGGCGCTCGGGGGCGCAACGCTCTACGTTGAAGCTACAAGATATCCATCGGAAAAGACAGAGATGAAGTTGACGGGGCAGGCTGGGGATGTCATGAAAGAATCGGCTCAAATTGCTTGGTCCTATGCGCAGAGTAACGTTAAGCGTTATGCAAAAGACATCCCGTTTTTTGAAAAATCACAGATACATCTTCACATTCCTGAGGGGGCGACGCCGAAGGATGGCCCTTCTGCAGGGATTACGATGACGACGGCTTTACTCTCTCTTTTGCTAAATAAACCCATTCTCGATAACCTGGGGATGACGGGTGAGTTGACATTGACAGGGCGCATCCTGCCTATTGGTGGATTGAAGGAAAAGTTGATTGCTGCTCGAAGATCTAAACTCAATGTGTTGATTTTCCCGAAAGAAAATTTGCGCGATTATGACGAGTTGCCTGACTTTTTGAAAAAAGGGCTCACTGTGCATTTTGTGGAGCATTTTGACGAAGTCTTTCAGATCGCGTTTCCAAAACTGAAGGTTCATCATGAAGTGGTTCGAAAAAAAACTCGTCAGCCCAGAGAAAATCGGTAAAAAGGCGGAAGAGATCAGAGCCTTAGGAAAGGCGATTGCGACTCTCAACGGCTCTTTTGATTTGATGCATGCGGGGCATCTCTATATTCTTCATGAAGCATCGAAACAGGCGGATGTTTTGATTGTGGGGCTTAATTCAGACGCTTCGCTGCAAAAATATAAGAGCCCCAATCGCCCGATCATAGCGCTGCCTCATCGCTTGGAGATGATGGCTGCTTTAGAGTTTGTCGATTTTGTGACTTGGTTTGATGAAATAGATCCTAGAGAATGGTTAAAAAAAGTGAAGCCCGATGTTCACGTGAATGGCGCTGAGTATGGTCCGGCCTGTATTGAAGCGGATGTGGTCAAAGAGTTGGGCGCTAGACTTCATTTAGTCCAGAGAATCTCAGGGCTTGCAACTTCTCAAATTATTGAAAAAATAAAAGTATGCGGTTAGTTGGTACCCTCAAATCTGAAAATGATGCAAAGCGCATTTGCCATTTTTTGAAGTTGCAAGAGATTGCGAATAGTTGTGAAGTGGGATTTGAACCGAGAACAGGGCAGATGTCGTATCAGCTCTGGATCCACGACGAGGATCGCATCGAAGAGGCGTTCAAAATCTTTGAAGATTTCCTAAAAGATCCAAAAGCCTCGAAGTATAAGGAGCCGGAGCCGGAGCCCCTTCCGGTGAGTGAAAAGGTGTCTTTACCAAGCCGCTTCCGTTTCCATTTGACGTTTTTGATCATTGCGATCTCTGTGTTTGTTTTTTTTATCCATACGATGCAGCAAGTGGCACTGCAGAAAAAGGGGTTTTTGAAGCAGTCCCTTCTTTTAACGCCGATCCAGGCGCTTTTAATGTTTGACCTTCCCCCCGCTTTTGAAACCCTCGAAGGACTGTTGGAAGATGACAGCCCCGAAGAGGTGGGAAAAGCAGTGCTTACGGCGACCCAATCCTCCTACTGGAAAGGCATGTACGCTTGGGTTGTTGCAAAAATCAACAATACTTCGACTTTGCCGGGGGAAGGTCCGCTATTTCTTAAGATTCGGCAAGGGGAAGTTTGGCGGCTGATCTCACCGTGTATTTTGCACAAAGATCTTTTGCATATTTTATTCAACATGCTTTGGCTTTGGTATCTGGGAAGGCCGATTGAGGCGAGAATCGGACCTTTTAGAACGCTTCTTTTGAGTCTCATTGCGGGAGCAGGTACGAACATTTTGCAGTATTTAATGAGCGGACCCTTTTTTATCGGCTATTCAGGAGTGATCACAGCGCTGGCGGGGTTTATTTGGATGCGAGAGCGCATCGCCCCTTGGGAGGGGTATCCTCTGACCAAGGGCACCCTCTATTTTCTCCTCGTTTTTATCCTGGCGATTTTCGGGATTCAAGCGGTAGCGTTTTTTATTCAGACTTTTTCTCATTATGACTTTACCCCCAATATTGCGAATACAGCTCATATTTCAGGCGCTGTTATTGGCATCCTCTGCGGACGACTTAAATGCTTTGCTCAAAAAGTGCGTCCATGAGTGCAAGGGATATCATTGTTTTGGGCTGTTCGAGCCAGCAGCCGACCCGCTTTCGCAATCACGGCGCTTATCTTGTTCGCTGGAATTCTGAGGGGCTGCTTTTCGATCCTGGAGAGGGAACCCAAAGGCAGTTTATTTTTGCCGATGTTGCGCCGCCCACTGTGACCCGCATTTTTATTAGCCATTTTCATGGAGATCACTGCCTGGGGTTCGGATCGATGCTCATGCGGCTGAATCTCGATAAAGTGTCCCATCCGATCCACTGCTATTATCCAGCCAGTGGAAAAAAGTACTTTGATCGCCTCCGCTATTGTTGCATCTACAAAGAACATATCACAGTGATTGAACATCCGGTCACTCGGGCCGGGCTCGTCGAAGACGATGGAAAATTCCGCATTGGGGCGGAATTTCTTGACCATGGCGTGGAAAATATCGGCTGGCGCATCCAGGAGGCGGATACGGTGAAATTTCATAAAGAAAAACTCCGCGCCCTTAAACTGGATGGCCCTATTATCCGTACCCTCGAAAAAGAGGGGAGAATCGAATGGGATGGCCGTTGGATTTTGGTCGAAGAAGTGTCTCACGTACGGACGGGGGATGTGTTTGCTTACGTTGTCGACACGAGGCCTTGTAAGGAAGCGGTTCGCTTAGCACAAGATGCCAAGGTGCTGATCTGTGAAAGCACATATCTCGATCAGGAAAGGGCGATGGCAGAAGAGTACAAGCATATGACGGCGCTTCAAGCCGCACAGCTTGCGCTAGAAGCGAATGTAGAAACGCTCATTCTCACGCATTTTTCTGCGCGTTACCGCGATCCTGAAGTGCTGGGGGCTGAGGCGCGGAAGATCTTTCCTAACACTTTTGTCGCTGAAGATCTAAAAAAATACCCCTTTCCCAAATAGGACGGAGAGTTTTTTTTGACGAATTTTGAGAAGAAGGATGACGCGTTCGGTATATAAACTCGATCCATTACTTTAGGAGACCAATATGAATTCATTAAGCATGGGGGATGGATGCGCCTTGTTGCGGCAGATCGTCTCCGCTATTCCAGTGAAGGAGATAGGCTATTGCGGGCTTTACCCAATGATGATATTTCGGGAAAAGAATGAGAAGTCTACTGCGATCATACAGAGGATCGAGCAGTGGCTCACACAGCACGGGTTTCAATACACAAACCAAGATACAACCAGCAGGAGAGGTGGATGGGTACATGCCAATGGAAGCTTGGTTGTTCTTGAAGACACTGTTGTTGGGCACTATCCTTATGTGATCCTTGCGGCGAACCAGAAGAAGCTGTCTTTGGACGATGTAGCGCGGCTACACCATAACCGCATCAACCAGAAAAGACTGCAATATCTAGAAGAGCAAGGATACACACAGGCCTATTCTGACAATACGCTGGTTCAGTTTTTGCAGTCAGATAACTCAGACCATGCTCTTTTGATCTTTTGGAACCCAGATAAACTATGTTATAGGATCTTGCCGAACCTGCACATATCGCGGGCATCGAACGCTCTACAGGACTTGCCTACTCACCTCGATGGTTTTAGTTATTTTAGTCATACTACCATAAGCCATGTGAATCCCTCTGATAGCGAGTTATCATTCCAGTATGCTGAACTGGCCTTGATCGATCCTGACTTGGGAAGCGGCAGAAAATAGGGGATTATTTTGAGAAAAGCTATTTGTATTTTGCTTATGCTTGGAGGGCTGCTTGTCTACCAGGCACTTCCTCTGACTTATCCTAAGGAGTCGTATGGTGCTATTTTTCCTCGAAAGCAGTTTGAGCAAAAAATGCGTCGTCCTTTCCCCCAGTGGATGGAGGAACAGCTAAGGGCCGATTTGGCGCCATTCAAAACAATCACTGCAAGCATGGTTCAGCGTACCTTTGAGAAGGTCAAAGATCGTTTTTATCACTATCGGATTGTTGATAATTGTCTTTATAAGTGGGGCAAAGGTTCGAGTCGAGATAATGAACTGGAAAAAGCAATCAAAACCCTTCTCACCGTCGCTAAAATTCCTGATGTGGATTTTATTTTGTGTCCCATGGATGGTTTGCCGGAGCCCTACATGCCGAAGGACTTTTACCTTACGGATGATGCGAAGGTGCAGGCGCCCATTTTTGCAAAAGCAAGGCTTTGCTCTGCCCCTTATATCGTTTTGATTCCCGATCAGTTTTCCCTCTCTTTGGACTGGATGGAAGTCTCTCAAGAGGTTTTGACACAGGATGTTGAGTGGGAAGAGAAAAGAGAAAGGGCCCTTTGGCGAGGGGGGTTTACGGACATCGGCGCGCCTAATGGAACGGTGACAGAAGATTATCAAAGCTGCCCCCGTTATAAAATCTGCACGTTAGACCCTTTATTCGTCGATGCAAAGCTCTGTTGGGCCGGCTCCGAAGCGTTTGATCAGTTCATTCGCGATGCAGGAGTATGGGGCGATGCAGCCACTAAAAAGCAGCATTTAATGTATAAGTATCTGCCTGTTTTAGATGGGCATATGTGCACGTATCCTGGCTATCAGTGGCGTCTTTTGTCTCGCTCTCTTTGTTTGAAGCAAGAGTCCGATCAAGAGCAGTGGTTTTATGCGGCACTAAAGCCAAGTGTGCATTACCTTCCCATTCGCAATGATATGAGCGATCTTTTGGAGAAAATTCATTGGGCCAAAGAGCATGATCTTGAAGCGAGGAAGATCGCAGAAACAGCGCGAGCTTTTGCCTTGGACAACTTAATGCCAGCAGATGACTATTTGTATCTTTATCTCGCCTTTCACCGCTATGCAGCGCTGCAAAACATCGATTTCAAAAAGTTAGATATGAGAGAATTCATTTGCATTCAGTACCGAAAGCGTAATCGGCTCCTCAAACGTCTGATGCGGCACGTTTCAAGTGGCACATTGGCGCGCTGGCAAGGATTTGACTATTCTCAACCGGGTCATCCCTCAGCTCATCAAAGAAACGTGCTCCTGTTTTTATAGTCGCTTAAAATTTTATTGATAGCTTCTGGCTGCGTGAAAGCTGCAATGGCTCGATCTCTCTATCGCGGAAGAAATAGCGCCTTGTCAGCTGATGAGTGGAGAAATCTACGAGCTAAATACGCCAATTAAAAGGATCGTTTATGAGGAAATTTCATTGGCAACCCAGGCCAAATAGGCTGGATTACCCTGAATCACATCAACTTGTAAGATTTCTGGAACCTCATAGCTACAATGCGACTGTATGTATTTTTGAATCGCATCAAAGCATTTTGGCAGAGTTTTGAGAATGACTTTGATTTCTCGGCCCTCCTCCATTTTCCCTTCCCATCGATAGATTGATTCAATTTCTGGAAAGATAGAAGCGCAGGCAATTAGCTTCCTATCAAGGAGTTCGTGAACAATCCTTTTAGCCTCATCTTTATCTCTGCAGGTCCAAAAAATATAAATCATAAGACCAACAGAATATATTTCTTACTATCATTTGTTAACATAATTAATCTCTGTATATAAATTCATTATACGGAATGTGAGCTTCTGGGGCTTGTGGGTAACGATTAGGTTTAAAGACTAGTAGTTATACCGCAACAAATAAATTCATGGGTGAGCCGAGGATTTTTTTCTTTCCAAATATTCTTCTAGAGGGCCCTGGTGTACATAGATGCCATCGGCTTCAAAGGCGATGATCTTGGTCGCAAAGCCGTTGATGAGCTCTCGATCGTGGCTGGCGACAATCGTCGTGCCTTTGAAATCTTCAAGCCCCCATGCTAGAGCTGAGACGGCTTCAAGGTCGAGGTGGTTATTCGGTTCATCAAAGACTAGCGTATTGGGTCCAATCAACATAAGTCCCCCGAGGATCAGCCGCGCAGCCTCCCCGCCAGATAGTCCAGGAAGCTCTTTAAAGGCATCATCACCGCCAAAAAGCATTTTCCCGAGAACGCCTCTGACCTCTTGGTCAAAGATGACCTCTTTTTTTGATTTAAGCCAATCGAAAGCCGTTTCTTTTGTGTGTTTGTTGAGTACTTCTCCATGATTTTGCGGAAAGTATCCAATGTCTACAGCATGTCCTACGGTGATTTTTCCGCTATCGGGCGGTAGGAGTCCGACCAACATTTTGAGGAAAGTTGTTTTACCACGGCCATTATTGCCGATGACTGCAATCTTGTCTCCGCGGAGAATTTCACAGCTAAAATTTTGAAAGACGACCTCGTCGTAGCGTTTCGTGATGTTTTCCACTTTGAATGCCACTTGGCCCGATTGTTTTTCGGGCACAGGGAAGCGTACGTAGGGACGCTGGATGTTGGATTTTTTGAGCTCTTGGGGCTGCAATCGATTAATCTCGCGGACACGCGATTGCACTTGTGAGGCTCGAGTACCTGCTCCAAATTTGGCTACGAAATCTTTCAGCTGAGAGATTTTTTTCTCCTTGGCCTTATTGTCCGCTTCTAAGCGCTCTCTGACGGCCGTTTTGGTGACGAGCATCATATCGTAGTTGCCTGGATAAGTGATGATGGTCTCGTAATCGATATCGGCGATGTGTGTGCAGATGGAGTTTAAAAAATGCCGATCGTGGGAGACCACGACGAGGGTTCCCGTGTAGTTGTGTAAAAACCCCTCTAGCCAGGAGATAGAGTCAAGATCGAGGTGGTTGGTAGGCTCATCTAAAAGCAGCGCTTCTGGTTTTCCAAAGAGGGCTTGGCAAAGGAGAGCTCGGAATTGTCGGTCTGTTGGGATCTCGTGCATTTTTTTGGAGTGGAGTTCTTTTCCAATATTCATACCGATGAGAAGCGCTTCTGCCTCTACGTCGGCCGTGTAGCCGTCTTCCTCCGCGATGATCTCTTCAATTTCCCCGAGGCGCATGCCGATGGCATCTGTCATCTCCTCCTCATAAAGTTCCTCTCTTTCCGCCATTGCTTTCCAAAGCCGCGCATTGCCCATGATGACTGTATCAAGAACGGTACAGTCCTTAAAGTCTTCAATACGCTGTTTTAAAAAGCCCACCTTTTTGGGCAGTGTGACCGTTCCTGTGGTTTGGGGCTCAAGTCCCATAATAATTTTGAGAAGAGTCGACTTTCCAGATCCATTGGGGCCCGTCAAACCATAGCGGCAGTGAGTATTGAAGGTGAAGGTGACGTTTTCAAAAAGGCGACGCCCCTTCATTTGCTTGGAAATTTTTTCTAATGTAATCATAAGAAAGCGAGGATAACATATTCAGATGGACCATTTCAAGGCTGTCGAACAGTTTTTGACGTACTTAGGCATATCTAAGGGGGCTTCTGAACATACGATCAAAGCTTACCGACTCGATCTCCTGTTTTTTTTGAATTTTGTGGGGGATGAGGAGCTCAGCAAAAGGACCATTCGGCGGTTTTTAGGCCATCTCCACGAAAAAAAGGCTTCTACCCAGACGATTCTAAGAAGGCTTTCTTGCTTAAGAAGTTTTTATAAGTATGCCATTCGAGAAGGATTGACTGATAAAAATCCGGTAGAAGAGATCGAGAGCCCTAGAAAAGAAAAGCGGCTTCCTATTTCGGTGACTTACGAGCAGGTAAAACATCTTTTAAACCAGCCTGACACAAGCTCCTATCTGGGGTTTCGCGATCGCGCTATGATGGAACTTTTCTACAGCTCAGGTCTTCGCTTAAGTGAGGTGGCCTATTTAAATAGGCACGATTTTGATATCCATGGAAAGATTCTCAATATTTTCGGCAAAGGCAAAAAACAACGACAAGCTCCCATTACGGATACGGCCGCTGGCTGGCTAACGCAATATCTCGAGCATCCCGAACGGGAGGAAAAGGACTCCAAAGCGATTTTTCTCAATCGGTGGGGGAAACGGCTTACGCCACGCTCTATCGACCGAAATTTTGCCTCGTACTTAAAGGCGAGCGGCCTGTCGCTTCGCATCACGCCGCATACGATCCGCCACACGATTGCTACCCACTGGTTAGAAAATGGCATGGATTTAAAGACTATTCAAATGCTCCTGGGCCATACCTCTCTTGCGACGACAACGATTTATACTCATGTGTCTTCGAAACTAAAAAGAAAAGTCTATGATAAGACGCACCCGAGAGCACATACCACATCAGACTGAAAGGGGTTATCTATCTATCAGCGCAATGAAAGGCGGTGGAGCTTCATTAAAGGGCCAAATATTTTGTGCCGCAGTAAGGGCGATAGCATAGGTCGCGACGACACTAATTGCCGCGATGGTTAACACAGTCTCCGGCGGCAAGTTGTCTATCCAGCCACACATTTTGTATACAATGCATATGCCACCAACAGCTACAATAGCTTCAGTGAAAGGATTGGGCCACTCAAGATCTTCGCGCCCACCTAGCAACCTGTTTAATCCTTCCAACATGAAACCATGTTACTACCATTCGGTATGGATGGCAATCGATAAAATAATGATTTGCAAATAATCGTTTATGTTGTCTACTTGTACTGAACGTGATTCAAAAATTGAGGTAGACGAATGTTGGGAAAAATTTTGCCGATTCTCACGGTGATTCTTTGGACCCTCTCAGGAAATGCGGTTGATGAAAATATGTCAGCGGAGTGTGAGCAAGAATGTCAGACTCCTCTTTGTCCAGAGCCCTCCAATCTGACGCCATGCCCGCCAAAATTATGCTCGAAGCCTTGTCCTCCCAAGCCCTGTTGTACACCACCACCACCTTGCTGTTGGAAGTTTAATCCGTGCAATCCGCGGGGGTGCAATGACATGAATTGTGGCGGGTTTTTCTTGGCTGCAGATTTTTTATATTGGAGAGCAGAGAATCATGGGTTCAGTTATGCCTATGAGCAAAAGACAACGAGTCCTGTCGGACTTAATGTAGGCAGTGTGCTTCGCATGAACCCAGATTGGGATCCTGCTTTTCGCGTAGGGTTGGGGTGGAATACCAGGTATGATTTTTGGGATGTCTTTCTGAATTACACGTGGTATCGCAATCATTCGAGTGAAACAAGAACGAGTGCCAATGGGTTTTTCCCTCTGTGGCCTTTATCGAATGTGCAACAGGCGACGTTTAGCAGTGTGAATGCAAACTCGAGATTCACGATGAATATGGGAGATTTAGAGGTGGGGAGAATGCTCTTTCTTACCCGCACTCTTGCCATCCGGCCCCACGTAGGTGCAGAAGGCGGCTCGATTCATGAGAGGTTTTACGATAGCTTCAGCGACCTTATTGTTGGAGGGGCCCATTCAGGTCAGCGGTTTAGCGGAAAGAATAACTGGTGGGGAGTGGGTCCACGAGCGGGCGTCAATACAGAGTTTCACCTCAGCTGTGGGTTTAGCCTCAAAGGCAATCTCGCAGGGGCGCTCCTTTATGGAAAAAATCAGGCAAGATCGCAAAATGAAACGCTTCAAGTAGGTGCTACTGCGTTTGCGATTGAGCGTGAGTATGAGGACGACTATTATCAGCTCGTCCCGCATCTCCAACTCGCTCTTGGCTTTCAGTGGCAGACCTGCTTTTTGTGCGAAAAAATGCTCTACAGGATGAGTGTGTTATGGGAGACCAACTATTGGTGGAACCAATTTAACCTTCCTGTTGGCTTAGAAGGATTTCTTCCTCCGCTTCCCACAATCGGCAACCAACCTCTTACCATGGAAGGCTTGACAGTGAACTTAGAATGGGGTTTTTGATCGGATAAGGGACTGTTAAACAGCCCCTAAGGTGGGTTTTTTTTTGCAAAAACAATTCCCATGCTGTACACTTTGCGTATGGGGAAAAAGATCCGCCTTCTTACTCTTGTTTTTCTGATTGTTGCAGCGATCGATAGCATCCGCAACCTTCCCGCAACGGCGATCTTTGGTCCCTCTCTTATTTTCTTTTTTCTTTTCTCTGCGATTGTTTTTCTGTTTCCGATCTCTCTGATTGCAGCGGAATTTTCTTCGAGGTACCCGGAAGAGGGCGGGGTGTTTCATTGGGTACGAAACGCCCTAGGAGAAACGTGGGCTGTAGTGGCCATTTGGCTACAGTGGGTCAATACCATGGTCTGGTATCCCACGATCCTTTCTTTTATCGCGGGGACTGCGGCGTATCTTATAAACCCCGAATGGGCGCAAAAAAAAGAATTTATCCTCTCTGTCGTACTCATTGTCTTCTGGGGATTGACGTTTCTCAATATGCGAGGGATCTACGTCTCTGCTTTCCTTAACACAGTATGTGCCTGTGTCGGATTAATCATTCCTATGGGAATGCTGATGGCTCTTGGTGCGCTATGGGTCCTTGTTGGCAACCCGATCCAAATTACTTTCAGCCTAGATACCGTTTTTCCAACACTCAAGGCCTCTCAAAATTGGGTTTCGCTCATCGCCATTATGGCGGCTTTTTTGGGCATGGAGCTAGCGGGGGTTCACGTCACGGATATCTTAGAGCCTCAGAAAAATTTCCCCAAAGCCCTTGGCTGGTCCGTCTTCGCCCTTCTTTTTACAATGATTTTAGGAGCTCTTTCCATCGCTATCGTCATCCCACAAAGCCAGATTCATCTCATTGACGGAATGATGCAAACCTTTACCCTCTTTTTTCAGGCGTTTCACATTCCATGGTTTGTCCCGATCTTAACCATCTTCATTATCATAGGAAGCATTGGAGGCATGATTAATTGGTTAGTATCCCCAGCAAGAGGACTTCTTCATGCGGCTGAACGGGGCTTTATGCCCCAATTTTTTGCTAAAAAAAATCGTTCTGGCGTTCCCGTACGGATGCTGCTGGTTCAGGCCTTTTTAGTCACCCTCTTTTGCTTGATGATTCTTTTCATGCCCTCAATCAATGCCTTTTATTGGTTTTTGACTGCACTCAGCACCGAGCTTTATATGATCATGTACATTCTCCTTTTTATTTCCGCCCTGAAATTGGGAAGGCCTCATACGGCCTTTTCTTACCAAATTCCCAAAGGACTTCGGCGCCTATCTTGTGTATTTGGCCTTTTTGGATGTCTTCTTACAATTGTTGTAGGCTTTTTTCTTCCAAGCGATATCAATATGAACGGTCTCCGCTACGCTCTTTATATCGGAATCGGCAATGTAGTGCTCATTGCGCCTGTTTTTTCTTTGATGAAGTATAAAAAATTATTTTCATCTTAAGCGTCTTATGCTACCCTTTCTCTTCTTGTCAGGAGGGCCGCTATGATAAAGGCTCTTATTCTTGGAGAAGACTCTTTACAGAACCTCAGAGCTCTTTGTGAAGGCCGTGTAGTGAGGGCTTACAGACCTTCTGATCAGCATGTGTCTAAAACTACAGTGTCTCTTGCTACGCAAATCAGAAGGCCGGAAAGACGGCGCCCTTATATTTTTTGAGAATAAACTCTCTCATCTTCTCCGAAGTCATCGCTTCAACAAGGGCTTTGATTTGAGGGAGGCTTTCGTCCCCATCCCGAACAACGATGACATTTGCATACGCAGAGTCTTTATCCTCTAAAATCAAGGCGTCTTTTATAGGGTTTAAATGAGCTTGCAGAGCGTAATTTGTATTAATGATGGCCGCATCGACATCGGGAAGAGAGCGCGGAAGTGTCGCTGCTGTTACTTCGATAAATTTGTATCGATGAGGATTATAGGATATATTTTCTACAGTTGCGCTAAAACTTTGCGTGTTGAGTCCAATAAGTTGGTGGTGTGCAAGCAGAAGAAGAGCTCTTGCTTCATTGGAGGGGTCGTTGGGAATGGCAATCGTGGCGCCTTGAGGAATGTTTGTTAGGTTGGTATATTTTTTTGAATAGAGTCCCATGGGTTCTATTTCAACTTTCGCAACCTCTTCGATTTTATAGCCGAATTCTTTAATCTGTTCTTCTAGAAAGGGAATGTGTTGAAAGAAATTGGCCGCCACATCTCCATCTGAGAGCGCTCTATTGGGCACATTGTAATCATCTGTCGTAACGATCACGAGATCAATGCCCTGTTTTTTGAGATCTGGCTGAATAAATTTGAGCATCTCAGCGTGGGGTACAGGCGTTGCGGCAACCCTAAAGCCCCCCTTCTGGGCACATCCGGCCAGGAAAATGAAAAGCAAAAGCCATCTAGTCATAAAAGAACCCTCCAAGTGATACCCATTGTATTCTTATGGAAATTAAAAGCAATCCCGAAGGAGCCCCCGTTTTTTCTGAATCTTTTTTACCGCCCAATTCCCTAAATATTGAATCCCTTGCACTAGAGCAATGAGTACAAGTACTGTAACTGTCATAATAAATGTATTGAATCGATTGTATCCATATTGAATAGCGACTTCTCCTAAGCCACCTCCACCGACCAGACCAGCCATAGCACTATATCCAACGAGATTAATGACCATGAGGGTGATGGATGCCATGATGCTAGGAAGGGCTTCTAGAAGAAGAGAGATAATGAGTCTTGATAAAGGAGTACCCATCACGACAAGCGCTTCAATAATAGGGACATCTATTTCTTTTAAATTTGCCTCGATGAGCCGTGCGATAAAAGGAATCGCTGCGATGGTCAGAGGCACAATGGAAGCCGTCGTTCCGAGAGATGTCCCCACAATGATGCGGGTGAACGGAATCAGTGCGACAATTAAGATGGCAAAGGGAAAGGAGCGTCCTATGTTAACAAGGACGCTTAAACTTTTATAGACAAGGGGGGATGGTTTCAATCCACCTCTATCTGTGAGCATCAGAAGGATGCCGATAGGAACTCCGATCAAAATCGCAAAAAGGCTGGAGAATAAAACCATGTACACCGTTCTAAGAGTCTCGATAGGTACGAGGTCCAAGGCAAGCAACCAGTTATTCTCCATGTTCTAATACCTCAAAATGTACCTCTTTTTCTTGTAAAAATCGCAGGCCGCTCTGAATTTGGGAGGGACTCCCTGTCAATTCGATGATGAGGGTTCCGATTACGACCGATTGTAACCGATCCACAAAACCAAGAAGAATATTTGCTTCGATTTGAAATCTTTGGATGAGTTGCGTAATGATCGGTTCTCCAGCGGCTTTTCCTTTAAAGCGGAGGCGTAGCATTTTTCTATTCGGGGAAGGCTGCTTAAAAAATTCTGAAGGAATCTCATGAGTGGTCGATTGAAGAAGTCGCTGTGTTGTAGGATGCCCAGGGTTAAAGAAGATATCCTCTACAGCTCCCTCCTCTACAATCGACCCCGCTTCCATCACTGCGACTCGGTGGCAGATCGAACGGACTACATTCATATCATGCGTGATAAGGACAATAGTGGTGTTCTTTATAGACTTCAAAAGAGCTAGAATTTCCGCTGTCGCTTTGGGATCAAGCGCTGAGGTCGCTTCATCGCAAAATAGGATATAGGGATCTTTAGCAAGAGCGCGAGCAACCCCCACTCTTTGTTTTTCCCCGCCACTTAGTTGTGCTGGATAGGCATTTTTTTTGGACGAGAGGCCCACAAACTCGAGTAGTTCATGCACCCTTGCTTCGACGGCTTTTTTCGTGTGTTTTGCAATGAGAAGGGGATGCGCAATATTTTCAGCTGCTGTTTTTCCATTCATCAAATTAAAATGCTGAAAAATCATTCCAATCGATTGGTAATAGGCTTGCATTGGAATCAATGGGAGAGGTTTACCGCGGATCCAAATTTCTCCAGACGTAGGAGTAGTCAATCTGGAAAGGCACCGAACTAGCGTGGATTTGCCAGCGCCGCTAGGCCCTATGATTCCACAAATACATCCCTCAGGCACATCCAAAGACAGCTCATGAAGTGCAGCTAGCTTCTCCTCTTTTTGGATGTAGCTCTTGCAAAGGGATTTGATTTGAATCAAAGGTGGGGGAGGGATCATAAGCCGGATTCTGTCATGAGCTATCATTCCTCTAGGAGATCTGTTACCAGAACTCTCGAGCGATTCTAACAGGGGATCATCCGCGCTTGGAAACGCGTCCCCCCTCATCTTGCTTCAGATAGGGTTTACAACGCCTCCGGTTGCCCGGAGTACGATCGAGTTTACACTCGAACTTTTCAGCCTTAAATGGCAATGGTCTCTGTTGCACTTTCCGTCACCTTACGGTGCCCAGCCGTTAACTGGTATCCTTCCGTTCGAAGTCCAGACTTTCCTCACCTACAAACTAGGTGCGATAGCTTGCCTCCCCCGAATATTATTCTCGATCTTGTCGAGATTATGTCAAAGATGCCCCACGTCGACGGCGCCGCTTGGTAGTGACAGCAGCTCCCTCAACAATCTCATTTTCTTGCCAGTAGTGAATACGGGAGCAGTGTTCGCAAAATGTAAGCCGTTCTCCTTTGCGAACAACGTTTTCATGTTGTGCAGTCAATGCAATATGACAACCTGAACAAGTTCGGTTCTCAATGGGCACAACAACACGATCTTTTTTATTATTGAGCAGTCTTTGATAAATGCGCATTACCTCTTGATCGGCTGTTTTTGCTACATCATCCCGAGACGCTTTGAGTTCTGCCCCTTCCTGGTTGATGAGGCGGATGCTTTCGCGGATCTCATTCTCTAGATTTTGCGAGCTCTCTTCAGATTGCGCTAACGATTGCTTAATCTTGTCTAAAATCTCTTCTTCGAGATTCCGCTTATCGATCAAATCACTGGTAATTTGTTCTGTGGCAGATCGTTCCCTTTCAGAAGAAGTCATCTCCTGAGTTAAGGCATTGAACTCATCCACTTTTTTTACCGTGCTTTGTTTCCCTTCAAGTTTTTTGATCCGATCCTTGATTGCAATAATCTTTTCTTCTTGCGCGGCGATGTTTTGGCTCAAGTCGGCAATCTCTTGCTCTTTTTCTTTTTGCTGTAGCTTGAGTTCGCGTCGGAGAGAATCGATATGCTCAAGCTCCTTCAAGCGCTCTTTCTTAAGACGCATGAGACGGATCATCTTCATATCTAGTTCTTGGATATCTAAAACGAGCTTTAGGGATTGGAGCATGTACGGAACCTCTGGAAAATAATCAGATTGTTGGGAATACTATAAGTGTTAAATCCTAAATCTAGCAAGGCAAAACATTACGGCTCTCGCTGAACCCCCAGTTAAAGGCAGAAAAAATGACCTATTTAAAAAAATATTTTGCAAAATTTCCGGAACACCAAAGAACCTCTTCCGCGATCGCTTATATGGCGGCCCTTGATGCGGTGGCTGCAACCTCGCCTATCATTGCCGATTCTATTCTCAAAGAGCTGGAGTCTCAGCGCTCCCATCTTAAGCTGATCGCCTCTGAAAATTTTTCTTCGCTGCCCTGCCAGCTGGCCATGGGTAATCTGTTTACGGACAAATACAGTGAGGGATACGTGGGACACCGGTTTTACGCGGGTTGCGAAAACATCGATAGAGTGGAAGGCGAGGCGGTGGCTCTTGCAAAAAAATTGTTTAACGCGGAGCACGCCTATGTACAGCCTCACTCAGGGGCCGATGCCAATTTAGTCGCTTTTTGGGCGATTTTGGTACATAAAATTCAAAATCGAGAGGTGGAAAAATTAGGGAGAAAAAGTCTCGATGAACTGTCGGCTGAGGAATATGAGAGGGTTCGACAGCTGCTTGTGAACCAAAGAATTATGGGACTTTCGCTCGGTTCTGGCGGCCATTTGACCCATGGATACCGCCACAACGTATCGGCTAAGATGTTTCAGTCCTTCCTATATGATATCAATTTTGAAACGGGGCGACTGGATTACAAGCAGTTAGAAAAGCAGGTCAAAGAGGTCAAACCCTTCATTTTAATTGCAGGGTATTCCGCTTACCCGAGACTTTTAGATTTTGCAAAAATGCGCGAAATCGCCGATAGTGTGGGCGCTGTTCTTTTAGTGGACATGGCGCATTTTTCGGGTCTTGTTGCGGGAGGGGTTCTAAAAGGAAATTACAACCCTGTGCCTTATGCTCAGATTTTGACGACGACCACGCATAAAATGTTAAGAGGACCGAGAGGCGGTCTGATTCTTTCTACAGAAGAGTATCGAGAGGTTGTGAATAAGGGGTGCCCTATTGTTTTGGGAGGGCCTCTTCCCCACGTCATGGCAGCGAAAGTCATTTGTTTCCAAGAAGCGCTCACTCCCGCGTATCGGGAGTATGCTCAAAAGGTCGTTACTAACGCTCAGAGCTTGGCCGAGGGCTTGAAAAAAAGAGGAGCCAGAGTGCTGACAGACGGAACGGATAATCATCTCGTGGTTGTGGATGCGGCGGCCTCCTTTGGTCTTACGGGAAGACAAGCAGAGCTGGCCCTCAGAGAAGCGAATCTTACCGTTAACCGAAACTCGATTCCCCAAGATGTGAATGGGGCTTGGTATACTTCGGGTATTCGCCTAGGCACGCCTGCTTTAACAACCTTGGGAATGAAGGAACAGCAGATGGAAGAAATTGCCGATGTGATCGTCCCTCTTCTGAAAAAAACGAAGGCAGGCCAAGATCTGAAGACAGCAGCTCCTTCCAAAGCGAAAATAGAGGTGTCCCCAGAGGTACTGGAGAGCGCTCGCCAAAGAGTTAGAGCTCTTCTTAAGGAATTTCCTTTGTACCCAGAATTAGGATAGAAAGGAATGGGACTTTTGCAATTCTTTCTAGATAAAAATCAACTAGATAGAGAAAATTACGGAAAAAGGGAGAGAAACGATCATGCCAGACGTTGACACACGTGAACCGTTGCCAAAATATATCAATGACAAACTGGATCAAGCACTTTTAGAAAAGCGGCGTATCTTCTTATCGGATCAAGTCGATTCGGAGAGCGCTAAAGACATCATTCGCAAGCTCTGGTATCTCGACCATCAGAATCCAGGAAAACCGATTCTTTTTATTATTAATTCCCCTGGCGGTTCTGTGGACTCTGGGTTTGCGATCTGGGATCAAATCAAGCTTCTTTCGTCACCAGTGGTTACGCTTGTGACGGGTCTTGCTGCTTCCATGGGTTCTTTACTGAGTTTAGTTTCTGGCAAAGGAAGACGCTTTGCGACTAAAAATGCGCGGATCATGATCCATCAACCCCTCATTGGAGGGCTGATTCGCGGACAAGCAACGGATCTGGAGATCCAGGCCAAAGAGATGTTAAAGACCCGCGACCAAATTGCTGACATTTACGTCGAAGCTACGGGGAGAACCCGTAAGGAAATTGAAAAAGCGATTGATCGGGACAACTGGATGACTGCGGAAGAAGCCAAAACTTTTGGACTCATCGACCGAATCATTACCTCGATGAAAGATGTCGAAGCTTTCCTTTCATAAGTATCAAGGAGCAGGCAACGACTTTATCATCATTGATGATCGGGCGCAAACGTTTGATCTCAGTCTTGTTCCAAGACTTTGCCATCGTCACACGGGGGTGGGGGCGGATGGGGTCATTTTGTTGCAGAATGCGAATGCAACCTGTTTTCGTATGCGCTATTTCAATGCAAACGGGCAAGAAGTAGAACGGTGCGGGAATGGCCTTCGATGTTTTGTTAAATATTTAAAAGATCAGGGATTAGCTTACAATAAGATTGTAGTGGGTAAAGATCTTGTCACGGGATTTTTTGTGCAGGATCGAGTGGCTATTGAGATGGGCGCGGTGCCTGAGATAAAAAAAGTGGCTATCCACGATCGAGAAGTGTTTCTCCTCAATACGGGCGTGCCTCACGCGGTTTTGTTTGGCGGAGGCTTTGAACAGGCTTCCGAAATCCGGAATCACGTGCTTTTTTGGCCTGAGGGCGTGAATGTGAACTTTGTCGATTTAGCGACGCTCAAGGTGCGTACCTACGAGAGGGGTGTTGAGGGGGAGACTTTGGCCTGTGGTACAGGGGCCTGTGCGGTGGCAGTAGTGGCTCATCAAGTACATGGGGTGCCCAGTCCGATGTTTCTCCACTTTGCCGGCGGAGTGATGGAAGTTCAGATTGTTCAGGGAAGGATGCTCATGATAGGGCCTGCGACTTTTGTTTTTGAAGGCGCTTGCGAATAGACCTTGCATAGACAGGAACAGGAGTTACCGGATACAATGAGAAGAAGGCCCCTAACGAAATGGGCCTTTGAGATTTCTCATGGATCGAAAAAGCCCAGCCTTTGTCGCGGAGTATCTGTCTCCAGCTCAAGGATTGATCGCGTCTTATGCGATGAAAGAACTGCTCTTTTCTCGAGGCACTTATCAGCTAGAAATCCAGGAAAAAGGGAAAAAGAAGGTTTTCCCTTTTATTCAAATGAAGGATGACGGCGAGGTCACCGACTTTTTTTGTAGTTGTAGCACTTCTGAAAGCGGGCTCGGGTGTGCTCATCTTGCGGCTAGCTATTTGAAAATTTTTGATGGCACGGATGAGCCCCTCCATATTCGTTTTAAAAGGTCCTTCTGGAATCGTCTGTTGCAGATGGCCAGTAAGCGGCATGGCTACGGGGTCGAGTGCATACAAAAAGGGGAAGATGGCTCTTATTTTGCGGAGTCCAAAGAGAAAAATATCCTTTTTTCCATTCATCCGATTACAGAAAAAGGGGGAAAGAAGCTCGAAGCAATTTTAGAAAACCGCCCCGCCGAGACAGAAGAGACATCGATCAAATTCTCTAATCTTCCTCTAGAAGAAATCGAAGCTTATCGAGCGGGGCATCCTAGCCATACCCTGCGCTACGAGCTTTCCTTCTGGTCTGATTTAGCAAAATACATGATGGCGGAAGAAAAATATGAGATCCTTTTTGCAGGAGATCCTTTGCCTCATTCTTTACGCGTTCTTTTTAAAGACTATCATCTCTTTGTCCATATTTTCGAGGTGAATTGGCCTTGGATTATCCCGTCTTTAGCGACAGTGCGAAGCCCGCTACAGGTATTTGATGAGGAGGATGCATCGATTGAGAAGGTCGTATATGATGAGATTTTGCATTCTTTTCTTGTCACTCATCGTAGTAAAGAGGAGTGTGATGCAGGGGTTCCGATGGGAGACTGGAATTATAAGCAAGGAGTAGGTTTTTATCGCCACAGGCGTGATCCATTTTTAGAAGCGTCTCTCATTGGACCGGAGCGCGTGGCGCTGACCCTTTCTCATTCGACCAAGCTTTTAAGCCAGTTTATTTCCATCCATGCCGAGAAAAAAAAATGTCAATATTACCTTCACTTTGACCGGGACTTAAACTTCCATATAGAACTTTATGTTGAGGCGATTGGCGATATGCAATCTCACCGCGCTGCCTGTTTTTTCCCGTGGGTGTATGTACCAGATAAAGGTTTTTATGAACTTTTTGATTGGTTTCATGAGGAAAAAGAAAAGGTGATCCTCAGGGCCGAAGTGGCAGATTTTATCAACCGCCATCGCGTTTGGCTTCATCATTTTCCTGGATTTACCACGCACTTAGGCAGTTTAGAGTCCCATTTGACTTACCGCTTAAGCGATCAAGAACAACTGATTTTCGATGCAGAGCTGAACTTCCCTGAAAATTATGAAGAGACGCACCATTTTGACGAATGGGTTTACATCAAAGGACAAGGTTTTTACATCAAAAAAGAGTCTAGGGCTCGACTGCCTCTACATCCGGGACTCAAAATTCCTAAAGAGGCAGTCTCAGAGTTTCTTGCCAGCCATAAAGAAGAACTCGAACAGGTGCACCATTTTTATACAGATCGGCAACCCATCCGCCACATGGGACTCAACGTAAGTTTAAGCAGCGAGGGGCTTATTACTCTTTCCCCCCATGTCGAATATGCTCCAGACATCGATCCAAGGAAACTTCGTCGTTTTGGGGATTTTTACTACTTGGAAGGTGAGGGGTTTTTTGAGATTCCCTCGGCGAATCGATTGCCTGAAAGATATGCGGGCAAAGTGGAGATCCAAGCTTCTCAAGAATTAGCTTTTTTGGCGTACGAACTAGAGCCATTAAAACGGTACATATTGAACATCGATCCGAGGCTTGTTGTTCCCAAGGAGCTGAAGCTAAAAATTCACAAGATCATACCAAGCAAAAGGAAAAAGGGCAAAGAGTGGTTTTTAGATCTTGCTTATGACTCAGAAATAGGTCGGATTGATGTATTTTCGATTTGGGAGGCGTTGCAACAGAAAAAAAGACATCTTTTTTCGCGTGCGGGACTACTGTATCTCAAAGAACCGCGCTTCAGTTGGATCCGCCAACTGTCTAAAAAGCGGTTGGATCAAAAAAAAGGGCTGATAAGACTCAGCACGTTGGAGTGGATTCGGCTGAGCGTTTTTGAACAAATCGAAGAGCCTGAAGAACCTGAGATGAAGCAGTTTTTGGAGGAGTTAAACCGTTTAGAAACAGACCGAACTCTCGATATCTCTAGACTGAAAGCAACCTTAAGACCCTATCAAGAGGAAGGGTTGAAATGGCTTTGGTTTCTCTATTCTCACGGACTTTCGGGTCTTCTTTGCGATGACATGGGGCTGGGAAAGACGCATCAGGCGATGGCACTTTTGGCATCGGTCTTTCATGAAGATGAGGAGAGGCAAAATAAATATATCGTCATTTGTCCAACCTCTGTGATTTACCATTGGCAAGAACTTTTAGGGCGCTTTTTGCCAGAGGTTCGTGTCTTGACCTTTTATGGTCATGAAAGGACGCTCAGCCATTTTGAAGAGGAATATGATCTTCTTTTAACCTCTTATGGAATTATGCGGACCGGCAAAGAAAATTTAAGAGCTTACCGCTTTGAAATCGCTATTTACGATGAGATTCAGATTGCGAAAAACCACGTGTCGCAGACCCATAAAGCTCTTCGGGCCATTCAGGCAGAGATGCGCTTAGGTCTGACCGGCACTCCTATTGAAAATCGGATCCGCGAGCTAAAATCCTTGATCGATGTTGTCCTTCCTTCCTATATGCCTCCTGACCCGATCTTTCGCGACCTATTTGTAAACCCCATTGAAAAACATCAGGATCAAGAGAAAAAAGAGCTACTAGGCCACTTGGTAAAACCTTTCCTTTTGCGAAGGAAGAAGGGCGATGTCTTAAAGGACCTTCCTGAAAAAATAGAAGAGATCGCCTATGCCGATTTAAGCGAAGAGCAGAAAAAACTCTACCGAGACATGGCAATCAGGATGAAACACACGATTGTCAGCGATCTGAAAGATAGGAATAAACCCATCCCATTTGTGCATATTTTTTCCGCCCTTTCTACTTTAAAGCAGATTTGTAATCACCCGGCTCTTGTTTTGGATGATGTACATAGGTTTCACAAGCATTCGTCCGGGAAATGGGACCTGTTCGTGGAGTTGATGCAAGAGGCTTACGATAGCGGCCAAAAAGTGGTTGTCTTTTCTCAATACTTGGATATGTTAAAAATCATTGAGTCTTACTTGAAGAAAAAGGGGATAGGATTTGCCGGTATTAAAGGCTCGACGAAAAATCGGCCTGAACAGCTGCGGCGCTTCCGAGAAGATCCGGAATGTTTTGTCTTTGTTGCGTCACTTCTCGCTGCGGGCGTTGGCATTGATCTTACGGTTGCAAGCATCGTGATCCATTATGACCGCTGGTGGAATCCAGCCAAAGAGAATCAGGCCACCGACCGCGTGCATAGAATCGGACAGAATCGAGGCGTGCAAGTCTTTAAGCTGGTTACAAAAAATACCATCGAAGAGCATATCCATGGAATGATCGAAAGGAAAAAAGGACTACTCGAAGACATCATTGGAACGGAAGATCAAATCCACTATTTGACAAGAGAAGAACTGATAGAAGTGTTAGAAAAAATGGAACTGCCTTAAGCCCCCTTAGCGCAGAAGCCTCAGGCTATTAAGGCCGACGAGGACAGTGCCCCCTTCGTGCAGGATTACAGCCAACCAAAGAGGAATGTAGCCCAAAAGAGCGGGGGTGGTCGTCAAGAGAATCACAAGAAGCGCCAGCGTAATATTCTCTTTGACAATACGGCCCGTCTTTTTCGACTTTTTAAATAGCCAGGTGAGTTGGTGGAGATCATCCGTCAAAAGAACTACGTCTGACGCATCGACTGCTGTTGCGCTTCCAATTCTGCCTAAAGAGATACCTACCGTCGCGCGGGCTAAGGCAGGCGCATCATTGATCCCGTCTCCCACCATGGCCAGTCCTTGTTCTGAAAGAAGAGCGACTTTGTCTAGTTTGTCTTCAGGAAGGAGGTTCGCAAACACTTGGTCAATGCCGACCGCTTGCGCTACGGTTTGTGCGCTCGCTTCATGATCTCCTGTGAGCATGATGGCTTGGAGTGGGAGGCTCTGAATCAATTCTTGCATATTTTCCCGCACTTGATCTGAAAACTCAAACAGATACGTTTGATCGCGATATTCTAAAAAGGCAAGAACCCCCCTTTTCGCATGTTTTTTCGGTCTTCCTAAAACGGCTTTTTCCCCATCGATGATTCCTTCCATCCCAAAGCCTGGGATCGCTCTGAATTCTGTCACTACAGCAGGAAGGATCCGTTTTTCTTGGGCTAGATGGCAGATGGCGGTTGCGATCGGGTGAACAACGTTTCTTTCTAGACCGTAGGCAATAGCGAGCATGTCATCAGGAATGTCTGTGGTTTTGCATTGCAGTTGGCCTGTTGTAAGAGTACCCGTTTTGTCAAATGCGATGAGGTTGCAGCTTGCAAGGGCATCGAGGGTCATTCCTCCCTTGAGGAGGATCCCTTTTCGGGCGGAGGCGCTAATGGCACTTAAGTAGGCCGTCGGTGTCGCGATAATGAGCGCACAAGGAGAGGCTGCGATGAGAAACGCCAGGGCGCGATAGAGGGCCCCCTCATGGCCAAAATAGCTCATGGAACGGAGGAAAGGAAGCCCTATAGCAAAAAGGAAGGTGAGTGCAATGATGCTGGTCGCATATCGTTTCCCAAAACGGTCGAGCCATTGCTGAAGACGCGGCTTGGCTTCCTGGGCTTCAGTAATGAGTTTGACCACGCGGGAAAGGGTCGAGTCAGAGCTGGTCTTCGTTACCTGGATGGTGAGGGCAGCTTCCAGGTTACGAGCTCCTGCAGGCACGGTATCGCCTATGGTTTTGGAGATCGGCAGGCTTTCTCCAGTGAGGTGTACAAGGTTTAAAGAAGAGGTCCCCTGGATGATGACACCATCAAGGGGGATGATTTCTCCATTCTTTACGAAGAGAATCTCGCCTACCTGAATTTCTCGAACAGACTTTTCATAAAAAATACCTTCTTGGTCGAGCATATGGGCAAATTTGGGGGCAATGTGATTGAGGTTATGGAGAGCTGAACGGGCCTTCGATGAGACAGCATCTTCCATGCCGTGCGAGAGCTCAAAAAGAACAAGAAGAAGGGCTCCTTCAAGAGCACTATCGATGGCGACGGCAACAAAGGCTGCAAGTGTCATTAGAACGTCAATATTGAGTTCTAAATTTTTCAGGTCGTGAAGGGAGTTGATGAGGGCCGGCGTGCCAGAAAGAAAATAGACCATCAACAAAAAAAGTAAGGAAAGATCTCGGCTGAACCAAGAAAAAGAAAAGGCAAAGGCGAGTAAGGTCAAAGATAGTAGCGCGCTTCGTAACGAAAGGTGTTTCCCCCATTTTCTTGAGGTTGGGGTGAGGAAAGGACTGATAGTTTCTGCTCTTCCCGAAGAGAAAAATTCGTCAAATACATACGGCTTCATAGCAACAGTGCAGCTAAGAGATGAGCGCTACTTGCAGCGAGTGTTGCGACGGCCAGGTTCCAAATGACAGCGGGTAACACCGATCTTTTCTCTGCTTGGGCAGCTCCTCCAGCAGACAGGGCGATGGTCACAAGCGCGCATAAAGGAGGACCCCAATTCGGGAGAAAGAAGAGCCCGAAGGACATAATGAGGGTAGCTCCCGCTACACCGATCAGAGCTCCAGAGGCCTGCTTGAGAGGATGTTCATAAGATTCTAAATGCAGCCCCAGTTCTTCTTCGAGCATGACTTGCAGGAGCCGATTGTCATCAGCCATGAGGACGTCGACCACTTCATTGAGCAGTTTTCCTGAAAATCCCTTTGCCTGATAAAGAGCCCTCAGTTCCTCTTTTTCTTGGGGGCGGTGATGCTCAATTTCATAACGCTCCTCTTCGATGACGCGGTGCAGTCTTTCCAGTCTGGCCCAGCCAAGAATAGCGCTTCTCCCCACTTTCCAAATGAGCCAGCCAGCGATGAGCGTGACCATAAACCAGTGGTCTTCTATACCCAAAAGAGCCCAGAGAATGAGGAGGATAAGAGTCGTTTCCTTGGCAGCGTCCGATGCGGCGGCTACATGGCCTGGAAGCTCCATACCGTGCGTCTCGGAAGAAGCTATACGCCCTTTTTTTCTTGCTTCGATCACGTGTTCCAAAGGGTTTTTCTTTTTGAAATGTTGATGCATTACGAGCCTCCCTCAGGATGAATCAGCACTTCTTCGAGGGCTTTTTGCAAAAGATGGATTAGCCAAATTTCATCTTGGGCGGCCATCGTTTCTCGAATCGAATGCATCGCCCAGCAGCCAATACCCAGATCGACAGTCGGAATACCGAGATTCGCAGACATCATAGAGCCAACAGTACTGCCTGATGGGATATCAGAGCGGCTTGCATAGGACTGCAAGGGAATCTGATGCCGTTTTGCAAGGTGAATCAAAGAGGCTGCAGTTCTACTGGTTGTAGCGTAGCGGGGACTATATTTAATCGCGGGTCCTTGGCCAATGAAAGGAGTGTTTTCTGGATCAAATTTATCAGAAAAATTCGGAAGGTAAGCATGTGCAGCATCGCATGAAAGGCAAAAGGATCGGCTTTTGAGCCGATATAAATCTTCGCTATCCATCTGGTAGCTAGGGCGGATGCGTTCTAAAATATCGGCGACAAATGTGGAGTCTGCTCCTCTATAAGTCTTTGAGCCGATTTCTTCATGATCCCAAAAGAGGGCCATCTGAATGGCGTCGCTCCTTCGTTTGGCTTGCATGAGCGCTTCTAGGGCCGCAAAGGCGGAAGAAAGGTTGTCGATTCTATACGATGCGATCAGTTCGCTCTGAAGGCCAATAAAGGAAGCCTTTTCCATCGGGACTAAAAACAGATCAACACTCAATAGCTCTTTAAAAGAGTGGTGTTTCAACAGCCATTCAGCAAGCGGTGTTCCCTTGGGCTCGATCGTATAAACCGCTCTTAAATGGTTTTGTCTGTCGATCTGAAGCCCTTTTTCGTGGACTGTTCGATCGAGATGAAGGGCAAGAGAGGGAATAATGACCGGGTAATCATCGAGGTAAACAAGGTGAGACTCGCACTCTTGGTTATTCGCAAGGGTGATGATTCTTCCCGCGATAGCCAAATCGCGGTCTAGCCAAGTGTGAAGAAGCGGACTGCCATAGAGCTCTGTGTTGAGTAGGCCCGGCTCATGGTGTATTTCTGGCTTAATTTTTAAAGCTGGGCTATCGATGTGGGTGGCGAGAATCGTGAGAGAGATGGGTTTTTTTTCAGGAAGCCTAAAGGCGGCTAGAAGAGCGTCTTCTCTTGTGACGAAATAGCTTTCGCCAGGTTTTAGCTCCCATCTTTCTCGTTCCTCAAGAGGGATAAAATGCTCTTCTGCCAGAAGAGCGCCAATTTCCCGAGTGGCGTGATAGGCAGTTGGAGAGCGGTTTAAGAATCGGACAAACTTCTCCAGCATTGATTATCCCGGTTTTATGCATTCGATCTCTTCTTCTAAATACTTGTGAAGAACATTTGGGACAAGGATAGAGCCATCTTCTTGCTGGTTGTTTTCCAAAAGGGCAACCATCAACCTCGAGGTAGCGAGTCCAGAGCCATTGAGAGTATGGACAAACCCGAGCTTTTCCCCCTTCTTTCGATAGCGGATTTGAGATCGGCGAGCTTGAAAGTCTGTGCAGTTGGACACGGAAGAGACCTCCATGTATCGATTTTGGCCGGGGAGCCATACTTCGATGTCGACTGTTTTTGCTGCAGCAAACGACATATCCCCAGTAGTGAGCAGCATGTTGCGGTAGTGCAGCCCCAAACCCTGTAGGATCTCTTCGGCAGAAAGAAGCATTTCTTCAAAGACTTTAGGACTCTCTTCAGGCTTGGTTAAGCAAAACATCTCCACTTTATTGAACTGATGCATCCGAATAAGCCCTCTTTCTTGAGACCCCGCAGCGCCCGCTTCTCTTCGGAAGCAGGGCGTATAAGCGGTATACCTCAGACTTAAGTCTTCCTCTTCTAAAATTTCATCGATATGCATTCCATTGATCGACACTTCCGAGGTTGGAATGAGATAGAGGTCATAATCCTCGTCTGTAATTTTGTAGAGCTGACGCTCGAATTTGGGCAGCTGTCCTGAGCCGTACATAACTTCTGGTTTGACCAGAAGGGGAGGGATCACTTGAGTAAACCCTTTTTTTCGGTGTGTGTGGAGCATATAATTTAGCAATGCCCACTCGAGTCTTGCACCTAATCCAACGTAAAGCGGCCAACCTGCTCCCGAGAGTTTAGCTGCCCTTTGAAAATCAAAAAGATGGAGTCTCTCATTGAGCTCGACGTGGTGTTTCAAAGGAAAAGAAAATAGGGGCTTCTTCCCCCATTCTTTAATGCACACGTTATCTGCAGCATTAGGAGACACGGGAACATCATCCATGGGAAGGTTGGGCAGGGTTGCAAGAAGGTCGCTGAGCTTTTTTTCTAGAGCGACGATTTCCTGATCAAGCAGGACGATTCGGTCGCCAATATCGCCCATCTCTTGCATTACAGAGGAGGGGTCCTGTCCCTTTTGTTTGAGCTGGCCGATGAGCTTGGAAGTGAGGTTGCGTTTTGCCTTCAGCTCGTCCACTTCTGTTTTTTGAGCCCTTAGCTTTTCGTCCAGCGCCAAGATAGGAGGAAGCGAGGCCTCTGGCAGCTTGTTTTTCAGTTTTTGTTCCGCTTGAACCGGATCTTTTCGAAGCTCTTTTAAATCAAGCATGAGGAGAATATAGATCCTAGATGGGGTTAAAGTCAAACTCTCGCTTTCCACTAATTCTTGAGCTGTGGTAGGATAGGCTGCATGAAGTCCTCCTATCCCCAGGCTAAAAATCCCCTGATCCTCAGGTATCATCGTTTGATGGACTCTTTTGCGAAATCAGATGATGAGAGAGATTTTTATCTAGATTCTGCGGAAGGGTTTCTTCTTTATGTCGACCTTGATAAGGGACTTGATGAGCTAGAGTCGTTTGAAAACGAGCTAAAAAAAAGTCCTGACCGCTATCTCCTTCTTCCTAAGATGACTTTTTACGAAGTGAAAAAATTCATGGAGGGGTTTGTTCATGAAAAGGTCTACGATATCGATACGAAGGAAAAACTCCTCGATCTAATTGCAGCTAAAGAGGCGAGAGAAAATTTTTTGGAATTCATTTATGATCATCTCTCTGAGCTTGAGAAGTGGCAGCAGTATTACCAAGAGCGCTCTCGTATTCGAATTATTGAGTGGCTCCGGCAGCATAATGTACAATTTGTTTTTGAAGAAGATTTAGAGCTTGGCAAAAGCGCTGTTGAAAAGCTGAAGCGTTTTTTATTTGAAGCGAAAGTTGCAAAAGAGATTGTGCAAGCTCGCGATGTTTTAGTTCAGAAAGCGAAAACCTACTACTCTAATGAAGCGCTCAATCCTCGTCCGAAGAGAGGACGGCCGCCTAAACAGGTGGCAAAAGTTGAGCTAGAGCCCCAAGTCTCAGCGGATATTTATACGCAGGTTCCTTCTGCTTGCCGTCCTTTTCTTTACATTCCAGATATAGCGACAGCAGCATCGGTGACTTTTTCTTCCAAATTTGAAACGGAGGAACATCTCCTCGCTTCTCTTAGAGGGAGTCCAAGGCTTCGGGTGGATGAGAAGTTGGAGGCTCTTTCTCAGCGTCTTGAATCTCTTCGCCACCTTTCGAATCGTCTTTCTGGAGCTGAAAAAATGTTTGGGGATAGGTCTGGAAAAAAGCCTTTTACTCCTTTTATCAAGCCTAAATTTAAGGAACACGCGACCGTCACGCGGGTTGAAGAGGCTCCTAAAATGGGGGCGGCGACCCACGCTGTGCTTCCTAAAAAACGGGGGCGTCCTCGTAAGGAAGAGCCCGAAGTCGAGGAATTTCAGCCTCAAAGGCGACGCCGTTTTGCTATTAAAAAAGTGGCTCAAATTAAAACTAAGAAGACGAAATGAAAATCGCGATATTGATCGCAACAAAAAACTAGATCCTCTATACTTCCCTCATGGCTATTTCCGTTTCGTTGACTCAGATTAAAAAAGATCTTTTACTCAAGACTCTTGAGGTCATGCATCTGACGCGCATGATGGATGAAAAAATGTCCAAACTTGTTCGTCAAAATAAAGGAGCTACCTTTCATCTTGCAGTGACGGGACATGAGATGATTGGGGCTGTAGCGGCTCTACATTTGATTCCTGGAACCGATTGGGCCTATCCTTATTACCGAGATCGAGCTTTTGCGATAGGTCTTGGGTGTAGTATGGAGGATCTCTTCGCTGCGTTTCTTGCTAGGGACATCCCAAACCATTCTGGGGGGAGAATGATGCCAGAGCATTTTTCTCAAAAAAACCTTCGTATTCCTTGCCAGTCGAGTGTTGTGGGTTCTCAATTTTTGCAGGCTGTGGGCATGGCTCAATCGATCGTCTTTAGGGGCGCAGCAGAAGTGGTCTATGTCTCTGGCGGTGAGGGGGCGACTTCTCAGGGGGATTTTCATGAGGCGCTGAATTTTTCCTGTATCCATCGGCTTCCTGTCATTTTTGTCATTCAGGATAATGGCTGGGCTATTTCTGTGCCGGTGGAAGAGCAAACAGCTGGGGGAAGCATTGCGCCGATTGCGAAGGGATATGATGGGCTCTCTGTATTTGAAATCGATGGTTGCAATTTTTTAGAAGGGAACGAAGCGTGTCAAAAAGCGGTAGAGAAAGCGAGAAGAGGAGAGGGCCCGAGTATTATTGTGGCTCACGTGCCGAGAATTGCTCCGCATAGTAGTAGCGATGATCCCAAAAAATATCAAGAGGAAGCTTGTCTTGAGCAAGGAAAAGGACGCGATCCGATTGTCCTTTTTGAAGAGTGGTTGACACGGGAACAAGGTGTTTCAAAAGAGGAGATAGAGGAGCTTAAGAAACATTATTTTGAGTGTGTGGAAGCAGCAGCCCGCAGCTCTGATGAGAAGCCTTTTCCCCCCAAAGAGTCTGCAGAGACAAAGGTGTATGTGCCGTTTCATCCGCCTGAATCGAAACCGGAGGCTGCGGGCGAGTCGATTGTGATGATGGATGCCATCAATCATGCTCTTGTTGAAGAGATGGAGCGGGATGCTGGCGTGATCGTGTTTGGGCAAGATGTTGCAAAGGGGAAAGGGGGTGTTTTTGGGATCACTCGTCAACTGACAGAGAAATTTGGGGAACGGCGCTGCTTTAATACACCGCTTGCAGAATCGACGATTGTGGGTTTGGCTATTGGCTTAAGCTCCGATGGTTTCCATAAACCTGTAGCGGAAATCCAATTTGCCGATTATTCCTGGACGGGGATGAATCAGCTATTCAATGAGCTCTCGAGTATTTATTACCGCTCGAATGGGATGTGGAACTGTCCTGTCGTGATCCGGATGCCTTATGGCGGGTATATTCAAGGCGGCCCCTACCATTCCCAAAGTACGGAAGCTTTTTTGAGCCACTGTTCGGGGTTAAAAGTGGTGATTCCAAGCAATGCAGCAGATGCGAAACGGCTTTTGAAAACGGCGATCCGAGATCCCAACCCGGTGATCTTTCTGGAGCATAAAGCGCTCTATCGTCAGCGCCTTTTCGCTGCTCGAAGAGAGCCTGGTAAAGAAGAATTTTTGGAATTTGGGAAAGCAAATATCGTAAAAGAAGGGAAGGATGTGACAGTGGTTGCTTGGGGCATGACAGTCCTCATGGCTAACGAGGCGGCAGAAGTGCTGTCGAAGGAGGGAGTTTCTGTTGAAGTCATCGACCTTCGTACGATTGTACCTCTCGATTTTGCAACCATCCTTACCTCCGTGCAAAAGACAGGCAAACTCTTAATTGCCCATGAAGCCGCTAGAAACGGGGGCTTTGGCGCAGAAATTGCTGCGAGGGCTGTGGACGAGGCTTTTTTCTTTCTCGACGCGCCGATCCAAAGAGTGACTGGGAAAAACTGTCCTGTGCCCTATTGCAAGGCGCTAGAGGATGAAGTATTGCCTCAGAAAAAAGATATAGAAGAAGCCATTCGAAAACTGGCGGCGTTTTAGTTCAACTTCTGAAAGAAGGCTGGCTAGCAAAATCAAGAAGGCTTTTTTTCTTTCGTTTAGAAAAAAACGGCGTTTTCTTCCTCGCACTGCTGATGCTTTTGCTGTATGATGTCTTAAGCTGTTCGAAATGTTTGAGTTTTTCCTGTATTTTGAGAGTGGAAGAATGGACACGCGGATTTTTTAAGCTATTTTTTCGCATAAGCCAACATCCATCCATGTGAAGAAGGTGTTGTAGCAGGCTTTCTTGAGTATTTTGAAACGCATTCATTTCCGTTTCAGAAAGGGCGTTCCACTGCACGCTTTGAATTGCTTCAGCATTTTGTATGAGGCGACTCAATGTTTCATCAATTTCCAGAAGTATTTCTTCGCCAATCATTGTGTTCACCTTTAGCTCGTCTTTAATTTCTTCCATAAATGAACAAAATAATTTTGCAAAGAGTTTTTTTTGTCGTAAAAATGTAGCCCAGGATCTAAAATTCTTGTTCATGTTTGGATTTTGCCCTCTTGCATCTGGTTCCAAAGGGAACTGCCTCTATCTTGGGAGTGCAACGACGCGTGTTTTGATTGATGCGGGGATTTCTTTGCGGGAGATTTGTAAGCGGTTGGAAGAGATTCAGGTGGATCTCCAAACGATTCAAGCTGTTTTTGTGACGCATGAACATTCAGATCACATCAAAGGACTGCCCCTTCTTTCGCAAAAGCTAAACATTCCCATTATCGCAAACAAGGAGACGGCAACAGGGATTTCTCATGCTATCCAGGCACAACTTCGCTTTAAAATCTTCACAACAGGAGAGACGTTTCAATTTGGAGATTTGGCAGTGCACCCGTTTAGCATACCTCATGATACGTTGGATCCTGTAGGGTTTATTATTCAAATGGATCACTTGAAGCTTGGGATTTGCACAGACATTGGCCATGTGACTTCTTTGGTCGCAAAACATTTAGAAAACTGTGACTATCTCTATTTAGAAGCAAACCACGAGCCTTCGATGGTACATGCATCGAGACGTCCCGAGTATTTAAAAAAGCGTATTTTGGGGAAACAGGGGCATCTATCGAATGAAGATTGCGCAAAGTTGATTGCAAAGATCATGCATCCCCATTTAAAGCATGTGTATTTAGCTCACCTTTCTGAGGAGTGTAATAGTCAAGAGGTCGCTTTAAAAATTGTAAAGGAATCACTTCCCTACTCTATTTCTGTGACGGTTGCGCATCAGGATCAGGTATCTCAGCCTGTGGCTTTTTCTAGTAAAACAAGATCATTCATTTAAGGAGATTTTAACGATGAATTTAGTTCAATGTGGGGTTTAGGGAGCAACGGAACAGAAAACTCCGTTAAGGATTAAATCTCTTCTAATTTACCCATCAGAAAAGATCGGAATGCGTCCCTGTCCTAGCAAAATAAATTCGCATATTGTCTTTTTTATAGATCAAAAGCCAGTCGGGCGTGACGTGACATTCCCAGTATCCTACGAAATCCCCTTTCAATTTGTGATTGCAATGTTTTGGATCAAGGGACTTTTCATTGATAAGATCGTTCATTAAGGTCTTGATTTTGGATATGTCTAGACCGCGCTTTTTTGCTTTTTCGAGCTCCCGTTCAAACAAGCGTAGGTAAACAGGTATTAGCATCAGATCCTCAATTTACGAAATAGGTCCTGAGCATCTTTAGCTTCGATCAGGTCTTTCCCCTTCTCGATACTCTCAATTGCTTTCAATGTTTCCGCGTTTGGGGTATTCTCGCTGTATAGATTCCCATGAATCCATTCTGCAATAATTTCTCTCATGCTCTTCCCTAGTACAGCAGCAAGAGCCTTTAAACGTTTATGATCCTCGGCGGGAATATCTATCGTCATACGAGATAAATTGCTTCTAGCGGTCATTTTTGACTTCTCCTTTCTCATTCACTCATTATACCAGATTTAAAGATTTAAAGAAATATGGCTCTACAAAGCCCTAACAACCAATATTTTTTGACGAATGCTCTTTATAGCCACAAGGCTTACATTACGCTTTTAACGCGGTGTTAACGCGGTTGTGTATAATTGTATTTTGAAGTATTATCGTTGCGATAAACTTAATATTTAAGAGGATAGTATGGCAGCAGTAAGAATTCCAGTAGGACAAAGAGAGTGGATCACGCCAGCAGAGCAGCTCGACAGAGTGCGTGAAAGGTCCCCGGTTCTTGAGCAATTAAACGGGGTATTCCACGTAACCGACGTCGCTAAGCTAGCTCTTGAGTACATAGAAGATCCTTGCATCGCCGCAGTCTCGAGAGCCCTTGAAGCTTTGAGAAAGATAGGCTTGCTCCCTGCGCACATTCCCGCCCTACCTAAGAATATGGGCCAAATTCTTAATGAAAAATGTCCAATCCACGGCGATGAAGCAGGCCCAGACGGGACCTCTCTTAAAATTTGGCAAACTCATTCCCTTTACCTTCTTCCACCTGGAACACTCAATGAACTTGAAGCGCGCGTTAGCGCTTATGGACGGGCGCATCTGGCGGAATACGGAAGGGAAAACCCTCTTCAATTCAGATATTTTTGGAATGCGGCTCGCCAGGAACATGGCGATACTCGGTTTGATGAGCCTCAGTGGGTATTGATGTCGAATGACGTATTACCGGGAAGCCGAAATCAACCCTACGAAAGGCATGTTGAAATGGTTGGAGAGTTGAGTGAGAAGGCTTTTGTCCCTTTCGAAGTCCCGTCGCTAAGAGCAGCAGTAGGAGTTACCCTCCTTCATAAGGTAGCAACAGGAGAGAGCATTTTACAAGCTGGCAATGAGCAAAATGGGAATGTCCACACCTATACCCGTGTTGGGGAAACGACCGGGAGCTACCACGTGGCTGTTGGGGGCTCCGCCCCTTCTGGCGTGGGTGTCAGCAGCGACTACGGCGGCGACGGTGAGGGCATCGGCGTCTCGGCCCTCTGGAAGTTCTAAGGTACTTGGTTCTTGGATACTTGGGACTTGATATCAGGACATTGATTTTGTGCGCCACGAGGCGCTTTATTAACAATCGCCTGAAATGGCGATCGGAAAAGGGCACCCACCCATCCGTACCGAGTCTTGAGTGCAGGGAGGTAACAAACTGAACTAAGCGTAGACAGGAAGAGTGCAGGCCGTAAGCGGAAGCGAGCGATTGAGCCCTGAAAGATGTCCATGTAGGGAAGGCCCATGACCTAAAATCATCAGAAGGCAACACCATCCAATTCGATAAGGGAAGAAAAGGGTGGCAACCCCGGGGTCAAAGAGCACGGCATGTAATCGAAGGTAATAAAGTGAACGTGGGATACCCTAACGACTCTTCACAGAGAAGTATTGATCAACAAGTGTAAAAGCGAGGAGATCGAAAAGGTCGATAGGGAGTCAGATGGATAATAGTACCGCTGAAGCCAGTAATGACGGCAGAGGGAAGTATCCTGGGTAAGTATCAATCTAGATAAGGGAAACGCCGCATGGGACATCAGAGCCACTCAGCGACGAACACAAAACTGAACAGAATAGCCTGGCTATCAAAACAAGACCCGAAGAAGGAATATGAATGCTTAATGCATCTTTTCAACAGCGGGTCGTTAATAGACTGTTTTCACGAACTTGATAAAAATAAAGCAGTGGGAATAGATGGAATAAGCAAATTGGCCTATGGAGCAAAACTCTATGCCAATATCGACGAACTAATCACCAGCATGAAATCTATGGCGTACAGACCGGGGCCGGTAAGAGAAGTGCTCATACCGAAAGAAGGGAAACCTGGAGCCAAAAGACCACTGGGGATTAGCAACTTGGAAGACAAAATTGTACAGAAAATGACACAGAAAGTGCTAGAAAGCATTTATGAACCACTATTCCTGGAAAGTTCCCATGGATTCAGACCTGGAAGAGGCTGTCATACGGCAATCAAAACACTACGAGATCACCTATACAAGAATGAAATCCAAACAGTCATTGATATTGACCTCAAGAACTACTTCGGCATGATTGAACACACTCACCTGGAAGAAATACTCAAGGAGAAAATAAAGGACCCGAAGTTTATGAGATATAGTGATTTAAATTTTCTTTTGCACACACCATCCCCCCACAATTGAAAAAGAGAAGTCAATGACTTCTGCTAATGTCTTAAATTTCTCCAGGTTGTTTTGGATCATCTTTTTGAAGTTTGCCCAGAAGAC
>Ga0209542_10000550_pt1 | contig 90595 bp, 114 predicted proteins | sample RifCSPhighO2_01_FD_184028 | JGI IMG/M metagenome (GOLD analysis project Ga0209542, IMG submission 184028) | Soil microbial communities from Rifle, Colorado - Rifle CSP2_plank highO2_0.1 (SPAdes) (version 2) | ecosystem: Environmental > Terrestrial > Deep subsurface > Rock core/Sediment ...
AAAAGTTTTTTTCTTTCACGCACTCCATGGAGATATAGATGAATATTCTTTTTATCTGTATAACTTTGAAAATAAAAAGGAAAAAATTTATCGTGATTTGATAATACTTGCTGAAAAATATTTTCCAATAAACAAATCTCAAAAAATCTATAATGACCCAGCAATTGATGGATTAATCATTAATCGTCAAGATGGTTCTTTTGAGGATAGAATGTTCCGAGAAGGAGTTCCTTATTCTATATGCACTGAATCACCAGAAAAACAACCACCTAAAAAAACTGTTGCCTTAAATATTAAGTTAATGAATAAGGTAATAGATTTTGCAAGCCGCCAATAAAAACTTGCTCACTATCGTTCGCACCCCGCTGCGCTCTCACTTCGCTACGCTACGTTCGGGTCATATAACAAGGGTTATACGCAATTAAATTTTCACTTTACGAGAACGGACGAGTTGGGGGCAGACGACAAAACAAAAAAAGAAGATTTATAAAGTAGTTCATTCTAGTGCTTATAGAATGACAGAAGAAAAACGCATTTGTTCAAAATGTGATAAAATAATAAAAGATGACCATAAATTTTGCCCTTCTTGTGGTGGTAAAGTTGTAAATAAAGAAGAGCATAGGGTAAAGGGTGTTAAAAAAAGAAAATTGTGGTTGTATTTTGTAATTCCAATTGTGTTAATCTTGATAATTGGGTCTATTGTAATTTTTGCAATACCCTTTCAATATAAAGCAACAGAAGCTTATGATGTTCAAGAGCCATATACAGATTATGAAACTTATTATGTAAATGTTCCTTATACAATAACTGTAAAAAATCCTAATTGCACATTCGGTATTCTATGTGATTTGTACATAGAAGAAACTCGCTATAGGGAAAAGGCAATGTCAAGAAGCGTTACAAAATATAAAACTGTCCAAAAAGAAAGAGAGGTTTGGAAAAAAGACACATTATACAATATGTGGACAGGAAAAACGCAATATTGGTATAAGGTATAAAAATGATTGGAAATCTAAATTTGGATTTACTCACCCTTGTTATTATAGGGGTATTTGCTTTCTGGATAGAGAGGCGAGGGTGGGTCGCAAGATGGACTGTTATTGTCAATGGTGCTTTATTAAGTGGCTCTTTATTCCCCAATATTGCTGGAACTATCTTACCAGCACAGATTATACCTACAATTTCTACTTTTCCAGAACCTTTACAATGGTGGATGTGGGGAAGCTTAGTTGCGGCAATCGCATTTGGATTAGATTATGCCAACAAATTAGATGTTCACCAAAACATTAAGAAGTTTATTTATGTAACATATAGCTCAAAAACTGTGTTTGGCATTCTTTTAGCTGCAATAGTTAATAGATTTGATTTATGGTGGGTTTTTGTATTGGTTGTTTGGATATTTGCTGTCTATAAATTAAAACATGAATTCTGGAAATAAAACGACTGCCCCCAACTCTAAATTATACACTCGGCTACGCCTCGAATTGATAAAAGTGAAAATTTAACTCTTCGGTTTTCGGCTTCGCCGACCGTTGCACTAAACCTCGTTCCTTTGGAAGCGTATAACAAGAATTATGTGCAATCGGGCTACGGGGCGCTTATAATAAAGTTTATATAAACCATTCAATCCATATAAAAAAATGACAAAAGATTCACAAACGGACAAATTAAAGAAAGTAAAAAAAGTCTATTCCTTTTGGGGTAGGTTTCCCTCTCTTTATAGTGCCCAAGATATAGTCACATTTTTAGGAAGAGCAAAAACTATAAGAAGCCGAGCGGTTAAAAAGATGGGATTAAGAAGAGGCGATAAAGCTCTAGAAGTTGCCTGTGGTTCTGGTAGAAATTTTCCTTATTTGGCTGAAACCGTAGGCAAAGAGGGTTTTATTCTTGGTTTTGATTACATTCAAGAGATGCTTGATGCCGCGAAACAATTATCTAAACGAAATAACTGGGGTAATATAAAATTGGTTCAGGGTGACGCGGCACAACTTAAAATAACCGAAAACAATTTTGACGGTGTTGTAAGTGTTCTTGGAATTAGCGCAATTCCTGATTGGGAAAAAGCACTCGAAAGATGTCACGATGTTCTGCGCTTTGGAGGGAAATTAGTTGTTTGCGACGCTCGTCTTTTTACAGGATTTCTAAAATTTCTTAATCCTTTAGTTAAAGTAATTTATTCAAAATTTGCTGCTTGGGATCCCTCTAAAAACATTCCGGAAAAAATGAGAGAAATTTTTGGAAATGTTGAAGTAGAAAATCTTAATCTTGGCACATTTTTTATTGCCGTATCAGTTAAAAAAGAGAGATAAATATGGGGAATGTACTTCAAAAAATTACGCTTGATGCCGAACTAAGAAGCATTTGGAAATTTATAACAGAACCTGAAAATTTTCCCAAATATGTCTATGGCTACGCTCATGGAAAAACTACCAGTCCAAATGCTACAGGAATTGGTGCGAGTTATGAGTGGTATGGAAAATTAGGCCCATTTAAAATAAAATCAACAGAAAAAATTGTGAGTTGGCAGGAGCAGAAATATGTTGCATACACTGGTAAATTATTTGGAGTTACGTTTAATTCTTCAATGGATGTAAAAGAGGTGAAGCAAGATCAGACAATCTTGACGGTTTCCATAAAATACAAAGTTCCGATTTATCTTGGTGGAAAAATTATGGACTTTCTCTTGATTAAATGGATTGTGAAAGATTACATTAGAAAATCACTTAATGGATTGAATGAAATATTTAATGAATAAGCGCCCCTCCGCCCGACTTTCTCGCCTTCGGCTCAAACCACGCTGCGCTCTCGTTCCGCTTCGCTACACTCGGGGCACATAACAAGGGTTCAATTCAATCGGCTGGAGATTTATTTAACAGGACTGGTTCGATAAAATTGATAAAGAAAATTATGGGGTCGGCTACGGGTTGCTTCGCAACAGATAGTCTCGCAACTTCGTTGCTTGATTATTTAGAACTTGCTAATCTTTTAATCAATTCGTTACTTCTTTTCATTCCTTCGGGAATTCTCTCTTTAAAAAAGTCTCTTGTCGCATCAAACTGCTGTTTGTATCCTTCTGTATCTCCATGACTAATTATTGAAGCCCATTCTCTTACCGCTGTATGAAATTCTAAATCATCTCCTCTTATTCCCTTATCAAACAAAGCAGTTCTAACAGATTCTTCAAGAAGTTCTGGATTTCTGAATAGATATTCTGCTATTCCTAATCTTAATCGAAATAAAGGAGTTTGACACATCAAATTTTTATAGGGGTTTACTCCCAACTGATGCCAAGCATCAACCATGGATAAAAGACTTAAATGAGAATTGGGTCTTCTTTCTGTCTGACTACCTAAACTAAATTCTCCCATGACTTTGTCATCAAGCAATATTTGTGAATCCTTATTCCCAAACACAAATTCTCCTGATCTTTTTATTCTATCTATAAATCGTTGTTCATCTTCTTGAATCATTAACTTAAACAATTCAGATTCTGAAGTAGCATATTGTTTAACTTGTTCTCTTGCAAATGGATTTAATATTGCAAGTCCAGAGTAAACGTGAGATTTTCCGCCATAAATTCTTAGTGCCATTAATATTTTTACATTATCAATTCCACCGACATAAGAAGCATTTTCCCAAGGATAAACACCTGCATTTTTCCATGCTGTTCCCATACTTTCAAAACCTACATGAGTAACTGCTTGTGTATCTGCTGTAACTTTATCGTGCTCTTGATAAGTTGGAATTTCTATAATTCTTGAACCCAATTTTTCAAAGGTTTCTAAAGCTCTTTTATAGGCTTCATCAGAACTTCTATGTCTTATAACTGCTAAACTCTGCCCGACAGGACTAACAGTTGGACCATGTAGAGAATGGCAAGTAACTATATTAGTATCTTCAGGCAAATATCTTTCAAAAGCTTCAATTTCAGGAGTTTTTACAGAAGTCTGCCCTGCAACTATTGCTCCTGTTTTTGTAGATGGACCAAATTGTCTTACTACTCTACCAATATTTTCTGCTTCTACCGAATAAAAGATTAAGTCACTTCTTCTTGAAACAGCAACACCATTATTTAAAACATGAACTCCTGTTCCTTGTAATTCTTGCTCTAATTGACTCCTTCTTTCAGGTAAATCACAACCATTAACTCTATAACCCTGTTTAGAGAATTCTCTTGCATATAGTTTGCCCATGTCCCCTAAGCCAATAATACCTATTTCCATAATCACTTGTAATAACCTTAACTATATAAAGTTTACTATTAATTACCACTATCCAGTTACTATGATAAAACGCCGACCCCCTAAAACCCCAAAGATACTATCGAACCGGCCCCTAATTTTACCAACTTTAATCTACTCCAGCCGACTTTGAGTTTTTGGGCTTCGCCCAACATTGCATTAAAATTCAATCCTCGCAAAGCTCGGAGAATAGAACACGAATTAGTTGCAATCGCTCGCCAGCCCAAAAGATTTATAATTGTCAATCAATCACTTAATCATATGACGCAGATAAATTGGAATGACTTTGAAAAAGTTGAAATGAGAGTCGGGACAGTTCTTGAAGTAGATGACTTCCCAGAATCAAGAAACCCCTCATATAAATTAAAAATTGATTTCGGAAAATTTGGTATTAAACAATCAAGTGCCCAAATTACAAACTTGTATAACAAAGAAGATTTAGTAGGCAAACAAGTTATTGCTGTTACAAATTTTCCTCCAAAACAAATTGCTAATTTTATGTCAGAATGTTTAGTACTTGGGGTTGTTCTTGATAATAAAGAAGTTGTTCTGTTACAACCAGAACGAACTGTCCCTGATGGATTAAAGATTGCTTAGGGCTGGCTCACGACTTTGGATTTTTCGGCTTCGCCGAACGTTGCACTAAAATCCAACCTCTATCGAGGGAAACTAACAGGAATTAAGTGAAATAAAAATGGGTCGCATATCGATATATTTATATATTTTATTACATTATCCTTAATTATGACTGAGCAACCTAAAATAAAAAACGAGAACTTAGAAAAGATTTTGGGAGATCTAAGAAGACAATTTGAAGACTTTCGAGTTTATGGGGAAGAATGTTCTGAATGTAGGAGTGATAAAACCTTTGCGTATGACATTCAAGATAAAGCATTTTCTATACATTATATCGATGATGTAGCTAATTACATATGTTCTGGTTGTGGACGCAAATGGTCAGGACAATATGGATATCGTGGTATGGCATAAATTGCGACCCATTTTTACTCTCCTCACTCCTTCGGAGTTCGTCGGCACGTTGCACTCTCGCTTCGCTCGGCTCACTTAACAGGCATTATATTCAATTCTGTCTTATTTTTTAATTATATTCAGGTTCGCCTTCTGCTCACAAAATCAATAAAGACAGAACTCTGCGGACAAAGTCCTTGCCTCAGCCCTCCTTTTATACTATGGTTAAAATGTCGGGCTTCGGGAATATAACCGATATTAGTTACAATCGCAAATGAGCTGTGTCCCCCAACACCATCCCTTAAAAAAGATTGTCGCCTCAAACTAAATTTAAGATTGACCAAGCAATTGTTAATACAATTCCTCCACCAAATAAACAACCAGTTAGTTTACCAATTGCTACAGTTAGAGCAGTTCTTTTATCTTTTATCTTTAATTTTTTTATTTTCTGCCATTCATAACCTTCAAAAATTCCAGCAAATCCATCGGTAATTGCATTTCCAACTAAACCTCCAACTATTGCACCCAAAATTCCAAAAAGTTCTGCACCTGACAAAGCAAAAATTGCTAGAACCCCATTATCTATTAACCCAAAAAGTATCTCTGCCTTTAAAATCCGTATAGATACTTTAAATAAAAAAAGAGGAAGAATAGAAATGATTCCAAGCAGAATAATAATTGGACCTATTATCCTTTTTTGGGTTACATAAAAATAGCTGACTAAAAGTATAATTATGGTTAATAGAATTATATTTAAGATAGCAGTCATCAACTTTTCTTTATCCATCCTCATTCTAGTATATTGAGAATTTAAAAGTATAAAAATCTTTTGAATATTCGGCCACAATCTAAATTATTAAAAGAACGACGAGCGTTCCCACCTTCCACAGCTCATTTGCGACTTCTCCGCTTATTTCGTAATGCTCGACCTTCATTCCATTTATTATCTTCGATATAAATTCCATGAAGGGCAACTAACAGGAATTAGGCACAATTTTGCTTTCGCCAGCAAGCTGTAAACCTTTCAGAGCTTATGATTGCCTTCGCTTTGTGTTAAGCAAAATTCTCTTCGAGAACTACGGCAATCTCTCTTCAAGGCTCAATAATCCCCAAACAAATGGCAAGCTGGAAAGGCTGTGGTATGAGTATGATAGGCATAGGTGGCATTTTTCCAACCTGAAAGAATGGATAGACTTCTACAACAACAGGCTTCATGGTGCATTAAAACTTGAATGGGCTGAAAGACCAAATGAAGCATTCCAGAGAAAATTAAGGCCGGAATGTCTTATTGGGATGATGTTCAAATGAAAATGCGAAATAATATTAGGACACGACATTTTTATCTTGCCTCCGAAAGGTTTTTATCTTCGGCAAGCATAGCTCTAGCTAAATGAAGTAAAAAATTGCATGGCACAAGCTTTGCTTGCCATGCTTTTTATTATTTTACGAAAAGAAATAGTTTATGCCATTCAACTCTGCCTTAAAGGGACTGCAGATTTCTGGCTAAAAAGTGTTAAATATATTTAGGGAACAAGCATGAAACCGACAGACCAGCTAAAAAACGAGCATGAAGCAATAAGATTAATGCTGAAAATACTAGATAAAATCTGCAGAAAGATTGAAGCAAAAGAAAAAGTAAACCCAAAACACCTTGAACAGGCAGTAGATTTTATTAAAACGTTCGCTGATAAATGCCACCATGGCAAGGAAGAAAATTTATTGTTTCCTGCTTTAGAAGAATCAGGCATTCCAAAAGAAGAAGGTCCAATAGCAGTCATGTTAATGGAGCACAATTCTGGCAGGGAATATGTTAAAAACATGAATGACTCAATTGCTAAATATAAAACAGGCTATGCAAAAACAATAGCAAAATTCATAGAAAACGCCAGAAATTACATTAACCTTCTAGAACCCCATATTGACAAGGAAAACAACATTCTTTATATGATTGCTGACATGCACATATCTGATAAAAAGCAAAAAGAACTGCTTAAACAATTTAAATTAGTGGAAAACAAAGTTATTGGCAAAGGCAAGCATAAAGAATATCACAAGCTGCTCCATAATCTAAAAAAAATTTATCTAAAATAATCTCTTTTTATTTTTCATATTATCTTATCTCAATAGAGAATTCTTTAAAAATAACATCCCATTATCAAAAAACAAGGGCCTGTAGTCTATCGGCATGACATCGCTTTCACATGGCGAAGGTAGGGGGTTCAATTCCCTCTGGGCCCAATCTATTCAATAAAGCAGATTAAGCTTAAATATATGTGCATATTAATTGCAATGAATGATCTCTTTATATCAGCACATAACCAATAGCAACTAGAACCAGAATAAAAAATATCTTTTCAAATACTCCATTAGTTCTGACAAGACCATGTATAGACTTCGAACTAAAGGGATAAAATATTCTAACGCCCTCAATAGTCAATGCATCAGCTGCCAAATGGCTCACATACCCGACTAAAAATCCAATGCCAAACTTCAAGTAGCCAAAATAAGAAAAACCAATGAATATCAATCCAGCAATCAACAAGCTGTGGAATATTCCCCTGTGTCCAAAAACTCTTTCAATAACATTCGATACAGGTCTTGTCTTCCTTCCAATATAAGAATTGTCTTCATCAATATCAACAAAAATGCTCCCAAGAACAACCATGCTCAAAAAGACATACTTGTTGACATTAAAGTAATTCATCAATAATAATCCAATTAAAAATCCAAAGGCAGCATGAGTCTTATACATCATCTCGGCATCATTTCATCTATCAATTCGGCAGCAGTTACTTCCCTGACAGAGCTAGCATTAAAATCAATGGTATCAAACATTTCATTCTTGCTTGCTTTTCCAGCAACACTTACTTGCTTTCCCAAGATATCTCCACATATCTCGCCAAATGCCATGTTGTTATTTCTCAACTCCAATATTTTATCATAGTTTATATTCAATAATTTCTCGACATTCTCCCTGAACAAAGCAACCCTTATACTATCTGTTCCATCATCAAGTATCATGTTTATTATCGGAATCAGCTTTTCTTTTACAATTCCATGTTCATTGCAGGAAGATTTTTCATCAAGCTTTCTATAGCATTCAGGGCAGCCGACATAAAATCTGGGTTCAAAAACATTTACTATTGTTCCAGTTATCTCAGCAAAGTCATTAGCCTCAATCTTGTCAAGTTTCTTTTTTCTGTAGCTGAATTTTTGGCCAACAGCAACCTCCCCAATGGTTTCATTTTCAGGGTTTAATATAAATGATGAACCCCCCCCTAAATGCAGTTCTTTGTAGCCATTGTTATTTTCCTTGACATAAGCATTGGCTATCTTTATTATGTCTCCTTCTTTTGCATTGTTAAAATCATTGTCTATAATCTTTTCATCCCATATAACTAATCTGCATGTTCCTGTTTCATCGCCAGCAAACAAACTCGCTAATTTTCCAGATCTTTTTTCATTCTTGAACTCTCTAATTTCATATTTCTGCAAAACCTTCAAAACAATTTCAACGCTCCTCAATCCAAGCAATAACTCATTAACCTTGTATCTTTTTTTGAACAGGCTCGGATACATTTTTATTCCCAAATCACTAGCCACAATATGCGCTGCCCCTTCCTTGGATATTAAATTAGAAAGCTGCTTTACCTTCTGGTTTATTCTGTTAGCTATATCCTGCTCATCCAGCCCCTTTTCCTCCCTTATCTTCTGTATTATGTCTTCGTACTTTAATTTCAGCATTTTAATCCCTTTCCACTTTTACAATTTGAACAGGCCCGTATTCATTGGTTACTCTGTAATTATAATCATAGCTTATTACTAAAGGAGACTGCAAAAATTCGCTTTCAACCTTGCCGGTTGCTGTGCATGTTATTGTTTTTTCTTTTGAATTCTTGAATTGTATTTTTTTCTTAGCACATTCAACAGTAAAATCCCCAGATGAAACATCAACATTGAGTTCATCATCCTCTAGTTCACCACTTCCAACATTAGATATTGTTATGTCCATCAAAATGCTTGCGCTGCCATCTTCAACAACAGAACTGCTTTTTCCTATCTTAGTTACAGCTATTGGTGATTTTAATGCATCTAATCCAAGCAGACTGCCAGTTATAATCTCGCTGTCCTTGCACTTTTTAATTTTTGAGTTATAGCCATTAACGCATAATGTTGCAGCAGACTTGTAGTCATACTTAAATGATGCAGTTGCAATAAAAGTAGCGCTCATTCCCTCTTCAACATTATCATATCTATACGGTCCAAAAGAAACTTCTTGTGAATCAAAACCAGCCTGAGACAATCCTTCATTGCCTTCCAAAGGAACAGAATCGCTTTCATCACCTGGAACTCCAGCATAAGATTCGCCAATGCTATCGCTCAATCCAACATCAACCCCAGTACTTTTAGCGCCATAATTTATAATATTTGTTTTTACATTAAATTGCTGCCCTTCAACAATTTTATTTGGCGGAAAACCATCAATGAAATTAATTGCAATTCCCCTTGGCAGCTGTTTTTCCTGAGTAGGGCCTTTAAATTTTGAATATAATGCTGAGCATCCAGCTAGCAAAACAACAACAAACAACAAGAATATCAGCCCCTTTTTCATTAAACTACAAATATTTTCAACAGCTTTAAATACATTTCTATTCCCTACTCTTTATTTTAATTCTTTGGTAACCTAAAATTAACAGTTTCTGCTCTGCTAATAGCATAATCATACTCTAAATCAGCCTGTATGTATTCATATTCTGGTGTTGAACCAGAATTTAATCCTTCATCCCCTATGTCTACTGCGCAATTAAATACAATATTGTTTAAATCAACCCCACAATCCTTCTGTTTATTCTGTTTATCTTCAATATAGCATTCTATTACATCATTTTTAAGTATTTCATTGACAAAATCCTCGCAGTTTTCCTCACTGATCTTAACACCCTTTGGAAACCTTATGAATTCAACATTGCTCAGCTTAAACAATTTCCCTTTCCACCCTTTCGTATTTCTCAACCCAACATCAATAAGATAATTTCCTGCTTCTGTTATTGGTTGGTTTGCTTTAATATCCAAAAATCCATTCATAGGTCCGCCGTCTGTTTGTGATTTAAGCCTGTTGTTAAAAAGCAATCCCTCCTTGCTTATGCTGTTCCTAAAATCTTTTATCTCTTTATCACTCAGCTCCTTGTCTATAGTATATAATCTCAAACGGCTTCTTGTTTTTGCAGGATATATTGATTTTAGTGAAACTGTTCCTGTAAAGCTAACATAATCTCCACCCTCATCTTTTTTCTCCTCAAATATTCGATCAATATAATTAGCAATTTCTCCTTTTTCAAATTTGCACAGTACATTGAAATTCTGGTCTTTGCCAGCAGGAAGATTCTCTATGACAAGCCTTTCGCTGTATATTCCTTCTGGCTGTTTCATAACATTCCCAACCACAACATCCTCATCTTTTAAACTTGGAAATGTCATCTCACAAACAAAATCAACAGTAGTATCTTCCTCTAAATTTTTAACACCTATATCTCCTATCAAAATAACATCATTATTCTTGGAATACAGGTCTTTCGTTGTTTCAAAGCTGTTGATTATTATGCCAGCATCTTCTATTTTTTCAACTGGTACAGCACTCGGGTTCTTCCATGTGCCATATGATTCAACAGGATTTCTTAAAAGTGATAGTCCATTGCTTAGAAGCATAGCAACAGCATTATAACCCGGTTCTAATCCAACAAAAATCTTTGAACCAATGATTTGCCCGCTATCAGTAAATACCAGAAAATACACTGCAGCAAGAATCCCTAATAAAATTATTAAGCCTGCCAAATTGCTTTTCTTTTCCTTGTTCTGCTCTATTGTAATTCTCTGCTTTTCTTTTCCTAAGCTCGCCAGAATCTTGTTCTGCTGCTCTAATACTCTTGTTAAGTCATTATTGCTTTCAGTAATTTCTATTTCTTTCTTTGGAGAGCCTTCTTTTGCTGCTGTTTTTTTAGAGGTTCCGAACCACGATCCTTTTTTTCCGAATGTCTTTAAAATTCCTCTTTTTTTTCTTTTTTTCATCTAAAGCTCAACCCTTTTTGGTTCTTCCCAATTATTCAAATCAACGCCAAATTTTATAATAACATTGTCATCATTCAGCATATTAAATCTTTCTATTTTCTGGCTTGTTATAACATTAACAAAGATTACATCTCCTTCTTTAAACAAATCCCACATCATGCCAAGCTCATTTGTAAAGCATTTTTCATAGTTGTCCTTCAGGCATTCTAATTTTAATGTTATCTCATTGTATATCTTGTCATAATCAGAAAAATCATAGTCAAGCTCTGTTAAAAAAGAAGCATTAACATCATAAACCCCGACTTCAATATTCCTATCATTATCTTCCTCTTCAGGTTCAGCAGTTGCCATTCCGCTTATTTTGCTTTCATCTTTGCTTATGCATGCCATTATATTATTGATATATTTTTGTGTTTCTTTTGGATAACTTACAAGATTGTCGCCATATATTTTTGTGTTTTCTCTTGTCCTTTCTGGTCCTGCATTATAAGCAGCCAATGCTAATTTAACACTTCCAAAGCTATTAAGCTGTTGTTTAAAATACTTGGTACCGGCATCAATATTCTTTTCAGGATCAAACCTTTCGTCAATCTTTTTTATTTCCTCATTGCCCTTGCCAGAAATAGCCTCTTCCAATTGACCAGCATAAACCTTATTGCAACCATTGAACACAGCATTATTGAATACCTTCTTGATGCCCATATCTCTTGCAGCCCCAGGCATCAATTGTATCAGTCCTGCAGCCCCGCAATTAGGGGAAATAGCCCTTGTATTAAAGCCCGACTCTTGCTGTATCATGCACCTTAAAACAACAGGTTCAACATTGTATTTTTGGCCGTATTTGTTAATCAATCCAGCATAAATATTATATCTCTCGCTTATAGGCGCAACAGCTTCAGCCTCTTTAACTTCAATGCCCTCTGCTTTATTTTTAATGCTCAACCCAACAGGTTTTTTTGAAAGCCCTTTAATGATATTCTTTTCACCAGTTTCAAAATCATAATCATATTCCAATCCGCTTGAAGAATAAGCTGAATCTAAATAACTTCTAAAATTTATATCAAAAAAATAAATAAAATTCTCTTTATTCGGCTTGCAGCCTTTGTTCCATAAATTATAGACTTCTTTCTTGCTCCTGCATTTCTCATCATTTACCCCGCCCTTGCTTGCCATGCTGTAAACAGCACCCTTAGCAGCATATTCTGAACTCTTGTCCAAATAAAACATGAAATTTTCCCCATCCATATACCTTGCAATTAAATTAGCAGCAATCTCCCCGACAGTCTGCTTTGTTATGGGTTTATCAAGCTGAAACAATACAGCAGCATAAGCCAGCAAAACAAAACTGCCTATTACAATCATGGGCACAAACAGCATAAACCCCTTTTTGTTAAAACTCATACAAATTAACCTCTAAGTAATTTTTATCATCTACTGGGACATTAACAGATGAAACCTTCTTTGGGTCATAAAACCGAAATGGTGATTCGAATATCTCTGATTCAAATATCATTTCATTTTGCGGCATTGATTTTATAACTAAAAAGCCATTTATTGAACTGCTGCTATATGCCTTATTTATAACAGAGCCTGATTTCTCATTGAATTCATTGAAATCATTTTTTTTGTAATTATCAACCAATATGTCAGCAAGCCCCTCCTTGTTGTCAAACTCTGTCTTCAATATGTTCAGCAAAACTACATTCCTATCGCCTATGCGAACAGAATCAATTACTTCTTTCTCTGCCTTAATTCCAATTTTAAAAAATATAAAAGCAAGAAATACTATTAATAATAGCAAAAACATCGATGCAACAATCAAAGTTCCCTCGCTTCCCTTTTTGCTCATCATAACAAGCCGCCGCCAGTAGCTTCCTTCTGGTACATTGGCAAAACCAAATTCATTTTCAAAATATCCTGCTTCAAAATGCCATTATCCCTTATCAAAGCATAAATTTCCTTGTCATAGCAATAAAATTTGTTTTCAAACTTGCAAAAGCCAATGTTTCTCTCAAAAAGTTCCTTGTCATTGTATGCAATTTTGCCCAAATCAACCAGCTCTGCTTTAATGTAATAATCCCCATTAAGGCATTTTTTCATTCTTTCATCATTAAACTTGCTTAAGTCAATTATTCCAACATGGCTTCTTACATCTTCATAGCTAAAGCAGTTGCCAGAATAGAACAATCTTTTTAATATTACATCGCCTTCAATAGATTTGATGTTAATCTTTCTGTTATTATGTGCATTTACAGCAAATACTATGAGCAAGGCTATAATTATAACAAATGGTATCCTCACAAACCACATCTTCAATTCCATGCCTATTGTAACGCCGCTCATACTTCCTCGCATAATTTTTTAATATCATAACTATACAAATTGATAAAACAATTGCTAGTTTTAACACATGAGAATTTATCATCAAACAGTCCTATTTCAAATGGATCAAAATAAACACCATCAACCAATATTCCAAGATGCAAGTGCTCTTCCCCCTCTCTTGCCTCATTGCCCTTATTTCCGCCCTTGCCAATTCTCTGTCCAGCTTTTACCATCTGCCCGCTGCTGACATAAATATCATCCATATGAACATAAATGCCTCTTACATTATTAGCATGTTCAATAACCACTTCACCCATGCTCTTGCCTACATTTACAACCTTGCCAGAAGCCATAGCAACAACATCTGCTACCTTGCCATCATCTTTATCTTTTACCCTTATATCAACGCCGCAATGCTGTTTTCCGCATCTCTTTACTATAACATCCCCTCTATCACCATAACAGCTTGTTACAATCTTGTCTTTTATTTCAACAGGCCATACAACATTTAAGCTGCTTGTCTTTTTTTTCGCATCATCTATTAACTCGTCTCTGCTGTAGAATTCATCTTTGATAAATGAGCTTATAATAGGAATGTTATTTGCTGCTTCCTTTAAAGTGCCTTTTTTTACTATTGCTTCATCAAAATCAGGTGCTGTATCAGATACAGTAATTCCTTCATTGTTTTTAATAAGCATTAATCCATTTATGTCATATATGTTTCCAACTTGTGTGTTAATCTGCTTTTCATAAGAATCTTCCATATACCAGTAATCATTAAGCAATATGCTTTTTGCAGCACCGACTTTGACCCTGTATCCTTCTTGAAACTTTCCAATAGCAAAGCTGTATACCTTGTCATTTATCGGATAATATACATAAGAGTCTCCAGGGCTTAGATATAAAGTATTTACAATAACAGCCATATCCCTTGCCATGAAATTCTTCTTGAAATTAACCCCATTGGCGCTTGATTCAATAAAAACCAATAAGCTTGCCAATATGAAGCTCGCTAAAATTATGCCAAGCAGCCAGAACATTGTTGTTATTTCAAGATCCCCTCTTTTTCTCATGCCTTAAAGCATATTTAACTGGTTTAAATTCGTTTTTATTATGGCAGAGATATTTCAAGAACATTATCTTGTGTTTTAACATTCAAAGGCAGCTCAATTTTCCCTTTTATCAGTAGTTTTCCTTGTTTTGCATCTTTAATATTGCTATTTGTCAAGACTATGCCATTTATGCCCTTTATATTCTTAAACTGCCTGCATCTTGCCTTGCTTAAGCATCCATAAGGTGTTGCATCTCCACTGTCCAAATTGCACAGGCAAATGCATGCTTCAATGCCGCATTCCAATTTCGGTTTTTTAATATTTCCAGAAAACCCAGGATTAACCTCTTCAGTATCCTTGTCAAAACCAACAAGAAAATGCTCTCCAGAAACGTAATAAATAATCTGGCTATTCTCCTTAGACTCTGCTGCTTTTATCAATGTGTCAAAATATCCCTTATCATCCTTCTCAAATCCGAGCAGGCCATAAATTTCTTCTCCAACATTTAATATGACAACAATCGCTACGCCTGCTATAAGCAACCCTAACAAAAATTCCAATAATGTTGTTGCAGCTCTTTTTTGCATAGAAAAAATAGAATTTAGTTATTTATAAGTTTTTATTATTTAATTTTTGAGTTTACATGCTTCATCTAATGTTTCCCCAGATTCAGCAGGAACTGTACATTCAACATTTAAAAATCTAGGATTTCCTGTATTTATATTCGTACCTTTATAACAATAATAGCTCACAAATACATCGCCTTCTTTTTCAGCCACACCGTCATTATTCTCATCCATATAAAACGAACTGCAATATGGCGAATCCAGCCGTGTGTTTTTTGGCCATAAAGAAGCCTGGTCACAACGGTTTGCACAAGTCTGCAATGCTAGGGTTTTGTCAAAACCAGCTGTTGTTCCAAAAAATACTACCTTAATCTTGTCGCTCAAACCTTTAAATCCAAATAAGAAAAGTGCCAGAACAACAACAAGAACAATAATAACAATTATCGCTATTATTATTGTATTCAGGCTTAATTCAACACCCTTTTTGTTATTTTTCCTGCTCATGTCTATTCTCTATCAATTATGTTTTAGTATATAAAGCTTTTGCAGTTTTTTGGTTCTTTTATTTTGCCGCACACTTATCTTGGATATCAGCAATAGCGCTAATTCCAGACCCAATATTTTTACAACCGTTTTTAATGCCGCACGGATTAGCCTTACAAGATGAAATATCCTGATAATCACCGCAGCTCTTAATATTTATACAAGGCACGCATAAGTCATCAGTATCCCATTTGACATCAACATAATGGCATTTCAATTCACGGTATAAATTTGAATCAAATGTATTAGGTATATTTTGGTTAAAATTATTGCATGCACTTTCTTGGTCTCCTACTGCAAAGCACTTTGAATTTATATTATATTTTTTAAGAAGATTGTTTATTAAGTCTTTATCTTCTTTAGTAGACAAGGATTCATCTCCATAATCTTCTAAAAATGAGCCTACAGACAAAGCAAATCCAATATTATCATTCTTATCAATATTACAATTTAATTTTTCATACAAATACCATTTTTTTATTTCTTCGTTGCTATGTGACCCGGAAACTTGAATTGTTGGGAATCTCAAATCACCTTTAATATTGTCACTAAAACTGCAAGTTTTCTCACTGTTGATTTTAGCCAGCCAGAATTTTGTTGCCTGCTTAATTTGTTCATTTTTATCATTTTTAATTTTACTTAATATTTCTAAAACTCCTTTCTTCTCGGCACTAGTTAATTTTTCCTTGCCCATTATAGTTTCTACAGCTAGTTTATAATCTGCCAATGCCTCTTTATTTGCTTTAGCAGATTCTATTATTCCATTTGCAACATCCTTATTTTTTACGTCAGTTAATTCTTTTACTAATTCCACTGCTGTTTCAGGCTTAACAGCAGAATAACATCTTATTAAATCCAATAATCTAATATCCTTGGCTATATAAGTTAAATCTTCCTTTTCATTGTTAAATATTTCTTTAGCCTTATCACATTCACCATCACTCAAATAACAATCAAACATAGTTTCTTCCATCTCTTTCTTTTTATCTTCATCTGTAATGGCCTTAAGGGCTTTATATTTATCATCGCATGTTTTAGGCTCTTCATCAGGTTTCTTTTGTTCCTCAACGTTTTTATCGTCACCAAATTTATCGTCACCAAATATGTTAATCTTATCCAACCCATCACTAATTACATTGCTTGCAGTACCTCCAAATTTGGCCAAAAGGGGTTTAATTATAAGAAAAACAGCACCAACAATAATTAGAATAAGAATAGCTATATGAATTGCACCATCAATAAGTTTCTCCCAATCCAAGCCTCCTTTAATTCCTATTGATTTAGTGTATTTTTTATTTCTTTTTTTCATCTTACCTTCAATCCCAAAATAGCTTCTTTAATGACATCAAACTTGGTTTTAATAAAAACAATCAGTAATATCAAGACCATAAGAATAAGTATCATTCCAACAATCTTCTCAAACTCTATAGCGCCTTTTTTCATAATCTCATGCCTCTTATAGCATCAATTATCTTGTCCCTTAATATATAAATCAGCATAATGACAAAAACAAGAAGAACAACAGCTAATATCAGCTTAGCAATTTCTTCAAATTCCAAAACACCACTTTTCATATCCAAAGATAGTAAATTAACATATATTTAAAGATTTACTTCAATTCCTCGCAGCCATTAATAATTTCTTTCCCAGATAATACAGCAATGCCCTGTCTTAAATCACTCCTGTATGCAACATCAAGTAGAACACCTGCTGCTAACCCAATGCCCCCGCCTAAAGCTAATTTCGGTACAGTTTTTCTTGCAACAAACGATACTATTTTGCTTCCATATCGCCCGGCAAGATAACCAGTGCTTACACTGGCACTACCACCAAATAAAGCATATTCTTCAGCACCCTTTCCAGTAAAACCCTCTCTCAACTTGTAAAAGAAGTAAACAACATACAATGGATTTTCTTTATTAAAAATAATATTTTCATTAGTCTCAAATTTAAGCGCTTCATCTTTTTTGGCAAAATAATTAATAAACGACTTGTCTTCATCAGGCAGTCTAGGTCTATTCATCGCATTTTCTAATCCCTTCAATGTCATATCCCTGCTTCCTTTATCAGGATATACAATACTGCATACAACGCATGCTGTATCTCGTGTAAAACTCCAGCTCGAGATTATATCTAACTTGCCTTCACCAAGTGTTTTCCAGCAGTCATACATGTTTTCAACAACAATATCATTAATGTCCTCATCTTTATCAACTTCAACTTCAATAGGATTGCATTTTAACTCATAACTGGATTCAAAACCCAGTAAAGTCAGTTTATTTTTTATTAGTGCACTCCATTTGCATGTGCCTTGCTTAACGCTCTTTTCAACACTTTCCTTCCATATATCAACACCCAAAAACAAAATAACTGCAACTACAACAAATATGATCAAAGCAAGCAAAAACTCCATCGCCATGCCCCTTTTATTGTAATATCGCATTCAAAGCCCCTTTAATAATGAAATAAACTATCACAAATAAAACTACAGCAAGAACAATATACAGTATAACTTTAAGGAAGGTCTCGCTTCCTCTTTTACTTGACCTTGACATTCTCTTTTCTCATCCCGTATAATAAAGCCAACAAGCCAGCAGCAACAATTATTCCCTGATATGCCATCCCTGTGCTTGGTATAAACTTCAAGCCCTCTGAGATTAAAGTGCTTTCTTTCAGCACAGGCCATGCTCCAATTAAAATCATTAACAACCCAATTAAGCTAATAATTATTTTCAAATTAACCACCTCATTTCTTCCATTTTATTATCAATCCAACAAAAAAACCTATCCATGCTAAAGCAAACAAAATGCTTGCAATTGGTATTAAATCAAAAGGAATATTATAATACAATGGTGAGCTGTAATACCATGCCATAAAGCTAAAAGCATCAAGCCATATAAAAATAACATAAGCCAAGATATAGCCAATAGACAATAGCAGCAATCCTCCTCCGCTTATATTTCCTTTCAAATATTTATACATCACAAAAAACACCAGCACAGCCAAAAACACAGGTATTAAAGGCCCGAACATTTCTATTAGCACAATTCCGGTTCTTGCCTCCCATAAGACCAGAGCTAAAGCCAAAAATATCCCCAATCCAACATATATTGCCTTTCCACCCTCCTTAAAATGGCTTCCAAAAGCAAATTTCCCAAGTCCTAAAAATATCAGCAAGAATATGAAAAAATCAAACCACTGCGCATATTCATAATAAAGTTCAAACAATCCTCCGAATCCAGGAAGAAATCCTCCAAAAATCCCACCTTCAATATAGCCTTGCCTTGGATATGTAACAAAACCAGTATAAGAGCTTAAAAAATAAAGTACAATAAAACTAATTAAGAATAAAGCTATGGCAAATAAATACTTGTCAACCCTTTTAACCTTAAAATCCATTCATAACTAGATTAATCCTATTTATATAAAACTTTCTAGAAAAGAATTATTCTAATTTATATATCTAGCATAAGACTTAACACTTTCTAATCACTTCATAATCTTATCATATAACTTCTTGCCAGTATACGTTATTAAAACAGTTGTGCCAACCATTAATGCCCAATCAACATTATTTGCTACACCAGAATAAACCAAGTCTACAAAATCACCCACATAGCCTTCAATTGTATGCTTGTCTCCTAACTCAGGTGTTACTACCTGCCCATTATGCCTTTCACCAATAGCATTAGCTAATTTGCCACTGCCATAAACCAAAGGCCCAGCAATAAGATAATATAATCCATTTCCAAGTTTTTCTTTAAATTTACCCATTTTACCTACAATAAACACTATAATTATTAAAATTAACTACTCTTTCAGAGTAATTTAGTATTTATAAACCTTTCTATATTTACTATTTAAAAGTGGAAACATTTATAAATATGTTAAATCTTGCATTTTTATGATAAAGATAAAGAAAATTTTTAATAGCTATGTGCCAGAAGGCAACATCGCAACATTAGAAGACAAAATGAAAATATATGCAGATAAATCTGAAAAAATAGATGTTAGCGACCTGGCAACATTATTTTCCGTGCATTTGATGAAAATAGGTCTTGTTCATAAGAGCGCACAAACTTATCTTAAAAAAAGAATAACACTTTTTCATTTTCCAAAAGAACAAGTTCAAGTTAGTATAAAAGATATTTATAGTGTTCAAAAAAGAGAAGAAGAGCCAAAAGACGCAGGAATTTTAACAGAGCTTCTTAAAAGAACAGGGCAAACCTATGGTGGGGTGGAAATACGAATAACACATATTTATGGCATTTTTGACCGTATTTTTAATTGCAGTACAATAAGACAATTAGGAAAAGGAACAAAAAATATTTACAAAGTTAAACTGTACAGCTCTGGTACTAAAAAACACGAATTTGAATTAAGCACATTTCTCACATATTTGGAAGCAAAGACGCAGGCTACAGGCAATCTATCAATTGCAGAAAATGCAGAATAATGAGTATTACCAATTCATTGGACCTTAGCCTCCAGAAACTAAATTAATCCCGCCAGCAAGCACATTAAATACCAAAATTCCAATCAATGATATTGCAAAATACAAAATAGCGCCAAACAATAAATTCTTGCTTAAGCCATTTTTAAAAGCCAGGTCATCAACACCATTTTCAATAGTGCTCCCCAAATAGCTTAATATGATAATGATTTGAATGACATAAAACCCAACAACGAGCTGGAAATGATACCCTGGTATTAAATACTCTGGCTTAAATAAATCCAGCAATCCTGCTACACCTCCTACATCACCTGTTCCAATGCTCCCTGTTTTCAGCTGCTCAGTAAGCTTGTTTATTATTGAAACAACCATTGATGCAACACCAACAACTATCCCTGCAATCATCGGGGTCATAAATGTCACCTGGCTTTTCATACTAGACGTTACATCAGCAAGCAAATCTTTAAGCCTTTCATTAACAGCATGTATTCTATTGACATATTCGCTTATGCTCATCATGCTCTTTGATATAACAATGGGCCCTCTCCTTGCTGATTCAAGCAAAACCTTCATTGATGTTTCAACCAAACCTGATGGAAAAAATAATATTGCTCCTCTATCTTTGTTGAATATAGCCTCTTTCAACCCCATTCCAAACTTTGTTAAATTAACGCTTATTAATCTAAAAAATTCCCCTGTTGGCGAATCTCTCAAGTCATCAGCAACCTTGGAAAATGCAATCTCAACAGGAATCCCTCCGCCAACTCTATTCCCAAGCTGAAACAAGCTGCCAACGAATTCCTTTTCCAAATTCTTTGTTTTCTCTCTTATGATAATCAGTTCTTTTGTTTTTAACTTGTAGTAAACTCCTAATGCTATTGCAATCCCAACAGGAATGAACAAGCTCAATATCAATGCAAAGCTTCCATAAGGCCCTAAACATCTGTTATTATTGCATTTATAATCAAAATATTTCATAGATAATGCACCAGAGCCAAAACTTGCCTGGTCTAATTCAGGGTTTGTAAAATGCAACACCACTGGCAAAATTCCAATGACAAAAAAAACAAAAAAAACAACAGCAGCTAAGAACTTGGCCCCTTGCCCATATTTTTCATCAGTTTTTACAATTATATTCTCGCTGTATCCTGTTGGCCTTTTGATCAGCATATTATACCCAAAAATAAAAACAGCTATTGGCAATATCAGGTTATACAATATGGCCAAATGCCACCACTTAACAATCCCTTGCAAAAAACTTCCCACTAGTGGAAATAAAACCAATCCTAATATTGGCAAAACAATCCCGAGCATATACAATATAGTCATTGGTGATTTTAAATCATGTGCAAAATGCAACATTCTTTCATGTGTGCCTTCAAGTATTATCTGCAGTGCCTTCTCGAGCAGATCAATTCTTTTCTCTTCAGAGCCTTCATACAGGCTGCCTTCAATCAAATGAAATGATTCAACAAACTCTAAGTTGTAATCCCTCCATCCTTCTAAATAATTGTCAATGCTTTCTTTTATAGTTGAAAATTTATCAGTCTCAACATCCCAGAATATCTTCCTTAAATCCAGGGCCAGGGGATTTCCAATGTGCTCGCCTGCAAATTTTATTGCATGCTCTAAATTGGATGTATGCCTCATGTAAATTATAATATATAATATACAGACAACCATCTGATTGCTTGCAGCCAGCCTTCTTTTATTCGCCAGATACACCGGAAACTTGCTCAGTGGTTTTATAATAACAGCTCCGAGTATCATTAAAAGCAAAGGAATCATAAGCATAGGGCTTCCAATAACATAGGATATCACCAAAAGTAATATTGCAAATGCTATTAGAAAAGCCCCAGAAAATAATGCAAAACCAACAGCATCACTGGGCTTAATATGCAAATGTGAAATCTCAATGGCGTCATTGATCTTTTTTTCATCTTCTGGCTTTAGTTTTATTGTTAATATGTTTCCAAATAACCTTGCAGCATTTTCATAAAATGAATCAGCCCTGTCTAATGCTTCATTCCTAAAGATATCATACTCCCTTGAAAAAACCCTGCTGTCTTTTACATCTGTTGCTTCAAAATCTATGTTCTCTCCAAGTTTCCTCTCGTATTTATGCAGTATGTCTCTTACGCTTTCATCCACCATCTTTTTGTTTAATCATCTATGGATTAGTATTTAATGTTTTCTAGGATTTATATTTACAAAAATTTACTTCAGCTTCAATTCTTTAATCGCCCTTTTCAGCCAATCTTCCCACTCAAAAAGTATTCTTTTGACATCTAAATAGCCAACTTCTTCCCTTACATAATAGCTTATTCTATGAAACTGGTCATTTGCATAAGCAACAAATTCTGCTTCCAAAAGCTGGCTCATGTTTTCTTTGGTAGAATAATTAACCAGCATCTCTTTCATTTTTGCCCGCAGCAATATGTTCTCCCACACAGCATCCCAATTGCCAGCCCATTCTTTAACATTTCCAGCAATAGCCTTTATTATTTCGCTGTCTCCATTAATCAGATCATCAGTCGGTTCTAGCATGTCTGTTTCAGCATTGTACTTCATCAAGTCAACAAACCCCTTTTCAACCAACGGATCATTAGTCCAGTGTTTTCTTACCTCTGTTATCTGCACAACCCTTCTCCATTTATGCATGCCGTCTGGGCTTTTCATAGGATTTGCAATTATAATTATGTCAACAGCCTTGAAGCTTGTTCTGGGAACTTGCAAGTCATTTACTACCCTGTCATAAACACCATAGGGGCTTTCCCCATGTATTGTTCCTATGACAGAATTAGCCAAAGCGCCAACTCTCATTGCTTCGAATAATGCAAAAGCCTCATTACTTCTCACCTCACCCACTATCAAAGAAGAATCTCCCATTCTCAGGCTTGTCCTTATTCCTTCATCAGCAGGCACTTCTGTTCCACCTTTTGTCATCGCGCTTCTTACTTTCATTGGCTGAATATTATATCCTAATTTTCTCATCACTTCAGAATTTATTTCTAATGTGTCCTCAACAGTTATCATCCTGTATTTCCTCATGATTTCTATTAATGAAGCGCCAAGTAAGCTTGTTTTTCCAGAGCTCCTAGTTCCAGCAAAAAGCAATGTCCTAGATCCAGATATCAAGAAGCTCAGCAAGCCGGCACCCAAAGGGCTTATCATCTTATGCTTTAAGAATAATGGCAAAGTCCAAGGCTTGTCCCTGTGCCTTCTCAGAGAATATGCAATCCCATAAGGATTCAATGGTCTTTGTATTATTGCTACCCTTGCCCTTGCACCAGGTATTGAAAGTTCAGTATCTAATATGGGATTTGCCTCATCTAAGGGCCTGCCAGATATTATCCTGAATTTCGTTGCCCAGCCTTCAGCATCATCCCTTGATGGCATTATGTTAGTCGTGCATTCTTCATAATCTTCATGCACTAAAAATATCGGCGTATCACCAACAGGAGAATTAATCACAATATCTTGTACCTTTGGGTCTTGCAATAATAACTCAATAAGCCCAAAACCAACAGTATATCTCACTAATATTTTTGCTAATTCATCAAGTTCTTCTTGATTTAATTCAAGCCCTTTGTTATCTGCTAATTCCTGCAATAAATCTCGACCAATGTTATAAAAAGTTGCCCTCATTTTTTCAGGCTCTAAAAATTCTTCTTCCCTTGGCTTGTGCTCAACTAAGATTGTCCTTGCCAAATCAAGCAGGGTATATTTGTCCTCGCTTATCTTAAATTCTGGAGGTGTTAAATGATAAAGATATTTTACATCTTTATTAGTCCTGAATATTGCAACATCAGAGTTTTCAACAGAATAAATATCAATCTCTTCGGCGTCAATTGGCTGCTGCACCATTAATCTTGTAAAAATAAAATCTGGTGAAATGCTTGGCTTGAATATTCTTTTGTACAAAGACCTGTCGCCAATACTATGCCCCTCAATGTCTGATTTGACAAGGTTTATCAGCCTTGTATTCTCCAATTGATTGCTGATATAATTCAACCTTTCAATATACTCTTGGTAAACCTCAACCAAATCAAGCGGCACTTTTCCAAGTTTTATCTTTTCTGATCTAATCACTCTTTTCAATTCAACGTAAGCGCCAATAGGATCATTCCTTAACAAGTTCAAAACTACATTCTGCAATTCTGCCCTCCAGCTGGGAAGGTAAGTGCTAGAAGCTATTGTCATTTCAAAATCCATCAATGTTATCATTTTCTTCTGCCTTATCAAAGACTTGTACAAATTAGCTATCTCAACTAGCATCTGTGTTTGCTCATAATCGTAGCTGTACTGTTTTCTTTGGGAAAAAATTATTCTGGAAACGCTTGGCGCTTCAATTAATTTTTCTATGGTTGTTGCCATGCATATAGCACTATCCTCTAAAGAAGGCGAGAAACCCCACATCTCAGCATTGATTTTCATAACATCTTCTTGCCCCTCTTTTATTACAGTATAATCCCTTTCAGCCATGTTACCACTTTTCAAAGTTTACATAATATTTAATATCTATCAATAGAACATATCACATATATAAATAAATACTTTTCGATAAAACATGGCAATTGAAACAACCCAACAAGATGCTTCTTACATACTCAATGAAGTTGTTAATAGATTGCGTTCTCTCGAAAGCAAATACAATTTAATAACAGAAAAAACACTTTTGATAAACAAAAACATGATAGATGAATATAAATCCTTGTCAAGGCATATAAAAATAATCGAATCTGACATTAAAGAAATTAAATTGGAAGTAAACAAGCTTAAAGAAATAATAAGGGAGTTTGCAAAAGAGTTCGATAGCTATGCAAGAAAAGAAAACGTCAAGGTTTTAGAAAAGTATATTAACCTAATAGACCCATTAAAATTTGTAACAGAAGATGATGTTAAGCGCATTGTTAAAGAGGTGATCAAATCTGAATAATAACGAATTGCCATTGGATGCAGCAATCAAGCTGAAACAGCAGGGCCTTAATAATCCGCAAATAATTTCAAGGCTGGAAGGCCAGGGATACAACAGCCAGCAAGTTGCAGAAACTATAAATCAGCTGGGCATAAAATCAAATATAGAATCAGGTTCAATGGCTCAGAATGAAATGCAGCCTTCTTTGCTTGATGAAGATATTCCAGTGCCAACACCTCCTCAATCAGGCATGGCATTCGAAAGGCATTCATACTCGCCATCTGCAAGAATAGAAGAGCAAACTGCGCCTTATATCGCATCTGATAGCTCTGATGTTCAAGGATTAATAGAATCAGTAGTTGAAGAAAAATGGCAGCGCTTCTCAGATTCAATGACAGATTTTGAAGTCTGGAAAGCAGGCGTTAATGATGATTTAATATCAATAAAGCAGGAGGTAATAAGGCAAAGCAACAGGTTTGATATCCTGCAAAAAGCAGTTCTTGGCAAAGTGGATGAATACAATAAGAGCATGATTGATGTAAGCTCAGAGATAAAAGCCTTGGAAAAGGTATTCCAAAATATAATATCGCCATTAACCTCAAATATTAAAGAGCTTGGAAGAATAACAAACGACCTTAAAGGTGTTAGGTAATCAATAATTCTTCGCAATCAATCTAATGGATTGTGCAGCAATTACCAGTATTAAGGCTACTGTCAATATCTTGGAATTGAATATTATCTTGGCAATGTCATAAGTTACCCCTTGCTTTTCAATGGGCTGGCCATCTGCAGTATATTGCTGTATTAATGGCCCATACACTTGGCTCAGGACAAAACCAAATATAATAATAACAACAATTATCAAAAACCATGCTACCCCTGATTCTTCAAATACCTTTGATACAGTGCTTTCCTTAACTCCAACAAATAAAAACAAAGTTACTATGACAATTATCATTAAAAATAATATGACAAGCCATGGTGTTACAATTATTACAACATTGGAAACACCAGGTGTAAACATGAATATAACCCCTAAAACAAACGAAACAACTAAATTTATTTCTTTAGAAACCCCAAGTATCTTTATTTTTGAGAGTACTGCATATATTCCAAAAAACACAACCAAAAAGACAAATATGGGTGCCAGCTTTGCCAATAAACTTACATCAACTGGTGTAGCCATGTTAGGTTTTCTCGCCCTTTAGTTCTTTTCCAATCTTCTCAAAGAAGTTGCCGATGCCGCCCTCTCCTTGTTGCTTTTCTTTGGTTACAAGCCATATTATTATTACAAATATGGCAATGAATATTATTATGCTTTTTGTTCTTGTATCCAAATTAGTCAGCCAGTCCGGCAGTATGTATCTCCCATTTAAATAATCAACACTCAGGCTCCATATAATTGCTAGAATAGAAACAATTCCTGCAACAGCCATAAGATTGTTCCCCCACCCAGCATATTCTTCTTTTATGAATATGGCTAGCAGCAATAGCAACATTAAAAATACAACAATGAACAATGAAACATTAGGCAAAAATCTGTTTACCAGTACAACCAAATATTGATTCCTGATAAATATCAAGCCGACAACTAATGCCACAACGACATTAAAATTCTTGGCATCCTTTCCAAGTATCTTTGATTTTTGAAGTATGGCAAATGCCAGTGTAAATACTAGCAAAAATGGCAATGCAATGTCATATACGCCAAAATCAGTAAGGTCTGATATTAAATCGCTTAAGTAACTCATGTTTTATCCCCCTTGTTTTGTGCCACCAGGAGTATTATATACCCAGTATACTACACCAATTATAAATGCAACAAATATCAATGAAATAATAAATGTATCCTGCCATTTATCAACAATATAATCTAAAACAGGATCTAGCCAGCCAAATGAATTCAGGAATATTGCTGCTACAGATACAAAAACTATTATCCCCATAAATGCCCCCCAAAACTTCCTTTCTCCAAAATGAAACTCTTTTTCTCCAGAAGCATACGATCCGACTAGCAGCATATAAATCACAATAACCACCAGTAATAATGCAGCATATGGCAGTGATGATTGTATAAACACTACTGCTCTTGGAATAGCAACAAAAAATAAAGCTATGGTTAATGCCACCATTGAATTTATGTTTTTCTTCGGCCTGCCGTCTTTCTCAATTCCAAGTATCTTTGTCTTTTCAAGAATGGCAAAAACTATGGTAAATATGAATAGAAACGACAGTATTACATCAAAAAAACCCAGCCTCTTTAAAAAATCTATTGCATTGCTCAATGGTGTAGCCATGATATATTCATAAAATTTACTTGTTTAAATATTTTGTTGTTTTATTTTTAACCCTATTTACTTGCCAAACTTTCTTTTTCTCAGGGAATATTCATTTATGCATGCTAAAAAATCCTCTTTTTTAAACTCAGGCCATAGCAAATCAGGCAAAAAAATTATTTCAGCATAGCTGCTCTGCCATAACAAGAATCCGCTTAATCTTGATTCACTTGTTCTTATTATCAAATCTGGCTCGCTTTCCAAATAAAGGTTTTTCTTAAATACTTCTTCATTAAGATCTCCCACATCCAAGTTTCCTTCCTTTATTTGTTTTGCAATCTTTTTTGTAGCATCTATTATTTCTGCTCTTCCCCCATAAGCCATTGCAAAATTAACAATGTGCTTGTTATTCTCTTTGGTTAAATCCATTAGTTTATTCATTACTCCTTGTACATTGGCAGGAAACATCCATAGCCTTCCTATGAAATTAACCCTCAATCCCTTTTTATTGATTTCATTTAAATTTTCTCTGCTCATGAGTTCATTAAATTCTTTTTCAAATAAAGCCATTAAATAATCAAATTCGTCTTTAGGCCTGTTAAAATTCTCAACAGAAAAAGCATAGAATGTTACTTCTTCAATGCATGTTTCATTACACCATTCAAGCAGCTCTTTTACCTTTTTAGCGCCCCATTCATGCCCCATCCATGGCTTTATCATCAACCTCTTGGCAAACCGTCTATTGCCATCAAGGATTATGCCTAAATGCCTTGGGATATTTCCATTAACATTATTCATAGTTGTTTTGTTTTTATAAAGAATTTAAAAACGTTTCTATGCTTATACTCTGGTGCATTAACAGTTGGTGATTTTATTATATATAAACAAAAATAGCCATTCTTGGGATAAATTGTTTTACTCTTCAGTCTTATTCTCTTCATAGCTAGGTATTGCAGCCTTGCTTATTATTATAACATCGCCTATTGCTTTTACCATGTGATGTGGCACTATGACCCCCTTGGCACCGCCTAAAACCTTGCTTAAGAAAGAATTCCTGGTTGCCTTTACTCTCCATCCAAAAACCTTATTAGAACTTATTATGCCTTCTTCAACATCACCAAAATAATCACCAAGGTCTGTAAAAACCCTCATGTCATATAAATCAGTTACATTCTTTAGTTTTAGCATTTTTGATCATCTCCCTTTTTCGCTAATATTCATAGCAAGTCTTTTATAGTTTATAAATATTTCTGTGGTAAAATGCGACAATACAATAACCTCACAATAATAGGGACATCCCATATAGCCAAAGAAAGCATAACCAAAGTAAAAAAGGAAATTAGTGAAATAAAGCCTGATATAGTCGCCTTGGAGCTTGATCCAATAAGATTTAATGTATTAATGTATGGTAAAACAAGCAAAAATAAGCTAAGCGATATAAAAGCAATAGGTATAAAGGGTTTTATCTTTAATTTAATTGGCGCTTATGTTGAAAAAAAGCTTGGTGAAATAGTCAATGTCAAGCCAGGCTCTGAAATGAAGGCAGCCATAATCTCTGCTAAATTAATAAAATCAGACATAGCACTAATAGATCAAGATATTAGGATTACATTAAAGAATCTTTCAAAATCATTTACATGGAAAGAAAGGTTTAGGTTTATGGCAGAAATTTTAAAGGGTGTTTTTACAAAGAAAAAAATAAACATAGACTTGACAAAAGTTCCGGATAAAAAACTAATAAAAAAACTGACAGATAAGGTTAAAAGGGATTATCCTTCTTTATATAATGTCTTGATAGCTGACAGAAATAAAGTAATGGCAGAAAATTTATATAAGCTAATGCAGACTAATAAAAGTATTATTGCTGTTGTTGGTGCAGGCCATGAAGATGAAATTGTAGAACTCATAAAAAAGATGTGAAATGTTTACAAAAAAAGAAATAAATCATTTGGTGATTTCTGTGTTTATACTTGGTTTTGCATTTGGTTTCAATGATAACCAGCCATTTTTCAGCCTGAAGAACTGGACTATAAACTTCATCCGCGCATTAATCTCAGCTGCAATAATACTCTTAGTATATGAAATTTCGCACAAGGTATCTGCAAAAAGATATTGTGCTGAAACAGAATATGAAATATGGGCGATAAAGCGTTATGGTTTCTGGCGCTCGGCCAAATTTCCTGTAAAAATATTGAACTTTACAATAAGTTCCTTTCCGTTGGGCATTGTTCTTTCTGTAATCGCAACATTGCTTTCAAATGGTTTGTTTTACTTAACTCCAATATCCTCATTTAAAATCATTGAAAAACCACACTTGAGAATTGGTGCCAAATTTAAAGGACTGACATATTTTGAAGAGGCTAAGATATCATCATTTTCTATAATTATCCTCATTATCCTAGCGTTAATGCTAAATACTATCTCGCCAAACATAATTTTCAACCAGCTGACATTAATGATTTTTGTTTTCATAGGTTATAATTTGCTGCCCATTTCAACGCTTGATGGTTCAAAGATATTTTTTGGCTCTGTTCCATTATACATAAGCATGGTTGTATTCACCCTTCTGTCTTATGTATTGATGGGTATGTTCAATGTCATTGCAGCATTAATTCTGGCAGCAGTTTTGTCATTATTCATGCTATTTTTATACTTTGGCTTCAAAAAGAGCTAAGAAAGCTGAATATCGCTTTTTGTATAAGCCATATACTTGCAATATAGGTTATAATCCCGAAATAACCATACAATGCCAATATGAATACTATTCCTGAAATTAAGTCAAATACGCTGGCAAGTGACTTAATAAATAAAACACTCTTAATTATAAGGTATAATGCAAAAAACAAAGCAAAAAAATCTACTTTAAACCTCAATAAAATCAATGATATAGCTGTCAACAAATCCAATAACCCTAATAAATATATTATCATGGTTTTCTCTCATTTTCAATAGCATTATAAATCTTTTTAACTTAGTACCAAAAGATGGTTTTATTAAAAAATTTTACCCCAAGATTGTACCAGTCTAACATTTTAAAGGGCTGCATTGATAAGAATTGCCTTGTAATACTCCCTACAGGGATAGGCAAAACAGCTATAGCACTTTTGCTAGTTATAGAAAGGCTGAACAAATTTAAAAACTCAAAGGCATTATTATGCTCGCCAACAAAGCCGTTATGCCAGCAGCACCAAGAAACTTTCAAGGCTCATACAGACATTGATAAATGTTTAATTTCACTTTATACAGGCCTAACTCAAGCAAATAAACGGGCAAAAATATTTTCAGAAAATAAAATTATAATAGCAACGCCACAAACAATAGAATCAGATTTGTTAAACAATCGCATAAATCTCAATGATTTTTCAGTTTTGATAATAGACGAAGCCCATCGCTCAAGAATGAAATATGCAAACACAATGGTCGCAAAAAAATACATTGAAACAGCAGAAAATCCAAGAATACTTGCTTTAACAGCCTCACCAGGCAATACAAAGGAAAAAATCAATGAAATATGCAGTAATCTGTTCATAGAGGAAGTCGAAATAAGGACTGACGAAGATGATGATGTCAAGCCTTACATGCAAAAAAAATCTATTGAATTCATAAATATAGAGCTAGAAAATGAAATCAAGAAAATATGTGATCTATTAAAAATAGTTTACAATGATAAATTAAGTTATTTAAAAAAGATTGGTTTTACAAAACCAACAAGTTTAATCAATAAAAAGGACTTATTGTTGCTGCAAAAACAATTTCAAAAAGAATTGTCTAAAAGAAACCCTTCTGCATTCTTTGGTATTTCATTAACAGCACAATTATTAAAACTCTCTCATTTGATAGAGCTGACAGAAACCCAAGGCTTGAAGCCATTAAAGAATTTTTTAGATAAATTAAAAACAGAGCAGACTAAAGCAGCAAAAATAATTACAAATACAAAAGACATTTTAGAGGTATACAAAATAACGCAGACACTCATCGAAAACAAAGTTCTTCATCCAAAGTTAGATAAGTTAAAAGAAATCATAAAAGAACAGTTTTTATCAAACAATAGCTCAAAAATGATAATATTTGCAAATTATCGCGATACAATTGAAGAATTGCTTGAAAACATAAAAGAAATAGAAAACTGCCATCCTGTTAAGCTAATCGGCCATAAAAAAGGCATAACCCAGAAACAGCAGCTAGAAACTATAAAAAATTTCGAATCAGGCTTGTACAATTGTATTATTACAACATCAATTGGCGAAGAAGGCTTGTCAATAGGTACTCTAGACATAGCAATCTTTTACGACAATGTTCCAAGTGCAATACGCAAAATTCAAAGAGAGGGTAGAGTCGCAAGAACAAAGCCAGGAAAGATAATATATCTCGTAGCAAAAAATACAAGAGACTCTGCCTATTACTGGAAATCAAAAAGGGATGAAAAAACCATGAAGAAAACCATAGCTAATATAAAAACAAACTTTGAAAAACAGCAGTCATTGGCAAATTTTACAAAAAATGAAAGTAATAATAGATTATAGGGAAAGGAAATCTGGGATAATTAGGGAGCTTGCAAAGCATGATATTGAAGTGGACGAAAAACAGCTCTTAATTGGAGATTTCATAATACAAACAAAAGATAAAGACAACAACACCATTAACCTCTGCATAGAAAAAAAGACCCAGGAAGATTTCCTAAATTCCATAATAGACAGGAGGCTATTAAAACAATTAATAGACATGAAAGAACATTTTCAAAACCAGCTTTTGATAATAGAAGGTTCAAAAAACCTATACTCTATGAGAAATTTTCACCCGAATGCAATCCGTGGCATTCTTGCAACAATATCAGTCGACTTGAAAATACCAATAATAACAACAAGGGCTGTAGCAGATACAGCTGCATTTATAGCCACCATAACAAAACGGCTTGAAAAACCTCGCTCAGAAATAAGTATATTAAAAAAAAGAAAGCCATTAACATTAAAAGAACAGCAGGAATTTATAATTGAATCCTTGCCAGGCATTGGCCCAACATTATCCAAATCTTTGCTTCAAGAATTTAAATCCATAAAAAACATAATCAATGCCAAAGAAAAAGATTTGAAAAATATTGATAAGATTGGCAATAAAAAGGCAAAAGGTATCTTAAATTTAATACATCAAAAGTACGAGTAATCACATCTTTGATTTTATTTGCTTCAAGAATTTCTCATCGCCCTTCCAAACAAGGCTGTTCTCAAGCACGTCATATATTGTAGACGCTGTTATTATTTTTATTTTATTTTTATTTTCTTTTGAAAGTAGAACATCCTGTTCATTTGCTTTTGGAATTATAACTCTCTTCAATTTTGCTTCCATTGCTGCTTCTATTTTAGCTGTTACTCCGCCAATTGCCAATACCTCTCCCCTTATAGATAACGAACCAGTCATTGCCGTATCTTGCCTTATTGGTATTTGTTTTAATGCAGATATGATTGCTGTTGCAACTGCAATTGATGCAGAATCTCCTTCAACTCCTTCGTATGTCTGCAAAAATTGTATGAATATGTCATATTTCTGTATTATATCCTCGCCAAACAATTTTAGTATTATGGCAGAAACATTCTTTACAGCTTCCTTAGCAATTTCTCCTAATTTACCTGTAGCAATAAACTCAACCTTCTTTCCTCCAGGTGTTATTTCTGATTCTATAGGCAAAACTATTCCAGAATAGGCCAAGCTAGATCCTATTACAGCCAATCCATTAACTCGGCCAATCTTCTGCCCTGTTGTTATTATAACTTCATATTTCTTCTTGTTCTCTATGTACTTGTCAGCAATCTGCTGTTCCAAAGATCTTGCTATTTTTTTTGCATCTATAATATGCTGCTTTTCTACAATGTTGGAATTTCTCTCCATGGCCAAGTCACCAGCAGCCCTTACTAAGCCACCAAGTTCTCTTAATCTCAATGTCAACTTTCCTGAAGTGTCAGACATCTTTCTTGCTTCATTTATTATTTCATCAACAGCATCTTTTGCAAAATGAGGTATTCTCTTGTCCTTGGCTATCTCTTGTGCAATGAATTGTGCTATCTTCTTTCTTGCATCTTCATTGTCATCCATTGTATTGCCCATAAATACCTCATAGCCATTTCCCCTTATTCTCGATCTTAATGCTGGATGCATATGGTTTACTGTTTCCAAGTTTCCAGCAGCAACCAGAACAAAATCGCATGGTACTGGCCCGCTTCTAGTTTGTGCTCCCGAGGACCTTTCAGACTGCCCTGTTATTGGATATTTTTTTTCTTGTATTGCCGTTAATAATTCTTGCTGCGATTTCAGTGATAATGTTGCAATTTCATCTATGAACAAAACGCCATTATTTGCTTTATGTATCAGCCCAGGTATTAATCTTTCATGTGGTGGTGTTCCTAAGCCCCCTGACTGAAGAGGATCATGAAGGCAATCGCCAAGTAATGCCCCTGCGTGGCTTCCCGTTCCATCTAAGAATGGTGCCTCCTTCTTTTCGGAGTTGTCAATCAATAACCTGGGAATGTTTTGAGTTTCCCCCATCTTCATTCTCTTTCCCAAATTAATGAAAAGAATAAAACCCACAATAAACACCATGCTCGATATCATCGATGCAGCATAGACCACGTCAGATATTTGTTTTGTTTTCCAAAAATAATATGGCATTAAGCTTACGACGATGATTAAAATGAATATTATTATATTCTGGTTCTTAAAAGAGGACAATGCTTGCAATTTTGCTTTTGTAACGATCTGCTTGCCCTGTCCTTTTGGCACTTCTTTTATTATAGGCGTATTTTCATCAGTTGGATTTTGAAACGCAAGTATGTCAACAAGCTTTTCAGACGGCATTAACTCTGCTAGGGCCTGGCCAACTAAACTCTTACCAGTTCCAGGCTCACCAATAAGCAAAACATGCCTATGCTGCCTTGCCGCCTTCTTGATTATCTCTATGGCTGCATCTTGTCCAACTACTTGATCAGAAATCTTCTTAGGTACCTTTATTTCAGATGTATCCTTCTTAATCATAATTAGAATATAAACGATATTATTTAAAAAAGTATCCCCTCAAGGTTTAAATTATTTCTTCTTCAGAAACAACTATGAAATCACCAATTGCCATTACAGCAGAATATGGTAGTGTTAAGTTGTTTTGTGTGTCTTTCTCTAATTCCAATGATTGTGCATAAGCAGTAGGGTTTTTCAGAATTATTTGCATTAACTCTCCTGTCCTGGACTCAAATGATATATTGCCTACCTCACCAAACCTCTTCCCTGATTTTGTGACAACAATCTTGCCCATTAATTGCCTTGCTGTTCTTTTATCTTCATCTGCCATAATTCACCTTTTATTATTATTCTTTTTAACTAAAACTTATTTATAAAGTTTTCTAGTTTGGAATTGCATTAAATCAAAAGGTTACTTAGCAAAATACCTTATGGACTTACCACTTTTTCCTTGACAATATCTACTATGCTCAACCCTGTTTCCATTACCCTCCCAGTAATATTTTGATTGCTAAACACTTCCAATAGCACAAATACCAATATTAAAATTATTACAATCTTCAACGTAAAATGCCCAATCCTTTTAAAAAAATTATTTGTTTTAAAATGAAGTAAAATAAACAATATTATTAGTAAAATGCCACCAATTAACAATATATTCATCTCTATAGTAATAATCAGGTATATTTAAACCTTTTAAAATCACTTTATAATGATAAATAATTAATGTAACTCAATAGACCTAACCTTCCTATGGAAATATACATATATAATAAAAAATACCACCCTCCCACCATTATTTCCTATGGAACCTATAATCTATTGCATTTGTATATTCTTGCTTTTTATTTTATATTATAATCCAGAAAAAACAATAACATATCAAAAAACCCCTCCTCTAAGCCTATATCTATCATAAAACATGATTCAATATTATATATATATTAAATATGAATTATAAATATATAAATAAAAATAGCCTTGTTATCATTTCATAGGAAACAAGAGGGTTAATTTCTAAAGGTAGTTAGTAAAGTTTATCAATAAACCACTATTTTAATCTCCATAGGAAACATAGGAGGGAGTATAATATTCCTAACTATAATAATATTTAAATATAAAAAAGGTTTTAAATAAAAAATGGGGCAAAAGGGGTTAACTGGGTTTTTTGAAAATTTCTTAAAGCAAGAGCCTATATTTACTAATAAAAAAGTACTTCAGTCAACTTATACACCAAAAACAATACTTCATAGAGACGAGCAAATAGACCAATTAGCAAGCATTTTAGCGCCAATATTAAGGTTGGAAAGGCCATCAAATGTATTTGTATATGGTAGGCCAGGCTCAGGCAAGAGTTTGACAATACAGCATGTTTGCAGCAATATTCTCAGGGTTGCAGAAAAAAACAAACTGGAAATAAAAATATTATACTTAAACTGTAAATTAAAGGGTGTTGCAGATACACAATACAGGTTAATAGCCAATCTAGCAAGGGAATTTGGCATAGAAGTTCCAGTAACAGGCCTACCAACAGATGAAATCTATAAATTATTCATCAAAGCCATTGAAAAAGAAAAAACATTATTAATCATTATCTTAGACGAAATAGACCAGCTTGTCAAAAAAATAGGTGATGAGATATTATATAATTTAACAAGGATTAATACAGAATTAAAGAATACTGAAATCTCATTAATAGGCATTTCAAATGATTTAGTTTTTACAAATAGCATAGATCCAAGAGTAAAAAGCAGTCTTAGCGAAGAGGAGCTTATATTTCCACCATACAATGCATTGCAGCTCCAGGATATATTAAGGCAAAGGGCAAAAATAGCATTTAGGAATGAAACCATAGAAGAAGGAGTCATTGAAAAATGTTCAGCATATGCAGCTAGAGAGCACGGTGATGCGCGAAGGGCGCTTGAACTTTTAAGAGTCGCAGGAGAGATCTCAGAAAGAAAAGGAAAAACAAACATCAAAATAACAGACATAGACGAAGCAGAAGAAAAAATAGACAAAGATACAGTAATAGATATTATAAACACCCAGCCAAAACAATTCAAACTAGTTCTTTATTCAATAACAAAGATACATTTTTCCTCCACCAATACCCCTATATTTACAGGCGAGATTTATGATATGTACAAAGAAGCATGCTTCAAAGTTGGCTTAAGACCTTTAACACAAAGAAGAGTCAGTGATATCATAGCAGAGATGGACATGCTTGGCATTATAACGACCAGAGTAATTAGCAAGGGCCGCTACGGCAGGACAAGAGAAATTTGCCTTGCCATTTCAGATTCAATAATTAACAATGTAAGCAATATATTAAAAGAGGGATTGTCATTATGAAAGGTGCAGTAAACATATTTCTAGAAAATGATTTTTTGCCCTCCCCTGACATAATAAAGGATATTAAAAATATCCCATCAAAAGAGATAATTGAAGCGATACAAAAAAACATAGAATTCCCAGAAAAATTATTAGTAATAAACAAAGACATAATAGCAATAATTCCAAAATTATCAGAAAAGGCAGACATCAATTGGGCAGAGTTTGAAAAAGCAAAAGTCATGATAGAAAAAGGCAAAATAGATAAAACCTATAACATATTCTTAGACCTTTTAACTTATAAAGTTGAAGATAAAAAAAAGAAAGAGCTTGATAAATTGCTGGAGGAAGTAAAAAAGGAAGAAAAACTCGACATTAATGAAGAGCCGCCGACAGAAGCGCCATTAAATGTAATTATATTAAAAACATACAAAGATGATCCAAAGAAATTAGAAGTGGCAGATTTTGTAGAATATTTTAAGATCCGTTATAATTTAATAAAAGAAGTTCTTCAAAACAGGCAAGAGATACAAGACCCAATATCAATCAACAGAATATTAACAAAAAAAGAAAAAGAAACAGTCGCTTTTATAGGCATTGTTTACAATAAAAAAACAACAAAAAACAACAACATACTTTTAACAATAGAAGACCCTACAGGATTAATAGACGTTCTTGTCAATAAAGAAGGAAAAGCAATAGAAAATGCGAGAAACATAGTTAATGATGAAGTAATTGGCATTGCTGGTGTTTATGGTGGCAGAGTAGTCTTTGCAACAAACATTATTTTTCCAGACATACCATTAAGCAAGGAATTAAAAAAATGCGATGAAGAAGTATATGCCGCGTTTATTAGCGATTTGCATTTTGGCAGCAAGCTCTTTTTAAAAGATGATTTCATAAAATTCATAGAATGGATCAATGGAAAAACTGGAAGTTTCCTGCAAAAAAGAGTTTCTTCAAAAGTTAAATATTTATTTATAATCGGTGATTCTGTAGATGGCGTTGGCGTTTACCCAAACCAAGACAAAGAGCTTGTTTTAAAAGACATCTCCCAGCAATATGAATTATGTGCAGAATATTTGGGCATGATAAGAAAAGATATAAAAATAATCCTTGCTCCAGGCCAGCACGATTCAATAAGAGTAGCAGAACCACAACCCCAGTTAGATAAAGAGTTTGCCAAATCATTATACGCATTGCCTAATGTAATTTTTGTAAGCAACCCCTCTCTTGTTAACATACATTCAAAAAAAGATTTTGAAGGCTTTAACGTCCTAATCTACCACGGTGCAAGCTATCATCACTATATAGATGAAATTGATTCATTGAGGCAGACAAACACAAGAGATAACCCAACAAATATACTAAAATTTTTACTGCAAAAAAGGCATTTGGCTCCATCTCATACATCAACAGTTTACATTCCTTCAAGGGATCACGACCCATTTTTTATAGATAAGATACCAGACCTAATGTTATCAGGGGAAATGCATCGTTCAGATGTTGCAACATATAATAATATAACAATGATTAACTGCAGTTGTTTCCAAGGAAAAACGCCTTTCCAGGAAAAAACAGGCAATAACCCGCTACCTTCAAGGGTTCCAATTATGAACCTAAAAACAAGAGAAGTAAAAATACTGAACTTCTCGAGCGAAGAAGAATAAATTTTTGGCAAAATGAAAGAGTATTTTGATAATATAAACAGCAATCTGGCAAGCATATATTCTATAGCAAGGGCCGCAAAGAAAATGGGCTATGATCCAATTGATGATGTTGAAACACCTCTTGCAAAAAACATGGCTGAGCGCATAGTAGGCATAATTTCTATTGTCGCCCCGCAAATAAAAGATAGCAACATAGTAGAAAGGCTATTTGAACTGGAAAAGGAATATGGCGCTCAAGATTGGAGGGTTGCATTAAAAATTTCTGAAGAGGTAGCAAATGAAAAATTCTGCAAGTTTTCCAGCAAGAAAGAAGCCATGGAAGTAGGCATAAGAGTAGGCATAGCATACATAACAGTGGGTGTTGTCGCTAGCCCAATAGAGGGTTTTGTAGAGCTGAAATTCAGAAAAAGAAAAGACAACAAGGATTACATGGCTTTGTTTTACTCTGGTCCCATAAGAAGCGCAGGCGGTACAGCCGGTGCAGTTTCAGTCTTGATTGCTGACTATATTAGGTGCAAAATGGGTTTAAGCACTTATGATATTACAGACCTAGAAGTAAAAAGAACAGTAACAGAACTTTATGATTACCATGAAAAAGTTACCAACTTGCAGTATCTCCCAACAGAAGAAGAAATTAAGTTTTTATTGGAAAGATTGCCTGTTCAAATAGATGGCGATCCAAGCGAGGATTATGAAGTTAGTAATTACAAGGATTTGGAAAGAATAGAAACAAACAGGATAAGAAACGGCGTTTGCCTGGTCATTGGAGAATGCCTTGCTTCAAAAGCCCAAAAATTATTAAAGCAAATAAATTCATGGGGAGAAGATTTTGGCTTGGAACATTGGTTTTTCCTTGATGATTTTGTCAAGTTGCAAAAAAAATTAAAATCAGCCGGCGCAGTTAAAGACGAAAATATAAAATTAGCGCCAGATTATACATTTATTAAGGATATTGTTGCTGGCCGCCCGATCTTGACATACCCTCTTGCAACAGGTGGTTTTAGATTAAGATATGGCAGAACAAGAACATCAGGATTTTCTTCTGATGCAATTCATCCGAGTACAATGGTAATATTGGACAATTACATTGCCATAGGAACTCAATTAAAAACAGAGCGCCCGGGAAAATCAACAGTAATCAGCATATGCGATAAATTAGAAGGTCCGATTGTCAAGTTAAAAAATGGAGATGTTTTGTTTATAGAAGACGTAGATTCAGCAATAAAAATAAAAAATGAAATAGACGAAGTTTTATTCCTCGGTGATATTTTAATCAACTATGGTGATTTTTTCAACAGAGCCCATAAACTAGTACCCTGTGGTTATAATGAAGAATGGTACGCATTGGAACTTGAAAAAATAAATGCAGAGGATGCAAGGTTAAAAGAAATTATAAACAACCCTTATGCAAAATATGATATAGACGATATAACAAGGATTGCTATACAATATGACGTGCCATTACATCCAAGATATACGTATCATTGGAAGGATATAAGCTACAGGCAATTTACAAGTTTCCTTAATTGGTATAAAACATCAGCAGGTTCAAATGACAAAATAATCCTTCCATTAAACCAAAGCATAGTTGTTGAAATAGACTTAGATCCAAAAAGAGTTTTAGAATTGCTGGGCATACCCCACAAAGTTATAGCAAAAGAGCACATTATAATAGAAGGCGATGATGCAAAAGCAGTATTGTTTTATTTCCGTAATCTTGACGTCTTTGAATTTGATGATGACAAAGATGTTTTATCAATAATAAACAAGCTTGCAGGCGTTAAAATAAGGGACAAATCAGGAACTTTCATAGGAGCAAGAATGGGCAGGCCGGAAAAAGCAAAAATAAGAAAATTAACAGGCAGCCCGCAAGTTCTTTTTTCAGTAGGCAAAGAAGGAGGCAAGATGCGCAACCTTCAGGAAACATTGAAAATAGGCAAAATAGTAGCTGATTTTCCATTAAGATACTGTGAAACTTGCAGCAGGGAAACAATCTATCCAATATGCGAAAGCTGCAGCCAAAAAACAAAGCAAAATTATTACTGCTTTCACTGCAAAAAAACATACAATATACCTTGTTCTATGCATGAATCAGTCAATCATAAATCAACTGAAATTGATATTAACTACTATTTCAAAAAAGCACTTGAAAAACTTAATTTAAGCGAATATCAGGAAATGATAAAGGGGGTTAGAGGCATTTCCAATCAAGATAGCATACCAGAGCATTTGGTCAAGGGCATTCTAAGAAGCAAATACAACCTTTATGTAAACAAAGATGGCACAATAAGGTATGATATGACTGAGATGGCAATAACACATTTCAAGCCAAAAGAAATTGGAACTGGCATAGACACATTAAAAAAATTAGGATATACAAAAGATATTCATGGCAATGATTTAACAAATAACTCTCAAATCTTGGAGCTAAAACCACAAGATGTAATATTGCCAGCATGCAAAGAAAGTCTTGAAGAAGGTGCTGATGAAGTCCTTTTCAGGGTTTCAAAATTCATAGATGAGCTTTTAGTCAAGCTTTACAAGCAGAAAGAATTTTACAATTTAAAATCAAAAGAAGACTTAGTTAGCCATTACATAGTCGCAATATCCCCGCATACATCAGCAGGAATGGTCGGAAGAATAATAGGATTTTCAAAAACACAAGGATTTTTTGCGCACCCACTTCTACATAGTATTCTTAGGCGCGACGCAGATGGCGATGAGGCCTGCGTGATTCTTTTGATGGACTCACTCCTAAATTTTTCAAGAAAATTCCTGCCCCATAGCCGAGGATCTACACAAGACGCCCCATTAGTTCTTACATCAACATTAATCCCAAAAGAAGTTGATAACATGATTTTTGACATGGACATTGCCTGGAAATATCCCCTCGAGCTCTATGAAGCGGCATTAGAATATAAAAATCCATGGGAGGTTAAGATAGAAAAATTCGGCGATAATCTGGATACAGAAAAGCAATATTCTGGCCTTGGATTTACAATGGACACAGATGATTTAAACAATGGCATAAGGCATAGTGCTTATAAGTCAATTCCTTCAATGAGGGATAAAGTTCGGGGGCAGATGGTTATCGCAGAAAAACTTCGTGCTGTTAATGAAGATGATGTTGCTCGTTTGCTAATAGAAAGGCATTTTATACGTGATATCAGGGGAAACTTAAGAAAATTCTCCCAGCAGGAATTTAGGTGTGTTGCATGCAATGAAAAATATAGAAGGCCGCCTTTAATGGGCAGATGCTTGAAATGCAACGGCCGTTTAATATTCACGATTGCAGAAGGCAGCATAGTGAAATATTTAGAGCCAAGCTTTGATCTTGCAGAAAAATATACATTACCACCATACCTAAACCAGGTTTTGCACATAACAAGGAAAAGAATAGAAAGCATCTTCGGCAAAGATCCTGAAAAACAAGAAGGCCTTACAAAATGGTTCTAAAGCAAGTAATAAAATATAATTGGTATTATCAAGCAAGCCATTAAATGATTTCTGCTCACTTTTTTAACAATTGGCATAATTCCTATTGCAGCGCCGATCAACAATATAAAAACACCGCTTAACTTGGATATAAATAATACCAATAAAAAAATAAATAAAATAAGGCCATATGAAACTATTTTGTAATTAATTTTCTCTATAAATTTAACAAAAACCCTCGCCAACAAAATGCTTATTATTGCAGCAATGCCTGCAGCAAATAAAACCTCGCCAATAAACAAAACCAAATATTCTGTTAAACTAGAATAAAACACATTTGCCATGATTGCAACAGCACCATTTCTTGCCTTGTTAATTGTAAATAAAGCTATAATTGCTATTATCATTACTATGGAATTTATAGCGCTTACTAAAACAATATAGCTTCTTTTTCCATACCTCCTTGAAAATGAAGTTGCTAATACAGATGCTTGCGCACTCCCCATTCCTGGCAGAAAACCAACGAGCAATGAAGCAAAAACACTGTTTGACAAGATTTTAAAAATTCTTATAGTTTTTAATTTCACTTTTGTTATGAACTGCTTTGGTATGATTGCATAATTGCTTATGCTGATTATTAATGAGCTTATCCCAAACAAGCCAGAAAACATAGGAAACAAAACCTCATTTACATTTAAATTAAATGCAGCTATCCCAAACAAGCCAGAGATAAAAACTATAATTAACGCCCAAATTTTGTTCTTTTCTTTCACAACAAGAATTATCAATGAAATTATCAGGATATATGGTATTAAATTCTTTATATTTCTATAAACAGCACCAGCACCAGCAAAAATAATAGGGGATAATGGTACTATGATTAAGATTCCAAACAAGCATCCAGCTACAGCAAGGAATATTGCTTCATAAGCCTTGCCATCTAGTAGCATTCTTTGTGCAGGCAATAGCATAATTGCATCATCAGCATTTGCAACACCCAAAAATGTTGCTGGTATAAAGTCAACAAATATATGAGTTACAGCAATAGCCAATATTGACACAGCAGCAAATAATGGGTTAACATTAATTAATGGCAATAAAGCAGCAATGCTTATGGCTACAAGGTTAATATGCATGCCTGGCAGTATGCCTGTTAAAATACCTATTGCAACACCCAAAACAATAAAAATTATAAATTCAAATATCATACTATAGGCCGTATTTTTCCTTTTAATAAGCATTAATCAAGAAAAACCGCAGAATATTCAGGCTAACCGAAAGCTTTTTAAGATTTTGTACCACTCCAAAGTGGATCTGAAAGTACATAGTTGGAAAATAAGAACAAGAGTTAAAAAATGAAAGAAGGCGAACAAAATAAAGTAAAAGTAGATTTTGCTAAGTTGATGGACTATGCTAAAAAGCTAGGTATATATCATACAGCACAAAAGGGTTTTGATGAAAGTGTAACAGATCATAGCAGCAAGATAGATTCAACATTAGTTGAATTTGCTGGTAGCTACCCTATTTTTTATGAAATTCTTGAGATATTATCAACAGATCCTCTCGGTAAAGAAAAATTATCTGGTATAAAGGAAAAATTTAATGGGTTAAGAAAAGACATCGAAGATAATTATCAAAAAAATGTATTGAGATTTAGCAATGAAAGAAAGACGCTTGAAGATCGCCTGCAAAATATAGTCAGCCACATTGCCAATAAATCAGAAGACATGTTGCATTTGAGAAGCGTATTTCCTGAGCTATTTGAAGAAAGTGAGGACCAAAAAGAAACACCAAAACACGAGGTTAGTCTATTAGAAAAGACAGTAGAAAAACTTAAAACTGCAGAATACAGCACAAATAAAAAGTTAAATGTCGTAAAAGAGCAAGAAGGTTCATATATAAAAACATATAATAAAACAAAATTAATTCTTACAAGAACAGAAGCAGCATTAACTGCAAAAGTGGATATTGGCGGTTTTAATCATACATTTAAATTAGATAAATTATTTGAACAAGCTCCTGAACAAGCTCCTGAACAAGCTTATGAAGAAAAAATTTCAAAGTTAAAAGAAATTATTTCCGTTTCAGGATCCAGAGATTATGCAACAGCTAAAATATCAACATTAGCAAAATTAGGATTATTATCATTAGCTACATTTGTAACAGCCTTAGGCTTTTATTATGGTTCTAAAAATCTAAAGCGTTCAATCATACAACCTGTTAAAAAAGAAGCAATAGTTTATGAAATGCCAAAACCAACACCATTACCAATACCTACCATTATAGGTTTACAAATGCAAGAAACAGCCCAAGATACAATAACTCCTGCTCCAACACCAGTAATTACAGAAAAGCAAAAACAATCTCAAATAGAAACAGTACCACAAATACAAATTGTTGAGAAACAAGAAGAAGAAAAGCAGCAAGAGGCAGCCAAAACCAGAAAAGACAAAACAATCAAGATTCAAGCTCAAAAAGGATGGGGGTTTAGCAACTATGCTGCTATTAATCTAGGCTTCACAAGTTTCGAAGAATTAAGCAAAATGAAGCATAAAGAAAAAATGAAATTATATAATAATCTTCCAGCAGATCAAAGAAAAAGTTTAGAATATGAAGTTGACAGAATATGGAAAGACAATAAAAATGAAAAAGGTTTCAGCAAAACAAACAAGCATTATATAGCTTCAAATGCAGGGCTCATAGTTACCTCCCTTGATGAAGGAGTATACAATCAATATGCATTTATTAAATTTGATATTGGCAAACTAGTTGAAATTGCACAAGTTGCTGAACAACCTCAAAAACTAGAAGAAAAAATAACAATGCAAGAAGAAAAGAGATCTGAAACAACAAAAAAATCAAATCTTGTTGCAGAATATAAAATAGAAAGAGCCAATAAAAACTGCCTGGGCGACTGGAATAAAGATAATGTTGAATTATCATCAGAAGAATTAAAGAAAAAGTATGAAGCATTGCTAGACATGACAAGAAAACCACTATGCGCATATTTCAATATATACAACAACACTTATATCAAGATGTATGGAAAAACAAACCAAGCTATGATCTCAGCATGGAATAATTACAGATTAACAAAAAACATAGACCAATTTAGAAATTCCATTAAAGAATCATTGAAGAGCTTGCATTTAAGCAGGGATAAAAGCAACAGATTGAGGGTAAAAACACCTAAAGAAAGTATAGATTCAAATAAAGTAGCAGGTGTTTATATCAACGCATCTCAAGTTCAGGGTATTATGATCGCATTGGAATCTGACCTTAATATTTACATCAATGGGGCAAGCAACAAAGATGATAATAGATTTAAAGATGATATGAATTCAATCTATTGGATAATTTCAGATTACAAGAGCTCTTTAAAACTATAACTTTTTAATTAAATCAGCTTCAATTTCTAATTCATTATCATATTTTTTAACAAAGCCAGTAATTTCTACAATGTCATTCTTGAATATTTGAATTTTATCCTCATCTTTGTAAGCTATAACTTTAATAGAACCACTATCATCTTTTATTCCAAGTATTGCAATATTCGTTAGTTCCCTTTTATATTCAACAATGCCTTTAATCTTAACATTCTTTTCCAATAAAGATTCATTGACTGAAACTATACTTGATTCAGAAAAATCAATCTTTTCAACCATAATAATCATTATAAACATCCCAATTAACGAAGTGCTTATTGCAATCTTGAACAATGTCTTTTCTTCCATGCCATAATTTTAAAACAAGTCCATTCATAAAGACATCTTAAAAATTTGCGTAAAAACACATTATCAACTCGAAAGTCTTCCATAAAACCTAATAGCAAATAACAAACTCTCCAGATAATTTTATAAAGTTATAACATAAGCTTAATCATATGGACATAGAAGCAAAATTAAAATTGATAAAGAGAAACGCAGAAGAAATAATGACAGAAGAAGATATGAAGCATCTTTTAGAAACAGGCGAAAAATTAAAACACTATATAGGTTTTGAAATTTCTGGAAAGATTCATATTGGCACAGGGATAATGTGCATGTCTAAGGTAAAGGATTTTCAGGATGCAGGCGTGAACTGCTCTATATTCTTGGCAGATTGGCACTCGTGGATAAATGATAAATTAGGTGGTGATTTAGAGACAATCAAAAAAGTTGCAGTAAACTATTTTAAAGAAGGATTAACAGCAAGCTTAAAATGTGTTGGTGGTGATCCAGAAAAAATTAAATTTATATTGGGCAGCGAACTATATCATAATAATGATAAATATTGGCAAACTATGATTGAAATTAGCAAAAATACTTCTTTAAGTAGGATAAGTAGAAGCATAACTATAGCTGGCAGAAAAGAAGGTGAAGCAGTAGACTTTGCAAAAATGATTTATCCTCCAATGCAAGTCGCAGATATCTTTATACAAGGTTTAAACATGCCTCATGCAGGTTTAGATCAAAGAAAGGCCCAGGTAATAGCAAGAGATGTTGCATTAAAGCTTAAAATAAGTCCGATAAAGAACAAAAAAGGCGAGGTTATAAAACCAGTTGCAGTCCACCATCATCTTATATTAGGCTTAAAAAAGCCGCCCGTTTGGCCAGTTCCAGAAGAAAACCTTCAAGAGCTGTGGTCATCACTAAAAATGTCGAAATCCATTCCAGATTCAGCTATATTCATAACAGATGAGGCATCAGAAATTGAAAGAAAGATAAACTCAGCCTTTTGTATGGAAGGAGAAATAAAATTTAATCCTATTTTAGATTGGACCAAACACCTTTTATTCAGGGATGACAAATTTGTTTTAGAAATTGACAGACCAGAAAAATTCGGTGGTAATATTTCCCTTGAATCATATGCCGAACTAGAAAAAGCATTTGTAGATAGAAAATTACATCCAATGGATTTAAAGAAGGCTGTTGCGCGAGAGATAACAAAGCTTCTTGAACCAGCAAGAAAGCATTTTGAACAGCCTAAATTCAAAAAGATGAAAGATGAAATGGAAAAGCTTCTGATAACAAGATAAAAATTATTATACTGTTATGCAGAAAACTTTAAAAAGAACATCAACATAAGATATGTAAACATGAGGTACCATATTAGTTCTATGATAAAATTAATATTAGCTAGTGGTGTTTATGGAAGGTAGCATTAATATAGAAAAAGAGGATAGTGTAGTAAATAGTGGTTTGGAAAAAGAAAACAGAGTATTAAAAGAAACATTGCTGAATCTGAGAAAAGAGCTGAATAAATTCAATGAAAGGCCATTAGTGGTATGTGAAGTAAAAAATGTCTTTGGGGATAGAGCCATGATAAAGCTTCCTAATGGCAATAACTTCGTTGTTAATGTTTCAAAAAATTTAATCAATAAAATATCAGCTTCAGACCTGGTTTTAAGCGAACAAAGATCTTTAACCATAGTTGACAGGCTTGAAAAGATAAAAACCCACAGTGTTGAAAACTTCATCATTATAGAAAAGCCAAGCATAAAATGGGGAGACCTTGGCGGCTTGGAAGATCAAATAATGGAGATAAAAGAAGTAATAGAGCTCCCATTAAAGAAACCAGAATTATTCAAAGAAGTCGGCATTGACCCGCCAAAAGGCATCCTGCTGTATGGTCCAAGCGGAACAGGTAAAACATTGCTTGCAAAAGCAGTTGCTTCATCAACAAATGCTACATTCATTGAAATCGTGGGCAGCGAGCTAAACCAAAAATTCATCGGCGAAGGTGCTAAATTAGTAAAAGATATATTCCAATTGGCAAAGGAAAAAGGTCCAAGCATAATATTCATTGATGAAATAGACGCATTAGCTGCAGAAAGATTGGATATTGGCACTTCAGGAGAGCGCGAAGTCCAGAGAACCTTTATGCAATTCCTTTCTGAAATAGATGGTTTTAAATCACTTGATAATGTAAAAATCATTGCATCAACAAATAGAATTGATATTTTAGATCCAGCTTTGCTAAGGCCTGGAAGGTTTGATCGATTAATAGAAGTGCCTCTACCAAAAGCAGAAGCAAGAGAAGATATATTCAAAATACATATGCGCGATATGAGCATGGATGAAGATGTAAAGCTCCATAGGCTTGTTAAAGATACAGAAGGTTTTTCAGGAGCAGATATAAAAGCAGTATGCACAGAAGCGGGTTATTTAGCAATAAGAGAAAACAGAGTAAAAGTGTATTTGTCTGACTTCTTAAAATCTATAGAAAAGATTAATGGCAATGACTTTGAAGAAAATAGTATAATGTTTGGTTAATTATTCTTTCATATGAAAAATATATTAAAAATATCCACATCTCAAGGTTCATTAAATAAAAACATAGGTTCTGAATTAGCCCCCTCTGAAATTATAAAGCACATAAAAAAAAAATTCAAACTATATTCAGTGTTAATTGATAGTCTAAATATGGAAATAACGAACTTAAATATATTCAATTCAGCAACAGGTTTTACTGGCATAATAATTGGAGGTGATCATTCAATAACATATTCTGCATTTAAAGCCATGGCAGAAAAATGCAAAAACCCTGGATTAATCATGCTTGACGCTCATGTGGATTGCACCAGTTATATTAAGCCACCAAGTCATGAAGATTTTTTAAGAGTTCTTCTGGAAGATAGTATTCTAAAACAAAAAAATACCCTTCTTATAGGTGTTAGAAATGTGTACAATGCAGAAAAATCATACATTAAAACGAAAAAAATAAATATAATAACAATGCAAAACATCATAAACTACAAAAAATTCCTGCCATATTTTTCAAAATTAGATGCAGTATACTTGAGCATAGATATAGATGTTTTAGACCCAAAAATAGCATCAGGCACACATTACAAAGTAAAGGAGGGCATGGGTAAAAAAACAATATTCTCCATACTGAAAGATATAAAAAAACTAAAAAACCTAAAGATAGTTGATATAGTGGAAGTAAATCCTAAACTGGATAAAGCAAATAAAACAGTCAAAATAGCAGCAGAATTAATAGATTTTTTTCACCATACTAAAAAATGAGATTATTCATATCAGTTTTAGTAAGCAAAGAAGTAGAAAACTATCTTAAGGAAATACAAAAGCTATTTTCCAATTCAGGGGATTTTAAATTTACTAAAAGCTTCCATATAACATTAAAATTTCTTGGCTGGGTTGATGATAATAAACTAAAACATATAGACAGCCTTCTAAAAGAAATAACTTACAACAGCTTTGAATTGCAGCTAAATAATCTAGGTGTTTTTCCAAGTCCATCAAGCGCAAGAGTGTTATGGGTAGATGCTATTGGCAGCATAAATGGCTTGCAAAAACAAATAGAGCTAAAATTAAAAAAAGAATTTGGCGAAGAAACAAGATTTAAATCCCATATAACACTTGCCATGATAAAAAAAATTAATGATAAAGGCAAATTTAAGGAGCTGCTTTCAAAGGTAAATATTAAAAGCTTAAAATTTCAAGTTTCAGATTTTAGGCTGGTTAAAAGCGAGCTAAGGATTACAGGCCCAATATATACTGATTTAGCATCTTACAAGCTTAAATAATCATATAATCATGCTTTCATGCCTTTTAGAATGTTATGGTTTATAACCCATTTCTTCCTTATTAAATATTCTTTTTTTCGTTTATTCATCTTGATATTTGTTATAATTCCGATTTCCCTTAGCTCAAGTAAAAGGCTCTTTGTAAATTCATTATCCCTTCTTAAAGCAACAGCAATCTCATTTGTAAACATGGGTTTCAATGGATTTTCATACAGCACATTAACAATGTCATCTTTCAATAAATTAATAGTCTTTTTAGACAACTTAACCATAAAATCAAAAAACACTATGTTTATTTAAATCTTTCCACTTATGCGGTATAACGCATAAAACAAAAAGAAGGCTTAAATACAAAAACCAATACTAAATCTGCATGTTCGAAAAAGAAATAATACGACTTTTAAAAAAAGAGACAAAACAAAAAAATATAACATTGGAAATACCACCAAATCCAGATCTTGGAGATTTTGCATTCCCATGCTTTATTCTGGCAAAACAGCATCAAAAAAACCCTAATGAAATAGCCTTAGAGCTTTCTATGAAAATAAAGCCAACAGAGCTATTAGAAGCAATTGTGCCAAAAGGCCCATACTTAAATTTCTTCTTAAATAGATCAAAACTCTCAGAATTAACATTAAAATCAATATTAAAAGAAAAAGACAAGTACGGCTCTTATTTAGTGGGAAAAGGAAAAACAGCGTTAATAGAACATACAAGCATTAACCCAAATGCTGCCCCACATGTGGGCAGAGCCAGAAACGCAATAATAGGTGATTCTATAACGAGGTTGCTTAAATTTCAAGGTTATAAAACAGAAGTGCATTATTTTGTTAATGATGTAGGCAAGCAAATAGCAATTCTTGTCCTAGGTATCGGCAGCAAAAAACCAGAGTTTAAAAAACTCCTTAATATTTATTCAAAAACGTACAATAAAATAAGAAAAAGCAAAAAATTAGAGCAACAGGCATTCATTTTATTAAAAAAGTTTGAAGAAGGCGATAAAGAAACTATTAAAAGATTCAATCATGTAGTTGATATCTGCATTAAAGGCCAGATAGAGACATTATCGAAATTAAATGTAAAATATGATGTATTCGATTATGAATCAAAATACTTATTTGATAAGAAAATAAAAGAGATTTTAGCTAAATTAGAAAAAACAAACCAGCTTATAACGGATAAAGATAATAGAAAAGTACTCAATTTATCTAGCTTTAATTTGCCAACAAAAGAGCCATATTTTGTATTAACAAGGAGCGACAATACTTCTTTATACAGTTTAAGAGATATAGCTTATACATTAGATAAGATAAAGAAATCTAAAACAAAAAACATCATTGTTCTTGGAGAGGATCAAAAGCTGTATTTTCAGCAGATAAAAGCCGCATTATCATTATTAAAACAGCAAGCTCCCCAAGTAATTCATTATTCGCATATACTGCTTGCCGGAGGCAATAAAATGTCAACAAGGACAGGAGATGTAGTTTTGCTAGAAGATTTTATTAAAGAAGCAGTAAAGAAGGCAGAAAACGAGCTTAAAAAAAGGAAATCAAGGAATATTAAAAAAATAGCCTCAGTAATAGGTATAGGTGCTGTTAAATATTCCATACTGAAGGTTTCCCCTGATAAAAACATAGTCTTTGATTGGGATTCAGCATTATCCTTTGAAGGTGATACATCTCAGTATATACAATATGTCTATGCAAGAGCCTCTTCAATATTAAAAAAAGCAAAAATAAATCATAGTAATCCAAATTACCTTATGATTTCATTACCAGAGGAAATAAATCTAATAAACAAGCTTTACAAGTTTCCAGAAACAGTATACAAGGCCACAATAGAACTAAAGCCTTATATAATAGCAAATTACTTGTATCAATTAGCCCAGATATTTAATGATTTTTACCATAAATGTCAATGTATTTCTGAAGATAGAGAATTAACAAAAACACGTTTAGCAATTGTTGCAGCAACAAGGCATGTTATCAAAAATGGTTTGAATATTTTAGGTATAGATGTTACAGAAAAAATGTAAATTCCAACACAATAACCTTTAAATAACCCTCCAATATAGCAATTAAATGCCAATAATAAGTTTTAATTATGGTAAAATGTTAATAGAAAAGAAAAAAGACCAAATAAAAGGGGATGTAAAAGTAAAAAACGATCTGGTTTTACAATCTTTGACATTAACAGACATAGATATTGGAAAGAAAAAACAAGAGGTAATAAAGTTAAATTTTGAATTCCTTACAGAATACCAACCAGGTCTCGGTAATATAAGCATTGGTGGTACAATATTATTTTTAGAATCTGCAGATAATATAAAATTGATAACTGATATGTGGAAAAAAGAGAAAAAAATACCTCAGCAGTTCGCTGCCAATATTATAAATGTTATTCTTACAAAATCAAATATTAAGGCATTAGAATTGTCTCAATCGGTCAATCTCCCGCCTCATATCCGTTTGCCAATGATACTTCCTAAACAGGATTTTAAGAATTATATAGGCTAATTGTTCATTCATTCACATCTTATGCACACTCTGTGCACACTCTGTGCACGTAATGCAGTTATAACCTTATTACTTAAAATGGGCAATGACTTAAAAAACCTAAAGAATGACTTAAAAGTCTCTTTTTCTAAGGCAAAAGAACATATAATCTCTCTAGAAAGCCAGATTATCGAGCTAAAGTATCAGATTTTAGAGATAAAATCCCTTCTTAATGACTTGAAACCAACAAAAACACCACATTCACTATTTCCATCAGAAGTAAGTTCCAAAGGAAATGAAGGGGTTCATTCATTCATTCATTCAGTTATTCATTCAAACATTCACACATCAAACACACAAGATTTGTTAAAAACTATGACAAAACAAGAGGTATTAGTTCTATTAACAATAGCTCAATTAGAAGAAGAATTGCATAATATAACTTACCCAGATATAGCTAATAAATTAAAACTCTCACAAGGATGTATCAGGAGCTATATTACTTCGTTAATCCGCAAAAATGCACCCATATACAAAGAAAAATACAATAATAAAATAACAATCATCAAAACAAACCCTCATTTTAAGTCAATAAACAAGCAAGTTTTAATTGATGCATTCTATAAAGTAGATACTCATCAGAAGAGGCTATTCGAATGAACTCTCATTTTTAGCACGTTTAACCAGTATAGCACGTTCTTTTAATATCTCATTTTTCCTTTGTTCATCAATAAAGAATCTTTTTTTGCCAGTTCTTTCAATATATTCACATACTAAACTCTCATTTTTTTGTTTTATATTATTCATTTGTCCTCTAATTGTAGAACTATCTCTTCCAATCATAACACTTAGATCTTCATAGCTAAGTTTTATATTAGTATTAAGTAATATATTCATTATAACCCTTTCCATGGGCGTTAAATTTTTAGTCCATTTATCCCCTAATCTATCTGTTTGGACAATCATCACGTTCTGTTTCAAACGGACATCTGTCTGTTTATGTCCAAACGGCTGTTCAAACATATGCCCAATTGCAGTATTTTGTTTAAAATTAACCAACATATCACTAAATACACCTTCTAAATCATCAATACGTTTTTCTATTATAGCTATTTTTTTATCTTTTACGTCATGGTTCTCATTTAATTTATTAAACATATTAATTAAATTTGTAATATCTGTTTTTACATTCGAAAAAGATTTATGCAGAGAAGAATTAATATTTCCTATTTTTTCACCATAATCACTATAATCTCTTTTTTTTAACCACCAAAACATAAATATTTACAACATAAACTCTTTAATAAACTTTATGCTTTTCTCACTAAAACTATATTAATTCAAACAAACAACTATATTTACATCTAAATAGAAAAGTAAATAAATAACATTTCACTTAAAAAATTAAATATAATTAAAAAAAGATTAGTATGAATGAATTCAAATATAAAGAAAAAACATATTTAATTGATTCTTCAAAGAAGGTGCCAACATATGGCGATTTTGATGAAACAACAAATACGATTTATGTAGATAAAAACTCACCGGGAATACTGCATGAAGGCATAGCAGTTCATGAAATAGAAGAGCTAAACATACTTAAAAAAGGCCATAGCTATGTTTTCTCACATAATTACGCTCAAAGGAAGGAGTTAGTATTCTATCAATCTAAATATGGAAAAGAAGAAGGTTTTAACTTGTTACTTAGGGAAGAAGAGTTAGTTCTAAATTATAATGTTCCAAATCTAAGGATAAGAAGAGTAAAACTGCAAAAAAACACAAATATGCCTCTAGTTGAGATAAAATTAGTTAAAGAAGCATATTATAATGGCAAGAAATATAAGCTAGACACATCACAAAAACTAATTCATGCATTATCAGACATTTATGAAACAAAAAACACTATATACATAGACAAAGATGTCCCAGAAAAATTCTATGAGGGCCTAATAGTCTATGAAATAGAGCTAAGAAATGTGCTAAAACAAGGCTTAGGATACCTTAAAGCAAGGATCGAGGCCCATATAAATGAGCTGTTGTTTTACCAGTCTAAATATGGATATGATGCTGGTATGAAAATAATGGAAGAAGAAAGAGAATTACAAACACAAATGTTCGCAAAAGAAAAAGAAGCACTATCTCAAGAAAATGTTCATAAAATAATCTATGAAAAAAATGAGGTTTTACCTGCTTAAAACATTCAATTAATTCTAAGATTATTTATTTAAAGATATTCTAATCATTGATAAAAATATTTAATCTAGAATTTATAACACAAATTTTATTAATAACCAACATACCTTAATTACAAATGGTTGCTATAAAAAAACACACTTTAGAAGAAAAAACAGAACATATGGTATATACTTTTTCAGGTACATTTAAAGATTTCAAATTAGGCGAACTTCCATTTGGAGGCTATTTTTTATATGAATCAAGAGGCCCACAGATAGTTATATAGAAGGAGTATTAGTTGATCGCAGAGGTCGTTCTAAAATAATCAGGCAATTTTAAAGTTCTGTAGTAAATTATATTTTCTTAAAGAAGATACTTCATCTTATTGGGCGCCTATAAGCCACAATCAACAGGAATTTTAAGTATAATATAGTTCTTAAAATATATAATCATTGATTGTATAATTTATTTTAACATATAATTTTATCAATTATTAAAATATTTAAGCTAAAATACCTATAAAGTTCGCACAAGATATATTGTTGCTACTTTAAGATTTGGAGTATAATTTATAAATATGTTCGCACAATCTGGCATATGGAAAAAATGGAATTTTTGAAAAGGCTTGAAACAGAATTGAAAATTTCTAAGAACTCACCCTATACAATCAGAAACTATCTTAGTGCAAATTCTAAGCTTTTAGACTTTATCAAAAAGAACCCGGAAGATATTGGTCAAGAAGATGTAAAGCTCTTTATGGCAGAGAATCTTACAAATAAATCTGCCATATCAAACATTTTATTTTTATCTGCAGTAAAATATTCCTATATCAATATCCTACATAAAGATCCCACTGCAGGGATTAAACGTCCAAAAAAAGAGAAGAGAATCCCTATTGTTTTAAACAAAGAGGAGATACAAAAGCTTTTAAACACCATACCAAATCCCAAAACAAAACTCATGTTGAGTTTAATGTATGCATGCGGTCTTAGGGTTTCTGAACTAGTAAACTTAAAAATACTAGATCTAGATTTTATGGAAAAAATAGGCCAAGTTCGCCAAGCCAAAGGGAAGAAAGATAGGATTTTTAATATTCCATACGTTTTATATGACAAATTAAATGAGCAGGCAAAAAAACAAAAAGAAAACAATCAAGAGTATTTGTTCTCCGGCCCAAAAGGTAAGTTAAGCATAAGGAACATAGAAAAGATAACTAGGCTGGCAGCTAAATCATCAGGGATACAGCAAAAAGTTCACTGCCATACTTTTCGCCATAGTTTTGCAACACATTTACTTGAAAATGGCATAGACATAAGAATCATCCAGGAACTGCTAGGCCATTCGAATCTTGCTACAACAGAAATATATACTCATGTATCAAATGAAAAAATAAAAAAAGTCATATCACCATTAGATGCGATTATGCAAAACAAAGAAAACATACAAAATGAAAAGGAATAACAAGTTTAGAATTAAAATTTAGAAGGCATTATAGTAACATCATTTGTTGGTTGGATTAAGAAATAAAATATATTCTGCTCCAGATATAAGTTTATAAATTTAATTCTACCAAGATTTTTGTGAAAAAAGAGAAGTTAAGTCTAATAGGAAAAATGTTATTGGCCTTGATGAATTCAACAACAGCTATCATATTAATGCTGCACATGGTATCGATTTCCCAATGATATTTTGCAGTTACTTAGTCAAAGATTATGCTCGTTCTTGCTATTCAAATCAAATATACGGAAGAAAAGGCAAGGTTTTCACAAGTAATGGCAGGTCTCTTGAAGAAGTTGTAAAAAGAACAAGATTTTACACTGGCATAAGCAACTGCGTTATTTTTATACAACACTATCAAAAAAAGAACACCATACAAATCCATTAATAAAAAAAGCAGAGGCATTTGCAGTTATAACACTTGATTTATTCATAAGGTATGGCTTATCCGAGCAAAACACAGTAATAGTAATGGATAAAATGACAAAAAACAATTATTCAGAAGAAGTATATGCCATGTATCATGAATATCTCAGAATAGCTGGTTTGAATGTGCCAGTTAAAAATCAACTAAGGGCAGATCACCTTAATCCTGCTGTTAAAAAGGCAGACAGAATAGCCTTTTACATAGGTGCGCTTAAATTTAAAGGCAATGTGGCCAAATGGCCATTTCTAGAAAAAAGAATATATATAGCAAGGCTGCCAGAGCTTATTCTTCGCTTAAATCATCCAGAATTTTTTGAAGAAGATCACAATCATAGTCTAACCTCTAGTTTCGACATATCATGAAACCTGTTCATATAGTTATCAGCACTATTTATGCTCTTGAATCCCTTTAGCCTTTCTCTCAGCCTTTTCAATCCACCAATAATTCTTTCTTCAGTTTCGCCATCATCATTTTCATCAATAACAACATTCACAAAACCATCCAAAATATCATTAGAATTAACAACATATTTATTCTTGGCAGAAGTTTTAATATCTTTTAACATATTAGAGACAAATTTATCGACATCATCACCTGCCAAAAGAACTTTATCTATGCTTTTTAATAAACCGTTTTCTTCATACTGTATTAATAGCCTTAAATCATTCTTATGTACATCCGGCTTAGCCTCTATATTTTTAAACCGTAATAACACCCTTTGCATGTGTTTTATGTATAAGAGCAAATTTATAAATATTTTTAAATGGCAATATGTGAATTAATATCCTACAATGGGCCCGTAGCTCAGGTCGGTTAGAGCAGCTCGCTCTTAACGAGAAGGTCGTGGGTTCAAATCCCATCAGGCCCAAAAACAATAGAAAATCTTTTATACAGCAAATATAGGGTATATAGGGTAATTAGCATGAAAAAATTAATAGTTTTATTTTTGCTCGTATTCTTAATATCATGTAGTGTAGAAAAACAAAGCTTGACAGAGCAACCAAATACTGAAAAAGTTGAACAACAATTACCATTACAAAAATCTGAACTAAAGACTAAATCTCCTTCAATGCCGTCTGAAAATTACTATAAATTCTATCTTGATAATGAATTGGATTTTAATGGCAACAAAATTAAACTGTTAGATATCAACAATGAGGGCGAAACAACATTAGATATCAATAGCAATAAATGGATTATGTATGAAACAGATACAGAAGATATAGTATATGGCATGAAGGTAGTTGTTCAGGAGCTTAATTATGACTACATCAACAAAACAAAAATATACGCTGTAGTAACAGTTGAAAGATTTGAGCTAAAGCCAAATGAATATTTAATTAAAGACAAGCAAACAATGACAACTATTAATGGCGCTAAAACAACATTAAAAAGGGTAAACTTTGACAAATCAATTATATTGGATTACAACAAGGAATTGTCATTAAGAATTTTAGAAGGATCAACATTGGAAACACAAGGCGTTAGCATAACAAATGTCAAAGCCTTTCCAAGGCCAATAACATCAGAATCTTATGCTTTGATAAAGGTAACACCTTAACTTTTCTTTTAAAAACACCATTAAATTTGTTCTTTCACAATTCTTCTTTATAGGCTATCTGGTGTTTTGCAGTCTTTTCAAACAAGGCAATAGCCAATGCTACAATATCGCTTTGGTAATCCTTTAACCCCATATTTTCCACAATGTTTTTAGCACAGATTATGCATTCTGCCATAGCTCTTGCATTCTCATCAAAAGCATATTCTTCAGCAGCAAGTTCTTCGTCTTCTGTTAAAGAAACCTCTTTCCATATTTTTGCGCCATTATTTTTTGGAAAACTTTTTGTAAATACCATCAGTAGGATAAATGAATTTGGATTTATATTGCCTTGGTATAGAATAATAAAAAAATTAAGAAAAAAGATGGAAATCTTCCACCATTATAATAAATTTTTTATCCTTTCAATATATTCAGCAACTTTATTGCCGTTTTCTGTCAATTTTATCACCTTAATTCTGCCTTGCTTTTCAAAATCAACTAATTTTGCTTTTTCCATTTCTTGCAGAATCTTTACGGCATGCGAATATGTGCAATCAACTTCTTTGGCTAAAATACTGCCATATCTAAATCTTGTATTCTTTCTTAGAGCTATTAATATCATAGCTGGTTTTCTTCTAAAAAATACCTCAAATATATCTTTTTTTCTAGACATTCTGCCCCCTATCACCACTATAATTCATATTATTATATCACCAATATTTAAATGTTTGGATTAGATTATATATTTTCAATACTATATCATAAAAACACATAAAAAGCTTTCTTTTGTTACTAATCTATAACAAAACACTTTAGAAAAGGTTATAAAAAACGCAAAAATCTAATTTATTGAAATGATCGACATAAAACTCATAAGGGAAAATCCAAAACTGGTAAAAGAATCACAAAGAAAAAGAAATTTGCCAGAGAGAATAATTGATGACCTGCTTAATTTAGATAAAGAATGGAGAAAGACAAAAGAAGAAGCTGATGATTTAAGGTCGGAAAGAAATAAAATTAGTTTACAGATAAATGAATTCAAAAAGGAAAAAAAAGATATTTCTCAGTTAATTAAAAGGGCAAAAGAGATTCCAGAAAGGCTAAAGCAGTTGGAAGAAACAGAAAATGAATTAGGATCAAAATCAAAAGGCTTATTGTTAAATCTGCCAAACATAATAGATAAATCTGTTCCTATTGGGGATGCATCTAAAAATAAAGTTTTAAAAGAGTATGGCAAAAAGCAAAAATATAAATTCAAGATTAAAGGCCATGAAGAGCTATTAAAGGACTTAGATCTGCTGGATTTGGAAAAAGCCTCTCAAGTAAGCGGGGCAAGATTTTATTATCTCAAGGGAGACATGGCAAGATTAAATTATGCAATAATAAACTTCGCGAAGGATTTTCTTTCAAAAAAAAGGTTTACATTTATACAGCCGCCTTACATGCTGAACAGGCAAGCATTGTCTTGTGCAATTACGCTTGCAACATTTGAAGATACAATATACAAGATTGAGAATGAAGACCTATATCTTATAGGAACAGCAGAGCATGCATTGAACGCATATTACATGAATGAAACAATAGATGCAAAAAAGTTGCCAATAAGATTTTTTGGCATATCACCTTGCTTTAGAAAAGAAGCAGGTGCACATGGAAAAGATACAAAGGGCATATTTCGAGTGCACCAGTTTGACAAGATAGAGCAATTTGTTTTTTGCAGGCCAGAAAATTCATGGAAAGAATTTGAGCTTATACTAAATAACACCACATCAATGTTTAAGATGCTTGGCATTCCATTCAGGTCTGTTACATTATCATCAGGTGATACAGGCATTGTTGCATCAAAAACCATTGATTTAGAAGGCTGGTTCCCTGTCCAGAATGCATACCGCGAATTAGCCTCCTGCAGCAATGTTTTAGACTACCAAGCAAGAAGGGGCAATATAAAGTATGTTGAAAATGATGAAAAGAAGCTAGTTCATACATTAAATAATACAGCAATAGCTACACAAAGAATGCTTGCTTGCATGGTTGAAAACTTCCAGCAAAAAGACGGCTCAATAAAAATACCAAAAGTTCTGCATAAATATGCTGGTTTTAAAATCATTAAAGCAAAACAATGATGCTCTTTTTTGCAGGTTAAGCGCAAAAGAAAGCTTTTTAAAAATACCTAATAATTCTCTAATATGGCAGACCTAATAATTTGCGAGAAACCATCTTCATCCGAGAAGGTAGCTAAAGCCCTGGCAGATAGCAAGGTAAGCAAGAAAACCGAAAAAGGAATATCTTATTATGAGATAAGCCACAATAGCAAACAGATATTAGTTGCCTGTGCAGTTGGTCACTTGTATACCTTGGCAGAAACAAACAAGAAAAAATGGACTTATCCTATCTTTGATATAGAATGGACTGAATCTAGTGAGGTCAGCAAGTCAGCTGCTTATACAAAGAAATATCTTGATGTAATAAAAAAATTAGCAAAAAAATCAGAAGAAATAATCATATCAACAGATTATGATGTTGAAGGCGAAGTAATAGGTCTAAATATAGTAAGGTTTGCTTGCAACAAGAAAGATGCATCTCGTATGAAGTTCTCAACATTGACAAAAGATGAACTAATAGACTCTTACGAACACGCCTCTAAACATTTAGACTGGCCTCAGGCAGAAGCAGGCGAAACTCGCCACTTTCTTGACTATTATTTTGGAATAAACCTTTCAAGGGCATTAACACTGTCAATAAAGAATTCAACAGGCTCTTTTAAATTGATGTCATCTGGCAGAGTTCAGGGCCCTACATTAAAGATTCTTGCAGATCGAGAGCGCGAAATTTTAGCATTTAAATCAGAACCATACTGGCAAATAGGAATTAAAACAGAAAATGATATAACTGCATTTCATGAAGAAGGAAAATTCTTTGACAAGAAAAAAGCAGAAGCAATATTCAATAAAATAAAGGATAATTCTGCAACTGTCTCAAAGTTAGAAAGAAAAGAATATGCCCAAGATCCACCACATCCATTTGATCTGACAACAATGCAACTGGAAGCATATAAAACTCTAAGGATAACACCAAAAGAAACACTGGCTTTAGCGCAAAACTTATACATTAATGGTTACATCTCATATCCAAGAACAAGCTCCCACCAACTACCTGAATCTTTGGGATATAAAAAAATATTGCAAAGCATTGCGTCACAGGATAAATACAAGCACCTTGCTAATGAATTATTAAAAAATAAGATTCTAAAGCCAAATAATGGCAAGAGAACTGATCCAGCACATCCTGCAATTTACATCACCTCGGAAATACCAAAAAGCCTGGGCGATAGAGAGCAAAAACTTTATGACCTAATAGTCCACCGCCTTTTAGCAACATTTGCAGACAAAGCAATTATGGAGACAATGAATCTAAACCTTGATGTAAGGGGCGAGAATTTCATAGCTAAGGGGACAAGGACAAAGATTCCTGGATGGCACAAGTTTTACGAGCCATATTTGATGATAAAAGAAGTTGAATTGCCAGAAGTCAAGGAGAAACAAATATTAAAAGTAACTGAATCAGCAATGCTTGAAAAAGAAACCCAGCCTCCAAAAAGATATACACCTGCTTCAATAATAAAAGAGCTTGACAAAAAAAATCTTGGAACAAAATCAACGCGCGCAGAAATCCTGGACAGCTTATACCAAAGAACTTACATAAAAAATGAGTCAATAGAAGTAACTAATTTGGGACTGAAAACCATTGAAACTCTTGAAAAATACTGCCCAGAAATCATAGATGAAAATTTGACGAGGAATTTCGAGGTTGAAATGGATCAGATAAGGGAAAAAACAAAAAAGCCAAAAGAAGTTCTTGATGAAGCAAAAAAATTCTTGACAAAAACTTTAGATCATTTCAAGCAAAATGAAGAAAAAATAGGTAATGCCCTTGCAGAAGCAAACAGGGAAACAAGAAACAAGGAAATCTTCATTGGAAAGTGCCCTATTTGCAAGGAAGGCGATTTGCAGATTAGAAGGGGAAAATATGGCATATTTGCAGCTTGCAACAGGTATGAGCAAGGCTGCAGCACTACATTCACTTTGCCAAAAAATGCATTAGTAAAGGGATCTGAAAAAAACTGCGAAATCTGCAATTACCCAAAGGTTCTAATCATTAAGGCTAGAAGAAAGCCCCAAGAAATATGCATTAACCCAAACTGCGAGAGCAAAAAGCAAGAGGAAGAAAAGCTAAAAGAGCTTGTCAAGGGAAAAAAATGCCCAAAATGCAGCAGTGATTTAATAGTTAAGAGCGGAGTTTACGGCTCTTTTCTGGCATGCCCAGGTTACCCGAAATGCAAGCATATAGAGAACATTAAAAAACTGGTTTAATAACAGGTTACTATTGTAATTATTCTTTTAAAAACCCATTTATAAATATATGAAAACTATACATTTCATAAAATAGATTTAATGATAAGTGAATATGGCAGAGATTATAACATATATGGGGAATTTAACCTATGGTGGGAAGGGAAGTTTAAATTGGAATATAAAGAAAGAGAGATATGTTCAAAGATTAAAAAATTTTTAGAGATGCCCAAAATAATAGCATTAACCGGACTAAGAAGGGTGAAAAACTACAATATGCTAAAGATCATAGAGGAATGGCTTTCTTCAGGGTTTGACCCGCAAAATATATTCTTCTTTTAATTTGATGATTTTAAAGGTAGTCAAATTATCAACAAAATATAGTCATTTGATAGATTAAATCTTAACAATGCCCTCTTTTTTAATTTCGAACAGCATGTCTTTGGAAAACGGCTTCTCAACAATTAATCTTCTGGGTTTTTTCTCAAGCCTTATTATTACATCGCTATTATTAACAACTATTTTCCCACCAGTAGGATTCAACAATCCGCTTTTTAAATCAGAATAAACCTGATTTATGATTAAGATAGGTATATTCTTTGCCAAGTCCTTTAATATCATAATCTGCTTCCCAAGTATTGCATTTGCCTTTACATAATCTTTTTTAACATTCATCCTGTAAAAATTTCCAATGGTGTCTACAATAATTAATGAAACACCCTTAACAGAGCTAATTTCCTTTATTGCCTTGTGCTGGTAAAAAAAATTTCTAACCTTTATTAGGATTATCTTTTTTATAACATTATCAAAATCATTGGTTAATTGCTTTAGCCTCTCGATGTTAAATCCATTTTCAGTGTCTAAAAATATAACCTTTCCTTGCTTGCTGTATTCTATTGCTGCCATCTTTGCTAGTGTTGTTTTTCCAGAAGAAGCTTCGCCATAAATCAAAGTCAGCCCTTTATAAGATCCTATAATTTCATCAAGCACATTGCAGCCAGTTTTTGCCATAAGCATTATAACAATTAAATCATTTAAAAACTTACTCAATGTATCTTAAATATACAACAGTCTCACCGAATATCTTACGGAAGATTATTATATTTTGTAAATGAAAGCATCCATTGTAATATAAGCAAGAATAATATAATTGATATCAATAATGGGGACAGTCTTAAACCAACATTTTGATTTCTTACATTAGAAATTTCAGAATAAGAATTCTTAATTTCATTTTCATCATCAGCCGCGTAATACTTGCCGTTTGAGTTAAAAGCAAGTTTCATCAGCAGCTCTTCATCTATAGTTGATATCGCCTCGCTTCCTGAAAACTTTCCGCCTTTTGTTGTTCCAATCCCAATTGTATAAACAGTTATGTGTGCATTATTGACGTAATCAATTCCTTTTTCAACAGGCACTCCAACAGTAGATCTTCCATCAGTGAGCAATATTATTGTTTTTGGCCTTGTTTCCATTAAAACTAAATTAGTTGATGTTACTAATGCATTTCCAATGTCTGTTCCCCCAACCTCTTTGATGTCTATCTTATCTATGCTCTCTTTAGCTTTGTTAAAATCAGCAGTCAGCTCTTGTTCAACAAATGTTGTCCCAGAAAAAGCAACAACAGCAATTCTTGCATCCCTTGGCATGTTATCTACGAATTCCTTTGCTGCATTTTTTGCAACCTCCAACCTGTTTGGTGAGAAATCATCAGCAGTCATGCTTGCACTTGCATCAATTGCTAATACAAAATCTACATTATTGCTCTTGCCAAAATACCATAGTGTTGTGCCAGAAGCAGCAAGTACAAGGAAAATAAGGATAAGCAAGCTAACTGAAAATGCCAGCATGTTGTGCGTTAATAATTTTGTAGGTCTGAACACCCTTGATATAGCTTCAAAATTCGAAAATTTCAATGCAGCCTTTTTCTTATATTTTAAATTATAAACATAAGCAGCTATAAGCAGAGGTATACCAAATAAGAAATACAGATTATTTGGGTCTGTAAATATTACCTCCATTGTTTGTTCCTCATATTAAAAAACTCTGTTATTGGTTCAACAAAAGATGCATTTGTATACAGCTTGATAAAGCCCTGTCTTGATTTCAAAAATGCCCTTTCAACATTTTTTTCCTGTTTTTTAGTAAATTCCTCATATCTTCTTTTAACACCAGAGCTGTTAACAGTCATTTGTTCATTTGTTACAGGATCTTCTATAGTAACAAGCTCTCCTTTAGCAGGCAGTTTGCTGTCCCTTATATCTCTAATCATTACTGCTATTACTTCATATTTTTGTGATAACAGCTTAATGTTTTCTTCCCACCTGCCTTTCATATTTATGAAATCAGATAATATAAATATTATATCCCCTTTTTTTACAAAATTTAACAAAAATTCAGAAGCTTTATTGAAATTAAACCCACCACCATAATATTTCGGATCAGTTATGCTGTTCGAGAATATATAAAACTGCTTAGGACCATTTACAAAAGGATACTTGCATTTGTCATTATCTGCAAACAAAGAAAAACCAACAGCATCTCCGCTCTGCAGTATTGTATGAGCTAATGATAAAGCAACTTCTGCTGCATATTCCCCCTTTAATTTTGATATTGATCCAAACTCCATATTTGAGCTTACATCAATCAGAAAAAAAACATTAAGGTTTCTTTCTTCAACAAACTCCCTCACAAGCAGTTCATTAGCTCGAACAGAAGCTCTCCAGTCTATAATTTTGGAATCATCGTCATTCTCAGAGTATGCCCTGTAACCATCAAATTCTACCCCCTTGCCCTTGAAAATGCTCCTATATTTTCCAATCATTCCTGCTTTTATCGGCGATTTTATGGAAATATCTAAATTCAATATGTTATGTATATCCACATATAGTTTACTCATGTTATCTTTACTTTTTTCAGAATCTCATCTATAATATTATCAGTGGTTATCTTCTTAGCAAGACCTTCATAAGTTAATATTATCCTGTGCCTTAATACATCATGTGCAACATCTTTTATGTATTGTGGCACAACAAAATTTTTTCCATTTAGCAATGCTTCTGCCCTTGCTGCAATAGCCAGGTTTATAGCTGCTCTTGGCGATGCGCCATATTCAATATAATAACCGCTTTTTATTCCATAATTTTTTGAATTCCTTGTTGCATCAACTATTCTTGTTATGTAATTTTTTACTTTGTCATTTACCATTATATTCCTAGCTGATTTTTGCATTTCGCTTATTCTAGAAGGTTTTATAACTGGTTTTATGCCAAAATCTTCAAATTTATGTATGTTTATGTTCTGGTCTATTACTATTTTCTCTTCATTCATTGAAGGATAGCCAATAAACAATTTAAACAAAAACCTGTCCATTTGGGCTTCAGGCAGAGGGTAAACACCAGAGCTTTCAATTGGGTTTTGTGTTGCCATGACAAAAAAAGGATTTAGCATAGAAAATGTCTCTTTGCCTATTGTTGTCTGTCTTTCCTGCATGGATTCTAGCAAAGCTGACTGTACTTTTGGCGGAGCCCTATTTATTTCATCAGCAAGAACAAAATTTGCAAATATGGGCCCTTTAACAAAATAAAATCCCCTGTCTTTGTTATATGCTGTTATGCCTGTTATGTCTGTTGGCAATAAATCTACTGTGAATTGTATTCTTGATGTGTTGCATCCAGTTGCTCTTGCCAGAACCCTCATAATAATAGTTTTCGCTGTTCCAGGTAAACCTTCAATAAGAACATGGCCGTCAGCAACTATTGCTCTTAAAATAGCATGGACAACCCTGTCTTGCCCAACAATTAATTTTTTGACCTCTTTTTTAATGTCATTTAAATCCTTTTGATATTGCTGGATATCCATAATTATTATTAGCAATTTGTATCATATAAATAGGTTTTCTGTAACTGCTATGTAACTACAAAGATATTTATATCACAATATATAGTTAAAAAACATGCAATTGCTAAAAAATCTTTTCAATAGCAAAAAAAAGCCTGCAAAAGCAAAAAGAGACCATGAAAAACTAAAAAAGCAGGTATCATACAAATTAGATTATGCATTGCATAAAAAAGATGAAAGCCTGTTTATAAGCACATTAAAGGATTTTTTTTCAGAATTCTTTCACATAAAGCATGAATTTACCTTTGAAGAGCTGCTTAAAATAGTTAATGCTAAAAAAATCAGCAAAAATACAAGGGCAAAGTTAACAGGCATTATTGGGGAAATTAATGAAACTTATTATTCAACAGAAAAATTGCCAAAGGAGAAATTAAAGGAGTTTAATTCAGGAATTAAAGAAGTTATAAGAGAGCTCTAATTATACCCCTTTCTTAACCATTGCTAGAATTATCATTGAAAAAGCACATAGAATTTATCATACTTGCATAATTGATTTCACTGGAAATTTCTCTTCTTATACTGCACAGGATTTTTTATATTTCTGCACAAAACATGATTGCAGTTTACATTCAAATCCCTGTAATATGCCTCATTATTGCAGTTGGGCGGCATTATATCTTCTTTTTGCCTTCTATGCCAGCTTATCTGGCTTTTGATATACCCTTCTTTCAGGGGTTCATAATTTTTCCCATTCCATTCCATAATCATCTTATCAATATCATCGAATTCATAGCCAACTTTTTTCAGATAAGTTATTAAAACAAACAGCGCCCTTTTCCTTCCATCTGTTTTGACACCCTCTAATATCCTTGATATGCAAGGGGCAAATAAATCCGGCTTTAATGCCATTGTTGGCTTTTCATAAACTCTCTTTATTTTTCTAACTTCATTTTTGTCTAAATTCTTTTCATACCAGTCAAATGCCTGCACCATTAAGTTAGTGGCTTCTCCATCAGCAAGATTCTTGTTTAAGAACCTTATTTCTGTATTTACTTTGTCCATTTTTGCTTTGCTTATGTCAAATTTTAGAACATTTTTTTTGTCTATTGGTATGCTCACTAAACCACTTTTTTCATTCAATGAATAAGAGCACCTGAATAAATGCCTATGTGCTATCAAAACCGGATCTATGTCAACAACACAAAAAGGATTTAATACATTATTTGTCACTATTTCATTGAACTTTTTTCCAGTAATCTTCATTATCTCATCAATATTGCTTATTTTCATTATTTCTTTTCTTAGCTCATCCTTTATCATGTTTTTCAAGTATAATGCTACGACCTTTGTTCCTTCTGGAAATAAAAACCTCATTTCTTTTTTATTTACGTACTTAGGAAATAACTCAAATGGAACAATTATGTGGAATCCAGATCTTCCTGAGAATTTGATTCCCATGCCTGTTATATCATAAAACTCCAGGGCATCAATTATCAATTTTGCGCATATCTTTGAATAATCAAGAAAATTACTGTCTACATCAAGCAATAAATCCCACCCAATTTTAAAGTCATTCAATGATTTTTTGTCATCTCTGCCAAGAACAAAGGGATCACTCCATCTTTCTTCAGATATATGAAAAGATGTGGCTCCTTGCCTGGCAAGCTCTAAAACATCACCTTCAAACTGAAGTACATCCGGCCTTTTTCCATATCCTTTATCCCCGAATTTTACAGCAACTTCCCTATTCTTGGCTATGCTAACCATCTCTTTTTGAATGTCTTTTTTCGAGTAATACCTTAGTATTTTCTCATTCATCATCATAAAATATATGTAATATATTGCCAAACTTAGTCTAAAAATCTTTCGAATTATTCCTTGCTTGCTGGTGCTCCCATTTCAAGCACCATATTAGAAAGCTCCCTGTCAATTTCTTCTGCAGCAGTTTTTAACTCGCTAGCTTGTTTTTCAATTATATCTTTTGCATCACTGATGTTTTTTTTCACAATAACATTCCCGCCAACATTCATCAGTATTTTTTCCGGATCATTAATTTTTGTTTCTATGAATATTCCGCCGCCAATAGGAGCCAGTATTTCATCACTCTTTTTTAACCCCTTTAAATTATTTATGCTCTCAAGAACCATTGCAATTTCATTATATTCTTGTTTTATAAGCACTAGATGCTGTTGCAATTGCTGAATCTCTTGCCTTTTTAAATTCAAATTTTCATTATCCTCACTTTGTTCTTTTTGCATTTTTCTTTACAGCCCTTTTTCCAACAGCAACCCTCTTTTTTGCTATTAAACCCTCTTCATTCATAGCACTCAGTATCTCTGCTTTGTCAGAGGTTTTGCTCACTTTTAAGACCATATCCAATGGCTCTAAATGTGAGATGTTGCACCTTTTTCTGGTAACTTCCCCTTCTATTAAAACAAAATTATTATCAAGCTTGTCTATTACAACACAATACTTGCCTGCTTCTTTTCCAGTCAGTTTTACACAAACCCTTCCAGTATCATAAATCATCATTTTAGCTCCGTACCTTTCTTATTATTTCATTTCTCATGCATTTGCTGCACAAGCTGCCGCCATAAGGTCTATTTGGTCTCTTTTTGCTCTTTGCCAAGCCTCTAAACTTGCTATTGCTTAATTTTGGAATCCCCTGCAATCTCTTGCCGCATATGCCACAGCCAGCGATTTTTGGTATAGCTCTTTTCTCAATTACCTTTAACTTGTTTCCCGGCAGCTTGGAATATAATTTTCTTATTTTCATTTAATGCACCTTTAATATTTTTCTTAAAATCTGGCTGAAAACCACTGAAAAAATAATATATGCCCATATCCAACCCAAACCCAAAAATATCTTTGGATTGCCAATAGCATTATAATATTCTCTTAGATAAACAAATAAAAGAGCCATTGGTATGAATGTTATTATCATGGGCTTAAAATTATGCTTGAACGAATCAATGAATGTGCCCTTAAACTGCTCAAGTTGTTTTTTTTGCAGCTCAGCCAGCTTATCTGGATTATTTTTATGGTCTTTTAATTCTTTCTGCAGTTGTATGCTTTCTTCCTTTATTCTTTTTAGCTCTGCCTGATTGCTTGCATACTTGTATATTATTGTTATTAAAAGAGTTAAAATGAAAGTTAATGCTGCCATGCCATATAATTGATGCCAATTCAGTAGAACTCCCACACTCTTGTCTAAATATTCATAAGCCATAATTTTAGCTTCCTCCCATCATCTTTCTTAAGGCAGGATGCATATCCATCATATGTTGCTTGGCAATGTCTTCATATAATCTATAGACAATCATAACAGCTAATAAAATGCCAGTACCCCTGCTTAAAGCACCAAGCAAATCAGCAGATGCAGCCAAGAAACCAATTACAGCACCACCCATAATGGTTAATGGCATTATATATCTTGATAGTAATTGTTCTATTACTCTTGGATCTCTTCTAAAACCAGGTACTTGTAATCCAGATGCCATGATTTGTCTTGCTTGGCTTGCAGCATCCATGCCAGATGTCTGCACCCAGAATATTGAGAATATTACAGCCCCAACCATCATAAACAATGCATAAACACCAGCCTGTGCTAATAACAACCAGTTTAATCCGCCAGATTTTATTATGCCACTTACCAAATCAGGTCCAAAAATCCATGCAACAAAACCACTATTTGGTACATTGCCAACAAATGTTCCTAGTATTGGCCTGCCCCAGCTTTCCAATAGCCTAGCCCATAGTTGTATGTTCGCCATTAAAGCAGCTATTAGTATGACTGGTATATTTGATGTATATAAAAAATTCAATGGCCATCTCATGCCATAACCCCTTATTTTTCCAAATGATAATGGTATCTCTACTTTCATAGACTGAACATAAACAGAAATAACAAAAACAACTATTGTTGCAATTATAGCTGCAATAGCTAAACTCGCTCCCTGTATGTTCCCTTCAATTATGGATTTAAAAAATACCCATACCTGGCCAACAGGATCTCCACCACTTCCTAAAGCCCATGTTCCAACAGTTGTTAAAGGTGAAAATGCTCTTATCACGATTTGGCTTGCAACACCAGCAACAATAAATAAGCTTATTCCAGATCCAAATCCCCATTTGCTTACCACTTCATCCATAAACAAGATTAATAAACCTCCTAAAATCAATTGTGCTATTAAAACAAACTCCATCAATCTAAATGTGCCTGGTGCCAATGCAGGATTAGGAGATAAACCACCCATTAATACATAAATAGAACCTTCAAATATTATGAAAAATACAGCCAAAATTTTTTGCAAGCCCTGAAAAAATACTCTTCCTTCATGTGTCGTGGTGTCAAATTTTACAATTTTAGAACCTTGTAATAATTGCAAAACAATAGATGCTGTTACCAATGGACCAATACCCAAGGATATTATGCTCCCAAAACTTGCGCCAAGTATTATAGATAATTGTTCAAATTGTTGCAGTGCATTTTGACCAAGCCCAAATAGTGGTATTATTGATAAAACATAAAAGGCAACAAGCATTATCAATGTCCATTTCAATTTTTCTTTAAAACCAAGCCTTTTTTGTTCTGGTTTTTTTACTTCTGGTAAATTGCTTAATATTGCCTTGAAATTAACCATGTTATTGTTTTATTATTACTTCTCCTCCGGCATTCTTTATTTTTTCAATTGCATTATTTGATGCACTTTTAACAATAACCTTGATTTTCTTATTAACATTGCCTTTGCCTAATAGCTTGCCATAGCCATGTTTGCCCAAATCGATTTCATTACCTTCAAATCTGTCTAGTTCGCCTGTATTAATTACATTTAAGTCTTCTTTTATTTTCAATCCGCTATGTCTGACAAAACCATTCTTGCCAAAATAGCCAGGGCCATAAACCTTAAGCACAAATGATTTTCTTTGGTCAGCCCTTTTTCCACTTCCAGCCATTCCAAAACCACCTCTATTGCCAGAATTTCTGTGCTTTTTCTTTGAGCCCCATCCATGGGTTTTGTACCCTCTAAATCTAATGTTTTTCTTTCTTTTTCTAATCATATCAAATCATCCTTTGTATAAGCTCGTTTATCTTTGTACTTCTATATCCCAACGCCCCGCCAACTGAAAATGGCTTTTTGATTCCATATCTTTCAAATCCCCCCTTTGGTGGCTTCAATTTAAAGTACTGTTTTAATCCAGGTACATCTCTGAGATTCTTCTTGAGTTCAAAAAATTCTTTTGTAAATTGCCCATAATCCATTTTGCATTTATTTTTCAAGTATTCTTCATTTAATGGTTTATTGCCGACAATTTTCCCTCTTTTTTCTAATAATAGTCTGAATGTTTCTTGGTCTATCTCACCCCATGTAATATAATCTTTAACCTTGTTAATCATTCCAATAATAGAGCTGGTATTTGCAGCAATAATGCACCCATTTTTCTTGTAGAGCCTTAGCATTTTCATAGTATCTTCTATATCTCCCTTTATTTTATTAGATCCTCTTACTCTTACTATGGCTATCTTTTTATTTTCCATATTTATACAATGCCCAGTCGTTTTATCTGGTCTTCTTTTATCTTGGTTTTTGATAATTCTTTTAATGCAGCAAAGCATGCTTTAGCTAAATTCATCTTTGTGCCTGTCTGCCCAAATGTTTTTGAGTAAACATCTTTAATACCTGCTAACCCGAGTATCTTCTTGCATTCTTTTTCTGTAACTAACCCGCTGCCTTTTGGGGCAGGTTTTAACTCAATAATAACACTACCTGATTTTCCTCTAACCTTAAATGGTATTGAATGAGGTTCTCTGCATCCACATTCCCAGCTTCCACAGCCTCTTTTAATAACAATAATATTTAGTTTGGCATCCCTTAATGCTTTTGTTCTTGCAGGTACAGTTTCTTTTGCCTTGCCCTTGCCTAATCCAACATAACCATTTTTATTGCCAACAACAATAAATGTTGAAAATTTCGGCTTGTTTCCCTCTTTTGTTTTTTTCTGTGTTTGTTTCCAGATGCTTCTCTTTCCGCCGCCAAATTTTCCTTTCGACTGGCCAACCTCTATGAATTCTGAGTTTAAATCAGTAATAAAAAAATCAACTATATCAGCTTCTAAAATTCTATAGCTGTTTTCTAAGATATATTTCAAATCAGCAATATCCCCTCTTTTTACCCTCTTTCCTAAATCTGTTTTTGGCTCCCACGATCCTTTGTTTAATGACCTTACTGTTCTATCAGCAATTTCTTCTTCTTTTTTTGCAATAATAATTTCTTCTTCAACCATTTTAACTCCTTAAAATATTATTTTTTGCCTCATCAAATTTTTTTTTCATGTCTTCTGGCTTTAGATTCAATTTGGCATAATTTCCAAATCTTTTTGTATATTCTTCGTTGTTTAGCATTTTTGCATATTTAGCTACATGCTCTCCGTTTATTCTTGCTTCAGTTGGAAAAATATCGGGATTATGTGGTATTTTTAACCCGCCGTTCACCGCACCATTTAGCACAGCAAATAAAACACCACTATGAATTGCCTTTTTTAAACCGCTATCAAAAATAGCTTCTTTAAGGTTTTTTTTCTTTGCTTTTATAGCAACCAGTAGGCCTAAAAGGTAGGCAGCGCTAATATTTGTTTTGCTGTATAACCATCCGTATCTTTTTAGTTCATTTGAATGTGCTGCAATTAATACAACATCGCCGTCTTTTTTGTATTCTATTATCTGCAATATTATATTTTTTAATGACATTCTTGCAACTAATCTTAGCTTGCCGGACTTTATCAGGTTTAACCTGGCGTTGTAGTCTGTTCTACTTTTTCTTCTTCGTTTGTATTGCGTCATTTTTCTTTGTTACTAGTTTATTTTCTTCTAAGTACAGCTTAAGGTGGCCTTTGCTTCTAAAAAACCCTCCTCCTGCTTTTCTGTAAACACCTCTAAAATCTTTTTTGGACAAGTAATTCCTAATCTTTAAAAGCCTTAAATGTCTGCGTTGGGATCTAATCTTATGGATCCATCTATCTTTATCTTTTAACCTTGATGTCCTCTTGCCCTTCCTTGAGCCTTTGCCCTGTCTCCTTCCCTTTCTTTTTTGCAAAAGCCTTTTTTTGAATCTTAGGCTGCTGATGCCAATTTTATTCCTTGCAATTATTGCACCATGGCTGATTAATCCGCGAATATCATCGCTTGTTATTGCTTCTTTAATCTCTTCCAATCTATCTTGGTCAAATACAATCTTGCCCTTCCCGACATTCAAAATCCTTGCAGCCAGCAATTTTTTGTTTCTTAAGTTCATTTTGCCTTCATCTCTAAAACCTTCTTTTTCAATTCCTTTTCCTCTTCTTTTGTCTGCTTTTTTTCTTCAGTCTTTTTTTCAGCAATTTTTTTGTCAGGCTTTCCCTTTTTGGTATTTTCTTTTTTCTTTTTTATTGAGTCTTCAGCATTCTTTACGAATTCATTAGGATTTTCTACATTTGAAATATTTATCTTCAGCTCAACAGCCTTTTTTGCTATATCCAGCCTTTTCTTCATGCCCACTGTTTTTCCAATCACAGCACAGCACCCTTCTTTGACATTTAATAAATCATTAACATTGTGAACTAAGACTTCCCTCAAACCATTATGATTTAATCCCCTGACAATTTTCGGTGAGCCAAAACCAGGATTAGGCATGCTAATATGACCAGCCATGCTTTGTCTAATCTTTGAATGAATCCCTTTGGCTCTAATCCATTTCTTTTTTAATTTCTTTATTTGAAAGTCCTGTCTAAGAAAAACTGGTTTTTTCTTTTTGATTATGCTTCTTAATTCCAACATTTTTTTAAAGTCTTTCATTTTACCAATTTTCCATTTTTGTCAGTTATGTAACATCCATCTTGGAATACTCTTTTATCCCTTCCTCTTACTTTTGTAAGCAGTTCTATTTTTCCGGCCATTTGGCCAACTTTCTCTTTGTCTATTCCTTTAATTATAATCATATTACCTTCAATATTAACACTTACACCTTCTATAAGCTTGGTTTTCCTTGGTATCTTCTCGCCAAGAAAATTTTTTATTACAATCTCGTTTTTGTCAATAATTATGCTCATTGGGAAATGGCTTGAACATGCAATTACCTTGTATACATAGTTTGATTTGATGCCCTTAAGCATATTTTTTATGTGTGCGCTAAATGATCCTATGAGTCTTTTCTCTCTTTTTGTACCCATTGCAGATTTTATAATGATATAATCTCCTTCTTTGACAATGCTGATTTTTGGATAAAATAATACTCTTTCAATCTTATTGTTTCCACAGCTAGCGCGAACCACTCTATTGTCTATATCAACATTAACGTCTTCAGGTATGCCTATTTTTTCTATGATGTCCGATTTCATTTTAATAACAATAACTGATTAGCCTTCCTCCAATGCCGAGTTCTTGTGCTTCAATATGAGTCATAAGACCCTTGGAAGTTGAAACTATTAAAAGTCCAAAACTCTTTGCAGGCAGGTATCTTTTTTCAAATTTCTTAAACCCTGTTTTTTCAACAGAGAACCTCGGTTTTATTACGCCGCAGTTATTTATCTTGCCTGCAAGCATAACTTTGACAATGCCACCTTTAGTGCTTTCAACAATTTCATATTTGTCAATATAATTATTTTTTTTCATAATGTCCAAAACATCTTTAATAATTTTTGAACATGGTTTTGAATAACATATTCTCTTTCCAACCATTTCTCCATTCATTATGTTTGATAACAAATTTGCTAAGTTGTCCATTTTTATCAGCTGTATTTTTTAAATCCAATAGATTTTGCGAAATCCCTAAAACATCTCCTGCATGTATTAACTCCATACTTGCCAATATACCCGCGTGTGCTTCCGCAAAATCTGCAGTGTTTGGTTGATTTCCCAAATTTTCTTTCTTTAGGAGCATTATGTTTTATAAATTTCTTTAGTTTAGCCGGTTTGCTATTAAGCTGCTTAAACTCTTTCCGGTAATCGCTCGTAGTCATATTTAATCAACAACCTCCACACCATAACCTTCGGCTATAAATTTTATTGCATCATCTTTTGTTATTATGTGTTTAATGCCGATGTCTGTTTTTCTTACAGACCTGTTTTTAATCCTGTATCCAGGCCTTTTTAATGTAACAGCAACTTCCAGGCCTATTATTCCTATAGTTGGATCATATTTTATTTCAGGTATTTCTATATACTCCTTTATGCCAAAAGAAAGGTTGCCGAATTTGTCAAATTTTTTTCTGCTAATTTTATTGTTCATTGCCTTTAACAATCTTTTAAGCAATAAGTTCGCCCTTTCTTTTCTTAATGTAACCTTGCACCCTATTGGCAGACCAGGCCTAATACCCCAAGTAGGTATTCTTGTCTTTGATTTTGTTTGTACAGGTTTTGCATTGCTTATTGAACTTAGTAATTTCATAGCCTTTTCTAATTTATCCCCTGGTTCTCCAGCGCCTATATTCAATGTTACCTTATCTATCTCAATTTTTTTCATTTTCTCCTCTTACACCTTTATCAATAATATAGCAATAATCCTTTAATGTTTCATAAATACCTTCTTTATCCTTAAATATAACAGTAGATTCGCGCATGCCTTTGTATTGATTAATCTTTTCTATTGTGCCTATCTTTCCAATGTGTTTGCCGGATATTAATAATACCCTTGCACCTTGTTCAAGTCTTAGGTGTTTTTTTATCTTTTTTGAAACAAAATCAAAAATTATAGTATCTCCAACCTTGTAAACATCTTTATCAACTATTATGTTCCTTCCGTCAATAAAGTTTAATTGCGGCTTATTTCCCTTTAAAGTGTTTTTCCCAATTATTTTGCAGAATTTATAATTAGAGTCATCTTTGTCTATTTTTATTAGTTTTAAATGCCCATTTTCATCCAACATTATCCTATAATGTTCATTTGAATCTACAACATCAATAACATCCATTAATCCTACAGAAAATTTGTAATCACTTACAGCTTTTTTATCTATAAGCAGCTTTTTGTTGTTTAATATATACTTTACCTCTTTTCTTATTTTTGCTGATTTTAAAAATTCTTTCAGTAGGAAATCAACAGTTATGCAACCATCTGTCTTATGTGGTCCTGGGCTTGGTCTTGTTATAAATTTCTGACCCTTACGTTCAACATGCCAGAACTTCGGCATGTACAATCTCTTAAGATGATTTTTCATTTTTTAACATTCCTCTCCAGCATAGCTCTCCTTTTTTTATCATCAGTTTTTAATTCAATTATCTGCAAGTTTGAAGGATGTATTGGATAAAACCTCTTTGTTCCATCTTTTCTCACAATTTCAGCGCCTTCAACATAAACCCTTATATTATGCATATCAACCTTATTTACAACGCCTGCAATTTTTTTAAATTGTCCTCTCATGATCTTTACCTTATCACCTTTTATCACAGGCACATTTTTTTTCTTGTATAGTTTTCTTATTTCTTCGCTAAGATTGCAGGAGATAAACTTCTTTCTTAAATGCAATGGTGCATTTTTTACATATTTCCGTTGTTTCCTTGGATTTCTGCTCGATTTCCAATGAAGTGATATTTTTTTCATTTTAATTTTAAGCTATAATCTTTGCTAGTTTTGCTACATTCGGCCATCTGCCACACGCCTCTTTTGCTATTGGCCCTTTAAACAATGTCCCCTTTGGAGTACCTTTATCATCTTTTAATACAACAACAGCATTATCTTCAAAGCATACTCTTGTTCCATCAGGTCTTCTGTAAGGCCTTCTTTGTCTTACCACTATTGCAAACACAACCTGCTTCATCATGTCAGGTCTGCCCTTTGTTACAGTACCTATGACTAAATCTCCAATGCCTGCGCTAATCCTTCTTCTCTTTACAGATTTGCCACCTTTTTTTGAGAATATTTTTATTTCTTTAGCCCCAGAGTTATCACAAACATTTACTCTAGATTCAGGTTGCAATGCCCTTGTTATATTTGCTGCCATAGCCTTCATTTTTTGTTTACCTCAATTATAACAAAATTTTTTGTTTTTGATATGGGTCTAGACTCTATTATCTTGACTTTATCCCCGACAGCTGCTTCAATGCAGTCTGGCTTGTGAACCTTTAACCTCGATCTTCTTTTTTCATATCTCTCATATTTTCTTAAATACAACAGCCTTGGCCATTCCACAGTTGCTGTCTTTTGCATGCCCATTTTTATTATTACACCCTCAAACATTCTTCCTCTTACAACCAGCATGCCATGGAAAGGGCAATGTTCATCGTTGCATGCCTTTTCTGGTTGCTTTACTTCCAAGCCGATATTTTTTTTCATTTTATTTTAATCAAGCTCTTTATTATGATAGTCTCCTGATTCTTTTTATTCTATCTTCAGGCCTGTTAACGAGCAGCTTCCCATTTATTTCATACAAATGCCCTTTGTGTTTTATGCTGATTACAACCTGATCCTTTATCAATTTCTTTACAATATCTTTATTTTCAATTGTTATCATATTTTTTGTTTCATCAATGATTTTGCCATATAATCCTATGAGGCTCTTGTTCTTGGCATCAACGATTCTTATATGTGAGCCTATTAATTCATGCCTTAGTATTTCTTTTCCCATCATTTTACTCTATTGAAATTGACTCCTTGTTAAACCCTAATTTTATCAATTCTGCCTTTACCCTTTCTGCATGGCTTCCTTGCAGTTCAACAACATTATCCTTTAATGTCCCGCCACAAGCGAGCTTTGATTTTAAGCCCTTAGTTATTTCTTTAAGGTCTATATCCTTTGCATTTATTCCTTGGACAATTGTCATCATTTTTCCAAATTTTATTTTTTCAACTTTAATCCTTATTTTTTGTTCTTCTTTTGCTATTTCTTCGCAAACACACAAATCTTTTTTTAAACCACATATTTTGCATATGTCTATCATTGCTTTTTATCCACCTCGGTTAGTTTTGTATTTATTCTTGCAACAGTTTTTTTCAGCTCCCTTATTCTTCCAGGATTCTCAGGCACAGTTTTTATTGCAATTTGGGCATTAACCTTCATAAGTTCCCTTCTTAATTCAACTAACTTGTTTTCCAGATCTCCCTTTTTCATGACCTTTAATTCATTCTTTTTTATTATCGCCATCTTTAGGCTCCTTTTTATTTCTCTCTGCCTTTTTCTCAGCTCCATCTTCAGGCCCTTCTTTTTTTTCTTCAGATGCTGTTTTATTTTCCCTTTTATTTTCCGTCTTTTTTTTCTCATGTACTTTTTCAGCAGTTTTTTCTTGAATTTCTGTTTTTTCTTTAACCTTAATATTATCAGGCAATATAACATCAGGTGGTATGATTGAAATTTTAATTCCTATAGTCCCTCTCTTGAGGTTTGCTACTGTATTAGACCTTAAAACATACGATGCTGAAACATCACCTGATTTTTTTAAATGGCCTGCTGAAAATCTCCAGCTTTTTGCCCTTGCGCCAGGAACACCAACACCACCTATTACAATTTCAGCACCTATTGCACCAGCATTCATTATTTCTTTTAATGTATTATACCCTAAAAATTTAAATTTATCAGAACCAAATTTTTCTAATGAATATACAATCTTATCTGCAACAGCATTTGGATCAAGCATAGGATTTTCTATGTCTCCCATTTCAATTTGCGGATTATCAAGATTAAACTTAGTTTTTAATATTGAAGTTAGTGCTTTGATATTTTCTCCCTTTTTGCCGACAATTAAACCAGGCCTTACATTATAAATTATAATCTTATCTCCCAAGGGCGTTCTTTTTATGTCAATCCTACTGTACCCTGCTCTTTTGAGAAATAAAGAAACAAACCTTTGCACTTCTAATTCCTTTAGCCTTTGGCTTATGAATTTCCTTTCAATCATTTTTTACCTCTGAAACAACAACCTCAATATGAGTTCTTTTCATCTTTATCCTTCTCTTCCTGCCCTGCCTCCAAGGTCTAGATGCCTTATTGGCAATTATCCTGCTTATAATTAGGTTGTCTGTATTCAGTCCAATATTTTTCGCATTAGCTTCAGCAGATTCTATAATATCAAGTATGTATTTGCATGTCTTTATAGGATACCTACCTGACATTATGTTCTTTTTATGCCCCAAATCTTTATTGAATCTTTTGTATGGAACAGCCATCCTTTGTTTTATTACATCATTCAGTTTGATTTTCACTTTCTTAATATGCAGGCCCCTAATGAAATTGCAAACTTCAATGCTTTTTTTTGTTGATATCGGTAAATCCCTGCCAGTAGCCTTTGCAATATTTTCATTGTCCATTTTATTTTACCGATTGTGCTGCGCTTGATTTTGTTGCTCCAACCCCTGGAGCAGAGTGCGCAACCTTTTTCCTTGTTAATCCAAACTCGCCAATATAATGGCCGAGCATATTTTCATTTATTATAATAGGAACATATTCTTTTCCATTATGAACATGGATTGTAACACCAACCATTTCAGGCAGTATTAGCATATCCCTTACATGGCTCTTGACTGGTTTTTTCCTTTTGCCCGACTTCAAATCATTTATTTTCTTTAGCAGTTTTTTTTGCTGATCTGTCAGACCTCTCTTTAAGCTTCTTCTTTGCCTTGAAGTAATAAGACTTGCAAATTCCTTCAAATCAAGATTTTGTAGCTCTTCCAATGTTCTTCCTTTGAATAAAAATTTCTTTGCCATTTTATCTGTTCCTTCCAGTTCTTCTTGCCCTTATTAACCCTATATTCCTTCCTGGTGGCGCATACCTTGATGGTATTTTTGTTTTGCCTACATGCCTTCCTCTTCCAGATCCGAATGGATGGTCTACAGCATTCATAGCAACACCAGATGTTTTTGGATATAATTTCCCTTTTGCCCTCATTAAATGATGTCTGTTTCCTGCTTTGACAAATGGTTTTTCCTTTTTTCCGCCTCCGGAAACCATACCTATAACAGCCCTGCAGTTCTGGTCAACCATCATCTCTTTTTTTGATGGCAATTTTATTAGGACTTTGTTGTTTACTTTTCCAATAATCTTTGCAAATGTTCCAGCTGACCTGCAAAATGCAGGCTTTCCAATAGAAATTTCTATATTGCATACATCAGTTCCTTCTGGGATGTCTTTTAATGGAAGGACATTACCATCTCTTAATTCTGCTTTGCTTCCGCTGCTGATTACATCATTTACTTTTATTCCAGATACAGCAGGCATTATGACTTCTTTATCAGCATACTTCACAACTGCTAAAGGAGCGCTATGCTGGCTGCAATGAATCAAATCAATAACCTTGCCATTGATGAAACCATTTTTTTCAGCATCATCATGTTGCCTGTTGCTTATCTTGCCCTTGCTTCTGTGGCTATGTGATTTATATGTAAAAGTTCCACGACCTCGCCTTTGTGTTATTATTCTTTTTCCCATATTACATTAAGCCCATTTGAGTTATTATATCTCTTGCAGGATTTTCATTTGCCAGCCTTACAAAAGCCTTTTTCCTTCCATTTTGAAGTATTGTTGTATTTATTTTAACAACCCTTACATTGAAAATTCTTTCAACAGCATTTTTAATGTCATTTTTATTGGATTTTTTATCTACAATGAATATTATCTTATTTTCTCTTTCATTCAATCTTATTGATTTCTCTGTTATAAGCGGAAATTTTACAATTCCATAATCTTCATTTGAGTTCATAAAAATAAGCACTCCTTCTTTATTTTTTCTAAGGCAGCTTCGCTCCATATGCACAGTCTTATGCCAACAGTATTTGGTGATAGAAGCTTTGCATTTAAATTATTAACAATTACTGCATCGCAGCCGGGAATATTCTTTGAACTTTTAAGCAGATTACAGTCCTTTTTTGATACAATAAATAAAGGCCCTATTTTATTCTTATATTTTCTCCCCCTGTTCTTTCCTACTCCTGATCTTACCCTTCTTATAGATATCCTATCCATCTCTTCATTTAATCCGACTTTATCCAGCAAATTTATTATATCTTTGGTTTTTTTGACATCTTCAATCTTTGCATCAAATATGATTGGAAAAATATTTTTTATTTTATGCCCTCTTGTAATAACAAGCTCTTTGTTCATGCTTGCTGCCAGAGCAGACCTTATTGCCTTTCTTCTCTCTTTAATGTTTATGTATTCTTTCCATATCTTTTCTGCTTTTGGAGGATGCGCCCTTCTGCCACCAACAGTATGAGGGGCTGTTGCACCAACCCAGAAAAATTGTGTCCCTCTTCTTGTCATTGTTTTTCTTGGGACCCTTGAAATGCCTTTTCCATAGGCGCCTTTAAACTTGCGTCTTCTTCTTGATAATTTTGATGAGCTCCTCATGCCAGCTTCTTTTTTAGATCCATAGGGTTGCCTCTCGCCGCTGATTATAGAAATAACAGCCCTTTTAATTAGATCCGGTCTATATTCTTCTTCAAACTGCTTTGGTAGTTCTACTTCTTTTATTTTATTCCCATTCAAATCAAGCATGCTAAATTTCATTTTTATTGCTTTGACTCCTGGCTTATATATTTGACTTCCGGATTGCTTGCCTGCTTCTTAGCCCTTATTGGTTCTGTTATTATCACAAGCCTTTTATTAGGCCCGGGTAAAGACCCTTTTAGTACAATATATTCATTTTTGACAATGCCATAATGCATAAACCCTCCCTTTGGATTAATTTTGCTAGCATCATTTCCTATTATGATATTCCATTTGTTATATTCTGTTCTTAAATGATAACCCATCTTGCCGCTTTGAGGTACCCGAAAACTAACCCTTCTTGGATGCCAAGGCCCTAATGAACCAATGCCCCTCTTTGTCTTTTCAGATTTGTGTTGCCTTATTGTAACCCCAAACCTCTTGACAGTTCCTTGGAATCCCTTTCCCTTGGTTACAGAATGAACATCAACAAATTGGCCTGCCTTGAATATGTCTGAAATTTTAATCTCTTTTTCCAGCAGGATCCTTAAATTCTCAGTATCATTCTTATCGTAACTTAATCCTATTTCAAATATATCTGGCTTCTTTTTTCCAAAACCAGTTAATCTTGGCTGCGTATAAACAACCAATCTTACTAAATAGCAGTCTTTAGGCAATTCTGCTACTTTTTTTGAGATATTTGTTTGCCTTAAAACTTCTTTGTCAATATTCTTTGCATAAACATCAGAAATAATATTTAATCCAGTATTATCTTTTTTGTAAAATCTTAAGCATAAGGGTTTTAATGGTGGGCATTCTATCACTGTTACAGCATTATTTATTATCTCACCTTTAGTAGTTGAATTTGTATTGTCTTTTAATAGCAAGTGTGTCATTCCAGCTTTATAGCCGGCAAAACCAAGTATCTTTTGCTCTTTTACATCTGCCCAGCACCTTATCCTGGGTGTTTCACTTTTAGCCCTGTTTCTAGGCCAAAACTGCAATGATCCTCTCCTAGGTCTGTGCTTGTCTCCCATGTTTCGTTTATTTTTTATTTGTACTTACTTCTAGAATCAGCGGCTTTTGAAATTCAGTAGGGTATTGCAAGAATTGATTTTGACTATTTATAAAACTATCTTTTTATTTGGCTCTGTCCTAAATCTCACAAAATCTATATTAGTTAACCATTCTTAGCCAGAAATCTGCCGTCCCTTTAGGGCGGAGTTGAATGGCGTAAAGTATTTCTTTTTGTAAAATAATAAAAAGCATGGCAAGCGAAGCTTGTGCCATGCAATTTTTTTTACCAATATAGCATGAGCTATGCTCGCCGACAATAAAAACCTTTTGGAGGCGGATAAAAATGGCAGAATTGGAATTAAAACACTTTGCACACAAAGTTGGAGTAAACGTACACCACTTTGAATGTTGCACTAAATACAGAAAATTTTAGTGAAGCGCAAAATTCCATAATTCCTATTCATGATGAAAAGACATTTCTAGAATATTTATTGGATAGAAAGAGCAAGCTATACAAAGTTGTTGTAACAGTTGGAAAGCAAGACCATCCTTTTTATTATGAAGAAAGATTGCAATGGACAAGAGGGGTAAGACATGCAGGTGTAGAAGATGCAATTGCACTCGTTCCTTTAGGCTATATTCTTGAAGATGTGGTAAAAACCTATTGCCGAAATCTTTCGAATTCTTTGAAGAAGTAAGGATTAAGTACGAAAAAAGAGAATCAATTTTTGAATAAAAATCATCAATTTTTAGCTTAAACCTAAAGTTATGATAACATAAACATAAGTAAAGGTACAAATATTAGCCCGATCAAGATTGCTATTGAAACTAAACTTGCTGCAAATTCTTTATCTAAATTTTCTAAAGAAGAAAATGTTAAAGTATTATACCCAACAGGCGCAGCAGACCCTATTAGCACAATTATCCTTAATAAACCTTCTAAGTTAAATAGTTTTACAAAAAAAATGCCGATCAAAAGACCAAAAACCATGCGAATTATTATTGCTAATGAAAGAGGGACTATTCTTATTATTTTTGGGCTGAAATAAATGCCTAAAGATAACATAATTAATGGAATTGTTATGTCGCCAATAACATGGAAAAAATTACTTGCAATATTGGGCAATTGCAACCCTGTTAAATTCAAAATAATAGCAATGATTAAAGCCCATATTGGCGGAGACATTGTAAGTTTTTTAATCATCGTCTTTGAATCCTGGCTATTGCTGCCATACTTACAAGCAAGATAGTAAACAAATGTATACACCAATAAAGCGTTCCCAAAATCGAATAAAGAAATCATAGCCAAACCTTCCTTGCCATAAACTGCAAGGATGAATGGGAATGTAAAACCAGTATTCATTATAATTGATCCTATAAGAAATACGCCAAATGTTATCTGTTCAAGTTTAAGCAATTTTCCTATTAGAAAAGATAGTATGAATGTAGCAATTATTGTTAATATAGCAATTAATGGCAAGTAAATAAATTCCAAGGTAAGTTTTATTTTTGTAATAGATAACAATATCAAAGCAGGCACAGCAATATAGAATACTACTTTTAAAAATAAATCTCCGTCCTCTTTTTTAAAGATTTTAATACTTTTCACAACATAACCCAATATAAAAACCAGTATTATCGGTATTATCTTTAATATTATTTCAATCATATTAGTTTACAATGAACAGATATATGTTATATAAATATTTCTTAAATATAAAATATAGGAATTTCACATCTTACCTAGTTAACCATTGTCGTCACAATAGGCTTTTCTTTAACTATTACAGTATGTTCAGCTTGGCTCACTAACCCCTTTGACCTCTCCACTAATTGAGGATACTGGTAAATTATACCTTCTTTTTCAAGTAAATTCAAAACAAAATACCTCATAGGAATGTTCAAGTTTCTTTTTGAAAAAGGCAATGTCTTAAATTCATTTTCTATAAATTCAATTGCTTTTCTGGCATTTGCGTCTCTTGTTGGTTTTTTATGTTCCAACCTAAATATGCTTGATGGCTTTCCTTCCACAACAATTCCTTCACCAGTTGTAGCAAAAGGTTCTATGGCAACAATCATTCCTTCTTTTAGAGAAGTATTATCTCCATTGTCATAATTTGGTATTGTCAGCTCGCCATGAACTTTATATTCCTTTAATAAATGCCCGCTCAGATTTTTTATTGGCGAAAAACCATAAGATGTTATTTTATCATGAATAACCCTTCCAATTTCTCTAACTTCCACACCAGGCTTTACTAATCTTAATGCAGCATCCAATGCCTCTCTCGATGCTAGAACCAGCTCTTTATTCTTTCCGCTCAAATCAACTGTTATTGCAGTATCAGCTATGCATCCATTAATATGAACCCCGATATCAAGTTTTACAATATCATTTTCATTGAATTTTGTTTTATCATTTGGCAAAGCAGCGCTATGGGCTGCAATATTATTTATTGACATGTTTATTGGAAAAGCCAATTTTCCTCCATTCTTGAATATTCTATCTTCTACAGCATTTGCAACATCTAACAATAAGACATCTTTTTTTATCAGGCTTTTTCCAAATTCAATTGCATCAGCAGCAATCTTTCCGGCTTTTATGTAATCGCTTTCCATATTACTTGTTTTTCATTACTTATTTTTCAATTCCATCCATTTGTTATAAACTTCTTTTTTTTCACCATTATTCTTTCTTAATGCTATTGTGCTGAATAAATTATTCCCGTTTAAATCGTATGCCAATGTCCATACAACAAATTCCTTGTCCAGGTTTTTTGTCAATTCCAGGAACCTATCTAAGAACTCAGCTTGTTCTTTTTCAGAGCTTGTTCTTCCATTTACAGTTCCAGACAGCCATGCAATCTCAGTAAAAGCAACTTTTTTGTCAGTATGCTTTTTTATATCTTCATAATAATCAGCAGGCATCTCAGTTGGATCTTCAAAGTCCAGCATAGGGTAAGTTGTAAAGCCAATTAAGTCCATTTTATTTTCAAACTTGCCAATCAAAAACCATTCTTCATTTCTCGCCCTGCCGCTTAGCTTTCCATTGCCCTTTGTATATTCCAGCTGAAAAATAGGAAATACATTTGTTTCTGGAGAAACTTTTTTTATTTCATCATAAGCTTCTTTATACACTTTAACATATTCATCAAAATCTTTTGCATTATCCTCATATAATGTATTTACTTCAACACCCAGTGCAAGATATTTTGGCTTTAGCTTTTTAGCCACGCTGACGGCGATGTCTTTGTATTTTGAGCCTTCATCTTTGAAAAAATTATCTTTTATTTTTTTGAAGCCTATTGCATACATTGGTGTAAAGCTATTTTTCTTTGAAAGTTCATCAACAACCAGCATTTGGCTCGGTACATTTTCTTTTAGATTGTCATTCCATTCAACATAATCCCCAAAAACTTCTCCATAGTTGTTAATGCTGGAAAAAAATTCTGTCCAATCAGAATTGCTTGGCTTTGGATAATTGGCTGGAACTAATCCTGCAATGCCAACATAAAAATCCCTCTCACTTATCATGTTGTTATTTTTATCATCATCAATTATCCCATCATCTTTTGCTTGCTTTTCACAACCGCTTATTAATACTATTATCAAAAACAAAAATAATATCTTTTTCATTTTAGCCCCAAAAAAATTTATCCAATTTACTTTGTTCTTTATTCTCCATTAAAATATCCTTCCCATAGCCAACAGCTTCAAATATCATCTTGAGGGCAGGTATTATCTGGTTATTTAAATAATAATCTGCATCATATTCGTCAGGCTTGCAGTCTTCTGGCAATTTTGCTTTGTCCCTTATTATGCCCTTGCCTTCAACAATTACATAGCTGATTATGCTTCCGCTTCCGACTGGCACCCCTTTTTTTTTCATGTCTTCTGCAACCCTTACATGCGGCCCAATGCTGTCATAACTGCCTATGTTTTTTCTTAGCTGTGTTCTTATTGTCATTTTTTTAATGTCGATTTTTTTCTTTCTAACATCTTCTATGACCTTTTTTGCATATTCTAATGCTTTTTCTACAGAGTTATCTTTTAAGATTATCTCTAAAACTTTCAGTTGGGTTTCTTTTGCAACATAGCTCCAGTCCCTTCTTATGGTTTCAAAACCTCTTATTTTTAATTTTCCTTTTTCATCAACCAAGGCATATTTTTTCTTGGCGCCCTCCAGTTCATTTTTTTTCATTACAAATAACCCCCTGGAATAAAAGTTTTCAAGCTCCAGCTCCATGAAATCAGGCAATGAAGAGTTTATTCTTTTTATAAAACCAAGTGCTTCTTGTTTCGTTTTATTCTCAAGGGCGATGGCAATGCTATCAGTATCAGAGAATATAACATGATACCCTTCTTTCTTTGCAGAATCAATAGTTTTTAAAATATAATCTCTTCCAAAAGCAGTTATGGCTGCAGCGCATTCCCTGCTATACCATCTTGCGCCAGAATAGCCGAACATGCCGTAAGTCGCATTCGCCACGATCTTTAGTATATAACTTCTGGCTTCAAGAATCTTGTCCTCTTTCTTTTCTTTTTTTATTATGTCTTTTATTCTGTTCCTTCTTAAAATCAAGTCTTTTATTATGCTTGGAATAAATCCATATTCATCATGCTTGAAATAATATTTTTCTTCTTTTCCATTTTCATTTATTATTACAGGGCTTTCATAAGCATTTTTGTCCTCATCACTTATCATTCCAGGATCGATGTTATGTGCAACAATTATGCTAGGGTATAGGGACTTAAAATCAAATACAGCAATTTCCCCATATAATCCTGGCTCTGGCTGGTATACAAAAGCACCTTGGTAAGTATGCATTAATCTGTCAGACTTCTCATTAAATCTTGGTTTATTCGGTATTAATTCATTAAAGTCTTTTGCTCTTCTTATCAAATACCATTCAACCAGTTGCCCAAAACTCATTCTTGCAACTTCATCCATTAATATGCCTATTAATCTTGTAATTTCATATATGTCAAAGCTGATAACTTTAAAAATTTCGTATGTAAGTTCAGCATCTTTTAAGTTATATTCTAATATATCTTCAATCTCCTTGCTATTGCTGTCCCATACCAAGCCTATTTTCTCAAAATCCAATTCATTTTTCCTCTTGCCCAATAAAGCATTGGCAACTTCATCCAAGCTGTAATTTTCAAGTTGCAAAGAACCACCCATTATAACCTTCACGAATCTTAATATGTCTATGTGTGCAATGCCATTTATTTTTATATTGCCCATGCCCCTTTTATTAAATTTAACATTGCTGTTGTCTATGCCAATATTCAGTTTTATGCCATATAAATTAGCCCGGTCAATTAGGTATGGAAAATCAAAACCATCTGTAAAATATCCAATTAAACAACTAGGCTTGTACTCTTTTATTGTTTTAATGAATTCATTTATGAGTTCAGATTCATTTTTTGCAAAAGTTACATCAAGTTCTGTATCTATTTTTTTCCAGGTTATTATCTTCTTAAATCCATCATCACCATAAAATGCAACAGATATTATTGGATCTTTCTTGCTGTTAGAGTATGTTTTTCCAGTTGTATAGGTCTCAATATCAAAACTTAATACACTTAATTCATTTAAATCTTCTAATTCACCCTTAATAGATTCAATCTCTATTGCAAAATCAACATCAAGGCTTTCATCCTTTATAACATGGCCAGAAACATTGCATAATATCAACGGGATTATGTCTTTGTCAATTAAATATCTCCTCGCAAATAATATATCATTTTCCCTTACCTCTTCAACACCATCAATTTCTTTTGCAAGCTTGCTTATTACTGGCACATCAGCAGGATGATTGACAACAACCTTCAAAGCCTCTATTTGCCTGTTAAAATTCTTTTTATCTTCAATAAGAACTTCTTTTACAAAAGAATCATTTTCTCTTAGCGCCTTTATATCCTCTATAAATCCTTCAGTATCAGCTTCTTTTTTCAGTATAATATAAAAATAAGGTTCAAAATTCCTGTCAATGCAGCATATTCTCTTTCTGTCTTTTGCAACACCGAATATCCTGATTGCAGCCTTTCCGAATGCATTTGTTATATAGTCTACCTCTATAGGGTAAAATTGTACATCAACCATTATTTATAGGTAAACGCCAAATATTATAAACCTTTTTTAAAAATCTTTAGGTCGTTTTTTGCAGAAGGATCAAATGTATATGTAAAATTGCTGTCAAAATAACCGCACATAAAATGCTTTAAGTCAATATTTGCCCTTTTTGCAAGCATTAAGGCATAAAAATAAACCTGTGTTGTAGCATAATTCTCTCTTTGCGCATTTGGCTTATAATCCCATACCCATATCTTGCCATCCTCAATCCTTAATATATCAATATGTCCTGTTAAAAAATTATTCAACCCAAATAAATTCCCATAGCTGTTTACTTCATCTTTTTTTACCCAGATCGGAATCTCCATAGCCACAGTCTTATTGTCATGTTCAAGCATAAACACCTGCACCTTTGAATGGTTATTCTTAAATCTGCTGTTATTTACAATTAGACCATACTTAGTTAGTATGTTGACTTCATGTTCTGTTAAATTCTCAACATTAAAATTCATCTTGAACTTCAATTGAGAACCCCTCAAATCACCATCAAAATATGAATTAGGGCAGTCTTCAAGCATATTGTATAAATAACCTTTTAATTCACTTAAGCCATTATTGCTTAGATTTTCCAATTTCGCCTTATGCAGCCTATAAACATAAATTCTGCCTTTGTGATTTAATATTTTTTCTCTTATAATCCTTAATCACCTCATGATATTATATATGATCTTAATGCTTTTAAACCTTCTCTTTTAAGATCAGGAGCCATGGTAAAATCCTCATAAAAGAGAAGGTTAAGCACAGAAAGAGAAAGGAAAGCTAATTTGTTTTTCTTTTCAAAAAATAGCTTAGGATTTCACCATGGCCAGATCAGGCAAAATTATTTAAATTAAGCATATCACATTAATCAAATGGGTATACAGTTATCAAGCATAATACCAAAAAAAGAGATATCTTTCGATGATCTTTTCGGCAAAAAGATAGCAGTAGATTCTTCTAATATGCTTTTCCAGTTCATATCTTCAATAAGGCAGAGGGATGGAAATCCTTTAATGGATTCCAATGGTCATGTGACCTCGCATTTAGTGGGCATATTCTCAAGGATAACTAATTTAATGTCAAGAAAGATAAAAATATGTTTCGTATTTGATGGCAAGCCTCCTGATATAAAATTCAAAGTCAAGCAAGAGCGGGAGTACAGAAAACAGCTTGCAGAAGAAAGATTAGAGGAAGCAGAAGAAGAGTCTGAAATCTTGAAATACTCAAAGCAATCCTCAAGGTTAACATCAGATATAATAGAAGAGTCAAAAGAGTTGATATCTGCATTAGGACTTCCATATTTGCAAGCTCCTAGCGAGGCAGAAGCCCAGGCATCATATCTATGCAAGAACAAAGATGTTGATTTTGTTGCTTCAAGCGATTTTGATTGCTTAATATACCAAGCACCAAGATTATTAACAAACTTGACATTATCCCAGAGAAAAAAACTTCCCTCAGGAGATACTGTAAAAATCTCGCCTTATGTTATTGAGCTTCAAGATGTGCTAAAGACATTAAGCATAAACAACGAACAGCTGCTCATACTCTCAATTTTAATCGGAACTGATTACAATCCAAAAGGCATTCTAGGAATAGGCCCAAAAAAAGCACTAAAACTGGTTAAAGAATGCAAAGATTATAATAAACTATTTTCTGATTTAAATGCAGACTTTGACTGGAAAGAAGTTTATAATACATTCAAAAACATGCCAGTAGATAAAAAATACAAGCTAACATGGAAGCCAATAGAATATGATAAAATCATAGAGCTTCTAGTTGAAAAACATGATTTCAATCCAGAGAGAGTTGAAAAAGTCGTCTCATCATTAACAAAAACAAGAAAACAGCAAGACCAAAAAACCTTGGGTGATTTCTGATGCAGTGGTATTATTTTGTTCTATTTGGCGCTGTTGCAAATGCATTCTTCACAATAATATCAAAAAAAACATTGATAAAGGGGCATTCAATGGAATTTTCAGCTGCAAATTCATTTTTAGTTTTCATATTCTCTTTGCCTTTGCTGTTCTTTGTTGATATTAATATAAACACCAGCCAGTTGTCTATGATATACATCTCTTCCTCATTATTTACTATGGCCTTTCTCTACAGCAATAAAGCAATAAAGCACATGGATATATCTATTGTAGCCCCGCTGACTACATTTTTTCCAGTTATAACTGCCATTCTTGCAATAATATTCTTAAATGAAAGCCTGAACTTTGCCCAGGTTATTGGCATAATCCTGCTGATAATGGGTGCTTATGCACTTGAAAGAAGAAATAAAAAAAGCAAGCTGATGGACCCATTAAAAATAATATTTAAATCAAAATATATTCATTACCTATTCATTTCGATGTTATTTTTTTCTTTTAC
>Ga0209542_10000552_pt1 | contig 90356 bp, 95 predicted proteins | sample RifCSPhighO2_01_FD_184028 | JGI IMG/M metagenome (GOLD analysis project Ga0209542, IMG submission 184028) | Soil microbial communities from Rifle, Colorado - Rifle CSP2_plank highO2_0.1 (SPAdes) (version 2) | ecosystem: Environmental > Terrestrial > Deep subsurface > Rock core/Sediment ...
TTTTTATTTCTTGCTTTTCTGAAATTTTTATGGTAAAAATATGATGTGCTCTTCACAACATCGCGCCCTGGAGGAATAGTACCTCGGCGGTCTCATATTTAGCCCCGTGCAATCCGGGGGAGATGTGACCCCATGTGGTAACACGTGGAGGAAAAATTCCTGAACATGCTGGAAACCCATAAAGCTTTTTTCACTACAACATGGCCCGCAAGGGCGAGTGTGAAAGTTTGAAAAGAAAAAAGATTTGGCAATCAGCAGCCAAGCTTCGAAAAGTTCGGAGAAGGTTCAGAGACTATAATAGGAATTACCAATTCACGCGAATTGGTAAATGGTATAGTCCATTCCTTTTAGAAATAAAAGGTAGCAAAAGAAGCCGCAGGTCCCCGTGCAATTCGGGGGGGCGCAACATGAATGTTGCACTATTTTTAAACCAACGTTATAATTAATTTATATTATATAACGTTGGTTTAAAAAATGGCAAAATTTAAAGAAAAAATCAAAGCAATAGAGCTTCGCAAGAAAGGCAATAGTATTGGAGAGATTGCGCAAGAAATTGGTGTTTCAAAAAGTATCGTAAGCAAGTGGTGTAGGGATATCGCTCTTACAAAAACACAAATAGGGAATCTTCATGAAAAAATGAAGATAGGTAGCTATAAGGGTAGAATGAATTTTCTAGAAAAAATTAGAAAAATAAGAAAAGATGAAACTGCTAGGCTGGGGGAAGAGGGTAAAAGGGAAATCGGAAAAATTAGTAGAAGAGATCTTTTAGTTGGCGGCATTGCGCTTTATTGGGCCGAAGGCACAAAATCTCCGAATGCGGAAGAAACAAGTTTTTCAAATTCAAATCCCGGAATGATACTTTGGATACTAAGATGGTTTGAAGAAATATGCGGGGTTTCAAGTGATAGATTTATTATCCAGATTAGGATCAATAAAATCCACAGAAATAGGATAAAAGAAGTAGAAAGTTATTGGTCAAAATTGATCGGCATACCTTTCAACCAATTTACAAAAACGGTTTTAATCAAAGCTCAAGCAAAGAAAGTATATTCTAATAATAATCATTATGGCACTGTCAGGGTCAGGGTGAGAAGCGGAACTCAACTAAGAAGGAAGATAATTGGGTGGATTGAGGGTTTGGCGACGTTATAATGCGGGCCGGCGTAGCTCAGTTGGTAGAGCGGAAGAATCATAAACTTCAGGTCACAGGTTCGATCCCTGTCGTCGGCACCACGAAAAAATAATTTCGTAAAACAAAATTATTCTCGTGGTAGCCACGCGGAAAAGTTTAGAAAACTTTCTTTGCGTGGCACATGAAAGAAATAAATTATGCGGGCGTAGCTTAGTTGGATAAAGCGCTGCCCTGTCACGGCAGAGATCAGGGGTTCGAGTCCCCTCGCTCGCGCATTTTCTAAAACCACCGAAAGGTGGTTTTTGATTAAATACACACCCGCTATATCAATGCGGTGGTTATAAGAGTATGCTTACAGCATAGAGGTATCTTTAAAGCATGATGATATGTTTGTTCATAAAGAGTTAATAATTAAACATGTATCATTGCTTAACCGCAAGTGATCAAGTTTTTATACTTCTTATATTAAATATATGAATAAAAAAGCTATTATTCCCGTATCAAAAAATACTATCTTCAGGCTCAAAGTTTTGGCCAAAGAAAAAGAAACTATCAGGCGCAAACTGGTGGTGACAGCCAAACAACTTGCCAAGACAGCCAAAGAGAAGGAAGGTACCCGAAGTAAATTGGCGTTAACCGCTAAACGACTCGCTGCAGTGGCCAAGGAGAAGGAAAGTGTCAGGCGGAAGTTGGTAGTGACAGCACAGATATTTCGCCTAAAAGCCAAACAACTTGCTGTAATCGCCAAGGAAAAGGAAGGCATCAGGCTTAAGCTTGTGGCGACGGCAGAAAAACTTCGTTTCAAAGCCGAAGAGCTTGCCATGGCTATCGTGGAAAAAAAAGCGATTTTAGCTTCCATTGGAGATGCGGTTATGGCCTGTGATAAAGATGGCAAGGTAATATTGTTTAACCGTAAAGCGGTAGAGATGACCGGTTTTTCTGCTAAAGAGGTTATTGGTAGACACTATAACCAGGTCATAAAATTTGTAAGAGAATTAGATAATAAGCCGGTTACCGATTTTATCGCCGAAGCTATGAAAACCGGCCAAAAAACCACCATGGCTGATAATACGTTACTTATCAGAAAAAACGGTTCCAAAATTCCTGTGGCTGACTCGGCCGAACCAATAAGATATCTTACTGGAATACTCGTTGGGTGTGTTATTGTTTTTCGAGATGTCACCCAGGAAAAAGAAACTGATAAAGCAAAAAGTGAATTCATATCAGTTGCCTCCCATCAGCTTAAGACCCCAGCGACGATTATAAGTTTATATACAGAGATGTTGTTAAAAGACAGTGGCGGCATTGTCACTCCGAAACAGAAAGAATATATTACCGAGGTTCACAATGCTAATCAGCGCATCGTGGATATCATAAACACCCTGCTTAATATTTCTCGTATAGAAATGGGCATTTTTTCTATGGATAAGACGCCGATAGATATTATTGCTTTTTTAAAAAATGGCATTTACGAATTACAAGCAGGTTCAAAAGAAAAGAATATTATCTTTCAGGAGGAATATCACCAGCAAAAACATATTATGTTTATTGATAAATTACTGCTTAACATGGTTTTTTCTAATCTGCTTTCTAATGCTATTAAATATACTCCGGTGGGCGGCACCATATCGGTAAAAAGTTCAGAAGTAAAAAAAGATGAGAAAGTTAATAACAAGATTATACAAGAAAACAGTCTATTAATTAGCATATCTGATAATGGCTGTGGAATTCATAAAGATTCGCAAGATAAGATTTTCACTAAATTTTTCAGATCTGAAAATGCGCGCAGTCAGCATACTGACGGTACCGGGCTTGGGCTGTATATTGTCAAATCAATTTTAGACCATATAGGGGGCCAAGTGTGGTTTTGGTCAAAAGAAAAAGAAGGTACTATTTTTTATTTCACCATTCCACTAAAAACAATTAAAAAATCCCGATGATTAAATTTTAAAATTTAATCATACGGGATCCCGTATCAAAATTTATATTAAATTTTTATCGGGACAAAAAAATAGAGCATTATGATAGACAATAAAAAACAAACGATATTAATTGTTGAAGACGAACTTCCTTTATTAAAAGTATACGCTGATCGGTTCAGTGAGGAAGGGTTTTTAGTATTGAAAGCCAGTAACGGTCAAGAAGGGCTTGATCTTGCGATCAAAGAAAAGCCTGACCTTATTTTATTGGATATTCTCATGCCAGTAATGGATGGCTTAACGATGATGCAAAAATTGCGGGAAAATACTACCTGGGGCAAAACAGTGCCGATTATGCTCTTGACTAATTTATCTGCCGATGAGAAAAAGATTAAAAAGATAATCAACGAAAATGGGCCGGCATATTATTTAGTAAAATTAGATTGGAGCTTAAGCGCCATTATTGAAAAAGCCAAAATGGCAGTTTTGATACAGTAAAAAAACTAATTAATTAAAAACCCATGCGAATACTCATTGTAGAAGACGAACAAGCATTGGCTAAGATAATTAAGGATAGTTTAGAAACCGAAGGTTACGCTGTTGACCATCTATCGGATGGACAAAAAGCTTTTGGCCGCATTCAATCAACCCATAATGAATATGATTTAATCATGCTGGATCTTATGTTACCCAATAAAGGGGGGCTTCAAATATGCCAAGAGATGCGAAAAATGAATATAGATACTCCGGTATTAATTTTAACGGTGAATGATGACTTAGAAAGCAAAGTTTCTCTTTTTGATGCCGGTGCTGATGATTATCTGGTAAAACCCTTTGAATTTAAAGAACTTTTTTCAAGAATAAGGGCTATAACCAGGCGCCCCAAAAAAGCCCTTTCTATAGAACTGAAAGTCGCAGACATTGTCTTAAATCCTGCCACCCAAAAAGTATTGCGGGCGAGCAAGGAAATTAAATTAACCCTAAAAGAATTTCGTATTTTGGAATATTTCATGCGTCATCCAAACATAGCTGTATCTCGTGAAGACTTGGTGAGGAACGTATACGATTTTGACTATGATTCTTTTAGTAATGTGTTAGATGTTTTTATTAATAGATTGAGAAATAAAATAGATAGTAACAGAGCAAGAAAGCTCATAGAGACTGTGCACGGCATTGGCTACAGATTAAATGCTCATACATAAGACATGCATTAGATTATTTTTTTCAAAACTATTTTATAACCCCTTTAAGAGGGGTTATTTTTTTCGTTTATATCGTTCACATAACGTTCATGGCAGAGGGTTTACTATTACAATTGTAAGGCAAAAGTATTTAACACGTCAAAATATTAACTAGGAAGGAAAATAATGAAAGTCGAATAGTAACATAATCATATACTTCGCTTTGCGATTTATATGTTCAAAAATATGCCAACAGTAATCAATAATCCAGGTACCACAGAAGATTCTGGTTCAAACTTAGTATTAGGTGTTATTTTAGTAATGGTAATTTTAGGAGGTTTTGCGCTGTTTTTTATCTATGGGGTGCCAATGATTCAAAATAATAAAAATCCTGATAGCACCGACATAAATATTACCGTGCCCCCCGCCACGACACCAACCACCCAAACCCCAGCGCAGTAAAGAGCGCGTAGGGAAACTTAATCATGAAGAAAGTAAATATTTAGTATTAAAAAGTGAATAATAAAAAAATGTTAACGCTTATTATTGTCATCTTACTGGTACTATGGCTCCTGGGATTAGTTTCTTCTTATACGTTATCTGGGTTTATACATATACTCTTGGTTATTGCCATTGTGCTTGTATTGGTTCGTGTGATCCGCGGTCAAAATCCTTTAAAGTAGAATAATATATGCAGAGCATATAATTAATCGTGCGGTCGATATGAAAAATTCGTTTTTCATATCTCACTTACTCATAATTATGATTGCTATTTTAGATAATGTAATTAATGCATTGGCGCTCCAAGTGGGCTTTATGTTAGGTGACATGATCCGCTTGTTGCTTACTCCCGTGGGTGCTGTTATGGCAGTATCACTATTGGCGTATTTAGGGCATGTAACGATTAAAAGCATTACTAAAGATATGCAAGGAGTCCTTATTTATCTAAAAAATCATAAGTTAAAGAATGCGTTTTTTGCCCCTTTTCAATCAACAATCCTCCCCATAATTTTAAAAAAGAAGAATAGTGCTATTAAAGGCATACCAAGTATTATTGGCATTCCCCTAGCAGATACATGAAGGTCGAAAAGATAAATCTTAAAGGAATTAAAAGTCCACTAATAAAATGTTTTAACATACAATCACCCTTATTATCAAATATTGGGGGGATTGTTGTGGGTGGTATAAATACTTTAATATGCAAAATGCATCACAATTTAAGTTAGCCAAGTTAATTATAAAAACCCTATTTCTTGTTTTGACTTTGGGTATTATCTTAGCAATTTATGGTTTTATGCAATATAACAATAGAAATATTGATTTTGTAACGCAGGATAAAGATTGGCAATATTTTCCGGGCGCTGTCGTAACAGAAAAGGGTATCCACTTTTCGCCCCTAAACCGTATTATTGTTCACCAGGACGGTTCATGGGGCCAGCCGAATCCGCCAGTCAATATCGGTGGGCAACACCTACATGTTAAGGGGGACTTTAAAATCACTGCCATAGCATTAGAAATAGACCAACAAGCTTCTTTTAGGCTCTATGCAAGTCCGCCCATTGTATACGACCAATGGAGGTATGAAAGTCCTAGTGTTGAAGTCATGGTTGATACAGTAAAAAACCTTACTACGGTTCGCATTTGGGATGGCAGTTCATCTCATTCTATGGACACAAGAACGTATGCGACTCCTTTTAAACTTAAAACCGTTATTTCGCTAGAACACATAGGAGGCCAAATTAATATTATCGTAAACAATCAAATACTAGGAAGTATGCCCGATCACCATATTTTTGACAGTGGCAACATTTGGTTTGGTGCAGATGGAAAAGCTGGAAGTAATGGCTGGACACTAAAAGAGCTATATGCCGAGGCTCTCGGAACTGGACGCATTGAAATTATACCACCTCCGTCATTAATTGTAGACCAGAGCGATCAAAATAGTCTGGGTAATTTGGCAAACAAACACTCCAAGAAACTAAAAATCGGTGCGGCAATATCGGTAGGGCCCCTGCTTACCGATGAAAAGTATGGAGCTTTGGCTATCGGTCAATTTAATATGTTGACTCCGGAAAATAGCATGAAGCCTCAGTTCATTCACCCCGAGGCCAATATCTATTCATTTGAGCAAGCCGATCAACTTGTTGATATTGCGCTAAAAAATAATATGACCGTGCATGGCCATGCATTAGTCTATGACAAAAGCAGTCCCGAATGGATGACTAAAAGCCCTGTGGCCGACCGCCAAAAAATTATGGTAGATCATATAAACACGGTGGTGGGCCATTTTAAAGGACGTGTGGCAGAATGGGACGTAGTGAACGAACCATTTTCCAAGAAACACGCTCTTTATAAAAATGGAAAAACGGGACTGGAACCCAATATTTGGTTTGAGGCCATGGGAGAAGAATACATTGACCTGGCATTTAGAGCAGCACATGAAGCTGACCCTGGAGCAAAACTTTACTTAAATGACTACGGAGTTGAAAAAGATGGCCAGCATTGGGACGCTTTACTGGCTTTGGTAAAAAGACTTAAACAGCGTGGCGTACCTATCGATGGGGTGGGATTTGAGGCACATGTCTATACTGACGGCGATTACTTTGATGCCAGCCAACTTAAACAACACATGGAAAATTTAAATAGGATTGGCTTATTGGCTCGCATATCAGAAATTGATGTCACGGGCGACGATCCAAAACAGCAGATTAATCAATATGTAATGGCGCTAGATGTATGCTTGCGAACTCCTAATTGCACCTCGTATAGCACATGGGGCATTACTGATAAATATGGCTCTACGACTCGATCAGATAGGTACCCATTGGTTTATGGCACCAGTTTATTGTGGGATAAGAATATGAAGGCCAAGCCTGCCTATGGCGCACTACAAGAAAGACTGCGACAGCCCTAATCATTAAAGATATTATATGAAAATAACAAGGTCGGCTAAACTACCAAAATTAACTTAAAAAATAAAAAATGAATAAAAATCTTATTATTATATTAAGTATTGTGGGGATAATAGCGCTAGCGGGGATTGGGTATGCAATCTGGAACGCTTCTGATAACCCCCAAGTTGTTAATCAAGAAAATCCAGGAACGACAACGAACACCGCTAATACTAACACCATCCAAGCAGGAGCGCCAATCGTACAAACAGACTCAACTACTGCACCCTATATTTCAACGGTTGTGGTAAATGGCACTGTTAATCCAAATGGAGCTGCAACAACATACTGGTATGAGTATGGAGAAACTTCAGCGCTAGGTACTCAAAGCTCAAACTATTTAGTTGGTTCGGGATATACAGCAATTTACACCCCCGCTTATATTATCGGACTCAAGTCCAACACCAATTACTATTTCAGACTTGGCGCCAAAAATATTTTTGGAACGGTTAATGGAACAACCCATAGTTTCAAAACTAATACTACTCCATCTCCAATAGGAACCGCCCCAGTCACCACTACTAATGCTGCGACAAATATTAGTAGCACCAACGCTGACGTGCGCGGCCAAGTTAATCCAAAAGGATCAGAAACAACGTTTTGGTTTGAATATGGTTTAACTGCCGAATTGGGAGCGGTTACTGGTTTTCAATTAGCGGGCAGTGGTAATGCTTTGTTGCCAATTTCAGCTTTAATCTCAAATCTACAGCCATTTACCAAGTATTATTTCCGCTTGAATGCAAATAATCAGTTTGGTACAACAAATGGTGAAATTATGAATTTCACTACCAAAAAGAAGTAAATTGTTAGTTGAATGTAGGTGAACAACCCCAAAAAGCGGACATTTTCATGTCCGCTTTTTGGTCTGGATATAGTACACCCAATCGCGCATCAATAAAAATCGTTGATTTATGCGTTACAGCTTCGTCCAAAAAAATACGATCGTATCTTTTTGGACGAAGTTATTTTTAGTGAAGTACGCCCGTAACTTATTTTTTCTTTTTTATGATACAATGCGATATATGAATTCTGCGGAACGGTTTTTGGAACAATTAAACAAGGAATATTTACAGCTTCATAAACAATATGAAGAGTTGTTTTGGATTTCGTATATGGGTGACCATTCCGTGGACGACGCAAAAAACAAAGCCCTGGCCAAGCGTGATGCGTTCAGGGGGAATGGAGAATATTACCAAGAAGTTAAGAGGTTAAAGGGAAAAGGTGAAAGTTCCAAGATTAACGAGCGGCTTAATATTTGGTTGGATTTTTTTGAGCGTTACCAATTGCCGCCGAAAGCGCTGAAATTAAAAAATAAGATTGACGCCCTGGAAACCCAAGTGCTAAAAAAGCAGGGGACTCGTAAGGAAGGTTATATTGACCCCTATACAAAAAAGTTCATGGAAGCCTCAACCCTACGCATGCGCACCATGATAAGCACCCATAATGACGAAAAAATCCGTAAAGCTTGCTGGCAGGCGCGGGAAACATTGGCCACGGGATGCCTGAAAGAATACATTAAGTTAATTGGCCTGCGCAACCAGTTTGCCAAAACCCTGGGATTTGAAGATTTTTATGATTTTAAAGTCCGGCGCGAAGATGGCATGACCAAGAAAGAATTATTTTCACTGTTTGACCATTTATACCAAAAAACAAAGTATGCGTTTGCCGATATTAGAAAATTGGAAAAGAAAACCCCGGGTTTACGCAAGCCCTGGAATTTTGGTTATTTAATGACCGGAGATTTTACTAAAGAAGAAGACCCCTATTTCCAATTTGACGAGGCGCTGATAAGATGGGGCCGGTCATTTGCGGCGCTGGGCATTGATTATAAAAAGGGAACCTTAACCCTGGACTTACTGGATAGGAAAGGCAAGTGGAATAATGGTTTTTGCCATTGGCCTAATTTAGTGCATTTTAAGGGTGCCAAAAGAATCCCAGGCAGCTCCAATTTTACCTGCAATGTGGTGGCGGGACAGGTGGGCAGCGGGGTGATTGGTTATAACACGCTGTTTCATGAAGGCGGGCACGCGGCCCACATGTTAACGGCAGAGCAGCCCGATGTGATTTTAAACCAGGAATATGCCCCCATGAGCACCAGCTGGGCGGAAGTGCAAAGCATGTTTTTAGACACCCTGTTTTCCAGCATTGAATGGAAAACTCGTTACGCCGTTAACGCCGCCGGCCAACCATATCCCTTTGAATTATTTGAAAGAAAGCTGAAAAAACTGCATGTGCTGGCGCCTTCACGCATGAATTCCATTTTATTTGTGGCGGCTTATGAGCGCGATATTTATGAAACTAAAAACTTAAACGCCCAAAAAGTGCTGGCCATTGCCAAAAAACATTACAAAAAATATTTTGATATGTCTATTGATTCGCTTTCGGCTTTAAATATTCCCCATATTTACTCATGGGAAAGTTCGGCCGCCTATCATGGCTATGGTTTGGCGGAATTGGGGCTTAGCCAGTGGCGCGAATATTTTTACAAAAAATACGGCTATATGGTAGACAACAAAAATGTGGGCAAAGAAATGGCCAAAGTGTGGAAACTGGCCGCCCGCCACACCTACAAAGAGTTTATCAAAATGGCCACCGGAAAACCCATTTCCGCCGAACCATTTTTAAAAGATGTCACCATTTCCATTGAACAAAAACTAAAGCAGGCAAAAGAAAAAATCAAGCGCCTTCAAAAGGTGCCGCACCATCGCGGCCCGGTGCGTTTGAATGCCATAGTGCGCATGGTGCATGGCAAAAAAGAAATCGCCAATTCAAAGCAGAGTTTTGAAACCATGGCGGCAAAGTATAAGAAGTGGGTGATGGGGCAGGCACGGCAGTTGCGCTCAAAGGGCGTTTTTAGTGGTGTGCCCAGTCATTGACATAGTTCCTGTTGTAATGTACAATCAAAATAAATAACCAGCGTTGTTGCTCGTTAAAAAGAATCATCCACCAAAAGAAAGGGGATTGCCGTGAAGAAAGTTACAGCCAGTACTCTGTTTTGCATTCTTCCTCTTTGCCTGGCAGTATTCTTCCTTCGCCAAAGGGCCGAAATATTGCAAAAGGGAGAAGAATTAACCAGTCAAATCTGGCTTCCTGAAGGAGCCGAGGTTGAAGTCTGTGCGCAGCCAGCGCCACCACAAGAAAGCCTCCCTTTTAAGGAGCCGGGGAATTTCTACATTGATGTTTCCGTTGATCAACACAAACACTTCTTTGGCCAAGACGGCAAACACTTTGTGCGGCTAAACAGAAACAAGGCTTTTTATCACACCCAACAAGGGAAAATTATCATCCGTTCATGGCAATACATCCCCGATACGCCCCCGTGGGTGACGATCACCGAATTTAAGCACCTTGGAGAGGGCAAGTTGCTTTGGAAAATCCAAGATAATTGGGAAAATTTCTTGTTGACGATTGCCATAGGCCTTTTCTTCGGGTTCGGGATTGGAGTCCTTCCCTGCCTATTTCTGTGCATTATCTTGGAAGTTTTTTGAATAGGGCGTGCAGGAGGCACCAACAAACACCAAGCCCCGCGATTGACACCGGTCGTCGCAGGGCTTTTTTATTTGCTTTATTTTTTGAAAAAATGCAAAATAACTTAACGAAATCCTAAATCCGAAACCCTAAATCCTAAATATGCAAAGCATATTTTCTTCGCCGCTTGGCAATAAATATTTGTGAATCTTTATTGCCTTCGCTTGCTAGAAAATAAATCTAAAATTCTAAATCCAAAAACGTTTAGAGTTTAGTGTTTAGGATTTAGAGTTTCTTTTGCGGAGCAAAAGCTATGTGCGGAATTATTGGCTATATTGGGAAACAACAAGCATTACCAATTTTGATTGATGGTTTGAAAAAACTGGAATACCGCGGATACGACTCCGCCGGTTTTGCGGTACATTCGGGCGAAGGGGTGGTAGTTAAAAAAGCCGTCGGCCAAGTGGCGAACTTAGAAAAAGCAATTCTAGATTCTAGCTTCCAGATTCTAGATTCTAATATAGGTATCGCTCACACCCGCTGGGCCACCCATGGCGTTCCCAATGAGGTAAATTCTCACCCTCACACCGATTGCAAACAACGCGTGTTCGTCGCCCACAACGGCATTATTGAAAATTACAAAGAATTAAAACACTATTTGCAAGAAAGGGGGCATACGTTTACTTCTGCAACGGACACGGAAGTGGTTGCGCATTTAATAGAAGATTTTATCAATCAGGGAGATGACTTTGAAAAAGCCCTGAAGCTGGCCTTGAATATGTTGCGCGGGGCGTACGCCTTTGCCATTATAGATGCCGAAAACTCCGCCGTTTTGTACGCGGCCAAATGTCAGAGTCCCCTGGTGATCGGTTTGGGCCAGCAAGAGCATTTTTTAGCTTCAGACCCCAGCGCCCTGATTACTCACACTAAAAACGCGGTGTATTTGAATGACTTTGAAATGGCGAAAATTTCCGCGGGTGAAATTACCATTGAAAATATCCGCCGCGAGCCCACTGACACCAAAGTGGTAACCTTAGAATGGAATTTAGAGCAAGCTCAAAAGGGAAACTATCAGCACTTTATGCAAAAAGAAATTTTTGAAGGGCCGGAAACGGTCAAGTTAGCTTTTGCCGGCAGATTGCATGAGGCTGGAGTGAAATTGGGGGGGCTTGAGCAGGTAAAAGAAAAGTTGGAAACTATCAAGCGTGTTATCATTTGCGCGTGTGGAACTTCTTATTATGCGGGGCTGGTGGGGGAATACCTGTTTGAAGAAATTGCCGGCATTCCTGTTGAAACGCATTTTGCTTCGGAATTTCGTTATCGCCAAGAACCCTTTGAGCCGGGCACGGCGGCGATTTTCATTTCCCAATCCGGCGAAACGGCTGACACGTTGGGGGCGCTACGCAAAGCCAAAGAAAACGGATTATTGACTTTGGGCATTGTGAATGTGGTGGGCTCTACCATTGCGCGGGAAACAGACGCGGGGGTGTATAACCACGCGGGGCCGGAAATCGGGGTGGCTTCTACCAAAGCTTTTTTGTCGCAGATTACCGTTTTAGCGTTAATGGCTGAATACCTGGCCAAGGTAAAGCGCCCCGGCTTATTGGAAGAGCTGCGCAATATACCCGGGAAAATCGGCGCCATTTTAGCCAGGGCAAGTGAAATAGAAAAGTTGGCGGAAAAATATCTATATCACAAAAATTTTATTTTCTTGGGGCGCAGGTACAACTATCCCACAGCCTTGGAGGGCGCGTTAAAATTAAAAGAAATTTCTTATTTGCACGCGGAAGGTTATGGGGCGGGGGAGTTAAAACATGGCCCCATTGCCATGATTGGCAAAGAATTCCCCACCATTGCGCTGGTGCCGGGCAACGGAGTTTTGGAAAAAATGTATTCTAATTTGGAAGAAATTAAAGCCAGATCCGGCCCCATTTTAGCCATTGCCACCGAAGGTGACCAACATATTAGCGCCATTGCCAGTGATGTGTTTTACATTCCCGCAACCTTGGAACCCTTAGAACCCTTGCTGACGGTGGTGCCATTGCAGTTATTGGCCTATTACATTGGCGCCAAGTTGGGCTATAATGTGGACAAGCCAAGAAATTTGGCTAAAAGTGTGACTGTAGAGTAACCTATATGATGATAAGAAATTTAGAAAAAAAAGATGCGGCGGCGGCGGCCTTGCTTATTGTGCAGTTAACGAAAAACATTGTTGAACCGGAAAAACTGGCCGGCCGGATTGAGGCGCTGGTTGATGCCTCAAACTGCCAGTGGCTGGTGGCTGAATTAGGCGGGCAGGTGGCGGGTTTTGGGGGCTTAACCTGGTATGCCATTCCTTCCAAAGGCCTGATTGCCTGGGTTGATGAATTGATTGTTGATGAAAAATTCCGGCGCCAAGGCATTGCCAAATTGCTCATGCAAGAATTATTAGCCATTGCCCGGCAAAACAACATACGGCAGGTGAAACTGACATCTACGGGCGGGCCCGCCAGCAGTCTTTACGAATCGTTGGGATTCATAAAAAAGGACCAAGAGTATTTTATAAAAAAATAGGGGCGTGTGGATAACCGTATTGCCATCTTGTTTGGGTTTTTGGTAACATAAAAGCGTATGATAACTCTTGGTATTATCTATTTTCTTTTGGCGGGGTTTTTGGGGTATGTGATTGGCAGGTGGGGAGATAACTACCTTAATTTTTGGATTGGTAATCGGTCATGGTACTACTATTTTCCCGACCACTGGATTTACGGTTTAATTCTGATGATAGTGGGGCTGTTTGTGTTTACCACATCATTGGGATGGCTGGTGTTTTCATTTGGCTTGGGCCATTTTATCAGTGACTTGAAAGATTTTTGGAATTTGAAATTTTACGGGTCAGACGGCAAAGATAAGTCTAAGGTGAGATTCTGGCATATTGATTAGAAAAGAGTGGTATTTAAATCTATAAAAACGTCGCGCGCCAAAAGGCGCGCGACGTTTTTGGTTATTGTTTGACAATATAAATTTTATAGTGTATATTCAAAACCACACCATTTGAAAAATCTGTTCTTTAAAAGCCCAATAGGGCAGGAGGTATCGCGTGAATGTTGGCAGTCAGCCCGGTATTATCAGCAGTTTTGAGCTTCCCGTTTCCCAATCACTGGATGATATCAAGAAAGCGGCCCAGGTTGCTCTTGATAACATCAACCAAAGAGAATTTTCCCTGAAAATGACCGCAAAGGAAGTGGATCTTAACAAGCAGTTTCTTGACGGCGAATACCATTGCCGCAGGCAACAGCTGGAAAGACAGGAAGCTGCATCGGCTTGTTTTTTCAAGGATAATCCCCTTGCGTCTTACATTAAAGACGAATTGGTTGTTCCCTTGATTGAATTAGGCCAAGGCAAGCGGGAAAACGTGGACAGCCTTTTGGAACCGCTCCCCCGTGGCACAGCGCTGACAGAAGAGATTAAAGAGGTAATCGCTTCTGCCGAACATGCCTATAACGAACCCTTTTCTGCCATGTCACGGACGATGGTTGTCGTTCGGGAAATTAACTATGCCTTAGAAGATGCGAGCCAGTCCATCAGGTTGATCCGCATTGACGGTGTACAGAAAACCGAAGATCGTAATACGTTTGGTATTGCCCAGGTTATTCAGAAAGGTTTTTGGCAGGACGGCGAAAGTATGGTGGATTTTTACTTTCTTGATGTCATGTTTCCCACTCGACTCACCTTAAGGCCGGCTGGTAGCCATGACAGCAACCTTGCGATTTCCTGGGTGAATACGACCACTTTTTTCAATGAAGCGGTTTTGGCCTTCGCTAGGAAAGAGGGTCGCATGTCTACGGCCGGAGGCTTTGAGAATCTGGTAAAGATTGCCGGCCGCCACGATAGTGTTGAATCATTGGCCAATGCCATGGCTCAAGACGCTCTGGTTGAAGAGGTCAGGCACCAGATGAATTTTAATCGTTCGTGTTGTTTGGGAGAGCGCCTACATCAACGCTATCCCCGCTTTTTTCACGAACGCGTTGCCAAGGGGCACTGGTTGGCTGACTTTTGGAGATTATGTCAATATGATAGTGATCGCTACCAACTGGCTCGGGCGGTTGAAGAAGTGGAATCAAAGCTTGTTAGTGTGGCGGCCAGTCCAGATTCATTACTGTCGGTAGCATTAATGGATCCACTTCTTAAAAGAGCTTTTCTGGGTGCTCGACAGCTTCCTACGGAGTGGGAAATTATCGCCGCGTTGCTCAATGGTGTTCATGTTACTCGTGTTACCCAGGACGCTTTTGCGGACATATTTGGCCTTACGCGCGAAGAGGTCCGCACGAGGGCTATGAAGGCTTTGAAAGAAACCTTTAGAGAAGACCTTGAAAATACCCCCTTTTGTTCGGTTGATGAACGGGGGGTGTTGCACCGAACCAACAAGACTCATGCCATGTTTGCAGGCTGGGCCCAAAAAGACGACCGGTCTTGGCTGCAAAAAATCAAATCAAGTTTCGTAGATTGGCTTTCGGGCTGATCCGGCGGCTCCATTTGCAACGCAGATGGAGCCTTTTTACTTTGCAATTTTTTTGTAAATTTGTCACAATGAAACCATGAAAAAACAAGTGGTGGTGATTCATGGTGGCAGAACATTTTTGGCCTACCAAGACTATATTGATTCCTTGAAAAAAAGGGAAGTGGTTGCTGAAAAATTCAAGGCCCATAAAAGTTGGCGGGATGGCCTGCAAGAAAAATTGGGGGAAGATTTTGAGGTGTTTGCCCCTAAAATGCCCAATGGTTTTAATGCGGTGTATGAAGAATGGAAAATCTGGTTTTTACGCCTGGCGGAATTTTTACATGATGATGTGGTGCTGGTGGGCCATTCGTTGGGAGGTATTTTTTTGGCAAAGTATCTTAGTGAAAATACCTTTGCCAAAAAAGTGCGTGCGGCGGTGCTGGTGGCCGCTCCGTTTGATGATAACAACCTTAACGAGTCGCTGGGGGATTTCATTCTTCCCGATTCTTTGGAACATTTTTCTGTTCAAGCGGGCCGAGTTTGTTTATGTTTCAGTAAAGATGACCCGGTTGTGCCATTTAGCCATATGGGTAAGTATAAAAAGGTGTTGCCAAATGCCATTGAAATGCCCCTTGAAAATCGCCAACACTTTGAGCAGGAAGATTTTCTGGAATTAGTTAAGTTGATAAATAATATATTTAATAGTAATATACATGTAATATAAATTAACCCTCAAAAAATGGAAAACTATATGCAAACAAACATGCAAAACCAGGGGATTAATAAAAATTTGGCTTTGGTGTGCCTGACGGTTATTGTTATTTCGGCCATTATTAGCGGGACGGTGTTGTACATGGATTCCAAGGCGCCAAATGCGCCAGCTAATAACCAGCCAACCGATAACCAGCCAACCGGCCCGGTGAAAGTTTCTATGGATGATGATGCGGTGCTGGGCAGCGCTTCGGCTCCGGTAACCTTAATTGAATTTTCCGATTACGAATGCCCATTTTGCAAACGGCACTTTACCCAGGTGTATCCTGAAATCAAGCGCGATTACATAGATACCGGGAAAGTGAAATTGGTATTTCGTGATTTGATTGCCGTATCGGGACACAATCCGTTGGCAACTTCCGAAGCTATGGCGGCCCAGTGCGCTAAAGACCAAGGCGGGGATGCAGCCTATTTTAAATACCACGATGAATTGTTCAAGCGAACTACCTCAAATGGCAATGGCCTTGCTCTGAGCCAGCTTCCGGTGATTGCCACTGCTGTGGGATTGAATACCACCCAGTTTAACCAGTGTTTGAATTCTGAAAAATATAAAGACGAGGTTGCCAAAGACCAGGCCGATGGAAATAAGGCCGGCGTAACGGGCACCCCTTCATTTTTTGTGGGCAAATCTACGGCCGATGGAGTGATTGACGGCACCATTATTGTGGGAGCCCAGCCGTATTCGGCATTTAAAGCCGCCATTGATGCGGCATTAGCAAAGTAGTATTCAGTATCAAGTATTGAGTATAAAAACCCCGCGCCTTTTGGCGCGGGGTTTTTTTTGTTACAATAGGAACATGAGAAAGGAAAATATCCACCCGGAAAAATACCCCGAACCCGAAATCAAAACTCTCCACAAGGCTCCGCACTGGACCCGCGCCCTTGGCGTGGGAGTGGTGGTGATGGGGCTGGCCATTGGCACCGGCGAATTGATTTTATGGCCCCATTTAATCACCAAACACGGCCCGCAACTGTTATGGGCGGCATTTATGGGAATCACCTTTCAGTATTTTATTAACCAGGAAGTGGCCCGCCACGCCCTGGCCACCGGTGAAAGTTTTTTTACCTCTTCTTCAAGGGTATTTAAATGGTTTGCGCCTTTTTGGCTGTTGTCGGCTATTTTGCTCTATATCTGGCCGGGGTGGGCGGCTGCCATCGGAACCATTTTACAAGAATTGTTAGGGTTTGGTAGCCACATTCTGTGGGCCGCCGCGAGCCTCGCGCTGGTCCTAGTGCTGACATTTATGGGAAAGGCAGCCTATACTTTACTGGAAAGATCACTCAAAGTTATCATCCCTATTTTTTGCGCCCTTTTGTTGGTGAATAGTTTTTTGACGCTTTCATTGGTTAATATCCAAGAAGCGGTTTTAGGTATGGTGAATTTTGGATATTTGCCGGAAGGCATAGATATTACGGTGTTGATTGGCGCCATTGTTTTTGCGGGAGCCGGCGGCCTTTTAAACTTATGCATTTCACTTTGGTATCGCGACAAACAGGCCGGCATGGGAAAATACGTGGGGCGGATCATCAACCCCATTACCGGAAAAACCGAATCAGTTTCTTTCAAAGGATATGCCTTCCACCCTGACGCGCAAAGTATGCGGCGCTGGAAAGAATGGATGCGGTTTATCAGAATTGACCAGGGTATTATTTTTTGGCTGCTGGGGTTGGTAACCCTGGTGCTGTTAAGTTTGAACGCCTATGCGGTGCTTGGTCCCCGGGGTATTGTTCCTGAAGGATTGAACGTAGCGGTGGCTCAAGCCCATATTTTTGGCCAGCACTGGGGCGGGCTTGGGTTCAATTCCTTTTTAATCATGGCCTTTTTAATGCTGTTTTCCGTCATGTGGACTATTGTGGATGCGTTTTGCCGGATTGTCAGTGATATTGTTTATGTTAATTCCCACGCAGGGCCGTTCAAAAAATATCTTGGCGCCCTGGAACCTATTTCTGTCAGCCATTTATATTACGGGCTGGTGGTTATTATGGTGTTGATGAGCGGCCTGTTGCTGCCTCTGCGACAACCCCTGGTACTGCTTACCATTAGCGCGGTTTTAGGGGGGATGGTGATGGCGGTGTATACCCCGGTTCTTATATACTTAAATAATGCCAGGCTGCCGAAAGCTCTGCGCCCGGGCATTATTACCAATACCATGATGGTTTTGGCTTCACTGTTTTATGCCTACGCCAGCATTGCTATTATTGTCCACTATTTGTAAGCAATATGCCCTCCACATCGTCTTTAATATATGGAACTGCTTGAATTATCGCAAATTATTTTTAACGTTACGCTTTCCATTACAGCTACCATAATTGGCGTGACAATCTTAATTTTTATAGACAGGACATTCAAAGCCATTAAAGCCGTTGAAAACTTTTTTATCACGTTGGACGAAAAAACCCAAGGCGTATACCGCAACGTGAATCTGCTATTGGAAGGCATACCCATTGTTTCGTTTATATCAAAACTATTTAAAAAAAAGAGTAAAAAGTAAATATAAATATAATTAACGCGAGCAAGGTATCCAGCGCAAATGGGGTCACAAGGTATATTATAGATATCAACCCCATTTGCGAGGTGAATTTCCTCGCTTCGCTCCGGAAATTCATGAAAACAGCAACAAAATTGTTAGGGGGCGCGGCGGCAGGACTGGCTTTGGGGGTGGCTGCCAGCATGTTTTTGTCATCTAAAAAAGGAAAGGCTTTGAAGGAAAATGTAAAAGAAACGGTGGCGGATTTTTACAAGCATATTTCTCCGCAGCTTAAAAAAATAGGCACCATGGGCCAGCAGGAATATCAGGAATTCATGGAAGCCGCGGTCCAAAAATATGCCAAAGCAAAAAAACTTTCAAAAGAAACCGGTAAAGAATTGGCCAGCCAGATCCAAAAATCGTGGCGACATTTTGCACAAAATTTAGAGTAATTAATTAAAAAAATATGTCAGAATCATCATACAGTTCACCAACTACCAAGCCGTTGTATAAAGGCACGCAAATTGTTTGGTACGCGCTTGGCATTCTGGAATTTTTATTGGCCTTCCGCTTTGTGTTAAAGCTTTTGGGCGCTAATCCGGTCGCGGGGTTTGTTAGTTTTGTGTACGCGATGACCCAGCTATTTGTTGCCCCGTTCATAGGAATATTCCCCAGAGTCCAGGCGCAAGGGATGGTGTTTGACTGGGCTGCGTTGCTTGCCATGTTAGTATATTTATTTGTAGCCTGGGCGATTGTGAAACTATTTTTGATCAGCAAAACGGTTTCCACACCAGAAGCCGCAGAACATCTTAAAAAACAAGAAGACAAATAACATGCGCAAGTATTTTTATAAAAATTTCCAAAAGGTAAAATCCCAGGCTCAAAGTTTTGGGGCAGGGGTTTATCATCGGGTTTGGAATTTGGCTAAACGGCTGGACCCCAGCCGCATAAAAAAGGACAAGAAAAAATGATTCTCCTGGGTTTGTAAGAAATGATATTCGTCTTCGTCATTGGTAATGTAACCCATCTTGGCGCCCTGCGCTTTATCATCGCAAAATATAATTAGGATAAAACGCAGGACGCCCGAATGGGTGTAAAAGCTCTTTATAGTAAGGGTTTGTAAAAATCCAAAACAAAAAACCTGTGTATAAACCGCAGGTTTTTTGTTTTACATAAAAAGTGATACTATTGATAAAATGCAAAATAAAATTACCTATCCAAAAGTAAAATTACGAGATGTCCTCTCGGCTTTTTGGGCCGGAATTAAACCGCAAAAGTTCAAACTTTTTGTGATGATTTTTGGTGTGGCTGTCACTAATTTGCTTTACATCATTACTCCGCTGTTTTACAAGCGTTTTTTTGATGTGATTATGGCAGGGGGCAACACCCCTTCAGTAGCTCAAGTTCTTGTGAGAATTATTATCTATATTGGGTTTTTGCATGGGGCGGCCTGGCTTTTTACTCGTATCGCCGAATTCGCTAACAATACGTATGTTCCCATGACCATGGCCAATTTAAAACAACAAGCATATGACCATTTAATTGAACATTCGTATAGTTTTTTTGCGAACAACTTTGTTGGCGCGCTTGTTCAGCGGATCAGCCGTTTTAGCAGAGCCTTTGAGATTCTTTCCGATGAGGTAGTGTGGAATTTACTGCCATTGCTTGTCAGAGTGAGCGGCATTTTAGTGGTGCTATTTTTCATTAATAAATGGATTGATTTGGTGGTTTTGGTTTGGATTATTATTTTTATTTCTTTCAATGTTGTTTTTTCACTTTGGAAGTTGAAATATGATATTAAGGCAGCGGCGGTTGATTCAAAAGCCACCGGATATTTAGCTGACACTATTACTAATCAGAATACGGTTACATTGTTTAATGGCATTGAAAGAGAAAAACGCGGTTATAAAAATGTCACAGGCGAGCAGGCATCATTACAGCGTTTTAGGTGGAATTTAGGTGGTACTATTAATGCGGTGCAAAGCGCTCTTTCGTTTGGCATTGAGCTTCTACTATTTTACATTGCCATCAGATATTGGAGTCTTGATATTATCACTGTTGGGGTATTCGTTTTACTGCAAGCATATGTTGTAAATTTAATTGACCAGTTATGGGGGTTTGCCAGGGTTGTGCGCCATATCTATGAAGCCTACGCTGATGCCAAGGAAATGGTGGAGATTATGAAGCTGCCCCATGAGATTGTTGATGTTCCGGGAGCAAAAGAGTTGGTGGTTAAAAACGGCCAAATAGAATTTAAAAAACTGAATTTCGCGTTTAACAGCACGCGCAAGGTGTTGGAAAAAATAAACATTGTTATCAAGCCCGGGGAAAAAGTGGCGCTCATTGGCCCTTCCGGGGCAGGCAAAACCACCTTTGTAAAATTACTGCTAAGGCTGTATTCGCCAACTTCCGGCCACATTTTCATTGATGGCCAGGATATCCAGAAAGTGACCCAGGGCAGTTTGCGCCAGAATATTTCCATGGTGCCGCAGGATCCGGTACTGTTTCACCGCACCTTGGCGGAAAATATTGCCTATGGGGCGCCTGCCGCCTTCGCCAAGGCTCCGGCGAGCCAAGCAAAAAAAGAAATTGCCAAAGCGGCAAAGCTGGCCCACTGCGATGAATTTATCAAAAACTTGCCGCAGGGCATGGAAACCTTTGTGGGTGAGCGGGGAATTAAATTGTCCGGCGGCGAGCGCCAGCGGGTGGCCATTGCCCGGGCTATCTTAAAAAACGCGCCGATACTGGTGTTGGACGAAGCAACCAGCAGTTTGGATTCTCATTCTGAAATGTTGATCCAAGACGCGTTAAATACCTTAATGAAGGGAAAAACCACCATTGTTATTGCCCACAGGCTTTCTACCATTCAAAAAATGGACAGGATTATTGTGGTGGACAAGGGAAAGATTATTGAAGAAGGCAGTCATGATGAATTGTTGCGTAATGAACGGAGTTTGTATAAAAAATTATGGACCTTGCAAGCAGGAGGGTTTTTGGCAGAGGAAGATGAGGAGAAAGTGGAAGAAAATGATGAATTGTAAGATTTTGGCAGGCCTACCGTCTTCTATTAATCATATCTTAATAAAGGTCGGACATTATGGAATTCAAAATTTAAAAATAAATGCGAGATAAGGTATCCAGCGAAAGTCAAGCCACAAGGTATATTATATATCTTAGCTTGATTTTCGAGGTGAATTTCCTTGCTTCGCTTAGTAAATTCATGGATACAAAAAAATATGTCATTGGCGTGGGATTGATTGCATCAATGTTAATTGCAGGTTCTTCGATGGTTCTGGCCCAAAGTACTGCCGTGGCTATGCCGCAGATAGAGCATAAAATGGTGGTGGAAATTGGGCCTTCCGGCCGTACGTTATTGCGAGGAACGGTGGGAGCGGTTGCTGCCAACTCATTAACCGTAAAAAGCTGGGGCGGGGATTGGGTGGTGAATGTTGGAGCCGGCACCAAGTTAACGCCTGGCAACGACATAGCCCAGTTTCAAGTGGGTGATTTTGTTGGCGTGCAAGGGGTAACCAGCCAAAGCGCGCTATGGACCATTGACGCCACGTTGGTGCGCAATTGGTCAATTAGACAAGTGTGGCTGGATGCTAAAAAAGAGGTAAAGGAACTCATCAGATCCGTCATGCCGCGCAATTGGCAAGGTGTGGTGGTGGGTGATGTGAATGCGGATGGATCATTTAAATTGAAAATCGGGGAAAAAACGTATGATATCAAACTGGCCGCTAATGCCATGGTGGTCAACCAAAAGTATATGGCTATTGCCTCAAGCCAAATTAAAACGGGCGATACCGTACGGGTGTACGGCCCGGCAACAGAAACTAGCATTACCGCTTCGGTGGTGAGGGATGTTTTCATTATGCCGTAAAACTAGAGAGTAGTTACTTAAAAAGTGGCGCGCGCCGCTTTTTACCCTCGCGCAGAAGATTGCCCCTTCGGATTTTTTTTGCTATAATAACCGAATATGATTACCCCATACATTTACGCACTTTTAGCGGTTGTGTTTGTGAGTCTGGTTTCGCTGGCCGGGGTTTTTACCTTGTCGCTGCGAGAAGATGTGCTGCGAAAATACTTGTTTGTTTTCATCAGCTTGGCCGCCGGGGCCTTGCTGGGAGATGCTTTCATCCATTTAGTGCCTGAAGCCTTGGAGGCCTCGGTAAACCCCGCCCTCACCAGTACCTTGGTGATCGTGGGCATCTTAGTTTTTTTTATCGTAGAAAAGTTTTTCCATTGGCACCACCACGGCGAAGATGTTCACGAACCTCACGCTATCCACCCTATTGGCAAGTTGATTTTGCTTTCTGACGGCATTCACAATATTACCGACGGCATTGTCATTGGAGCCAGTTTTTTGGTCAGTGTTCCTTTGGGAATTGCCACTACCATTGCGGTAGTGCTACATGAAATTCCGCAGGAGGTGGGGGACTTTGCTGTATTGCTGCATGCCGGTTATCCCCGCAAGAAAGCTTTGTGGCTGAATTTTCTTTCCGCGCTAACGGCCATCGGTGGCGTATTGATTGCTTTTGTGGTGGGGAACCTGGACGGTTACAATACCTGGCTCTTGGCCATGGTGGCCGGAGGTTTTATTTACATTGCTATTGCGGACCTGGTACCCGAACTCCACAAAACTAAAGAATTGAAGCATTCCTTGATACAGATTGCGGTGGTTACTGTTGGTATTTTTTCCATGTTAGTGTTAACCTTTTTCGAATAACATGCGCCAGGATATTGTTATTGATGAAACTCAACATCAATCGGATATTGCATCCGGGCGTGTTAAAAAGCTTTTGGCCTTTTCGGATCTGACAAAAAAAGAGGGTTCACCAATTAAAATATTGGTGGATACGGTAATGCAACTGCCCCGGTTTGCCGGTTTTGATACTATTGAATTTCCCAAAATTGTTACCGTGGAAGAAAATTTTGATGTGTTAAATACTCCCAAAAACCATCCCAGCCGCCGCCCAACCGATACCTATTATGTTGATGATAGCCATGTGCTCCGCACCCAAATGACCGTCATGTGGCCGTACTATTTACGCCATCAAGGCATTAAGGAAAAATTGGAAAAAGAGGGAAGTGTAAGCCTGATGGCTCGGGGGATTGTGTTTCGCAAAGATGAAATTGACAGCAAGCACTTTCCGGCTTTCCACCAAATTGATTTTCTTTACATTTGCAAAAATTCGCAAAAAGTGATTTCTTTGGAAGAGTTGCAAGAAGTACAGGCTGACGCGGTCAAAGCCATTTTCGGCGATATTGAGTTCAGGTTTTTAACGGACTCGTTTCCCTTTACTGACCCTTCAACGCAAGTAGAAATCAATTGGAATGGCAAGTGGATGGAAGTGACTGGCGCGGGCTTGGTGCACACCCAAGTGCTGAAAAATTTCGGGTTAGATCCCGAAGTTTACAACGGCTGGGCGTTTGCGTTCGGCATTGAAAGATTAGCCATGATTAAAATGGAGATTCCGGACATCCGGGTTTTTTGGTCACAAGATTCGCGCATCACCAGTCAGTTCAAAGATATTGATAGTAAGTATAAAGAAGTCAGTAAGTATCCGGCTGTTGAGCGCGATATTTCATTTATTATTGACAAAAGCGTGGCACTTAACAACTACTATGAACTGGTGCGCGATGAATCGGGGGATTTGGTTGAGCAAGTTGAGTTGGTGGATGAATACGAAAACGACGAAAAATTCGGCGCCGGTAAAAAATCATACACCTTTCATATTGTGTACAGAAGCCTAGAAAAAACTCTCACCAATGAAGAAGTGAACGTGATTCATGGCAAAATTACAGAGAAGACGAAAAAAGAACTTAATGCTGTAGTGAGATAAATTTATGAGAAGTGAATCATCAGGATTAAATATAGAGTATCCAGAAGATAGTATCCCAAAAGAAGTTTTGGAGAAGATTGAACCGATAACTTTTGGCGATTTTTTGCGCAGGAAGAGAAAAGCTGGTAAAGAGCTCTTAAAAGATATTGCCACCAGGGCTCTACCTTTTGCTGATAACCATTTTTCCACCCTAGATTTGGGGGTAACCCATTTTGGACAACTTGAAACGGGTCTGCGTAAACTTCCAGAAGATTTAAACTACATTATAGTTGGATACCAACTTAATGATGATGAAGTTATCCAGCTAAAACGTGCCAATGAGTTGGAGTTAGTATTAGAGGAAGATAAAGAATCCGATGTGGAGCTGACCAATTATGGTAAGAAAATTTATCGTGTGCCAGCCCGGGTTGAAGACAATCCAACTGTTTCTGTGGCAAATGCGGAAGAATCAGAAAAAGAAAGGGATGAATTTGAAAAAAAACTAGCCAAACTTGAACCTCGCCTAAGGTGCATTATTGAACTTAGATTTGGTCTTGGAGATGATGGTAAACTTCATACTCTCAGGCAAGTGGGAGACATTATTAGTCTTACGCCGGAGAGGGTAAGGATCCTAGAACATAAAGGACTAAAGAATATGGGGCTCAGTTATGAACAAGTAGAGCGCTTAAGGCGATCTGTGTTTTAATAAGAGCGGGTGATCGAATACAAACCAATAAACTCAAGTTTGTTGGTTTGTAAAAAGTATAGTAAAATGGAGGTATGGAAAAATTAAAAACCCCAAAGCAAATTGAGCGCCATATTAAAGGCGTAGCTAACCATCGTCGAATTCAGATTTTGCTTTTAATTGCCGACAGTGAGGGGATAACCTTAGATGAGATCATTGAAAAAGTAGAAGCTAATCCAAAAACCATTGGCGAACACACCCGCCGCTTGCATAATGCCGGATTAGTGGAAAAAAATTACAACGGGAGGTTTATTCAATTATCCCTTTCTCCGTACGGAAAAATTTTCATTAAATTTATTAAAGAATTTCAGAAATATCATTACAGCAAATGACAAACCAACAAACTTGAGTTTGTTGGTTTGTAGTGGCGAATTTGGTTTTATAAAAAATGGAGCGATTTTGTGGGTCGCTCCTTCATTCTGTTGCTTTTCACCACGTCTGATGGCAGTTTGGGCAACGATTGGGATTTTCCAGATTAGCAAGTTCTTCCATGCTAACTATGTCTTTGCAGAGCTGGCATTCTTTGACCATGTTGGTTGCGATGCCTGGATAATCCAATCGCATTTTTTTCTCTGTGTCGAGCAGTTTTGCTGAATCCTTTGAGACAAGAATCATGTGTAACCGATACATGCCTTCTCCTTGGTTTCAGGGGAAATTATCTCTGGTGATATGCTACCATATCTCTAAGGAAAATCAATAGTTGCTGCCGTTTCTTTATTTTGGTAAAATAGATTATATGAAGTTAAGCATTAAAGAAAAAGACGAGGAAAAGCCGAAGAAAGAAAAGATAGAAAAAGAAGCCAAGAAAGTGGCGCCTGTTAAAGCTGTAAAAGAAGAAGTCAAGAAAGAGGTAAAAGCGGCTAACACTGAAGATAAAACTCCTGAACGAAAAACGGAAGTCAAGCCTGTTGCTGATGCGCAGGAAGTGACAAGGTCAAAAAAAGATGCGGGATATTCTGCCAAAGACATCCAGGTGCTGAAGGGTTTAGAGCCGGTAAGGTTAAGGCCGGGAATGTATATTGGGTCAACCACGCTTGAAGGTTTGCATCATTTAATTTGGGAAGTTGTTGATAATTCTATAGACGAAAGCATGGCCGGCCACGCCGACAGTATTGAAATTACACTGTTGCCGGACAACCGCGTACGCATTTCTGATAACGGCCGGGGCATTCCGGTTGAAAAGCACCCTGACACGGGAAAATCAACGTTGGAAACGGTGTTAACCACTTTACATGCCGGGGGCAAGTTCGGCGGTGATGCCTATAAAGTTTCCGGGGGTTTGCACGGGGTGGGGGTTTCAGTGGTGTGCGCATTGAGTACTTTTATGCAGGCTGAAGTTAGGCGAGATGGCGGTTTGTATATGCAAGAATATTTTCGCGGAGCCCCAAAGGGCGCGGTGAAAAAAATAGGGGATTCAAAAGAAACCGGAACTTCCATAACCTTTGACGCTGACCCGCAAATTTTCCCGGAAATAAAATGGGATACCAAAAAAATCTTACAGCATTTGCGCCACCAGGCTTATTTAACCAAAGGTGTGAAAATTTTATTCCGTGATGAAAGAAAGAAGGGCGATGAATCCAGTTACGGTTTTTATTTTGAAGGTGGAGTGGGCAGTTTTGTAAAATACTTAGTGATGGGCAATACTCCGCGCCACAGCAATATCTTTTTTGTGGCCACTACCAAAGATCAGATTTTTGTGGAAGCGGCATTTCAGTACACTCAGGAAATGGAATGTACCGAACAATCTTTTGCCAATAACATTTTTACACCGGAAGGCGGAACCCATATTTCCGGTTTTAGAACGGCTTTAACCCGTTGCTTAAACGCCTATGCCCGCCGTGAAAATTTCTTAAAAGAAAAAGATGAAAACTTTACCGGCGAAGATGTGCGTGAAGGTTTAACGGCCGTGGTTTCAGTTAAAATACGCAATCCGCAGTTTGAAGGCCAAACCAAGGCAAAATTGGGCAACCCGGAGGCTAAAAATGCCGTGGAAGACGCCGTGGCCGAAGCCTTGGCTGATTATTTGGAAAGAAACCCCTCCGATGCCAGAGCGGTTATTGAAAACTGTATTTTAGCCACCAAGGCTCGTTTGGCTGCTAAAGCCGCACGTGCTACGGTCTTAAGAAAAGGTGTATTGGATGGTTTGCAATTGCCGGGTAAATTGGCTGATTGCTTGAGCAAAGATCCTGCAGAATCTGAATTATATATTGTAGAGGGAGATAGCGCCGGAGGTTCGGCTAAAATGGCAAGAGACAGACGGTTTCAAGCTATTTTGCCGTTAAGGGGGAAGATTTTAAACGTGGAAAGGGCAAGGTTAGACAAAATGCTTGCCAATAAAGAAATCAAGGCCTTAATTATTGCTTTGGGCACCGCTATTGCTGAAGATTTTAATATAGAAAATTTAAGATATCACCGGATTGTCATCATGACCGATGCCGACGTTGATGGAAGCCACATCCGCACCTTGTTGCTGACACTGTTTTACCGGCACTTTAAGCCGGTCATGGAAGCCGGCTACATTTATATTGCCCAGCCGCCACTGTACAAAATTTCTTCTGGAAAATCTGCTAGTTACGCCTATACCGAAGAACAAAAAGACAAAATGGTAAAAGAAATCGGTAAAACCAGCGTAAGTTTACAGCGATACAAGGGTTTGGGAGAAATGAATTCAGAGCAACTGTGGGAAACCACTATGAATCCCGCCAATCGATTATTGTTGCAGGTGGCAGTTGATGATGGCGCCGAAGCCCACAAAACATTTGATATTTTAATGGGAGAAGAAGTGGAGCCAAGAAAGAAGTTCATTCAAACCCATGCCAAATCTGTTAAGAACCTGGATATTTAGAAAATAGTATATAAATTTTTTAAAAAAGGCGGCAGGCTGATTGCAATCAGCCTGCCGCTTGGGTTTACGGACGCGAAAGGATTTTGAAGATTTCATCCCATGAGTGCACTCTGGTGATTAAATCATGCGTTTCCTCTGAACGGTTCCAAGTGCGGTCAAAAAGCAAAACCGGAACACCTTTATCTGCGCAACGCCTCGCTGTTTCCGGATGGTCTTCAATGTGCAGCGCAACGTCAATTTCTTTGCAAGCCATAGGTTTGGGGCGGTGCAAAATCGCACCGTTGTCACTGCTGCAAAAATGCACATCTTTGAACATTTTCGGAAAATGCCGGTCAATCATTTCGCGCGTTCCTTCGGCAATTTCCACTGGTCGAGCGGTGATGATGTGTAGTTCGTGGATTATCGCCAATCCCTTAATCGCTTTTTGCGCCCCAAGCATTGGGCAGATGTTTCTTTTGGCTTCGGAATTATCAAAGGCAATGAAACGTTCCCTGCCCTGTTCTTTGGTGATTTTCCACACGCCGTCGTACCGGAAAGAAGTAAACTCTTCCACGCGGAACTGTTCGTTGTAGCGTTCATTGCAGAAGGCAAGAAACGCCGGGAAAGTATCCACAGCTACGTCGTCAAAATCAATGCCGATTTTCCGTTTTGTCACGGTTTTTCCCTTTCGTAAAAAAAGTAGGTACTGGTTAATTTTATATCATACCTTATCACTCATTGCAATTGTGGCGTTACGTTGAAATTTCAATAAAAAAAGAGTAAATTTAAGTATATGAAAGTTATTATTGTCAGGCATGCGAAGACCAATGAGAATGCGCAGGATAGGTTAGCTATTGCCAAATCAAATATTTTGTTGAATGAAGAGGGGGTAAAGCAAGCTGAAAAGCTGGGGCATTATTTGAAAGGCCACCGGATTTCACATGCGTATTCCGGCCCATTAAAACGCGCCGTGCATACGGCTGAAAAAATTTTACAGCATCACCCGGATGCACAGCTGATTGTTTCTGACCATTTAAACGAGCAAAATTTGGGGGTGGCTGAAACCATGCCCAAAGCCGTTTGGAAAGAGATGAAGAAAAAATCCACAGACCCGTGGCATTTGTTTAAAGAGGAAAAAGGGGAGTCGTACAGAGACATGCAGGCTCGGGTGGCAAAATTTTTCCACGAACTAATTGCCAAGCACGGGCCCAATGATACTATTTTAATGGTCAGCCATGGCGGTACGTTGGGAGTTTTATTGTTGCATATTTTGAAAAAAGAACTGACCGAAGAAAATTACCGCGCCCACCAGCCCAAAAATACAGAGTTTACGATTGTGGAAATTAGTGAAGATGGGCAAAAGAAAATTCACGATTTAAATAGTAATAAACATTTAAATTAAAAAACTATGCTAGACGCATTTAAAAATTTGGGAAAGTTGAATGAATTAAAAAAGATGCAGGATGAATTTAAGAAGGAGCGCATGACCATTGAAAAAAGGGGAGTGGTGGTTACCATGAATGGAAACTTCGGAGTTGATGAAATAAAGTTAAATCCTGAATTGGGCATTGAAGACCAGCAGAGCGCACTGAAAGAGGTTATAAATGAGGCTCGAGAAGAAATACAAAAGACATTGGCAAAGAAGATGATGGCTAGTGGAATCGGGTTTTAAATCTTAGTCAAAAAAAACCGCTCATTGAGCGGTTTTTTGGTGTAATTGACATGGGCGTGGATACCTGATATAAAAACACCAGTACCATGATATTTTTACGCCCCAGTGTTTGGGGTGTATGGGCTTTAACTACGGGGGTAATCATGGCATTGGTTTTGCCTAAGGATTTTGACGGGCCGGCGTGGGATGCTTGCGGACAATTTTTGCGTCAATTTCACGAGAAGGCCAATGAGGTCTTTAAGGCAATGCACCAACCCGAATTCGGGTTCGTTGTTGCCCATTGGCAAAGTGAGACTGCAAAAATCCCCACACATTACTTGCGTCGTGTGGGATACTCCAGCCCCGCGTACGTTCTCCTGGACAATTTTGTTGGATTTGGGGTTGGGATTGAAGACCCCTTTCGACCCAAAACTTTTTCGGCGGCGGAAAACCTTGTCAAGGTTGCCAAGAAAAAGTTTGAGTTGAAATTTGGGTTGATCTTCTGGACTAAGCCCGGTTTCGATTTTGTTCCCAGTAAGTATTACCGGGTAATGATAGGGGAACAACTTGCGGGAAGCGCCAAGAAGTAGTGTCGTTAGTAAGCCATTCGGATTTCCGCGTGGCTCTTTTTTTGAATATTATAGACATTAATAGCTCTTGGTTGTATTATACATTCAAGTCGCTCTTAACATCGTCTGGCTACCAAGAACCATTTTCTCATAAAGGGAGAGATACATGCTCAATCGCATCGGTTTTGTGGCGTTTTTCATCATGGCCTTGGCTTTCGCGGGTTGCTACAGGAAGCATGCGGATGACCCTACGCAAAAGTGGGTCAACATCCACCGGCTGTTCATGAACGAACCACACTCCTACACGTTTATGATCAAGGATGACCCTGCGAGCAAGGATTTTAAGATGATTCGTGTCGTCAATCGCGGGTTATCCAGTGTTGGCAGGCCAAGTCCGCGAATCATCGAAGATGTCCTCAAGGGAGAGTTGATGTGGGCCACGGCAAAAATTGGTGAGTACTCTGAAGGGTCTTACCTTTACGATCTGGAAATCCACATTCACAGTGTCAAGGATGTCGAGCCGGGCGGATGGGAAAAAATGGAGGGGAAGACTCTCCGAAAAGGTCAAAACGCCGTAATTGAGTGACGCAGGCCATGGTGAAACCATGTTTTCGCCAGGGATTTTTTTTGCTATACTAATCATACATGCGGATTACATTTTACGGTGCGGCGCAAACGGTGACGGGGTCTAAATACTTACTGGAAGTTGGGGACTTTAAATTACTGTTGGACTGCGGCATGCACCAGGGCAAGCGTGATGTTGCCAATGAATTAAACGAACATTTTCCTATTAATGCAGATAAGGTTGATGCTGTGATACTTTCGCACGCCCATGCAGACCACTGCGGCATGTTGCCGGTGCTGGTGCGGGAAGGTTTTAAGGGAAAAATTTATTGCACCGCCGCTACGGCTGACATTGCCAAATTTATTTTAGAAGATGCGGCCAATATCCAGGAACATGACGCGTTTTATTTTAATAAACATTTGCCCGAGGGGCACAAGCCGATTGTGCCATTATATAGCCACCAAGATGTAAAGAAGGTGGGCGGCCATTTTGAGCCCGTGCCATATTTTAGGTTAAGCGGGCAATGGACCCAATTAAACCCGAACATCCGTTTTAAATTTTATGACGCGGGGCATATTTTGGGGTCTGCGGTGACACTTTTAGAGATAACCGAGGCCGGGCAAACCAAGCGTTTGGTGTTTACGGGTGACTTGGGCAGGCACTTTTTGCCTATTTTGCGGGATCCCGAATTCGTCCAAGAACCGGCAGAAATGTTAATTACTGAAGCAACTTATGGCGGCAGGGCCCACAAACCAGTGGCAGATTTAGAGGGCGAACTAAAAACCATTATCACCCAAGCCGTGGTACAAAAAAGTAAAATTATTGTGCCGGCGTTTTCATTGGGAAGAACGCAGGAATTATTATATGTGTTGCATAAAATGCTGGATGCAAAGCAAATTCCTGCACTACCCATTTTTGTAGATAGCCCATTGTCACAAAAAATCACTCGGGTGTTTAACACCTATACCAATGACTTTGACGAACAATTTTGGGAAGATTTTGGTGAAAAGGGCGAAAAAGCTTTTTTCTTTGACGGCTTAACTAGTACGGCTTCTATTGAAGAATCAAAAAGCATTAACGACAAGCTTGGCCCGTATATGGTGATTGCCGGCAGTGGCATGTGCGAAGGTGGCCGTATTTTGCACCATTTAAAAAACAACATTGATAACCCTAATAATATTTTGTTAATTACCGGATATCAGGCGGAAGGTACGCTGGGCAGAAAGTTGATTGAAGGCATTACACCCGTTAATATTTTTGGTTTGCCGCATCATGTAAAGGCAAAAATAATTGTTTTAAATGAACTTTCCGCCCACGCCGACCAAAAAGATTTATTGAATTATGTGGCGCACATTGAAGGGCTTAAAAAAGTATTTTTAGTGCACACTGAACTTCCTCAGGCAACAGCATTTAAGGGGTTAGTTTCGGCCGCGCATCCTAATATTGAAGTGAATATCCCGGAGTTTAGGGAGGAGTTTGATGTTTAAGTTTCGCTCGGGTATTCCGCTAAAAGATGACGCGGTTAATTTTGCCAGCGCAAACCGGCTGCGGGCCCGCGCGCTCGTGCGCGCAGCTCCCTTCGCCTATTACCGCTCATCTCTCGGCAGAAAACCCCGCCCAGGCGGGGACCATGCTTTTCTGCCTGCGAGGTGCACTTTTGGCGCAATACCCTCGCTTCATGCCGACCCAAAAAGCTTTTTTGGGTCGGCATCTAGTTTTTCCCAAAGCTTTGTGTTATAAAAAAGTTAGCCCATTACTTATTTGTAAAGGAGGTTATCGTGATTGGTTATGGTAGGGGATACGGCCTTTTGCTCTGGTGTACGTTGTTGGTGAATTTGGCAATTGTCATTTCGATGTCTGTTTTGGTCGGACTTAGGATTGGCCTCGATGGCTTCGAACAAAACCCAAATCTACACTGGTGTTACTTGTTGCTCGGCTTTGCGAGCCTGGTCCCGGTGGCGGTCTACACGCACAAGGCATTCAAGTTTAGGGAAGAAGCTCGGATAGCCAGAATGCGCGATTGGTGCATGTCAATATCTTGGCTATTGATCACGATCCTCAATTTTGCCGTCGCAATAATGTGGCAATTATGACGGCCAAAATGCGCCTCGCAGCCAGCACCGCTGCGAGGCTTTTTTCATACGCTTGACTTACGGCTTGATATCGGCTAGTATAGAGGTAAATAGACATAGGCGGCCGGAGGGCCGTTTTAAAAAACAAAAAAATCGGTTAATATATAAACACATGGACATTGTTCAAAAAACCCAAACATTTTTTAAAGAAGTTTACGTTGAACTGCGTAAAGTAAATTGGCTGACGCGCGGCGAGGTTTTGCGCTACACGCTGATTGTGCTGGCGGTGACCATTGTGGTATCCGCATTTTTGGGCGGACTGGATTATATCTTTTCAGAATTAATTAAAAGATTTATCATTAAGTAAAATGTCAAAGCAAGTTGTAGAACAAGGGAAAAATTGGTACGTGATTCACACCTATTCAGGGTATGAAGACGCGGTGGCCAAGAATTTAAAGCAAAGAATTGAAAGCCTTTCCATGGAAGGCAAGATTTTTAATGTCATTGTGCCCAAAGAAAAAAAGGTTAAGATCAAAAACGGAAAGAGAAAAACCGTTGAAGAAAAGATTTTCCCGGGGTATGTATTAGTAGAAATGGTGGTAGATGATGAAAGTTGGTATGTGGTGCGAAACACGCCGCGCGTGACAGGATTTTTAGGGGCAGGAACCACACCTATTCCCGTTTCAGCCGCCGATATGGCTGATTTAATGAAAAGAATGGATGCGGGTGAACCGGAATTTCAAATTGACTTTGAAATTGGCACCGCGGTTAAAATTATGGACGGGCCGTTTAAAGGGTTTGAAGGCAATGTTTCGGAAATTGACCAGGCGCGCGGAAAAATTAAAGTGCTGGTGAATATGTTTGGTAGAGACACACCGGTGGAGTTGGATTCATTGCAGATAAAGAAGATAGGCACATAAATTTTTAATTTCCAATTTTTAATTTTTAAATAAAACTTGAATTTTTAAAAATTGAAATATTAAAACGTTATTTATAAAATTTAAAATTACAAAATTGTAAAAATTAAACTAAATATTGCTCTTGGCGCAGAATAATTCTTTGCCATTACATATTATTTAGTTTTCAGAATTATGGCTAAAGAAATAAAAGCAATCGTGAAAGTGCAAATTGAGGCGGGCAAAGCCAATCCGGCGCCTCCGGTAGGACCGGCGCTGGCGCAGCATGGGTTAAATATCGCGGAATTTTGCAAGGCGTTTAATGATGCCACCAAAGACAAGATGGGCTACACCATTCCCGCGGAAGTAACCATTTTCAAAGACAGAAGTTATACCTTTAAATTGAAAACTCCTCTGGCCTCGCAATTGTTGAAAAAAGCGGCCGGGGTGGAAAAAGGATCCGGCGAGCCCAACAAAAAAATGGTGGGAAAAATCACCAAAGCCCAGTTAAAAGAAATTGCGGAAATGAAAATGCCGGATTTAAATACAACCGATGTTGAACAGGCGATGAAAGTAATCGGTGGAACAGCGAAAAATATGGGGATAGAGGTAAAGTAGAAATATTTAAAAGCGGGCCGCTTCAACGGCCCGCTTTTGTTTTGGCACCAGGCAGAATATTGCGCAAATATTGCTCATATTTTGACAAAAAGAGGACAGTTAGCTAATATGGCTACACCTGTTCTTTCAACCAAACTTCTTATGGGGAAAAACCATGATTACCAGCCATGCCTCGTTGGAGATGTTTCAGGAGTTCAACTGGAAAATTTACCAGTTGAATGATGACCGTCACTGTTCTTCGGTCGTTGACATCATTTCCTACCTGCACCGCGACATCACCAGGATTTTGAAGGCGGTCAGGAAGGAGAAGCACCAAGAACTTGAAAAGCGGATTTGCGTGACGTTTAGCTGGGCGTTTGCAGTGGCCAGCCGGCTCCACATTAACGTGGCACATGAAATGTGGAAACGCTTTCCCGGCTGTTGCCCTTACTGCAAAGGGGCTGTTTGCGATTGCAAAGAGCGTGCCGATAGCCGCCAGGCGCTTACAGCGGCAAGGGACCGCCCCGAGTCTTTGCGTGATTGGCAGAAAATGTTTGCTGCCATTTACCCAAACAACAAGCTGCAAGATTCAGTTATGCATCTGGCTGAGGAAATTGGTGAATTAAGCGAAGCCATCAGGAATTTTTTCGCTGTCCACAGCGATGAGGCATTTAACAACATTGCCGAAGAAATCGTGGACATTTTCGCCAATCTTTTGGGAACGGCCAATTGCCTGGACTTTGATGTGGCGGCGCTTTTGGCCGATTACTACAAAGATGGTTGCCCCAAGTGTCAGCAATGTCCTTGCCGGTGTGGATATATTGTTGTTGACCAGCCGGTGTAGGCTAGATTGTAAAAACACTTTTTCTTGAGCCCCGAGAGAGTTTGTCTCCCGGGGTTTTTATTGTGTTGCTTTTTTATTATAGAATGAGTAAAATGTAGGAACTAATTAAACTTAACGAGCAAGGTATCCAGCGCAAATAGGGTCTGAATGTATATTATTATATATCAACCCCATTTGCGAGGTGAATTTCCTCGCTTCGCTCCGTAAATTCATGATTCTTTCAGATAAAGACATTAAAAAAGCGCTCAAAGAAGGCAAGATTGGTATCACGCCCATGTTCCCTAATTCTTTGCAGCCGGCTTCGGTGGACGTTCATTTGGGGTCGGATTTTCTGGTTTTTAAAAATACCAATAATATTTGCATTGACCCCAAAGAACCGATTGACGACATGATGGACGAATTAACCATTGATGACAAGCGCCAATTTATTTTACATCCGGGCGAATTCGCTCTGGGCATGACGTATGAAACGGTTTCAGTTCCTAATGATATGGTGGTGCAGTTAAACGGGAAATCTTCATTAGGCAGGATCGGGCTGATTGTGCACGCCACGGCGGGTTACGTGGATCCGGGCAACACCTTAAAAATCACTCTGGAATTGCATAATTTGGCCAACCTGCCTATTAAATTGTATTATAAAATGCCCATTGCCCAGATTGCGTTTGTTAAACTTTCCAGTGAAGCAGATGTGCCTTATGGCAAGAAAGCCTTAAATAGTAAATACTTTGGCAGTGTAAAGCCGATAGCCAGCCAGTACCATAAAAATTTCACCAAAAATAACGAGTGGATTAAGTTTAAAAAGTAATTTATGGCAGAAAAAGGTGAGCATGGCAATCCGGATTTGCCAGAAGAAAATTTTTTATCAGAACCATTAAAACCCCATCTTTTTGATCCAGAAAAGTACTTAGAAGATAAGGTTCTGTGGAAGGATAAGCTAGTTTCAGAAGAAGCTTTGAAAACTTCACTAGAAAGATTAACCAAGCCACTTCAAAAAATTGATTACCAAGACAATGGATATGCCTATATTCAGGGTGAAAATCTTAGTTTTGAATTTAAATATTCTCCACCAAATGAGGATGAAAAAGAGGGGATTAACGAATATATAAATAGCCGTTTTTCTAGGGAAGAGATTAGTAAAGGCTATCTAGATTTGGGGAGTTGGAGGAAGTTGGACTATTTAGTATTTGATGAAGTGGCACACAAAGGAAACGTGCTATCCTATTTAGGAATAAACTCAAGAGTGTTGTTTTGTCCGACAAAAGAAGACTCGCATGGTTTGATTAAATTTATTGATTACCGGGGTGGTGGGAGCGGGTGCGATATTTATATTGTTGGAGATATGGCCAGTCCACGTTCTCTCATTACGTTATTTCATGAAATGGGCCACTTTTTTGATTTTGAAGAATTGAAAAAGCAAAAAGTTGAATCTTTCATAAGAGAGGGCTGGCATTCAAAAAACGCAGAAAAAATTAGGAAAGAAAGGTCAGCATCGGCATTTGCTTTTAAGTGGATGCGTCCGTTTTTGAAAGATAAACAGTTAAAAGAAGATACGGTAAATTTTTTGAAACGTTATGCGCTTGCAGATTATAATTGTTCAGCGGAAGAAGAGTTTAGCAACGAATTGGTAAGAAAGAAACATGCCGCACAAGTAGCTGGCGACTGGGAGGTTGAACAAGAAGAAAGCAGGCGACAATCCTTATTTGGTGACTTTTGGCTTTGGCGAGATACCGAAGAATATCAACAGTGGAAGGCAAAAGAAGGAAATAAAAATTTGGAAGATTACGAGATATTTCCAGCGTGGGAAAAATGGGTTGAAGAAACTAATTATGACTTTAAAAAAGATCTTGAAGCAAAAGAATTATGAGTGAAGACGATAAAAAAATAATAAAGATCAAGCGGTTTGACAAAGAAATCCCATTGCCTAAATATAAAACCGAAAGCGCTGCCGCGTTTGATTTATGTGCGAGGGTGGGGGTCCAGATTCCCGCCAAAGAATTTAAATATGTGCCATTAAATGTTGCCGTTGAAACGCCTCCAGGATATTTTTTATTGCTTGTAGCGCGCAGTTCAACCCATAAAAAGGGAATTTGGATGGCCAATGGCGTTGGTATTGGCGACCCAGATTTTTCAGGTGATGGCGATGAATATAGTGCTGTGTATTATAATTTTACGGACAAGCCGGTGCTGATTGAAAAGGGTGAACGGATTGCTCAGGGATTGATTGTAAAAAGAGAGCCGGTCAAGTGGCAGGAAGTGGATGTGATGGAAAATAAAACCCGCGGCGGGTGGGGAACAACAGGGAAATGATTAAACATAATTACCCGGGAAAATTTATTGTGATTGAGGGGCTAGATGGATCGGGGAAAAGTGCCCAAGTTGACCTTTTGGCAGATTTTTTAACGCAAAAAGGTAAAGAAGCTATTTTAAAAAATGAGCCGACTACGGAATCTGAGGCGGGTGTGAAAATAAGAAAAATTTTAAAAGGTGAGATAAAAGCGGAGCCAATGGAACGGCAAAAGCTTTTCGTCCAAGATAGAACGGAGCATTTGGAAAATAAAATCATTCCGGCGCTCAAAGAGGGAAAATTTGTAGTATGCAGCCGTTACGCATTTTCAACCATTGCTTATGGGTATTCAGACGGACTGGATGAAAATTTATTAATAGAAATGAATAAAGACTTTTTATTACCAGATGCCACGATTGTTATTGATGTTTCTCCGGCAGAGTGTATTAAAAGAATTGAAAAGCGGGGACAGGCAAAAGAGCTTTTTGAAAAGGAGAAAAAATTAATAAAAGTGAACGAAATTTATAAAAAATTACCGGAAATATTTGAAAATATTTTTATAATAGACGGAGAAAAACCAATTGAAGAGGTGTCTGAGCAAATAAGAAATGTTGTAAGCAAATTTTTATAACACATACATCCATGGAAGAATTAGATAAGTTTGCGCCAGTGTTTGAAGATTTGGGGTTTAGCCCGGAAGACATGCGCTTAATTGCGCCGTTTTTTACTAATTTAGACAAATCGGTTTACAGTATTACCTTTTTACCACCGGAATTGATTGGGGCATTGTGTAGCCGCGCCAGCCGGGCCAAAGATGATTTACGTCCTGCGTTTTTGAAAGAATTCGTAAAACCTTCACTGGATTTAAAAGAAGAAGATTTGCTAAAAATGGCTCCAGGGGATGCCGATGAGGTGAAGCGTTATGCTATATCATTAAAAGCGCTAATTGAATTTTTACATCAGCACCCCGCGGAACTTATTTTTTCCAACAAAAAAGCGCGCGATTTTTATATTAAATGGCTGGCCCAGTTTGGAGATGATTCCATTGCCCAGATGGCCGGTGCGCATTTGGCTTATACCGGCATTTCCCAGCTTGCCATAAAACAAATTGAAGATATGCGCATGGGCATTGCGCCTATTGAAAAATCTACCCGTTACGTGGATTATTCTTCAAAAGTAAATGGAAGTTTCAGGTATTATACTGATCCAACATTGCAGGATATGGGGCTTTTAGCTGAATACAAAGCTGCCATGGACAACCTGTTTGAAACTTATACTCTAATTTTGGAAAAGTATATGGAGTTTTTGAAAGGTAAGTATCCGGGCGAAGAAGAGCGGACACTAAGAACTAAGGCCTTTGATACGGCGCGGCTGTTATTGCCGGTTTCAACCTTAAGCCAGGTGGCATTTTATGGAAATGGCCAAGCTTTTGAATATATGATTAACCGGGGATTAGACCATAAATTGGGGGAAGTGCGCTGGTCCAGCCAACGGGCATGGGAAGAATTAAATAAGGTGATGCCAGCATTTTTACGCAGGCTGGAAACCGATGATTCAAAAAGTTACCGCACCTATATGTCCCAAAAAGGCGAAAGAGTGAGGGGCGCCTTAAAAAACGTTGGCTATGCGCCAAGCAGTGCCGACAGCCAACAACAGGCCGTAAAATTACTGGAATATGACCCAGAAGGCGAAGATAAAATTATTGCGGGGCTCATTTACCAGGAATCCACCGAAGCCTTTGATGTTATTTTAGGGAAAGTAAAAAAAATGACGGTGGCTCAAAAAGAAGGGTTTTTGCAAGAAGTATTGGCTGGTAGAAAAGCCAAGTATTATAAAATTCCCCGGGCGTTTGAAAATATTTATGTCCGGTTTGAAATTATCATGAACATTGGGGCGTGGCGTGATTTGCATCGGCACAGAACCTTAACTCAAATGCGCCAGCGCTTCACCCCTGAACTGGGTTTTGATGTGCCGGAAGGCTTGAAAGAAGCCGGCTTAGATGAAAAATATATTTCCGCTACCAAGCAGGCAGAACAAGTATTTGAAGAAATTACCGCTACCAATCCGGAAATGGCGCAGTATTGCTGCACCTTGGGCCACCGTGTGCGGTTTATGCAATATCAAAACATGCGAGCGTTCTTTTGGGAAGCGGAATTAAGAACTACCAGCCAAGGTCACCCGGATTACCGAAAAATTGAACAGGAAAAAGCCCGTCAAATCCAGGCCATTTACCCATTAATTGGAAAATACTTGATGGTTGATTTTGCAGATTACGATTTCGCCCGCAGAGGGGACACTAAAAAAATTGAGAGCAAAGAAAAGGAGCTGAATGCGTTTTTGAATAAATAATTTATAAAAATAAAAAAGGCCGTCGGATGCGGGAGCACCGACGGTCTTATATATGGTTAGTAGCACTTCAGTGTGCTTTCGACTTCATTGCCGATATTATTACTGATTTCGACAAGCGTCGTCCTCAGGCAAAAGATGCGGAAGGCAAGATTCAAGAGAACCTCAATCACTTGTCCGGATGGGTCTTCTCCCTCGAACTTGGGAGAGAGGATGATCAGGTGTTCCTTTTTTGGGATGTGGTTGATTTCACCGGGCTCGGGGTGAATTTCCCGAATAAATCGTTTTTTCCCCCTTTGGCAAACGATTCCGATGGAATCGATGTCTATATCACGTGTGATGGGTGTTCCGCCGTACGAGTAGACCACCAGAGCTCCGACGGGAACTTCCGAGATTTTCTTGGTCATTGCGTAATTCCTCTAGATATAAGGTACTGTTTATTTCACGTTTTTATATTACACTTATTAATTACTAATGTCAATAGTTTACGCTGTATGAAAAAATGATAGAATAACTCAATGAAATCTACCTATAAACCAACCATTGGGCTGGAAGTCCATGTAGAATTAAGGACTAACAGTAAGATGTTTTGTAGTTGCCCTAACGACCCGAACGAAAAAAGACCAAACCAGAATATTTGTCCAACGTGCATGGGACACCCGGGGACGCTTCCGGTGGCAAACGAAGAGGCCATTAAAAAAGTGATTAAAACTGGGTTTGCTTTAAATTGTGAAATTGCGACTGAATCAAAATTTGATAGGAAAAATTATTTTTACCCCGATATTCCTAAGGGCTACCAGATCAGCCAATATGACATGCCTTTGTGTGGGAAGGGTTTTTTGGAAATTAATGGCAGAAAAATAGGGATTACCAGAATTCATTTAGAGGAAGATACGGGCAGCTCGCTTCATCCTGAAGGGGCAGACTATTCGTTGGTTAACTATAATAGGGCGGGCGTGCCATTGATGGAGTTGGTAACCGAGCCGGACATAACCAGTGGCAAGGAGGCCAGTGATTTTGCCAAAGAGTTGCAGTTGATTTTTAAATATTTGGGAGTTTCGGATGCCGATATGGAAAAGGGATTGATGCGGGTGGAAGTGAATATCAGTGTCAGCAAAACTAAAAAGCTTGGCACGAAGGTAGAAATTAAAAATTTAAACAGTTTTAAGGTGGTAGAAAAATCCATTGATTTTGAGATTGCCCGGCAAACGGAACTTTTGGAAAGCGGGGGAGATGGCTCGCCCGTAGGGCTACGCCCGAGAGTGGTGCAGGAAACCCGTGGCTGGAATGATGAAGAAGAAGAAACCTTCAGCCAGCGGGAAAAGGAGTCCGCCCATGATTACCGGTATTTCCCCGAGCCGGATTTGCCGCCACTGCATTTTGACCATGAATATTTGCAGAAAATAAAAGGCGAGGTCCCGGAATTACCTCAACACAAGCGCTTAAGGTTCGCCAAAGAATATGGCTTGGAAGAAAGCCAGATAGAAGTGTTTGTGGCAAATAAAGATTTGTCAGAATATTTTGAAAAGGTGGCATCTGAGGGGCAAGAGAAAAGTTTATATAAACTGGCGGCCAATTACTTGATTTCCGATGTGCAAGGGCTGTTGGGCAATACGGAATTCGTGGAAGAAACTTTTAAAATCACGCCGGAAAATTTTGCTGAATTTATTGCCATGATCCACAAAGGTGACATTAACAGTAAAACCGCCAAAATGGTTTTGTTGGAAATGTTTAACACGGGAGTTGACTCTTCGCATATTGTGGAAAGCAACAACTGGGGTCAGATGAAAGACGATGGCCAATTGGAAGCAGTTGTTAAAAAAGTTATTGATGCTAACCCGAAAGTGGTGGCGGATTACAAAGCGGGTAACGCCAATGTGCTACAATTTTTGGCCGGCCAGGTCATGAAAGAAACCCGCGGCACCGCCAACCCGCAAAAGGTGCAAGAATTATTGAAGAAATTTTTGTAGATTAGACCTGTTGCGTATTAAGGATTGTTACGAAAATCGAAGATTTTGGATCAGAAATTTGATAGAATTTTGAGGCTTGCCCGCTGGGCCCGCCGAGAAATTATTGCAAATTTCTGGCCGAAATATGCGATTTGCAGTAAATCTTTAATACGCAACAGGTCTATGTAAAAACATCAAAAAAGCCCGGAAAATCCCCGGGTCGTAGCGATACGATTTCGGGGATTTTTAATGTAAAAAGTTTTTAATCAGTTTTTGTGCTTCCGTTTGGTTTTTTACCCAATGAATCCTTTGATCACGTTTAAACCAGGTCATTTGGCGTTTGGTAAATTGCAATGATTCTTTTTGGATTGCATCAATCATCTCCCCGTAGGAGATTTTTTGTTGTAGGTATTGTGCGACAAAGCGATATTCCAGGCCAAGTTCTTCAAGTCTTTTAAACGAGAGGCCAGTTTTTGCCTGTCTGCCGACAGGCAGGTGGAGATTTTTAACTTCAATAATAATTCCTTTGATTCTTTTTTTCAGGCGGGCGGCAATCAATTTTTTTAGTTCTTGGGGAGATTTTTTAATGCCAATAAGCAGTGGACGCCCGACGTCCACCGTGGACGTCGGGCGTCCACCTGCTGGTGGGACGGGTTTTCCCGTGGTTTTGACTATTTCAATGGCGCGGATGAGGCGGCGGGGGTTTTGGGGGTCAATATTAGCGGCGCGGGCGGGGTCTAGTTTTAAAAGCATCTGGTAAAGCTCTTTGATGGTTTTTCTTTCCAGTTTTTTCCTTAACTTCCAATTTGGTTTAACTTCCGGAATAACAATGCCGTCAACGATTGATTGGATGTAAAAACCGGTTCCGCCAACTAAAAAGGGTAGCCGTCCGCGTTTTTGAATTTGTAATATAGTCCGTCTGGCTAATTTTTGGTACTGGGCGACCGTGAATTTGCGCGTGGGGTTGGCCACATCAAGTAAATGATGAGGAATGCCTGCCATTTCGCGCTTCGTAATTTTCCCGGAACCAATATCCAGCCCCCTGTACACCTGCCGGGAATCGGCAGAAATAATTTCTCCATTAAAAAGCCGCGCCAGCTTTATGGCTAGCGCAGATTTTCCCGAGGCAGTTGGCCCCAAAATTACGACTAATTTATCCATACTATCTCATCTCTTCTTTTTTGTCTTTGATAAAATACCGCCACTTTTCCAAAAATTCAATGAACACGGAAAAGGGCATGTCTATTAACACATTAAAAAAGGTGGTGATAGCGTTGTATTTTTTCCATTTGTGGCTCATCCAGCGGCCGGCGCCGGTGATGGGTAAGAGTAGCACGTCAGAAATAAACATGAAAAGCCCACCGCCTCCACTTTCAATGGTCAGTTCTTCAGAGCGCGAACGCACCGCCGTGCCAGCGAACAAAATCAAGGCGATGAAAATGATGTTGATAATAATGGAGCTGACCGGGAAGTGAAGATAGTTAAACACCCAGTAAATGCCCCCGAAAGAAACCACCGCTCCCATCAGGTAAATAAAAGAAAGCATCAGCCTGGTTGAGACACCGCGTTTCTTGGGGAGTTTTATCTCATAGATATCGGGCACGTCTTTTTTATGGACGATTTTGAAGGTTTCCATAATGGCCAAAGTCATATTTTTCGTGGAAGGCGGTTTGATGGTGGCAATGAGCACGGCCATGAGAGCGGTAGGAATGGCAACGTCGGCCGCTAGGGAAAGGGGGTTAATATCTCCGTCGCTGAACAATTTTGCCAATATGAATTCAAGCAATATCAGTGAAACGATTTTGGTAATGAAAATTGACGCGGTAGAATACACCGCCGCCCGCCTGATTTTAGCCTTTAAATCCAATAGCCTGGCTGCGTAAGCTTCGCGGATTGCCCCCTCTAAAAAGGCCGGGTTTTGCAGCTGATTCATTATTTTTTCCGTTTCATCTGCTTGCGCAGCCAGATTTTTTGCCAGCACATCACCCAGCAGCAAATAAGGCGTGTCATATTTTTCACAAATGGCGTAAAACTTTTTTGCCAGAGGGTGCTGCAAATCTTGTTCAAGGGTTTTGAGGATCTTATAAATATGCTGGGCAATGGCAGCCAATTGGGCCTCTGACGGATTATCCCAATACGGATATTTATATTTCATCAGGTTGTAATTGATAATGGGCGTGTCAAACTTAAACAGCGCTTGCTGGACGGCAATGTATATTTGCAAATTCGTATCTTCTTTCTTTAACAACCCGATCCGATAAACCGCCTCTTGTACCTGGATGCGTTCTTGCATGTGGGAGAACATGTAATCTATCAGTGCCATTTCTTTGAGCGAAGGGGCCAGGGTTTCTTCAATTTCACAGGCCGCGATTTCCAGCAGATCATGATAAAAATTTAAACCGGCCTTGCCTTTTTTGTTTTCCGGGTTGTTTTTTAAAATAAATACATATTTTTCAATGATGCGCTGGACATCAGACACCTTTGATTCTTCAATAGTGTCATTTAAAAACCAGCCTCCGCGCACTAGTTCCAGCACCAAGGGTTCGGCCACATTTTGGGTGGTAAAGTTATTTAATTCCAAATCCAAAAACCGCCGTTTCAGTTTCCTGATAATGGCGGCGCGGCGCATTAAATGCTCTTCCTTCCAGTCAATGATGGTGCGGATGTGTTCGTAAAAAGAGGCGAACTTTGAAGCCACCTCGTCAACGTGTATGGTGGGAGCACCTCCTGTGGGTTTAAGAGATTTTTGCCAAAGCGAGTATTTTTCAATAAGCTCTTTGGTGGACTGGGTTAGCTCATTCATTGTTTTTCTGAAATTTCAGTTTTCATTTTTTCCAAAAAGGCTTCAACCGGCATTTGGCCCAAGTCTCCCTGCCTGCCGGCAGGCAGGCCTTGCCCTCGCGCACGCACGGAAACGGCGCTTGCTGCGATTTCTTTATCGCCCATAATTAATAAATAGGGGATGTGCTGCATTTCGGCTTCGCGGATTTTTTTACCCAATGTATCGTTTTCTTCGTACATCTTAAATCTTAAATCATGCATCTTAAACTGCTCTGCAATTTTTTTAGCGTATTCAAAATGCTTATCTGAAATAGGAATAATAGCAATTTGCACCGGCGCCAGCCATAGCGGAAAATTCCCGGCCACGTGTTCAATATATACCGATAAAAATCGTTCTACGGAACCCATGAGGGCAAAATGTATCATCACCGGAGTTTGGGCTTTCCCGCCGGTATCAATATATTCTAAGCCGAATCGTGCGGGCTGCACAAAATCAAGTTGGGGAGTAGCCAGTTGCCATTCGCGGCCCAAAGAATCTTTAACCATAAAATCTATTTTGGGCCCGTAAAAAGCCGCTTCGCCTTCGGCAACAAAATAATCCAGGTTGTTTTTCTTAGCGATGTCCAGCAAAATGTCTTCAGCCTTTTTCCAAAGTGAAACTTCGCCTAAATACTTTTTAGGATCTTTAGGGTCTCTGAATGAAAGGCGCGCCCGAAGCGGCATGCCGAATGTTTCGTAAAATATTTTAGTAACGTCAATTAATTCTTGGTAAATTTGTTCAATTTGATCCGGCATGCAAAAGGTGTGGCTGTCATCTTGAGTAATTGAGCGTACGCGCGAAAGCCCCAATAGTTCGCCGGCTTTTTCATCGCGGTACACGGTGGTGGTTTCCATGTATTTTATCGGCAAATCTTTATAGCTGCGGGGTTTTGAGGCGTAAATCTGTTGGTGGTGCGGGCAGTTCATGGGTTTCATTACCAGTTCATCTTTAGTTTCTTGGCTTTTTACCAAAAATAGTTCACCGCCGAATTTATCCCAGTGGCCGGAAGTTTTATACAAATCATTCTTGGTAATATGCGGGCTCCACACTTTCTGCCAGCCTTTGGCCGCGCGCAGGCTTTGAGAATATTCGTTTAGCAATTCCCGCAGCCAAGTTCCTTTTTGGGTAAATAATGGCAAGCCCTTGCCGACTTGATCGGAAATAGTAAATAAATCCATTTTTTCTCCCAAAATCCTGTGGTCTCTTTTTTTGGCTTCTTCTAACTGCTTCAAATACGCCTCTAATTCTTTTTGAGTCGCAAAAGCCGTGCCGTAAATACGGGTTAACATTTTATTTTTTTCATCACCGCGCCAATACGCGCCGGCAACTGAAAGCAGTTTGAAATTCTGCAGTTCTTTTTGCGGGTTTTGTGAGTGGCCGCCTTTACATAAATCCAAAAAGTTTCCCGGGTCGTTTTCGGTAATGGCTTTACCTTCTTTGGCAAAGTCTTTGATAAGTTCAAGCTTATAGGGGTTATCTTTAAAATGTTTTTTGGCGGTTGCCACCGAAACTTCTTTTACTTCAAAAGCGTGCCATGTGGCAAGGATCTCCCGCATCTTTTTTTCAATGGCCGGGAAATCTTCTTGGGAAATGACCGTTTTGCCCATGTCAAAATCTTGGTAAAAACCATTTTCAATGGCCGGCCCGATGGCGTTTTTAGCTTTAGGCCACAATGTTTTTACTGCCGCGGCCAGCAAGTGGGCGAGTGAATGGCGTAGTTGCTCTGCATGTTCTTCCATGAATTGATGTAGCGAAGCGAAGAAATTCACCTCGAAAATCAGGCTAAGATATATAATATACCTTGTGGCCTGATTTTCGCTGGATACCTTGTTCGTTATTTTAATGACTATTTAATCATGCTACCATTTCCTTTTTCCACAGAAAAGACTTGACACGGTTTTTTGGTTATGATTAAATGGGTTTTGTGGGCAGAGAGGGTTCTTTGTCCAGTATGGAGTTTTTCACCCTTAGGAGTGCAGTCATGGAAAATCGCGGTCATCAGCGCAAGATTCATTTGGAGATGGCGAAATCTCCGGCGCAAAGGGCCCTCGAAATGAGGAAAGCGATCGAAGAAGTCAACTCAATAACTTGGGTTGAAAAAGGCACGAGAGATCGTACGATCAAGATGCTCCAGGATGGCTCCCATTCTGTCGAGCGGATCATGAAGACGTTTCGTGCTCTTGCCGAGCGGCACCAGCCTCAACCCGCGTGATTTTTCTGCGCCGTTTACGGCCCCACATAGAAAGGTGTGGGGCATTTTTTATGCTTCTTGTACAATCTCCTGTACGTCATCGGCTACAATTTTGATTTCACCGTTGCGGTCATCCACCCGGCCGGCAAAAAAGACAATTTTATTTTCTTGCAAGGCGACGGGATTTTTTTCCATCAAGTTGGGGAAGACCACCACCTCCGTTTTGGCCGTTAAATCTTCAAATTTGATAAACAGCATGGGCTTGCCGGTTTTGGTGATGATTTTTTTGGCTTGGGTTATCAGTCCGCCCAGCAGGACTTTTTTATTCACCCAGGTTTTGTCAATTTTGGCAATGGCAGTAGTGCGGGTTTCAAATAATTTTCTAAAACTGTTCAAGGGGTGGCTGGAAACATACAACCCCAGCAATTCCTTTTCCCAGGTTAATTTTTCCAGCATTTTGGCGGGAACGGCCGCGTCCATTTTTATTTCCGTGGTTTTCATGATGGCCGGGGCGCCGGCAAACAGGCCGATCTGCCCGGTAGATTTGTTTTTTTGGTTTTCGCGGGCGATTTCCAATAACTTTTCCAGGTTTTGCAGCATCTGGTTTCTCTCCGCAAATTCATCAAAGGCACCGGCTTTTATAAGCGCTTCCATACTTTTTTTATTCAAATCTTTGCTGGCCACCCGGTGGATGAAATCGCTGACGGAAGTGAACTTGCCGTTGGTTTTGACTTCCAGCGCCACGGTGTCAATAATATTTTCACCCACATTTTTAATGGCCAAAAGTCCGAAGCGGATTTTCTGCTGGCCGGGCACCACGGTAAAGTTTTTCAAGCTTTCATTAATGTTGGGGGGAAGCACTTCAATGTCCATTTTTTTACATTCTTCTATTAACAGGGCGATGCGTTCCACATCCGCCTTTTCCGAAGTTAACACCGAAGCCATAAATTCCACCGGGTAGTGGGCTTTTAAATAGGCGGTTTGATAAGCAATGGTGGCATATGAAACCGAATGGGATTTATTAAATCCGTAAGCGGCAAAGGGTAAAATCCATTGCCATAATTCTTCGGCTACTTTTTTTTGAAAACCGTTTTTGACGGCGCCATCAATAAATTTAGTTTCTTGCGCGTCAAGCAGGGCTTTGATTTTCTTGCCCACTGCTTTTCTTAATACATCGGCTTCTCCTAGCGTAAAACCGGCAATAACTTGGGCAAGCTTCATGAGTTGTTCTTGGTAAATCATGATGCCTTGGGTGCTTTTTAATAGGGGTTCAAGTTCGGGAATGATGTAGGTTATTTGCTGCCGGCCGTGTTTTCGCTCAATGTAGTCTGGGATAAATTGCATGGGGCCGGGCCGGTACAGCGCCACCATGGCTGCAATGTCTTCAAATTCGGTAGGTTTTAACTCTTTTAAGTAGCGCTTCATTCCGTCTGATTCCAATTGAAACACTGATGTAGTTATGGCATCTTGCAAAAGCTTGAAGGTTTTTTGGTCGTCATGGGGTATTTTTTCAATATTTATGGATTCGCCGCGGATGACGAAAATTCGCGCCAAAGTATCTTCAATAATGGTCAGGTTTTTTAACCCCAAAAAATCCATTTTCAAAAGCCCTAAGTCTTCAATGGCGTGCATTTCATACTGGGTGATAATGGAGTCGTCTTCTTTCCCCGGGGGATGTTGCAAAGGAACCGACTGGTCTAGGGCGTCTGCGGAAATTACCACCCCGCAGGCATGGGTGGAAGCATGGCGGGCCACCCCTTCCAATTTTAATCCCAGGTCAATTAATTTTGTGGCTTGCGGGTCATTTTTATACAATTCTTTAAATTCCGCCACTTTTTCCAGGGTTTCAGTCAAATCCATTCCCAGGGGAATCATTTTTGCCATCGTATCGCAGTAGCTGTACGGGTATTGCAAAGCCCGGCCCACATCGCGCACTACGGCGCGGGCGGCCATGGTTCCAAAGGTGATAATCTGGGCCACGTGGTCATGGCCGTATTTTTCACCCACATACTTAATCACCTCATCACGCCGCCGGTCGGTAAAGTCCATGTCAATATCGGGCATGCTGATGCGCTCCGGATTTAAAAATCGTTCAAACAGCAGGTCATATTTTATCGGGTCAACGCTGGTGATGTCGGTAAGGTAACAGACCAGGGAACCTGCCGCCGATCCCCGGGCGTTCCTGCTGATTCTTTTTTCCAGGGCCCATTTGGTAAAGTCATGCACAATTAAAATATAGCCGGCAAATCCGGTTTTGTTGATAATGGAAAGCTCGTAGTCCATTCTTTCCCTGATCTCGGGCGTGATATGGGGGTACTTTCTTGCCAGCCCTTCTTCGCAAAGTTGGGTTAAATAACTTTCGGCGGTTTTTCCTGGAGGTACCTGGAAAGAGGGGAGCCGCGTTTTTCCCAGTTCAAATTCAAAGTCGCACATGTCGGCGATTTTCTGGGAGTTTTCCAAAGCCTGGGGCGTGTCTTTGAAAATCTCTGCCATTTTGGCGGGTGAGAGCATGGAAAAATCATCGCCTTGCAACGTGAGGCGTTCGGGGTCATTGGGGTCGGAACCGGTGTTGATCAACATTAAAACATCCTGGGCTTCGGCGTCTTCGGCGCGCAAATAGTGAATATCATTGGTGGCCACCAGCGGCAAGCCGGTTTTTTGGGCCAGTTCAATAATTTTTTTATTCAACACCTGTTGTTCGGGGATATTTTGGTGGTATTGCAATTCTAAATAAAAAGAATCCGATCCGAAAATTTTTGAATAATGGCGCGCCAAGGTTTCGGCTTCATCCAGCTTACCGGCCAATAACAATTTGGGGATTTTTCCGTTTAAGCAGGCGCTGGTGCCGATCAAACCTTCGGCGTGTTTTTCCAAAAGCTCTTCATCAATGCGCGGCTTGTAATAATAGCCTTCCAGGTGGGCGGTGGTAACCAGTTTGACCAGGTTTTCATAGCCCTTCTGGTTTTTGCAAAGCAAAATCATGTGCCAGCTTTTGGCGTCAATGTTGGGGCGCTTGTCTTTATGGCCTTCAAAGGCCATGTAGACTTCACAGCCAATGATGGGCTTGATGCCGCGGGCGCGGGCTTCTTTGAAAAATTCCACCGCGCCATACATGACGCCGTGGTCCGTTAAGCCAACCGCACCCATGCCAAGTTCTTTGACATAATCAACCAGTTGGGGAATTTTTGGCAGGCCATCCAGCAGGGAATAATGGGAATGGGTGTGCAAGTGAACAAATTTTGGCATAATTTTTGCGTTTTGATAACCTATTTTACTTTTTATTAAAAACTTTCACAAGTTGACTTAATTAAGTATTAGTGATATGATTAAGGTGCGTCAAAATAGGTGTCAATCTTTTGTATGTAAAGAGAGGGTGCTATGAAAAATGAAACGATCAGGGGCATTTTAGACAGTGCGCTGGGAGCCGAGGAAAAGGTGGCGCAGCTTCGTGGGCTTCTGGTGGCCGAAGAGGCGGCTGAAAAGCCAAAGGAAATGACTCACGAAGAAATGATCAAAGAGACGCTGGAGCGTCGTTAGCCGTCGTAGTTGAAGGGCGAAAGCCAAACCTTGAAGCGACACACTGCTTCGAGGTTTTTTAATGCGCCAAAATCTGCTACCATATGGTAATGAAACCGAATTTCAACGAAGAAAAAAAGTTATGGAAGCAGGGGATTGAGTGTGTGGTTGGGTTGGACGAAGCCGGGCGCGGACCGCTGGCCGGCCCGGTGGTGGCAGGTGCGGTTGTGGTTAATTCAAAATTCAAAAATCAAAATGCAAAATTACAATTTAAAATTCAAAATTTAAAAATTGACGATTCAAAGAAATTGACGGAAAAACAGCGAGAGGAATGTTATGAATCGTTAACCAATCATAAGGATATTACATTTGGCGTTGGCGTTGTTTCGGAAAAGGTGATAGACAAAATAAATATTTTAGAGGCGACGAAATTGGCGATGGCGCGGGCATTAAAAAATTTGAGTGCAGCCTCGCCCATAGGCCTACGGCCGAGGGATTTTTTGCTGCTAGACGGCAACTTTAAAGTAAAATCAAAAATTCCGCAAAAAAGCATTATCAAGGGCGATGCCAAAGTGTTTTCCATTGCCGCCGCCAGTATTATTGCCAAGGTGACGCGCGACCGCCTGATGCAAAAAATGCACACAAAATACCCCCATTACGGTTTTAATAAGCACAAAGGTTATGGGACGGCCTTGCATATTAAGAATTTAGAGCAGTTTGGGGCGTGTAAAATACATAGGAAAACCTTTAGAGGTACAAAACAGAATTAGGGCGTTTTTAGAACCCAAAAAATGAGATGATTTCTAGGCACAGCGAGGAAGCATAGTCTCTGCACTACGCTGACGAAGCTGTAACGCAGAAATCAGCCATTTTTTGGGTTCCCTCCGGGCGGGCGGATTCAGGCAAGCTTCATCGTTGCTTCGGAACAAACAATACCTCCGGCATTCAATTTGTTCCTCGCGCCTTTAATCTTGCCTGAATCCGCTACCGCTAAAAACGCTCTAATTCTGTTTTGTGCCTCTTGCCCTGTCAGCAGCTTGAAATAACTATGGTAAGGTATACAATAAAAATAGAACCTTATTTCATCCTTTTTTTGGGAGGGTCAGCCATGTTCCATGATGCAATCAAGTACCTTCGCACCCAGCTCTGGTTTTGGATGGTCATGCTTTTGGTAATTACTCTGGTGGCGCTTTCAGCCATGGGCCTGGTGCCCTGGTATGCGATCTTTGAAGCACTCGGGGCCTGGCCGCTTGTCGCAATTGGAGTTTTGGTTATTATTCCTTTTTTTTGGGGAGTGGGCAAAGCGTTCCACTGGTCTTGCCAGGAGGAGAATCCACGGTTAATAGTATTCGCCTTAGTTGCGGCGGTTACAGGGGTTTTTGCCGCCACCGGACATTTCAAACTTTTGGAGTGGTGGGTGGTCTGGTTGATATTGGCCGTTCTGGCCGTGTTGGCCATAACCATCATTGGCGGAGTTTCCCTTTGGCAAGAAGTTTCCCAAAGGAAGCAGCCAAGATCGCACGCTGCTGTAAAAACCAAAAAACCCAGCGCCTAAAAGCCGAACCCAAAAGTGAAGGGGGTAGCACTTTTGGGTTTTTTTATGCATTGCAGCCTCCTATATATTGCAAAAAAGAAAGTTATTTGGTATAGTAAACCTCAAATAGAATCTTGTATCTTGTATCTGGTAGCTTGAATGGAATTTTGAATACGGAATTTGTGCGTCGTATTCTAGCTTCTAGATACTAGATTCTAGATTCTCAACAACAATGGCTGTTCCGCGACATAAACATACCCGTTCTTCCGTAGGCCAGCGCCGGATGCATATTTTCATCAATCCGGTGGCTTTAGCAACCTGCAAAAAATGCGGCCGGGCGGTCAAGCCCCATACCATCTGTTCCAACTGCGGATATTATAAAGGCAAAGAGATGATTAACGTGATGGCAAAATTGACCAAAAAAGAAAAGAAAGTGAGGGAAAAGGAAATAAAGGAAGCAGAGAAAAATAACTAGAATTCGGTATCTTGTATTCTGGAGCTGGAATAGAATTGAGAATGCTGATTCAAAATTCAGTATTCAATTCAAGCTACAAGATACAGAATACAGAATTCAAGCACATGGCTTCACGGCACTTATCACGTTCAATTGTTATGCAAAGCCTATACGAATGGGATTTTTATGGTGCCAATGCCGGCGCCCTTGATGCCATTGTTGACCGGAATGTCAAAAATTTCGGGCCCGGTTTGGAAGATTTGAATTTTGTGAAAAGTTTGGCAGCGGGGGTGGTAAGCCATTTGCAAGACATTGACGCCATTATTGAAAAAGCGGCCCCCGAATGGCCCATTGCCCAAATTCCCCTGGTTGATAAGAATGTATTAAGGCTGGGTTTATTTGAACTTTTATATGCTAACAAAGAAGAAGTTCCGCCCAAAGTAGCCATTAATGAAGCCATTGAATTGGCTAAAAGTTTTTCAGGAACCATTTCCGGCAAGTTCGTTAACGGGGTATTAGGAACCGTGTACAAGCAGTTGGAAGAAAAATAAAAAATGACAGAATTTTCACTTTTTGAAAAAAAGCTGGGATTGAAATTTGCCAATAAAGATTTGTTGACCCAAGCCTTTGTGCATCGCAGCTACTTAAATGAAAATCCGGAGTTCGGGCTGGACCAAAATGAACGCCTTGAATTTTTGGGAGACGCGGTGCTGGAACTGGTGATTACGGTTCATTTATACCAAGAATATCCCAATGAAGACGAAGGCCAGCTCACCAATTGGCGGGCGGCGCTGGTGAATGCAAAAATGCTGACCACGGTGGCGGAAGAACTGGGCTTTAATGACTTTTTACTTTTAAGCCGCGGGGAAACCAAAGAATTGGGAAAGGCGCGCCAATACATTTTGGCCAATACGTTTGAAGCATTGATCGGCGCGATTTATTTGGATTCTGGCTATGAACCGTGTGATGTGTTTATAAAAAAGTATTTGCTCAGCCGCCTGCCGGAAATTATCCAAAGCAAGTCGTATAAAGACGCCAAGTCACATTTCCAGGAAGAGGCTCAGGAAAAAGCCGGGGTGACACCCATGTATAAGGTCGTCAAAGAATGGGGCCCAGACCATAAAAAAGAATTCACCGTTGCGGTTTTCTTGGGTAAAGAAATGGTGGCGGAAGGCAAGGGCTATTCAAAACAGGAAGCAGAAGAAGAAGCAGCAAAGGCCGCGCTCATTGCAAAGCAATGGGCGGCCTAGAATCTGGAATCCTGTATTTTGTAGTTAGAATACAAGATTCAAAATTCAATTCAAGCTACTAAATACTAAATTCAAAATTCATAAAAAATGCTAACAATACGACTTACAAGAAAAGGAAAAAAGAACCAGCCGTTTTTCAGGGTGGTGGTGATTGATAAAAGGCGCAGCGCAAAAGGTGGGCGGCCTTCAGAAATTTTAGGCTACGTTGATCCGCTGACAAAAAGGAAGTCCTTGGAAAAAGACCGGATTTTACATTGGATCAAAATGGGAGCCCAACCTTCGGCTACTGTGCATAATTTATTGGTGGCGGAAAAAATTATTGACGCGCCTAAAATAAAAAAATTCAGCGTTTCTAAAAAATCTAAAGCCGCCGCCGCAAAGGTAGTGGCAGACGCCGCCGCAGGCGCCGCGGCGCCCGCGGTTGAGCCAGTAGTCGAAACTCCAACAGAACTCGAAAAACCAGCAACTTAACTATATTCTATTGTGCGACACAAAAAATGCCTCTTGCAAGAGGCATTTTTTGTGTAAATAGGCTCATTTTCACTAAAAACGCTCAAATGGCTTGACAAGCACCCTTGATAGTAGTATAATTAAAGTATAGAGAATAAGCGTCAAATTCTCTAGAAGCGTAGCACATTTACTACATTTTGACGCACAAAAATCCCATATGGGCGGTATAATGGTATACCGAAGTCTTCAAAAGGAGATATACCATGTTGCAGAGCATCAAGACCGTTGACCAGTGGACCGGCAACGAAATTCGGAGCCATGCGAAGCCTGAAGGCGAAGAGAAACGCGTGGCCGCCGGCCTGAATGCCATCGGCGGACGGTCGCCGGGTAATGTCGTCCAGCACCTCTGGCCGTCCACGAAAATCTCCGGTGCGCCCTCGGGGTACAGCGACTACGACGTCGTGGTCCCGTTCCTATTCGCCTCGTTTGGCGGATGTTTCGGGCAACGGGCGGCAGCCCTGTTCGGCCACGCGGTGTTCCATGTGACCGGAACTGGGGCGATCGAGCCTGAGTCTCGGTACACCCACGACGAGGAGTGGGTCAGAGATCCTATTCTGCTCGTCATGGGCTCGGACGAAGAGTGGCACGCCTATCAGGGTGTCGTCGTCACCGAGGGAGCGCTCAAAATGGTGGAGGCTGAATTGGCTCGCCGGACCATCATGGGCAATGAGCAGTTCGAGCCCACCGGCCTCGAAATCACTTTCGAGGATTTGGCAGAAGCGATCTGCCAGATGAAAACCTGGGATGATTGGCGGGCGGCCAAGGAATCCCTGGTCGGCACCGTTGCGGTTGCCAACTAAATAAAATCTCTCCTCCTGGAAAAAATCAGGAAGGGCTCATTCTTCTGGGGTTGTCAGAAGTTGGGTGGTCGGCCGAGCCATCTGTAAAAAACTGAGGCCGTTAGTTGTTCTTTGTCGTTCTGACCTAGCCGATTAAAAATCAGACGACGTAAAATACCTTAGCTTCGCAAGAAGAAAAGGGAACAAGGCCTTTGAAAGGGACGCCAGCACTTTTGCCCGTCCCTCTCCTCTCTGAAATCATAAAAATTTGTGATTTGAGAGAGGGGTGGAAGCAATCTACCTCGGCAGAAGCAAGACCAATCGTGCCCGCCATCAATGGAATTTGCGTGCACGTACAAGCCAGGTTATTTAATCTGGCATAGTAGCGAGAGGGGGGCTGGAAAACAATGATTCTTTTCCAGTTTCCCCTCCCTTTCTTTAAAAGTGTGGTATAGTGGTTTTAAACTTTGAAAGAAGGGTGGGGAGGAATAAGAATGCTTGTAATTTTTTATAATCATTCTTATCTCTCTTTATGGGAGATGGTATGGCCAAACTTCACACACGGTTGGCCATATCTTTAATAGAGCATAGCTCTTTGTATGTGTGTAACATTTTTTTCGGAGGAATTGCCATGACGTGGTTTTTCTGGCTTGTGCTGTCGTGCGTTGATGAATTACAGGAAATCGTGGACGAAATTCTGGGTCGCGACTATGCGGAACGGAAAAAGACTTCGCGGTTTACCCCGATGGCATTCCTGCCACCGCCGCCCGCGCCGCAAGTTCCGGCCAAAGTGGCGGAACCGGTTTTGTATGAAGAGCCAGCGGTCGTCGAAAAAGTAGTTCTCAGTCAAGAAGATCAAAAGACGATTGCGATTCGCAACATCGAAATCAATGGAGATGTTTTTTGCCCAGACGAGTATTGTCCTATTGATGTTTCGCCGGCGCCAGCGATGCCCCCTTTCAAAAAGAGGTCCCAGCCTCAGCTCTGGGACGAGGCACTGAACTTGTTGCAGGAGTATATCCTGGCGCTCAGTGATGGTAGTATCGCCCAAGCTGAGGAGTTGAAAAATCAATTCTTTGTTGCGGGATCGGATGGTTATCGTCTCGTGGTAACCGTAGAGAAAATCCTGAACAAGGGATTTGATAGCGACCAGGAAGGGATGGTCTTTTTCTGGGATCAAGGGAAAAAGTCTTCGTCGGTTTTGGACGAAGTGCCCCTCGGCCAGCGCGGGCAAAGCTTCATTTACGCCTTACTCAATAAGGCGAAAAGTGAAGACAGGGAGAAGCCGGTTAAAAATCGCGTCCTGAAACCAATTTCAGTGGATCCTGAATCCATTGAACACCTTCTCATTCAGGGGTGGAAAATTCACAAGGAAGTTGGGCGGCAGGTGATTCTCGTCAAGGACGGCAAGTCCGTCACGCGTTACCGGCCGGAATCGGCTTCCAACAAAAAAAGCGGGTGAAAACCCGGACATTGAAGGTCTGCGCTGGCGCAACGGTGCCAGCGCAGACCCCTTTCTTTCAAATCATTAGTTGAATAGCGGATATCGATTTAATATCAGATTTTCCCGAATTGAAAAAAAAATTCTTTAGTGATTTGAAAGAAGGGAGGACTCGTAGTCCTTGCCCAGTTCATTACACCGTACATGCGTGTGCATGTGCCAAGTCCCAGTGAAGTTTTCTTGTTCCCATGGCAAGAGGCTTCGGAGTTCCGACACACTCCACAAAAAAATGTCGCAGAAAAAGGAGTTTACCATGGCGGGATATCTGACCGTATGTTTTCAATGGCCGGGGAACCGTGATTTGTTGGAGGATTCCACGTTGTGAGAACTCCACGAGGCTCGCCTCAGTCGGAAGTTCCCCGACGCGGAGGATGACTTCTGCTTCGCGCATAAGGAGCAGGTCCTCATTCAAGAGGAGGAACTGCCCGACTTTGCGGCCAGGGAAGATCGGGTAGTCCAGCAGGAGACCCGCGGAGAAATGCTCCAGCGGCTTTGCAGGACAACCAGGGTGACGGCACGCCGCCGAAAGTGCCAGCCGGTGTTTATCCAAACAACCGCGCAAGAGGAGGAGCCAACTCATAAGCCGGTGTTCAATTCCCATACGGAATCGATGGGTATCCGGCACAAGAGGTGGCACTTCACCCGATATGCAAGGGGATAGAAGGCCAAGGGGAAGCAAGGTGCGCAAGTGCCTTGTTTCTCCCCTTATTTTAGTCCAGTATTAAGGTATGGTGGATTAAAATGAGGGGACAACAAGTTGTTCATTTCAAGGATTGGGGGATCAGCATGGTTTCGCAGCGTGGAGGCAGGAAGTACGCGACAGTTTGGCAGCCTGCCAAGCTGGTAATTCGGAGGAGGACGCCGGCGCCCATTGATATGCGTCCACCGAAGGCGCAAAAGAATTTGCGCAAGAAGAAGTAGTTTTCAGGGTCGGATGCCGCGGCATCCGACCCTTATTTTTTTCAAAAAATTTGACATAATTTTTTAAATGGATACAATGGATTTAAGCAGAACGGTCGAGCTGCAGAATATAAAAAACGATAACAGCAAGAATATGGCAGATTTTGACAAAGAGTTTCTTGAATATCTTGTTAAGGCATTGGTTGATAACCCAAACGACGTCAAAGTAGAAAGGAAAGTTGACGAAATGGGAGTGTTGCTTTCATTGACCGTAAACCCAGCCGATATGGGCCAGATCATTGGACGCGAAGGTTCAACCGCCAAAGCAATCAGGAACTTAGTGAGAATTGTTGGATTGAAAAACCACGCCAGGGTAAACCTTAAAATTGAGGAACCCATCGGCGGAAGGGTAACCAGGCCAACAGCTGAAAAACCGGCAGCTCCGGATGATATAGAGAGTATTTCTCTGTAATTTACAAAAACAAAAAACTGTGCTAAAATAAGCGCAGTTTTTGTTTGTAAAAAATATGATCAAATTTGATATCATCACTATTTTCCCTGAAATTTTAAGCTCATATTTGGGCGAGAGTTTGATTGCGCGGGCCAGAGCAAAAAAGCTGATAAAAATCACTACCCATAATTTGCGTGATTTTGCTGATGATGCCCGCGGCACGGTTGACGACCGGCCATACGGGGGCGGCCTTGGCATGGTAATCAAGATTGAACCAGTGTATAAAGCGGTTCAATCTTTAAAATCAAAATTTAAAAATCAAAATGCAAAATTAAGGAAAGTTATTTTATTCACACCAAGGGGAGAAAAATTTACCCAAAAAATGGCGCACAAGCTTTCAAAACTGGACCAAATTATTTTTATTTGCGGGCGATATGAAGGTGTTGACCAGCGGGTGGCTGAAAAAATCGCGGATATGGAAGTTTCCATTGGTGACTATGACTTAATGGGTGGGGAACTGCCGGCTATGGTGGTTATTGAAGCCATTTCGCGGTTGGTGCCGGGCGTGCTAGGCAAAGAAGCGTTATTAAAAGAACGCATTACCAAAAGCGGGGGATTTATTGAATATGCGCAGTATACGAGACCCGAAGAAATTAAGGTGAAAAGTACCCTTCGACGCGACTCAGGGCAAGAAAGTTGGCGAGTTCCAAAGGTGCTATTATCTGGCGATCACAAAAAAATAGAAGAATGGAAAGGTTTGCACGGGAAAGTGATTGAATAATTGAAAAAAATCTGATATGGTGTATGATAACGGGCAGGTGGCTGAGCAGCAAAGGCACTAGACTGTAAATCTAGCGGGGTTTCCCCTTCATAGGTGCAAGTCCTATCCTGCCCACAGGTTTTAACAATTGAATATTGCCGATGTAGCTCAGTGGCAGAGCATTTCCATGGTAAGGAAAAGGTCGTGAGTTCAATCCTCACCATCGGCTCAGAGAATAAAATTAATTAAAAAAGACAAGCAAGGTATCCAGCGCAAATGGGGTCTCAAGGGAATGTTTGTTCTCATTTTTTGCAAAATGCGAACTGAGTGTCGCTACGCTCCCTCAAACCCCATTTGCGAGGTGATTTTCCTCGCTTCGCTCCGGAAAATCATGGCCGCAAAAAAACCATTTTTGAAAGTGCAATGCACCGCGTGCAAAACCGTCAATTATTTTACTAAAAAGTCAAAATTGATGGCTGACAAAAAACTGGAAATTTCCAAGTTTTGCAGCACCTGCAAAAAGCACACGGTTCACAAAGAAGGTCGCAAGTAGGTAGTGGCTCAGTTTTGAGCCTAATCCGCTTTGAAGAGGTTATTTATCCTTAAAAAAGTAACAATTAACGGGATTCGCCCGTTTTTTTTGTTTATTAGATAAAGATTTGACAATACCCTATGGGGGTATATAATGGATACATGAAATACATGCATGAAGAAAATAGGGGTAAAGTAATACGTCGCCTTACATTGATAGAGGGTCAGGTTCGAGGCCTCCAAAAGATGATTGAAAATAACACCTATTGCATTGATGTTATCACCCAGACATCAGCAGTGAAGCAAGGACTTTCAAATGTTGAAGATTTGTTACTTGAAAACCACCTTAGTGGTTGCATTTTGGATCAGGTAAAATCTGGTCAGACCGATAAAGCCAAAGAGGAAATATTAAAAGTGTATAAACTTAAAAGAAGGTAAAATGTATACACAAACGTACAGAATAAAAGGGATGCATTGCGCCTCATGTTCTTCTGTCATTGAAAAAACTCTTAAAAAGGTGGCGGGAGTACAAGATGTGCAAGCGAATTTTGGCACGGAAACCGCCAAAGTGTCTTTTGACGCGACAAAAACTAATCCACAAGAACTTTCCAAAAAAATCGAGCCGCTGGGGTATTCGTTTATTATGCCCATGCATGCGGGTCATGGTGGTCAAACCGCAGAACAGATGGGCATGTCGGCTGAAGAGCACGCCGCCCACACGGGACTTGGCCAATCCAAGCAAGAAAAATTAGCCGAAGTGGCTGACATGAAAATGAAAATTATGATGGTAATGCCCCTAGCCACTTTTAGTATTTTGCTGATGGCATGGGAAACGTTAACCGCCGTTGGCGTGGCGCCAAAAATGCCGGAAACGTTATTTGAATTTTTCCATCACCTTTTGCCCATCTTTGCCACCGCCACGTTTTTTATTGCCGGCAAGCCGTACCTGATGGGTTTTTACCGCTTTTTACGCTATGGCAAAGCCAATATGGATAGCTTAATTGGCATTGGCACTTCGGCCGCGTTTTTATACAGTTTCATTGTTACGGCATTTGAAGGCCCACTTAGTCCGTTTTTGAATGTTGAGAATGTTTATTACGACGTGACTATTGTAGTTATTGCTTTTATTACCCTGGGGAAATATTTGGAAGCCAAAGCAAAAATCAAAACCGGAGATGCTATTGAAAAACTACTGAATTTACAAGCCAAAACAGCTCTGGTTATTAGGGGCGGCAAAGAAACAGAAATTTCTGTTGATCAGGTTTTGCGCGGTGACCGGATTGTGGTCAAGCCAGGCGCGCGGATTCCGGTAGATGGAACGGTATTGGAAGGTTCTTCATTTATTGACGAATCCATGGTTACGGGCGAGTCCATGCCCGTTGAGAAAAAAGCTGGGGATGCCGTTGTGGCCGGTACCATAAACACTACCGGAGCTTTTATTTTTGAAGCGAAGAAAATAGGTTCAGAAACATTGTTGGCCCATATTGTCAAAATGGTGCAAGAAGCGCAGGGAAGCCGAGCGCCCATCCAAAAACTGGCCGACCAAATTTCAGCCGTATTTGTGCCAATCGTCATTGTTCTGGCCTTTCTTTCACTTGGCGCGTGGCTAGTTATTGGTACGGCATATTTTGGCTTTGCACAGGCGCTTTCTTATGCGTTAGTATCATTTGTGGGTATTCTGGTTATTGCCTGTCCATGCGCCTTGGGTTTGGCCACTCCGACTGCTATTATTGTGGGCGTTGGTAAGGGCGCAAAAGAGGGGATTTTAATCAAAGATGCCGCCACGTTGGAAAAGCTCCACAAAGTTGATATGGTGGTAGTTGATAAAACAGGCACCATCACCAAGGGTAAACCGGAAGTGACTAGCGTATCGGATGAAAGTATTATGCAAGTATTTGCTTCACTGGAAAGCAAGTCTGAACACCCCGTTGCCCATGCTATTGTTGAATATGTCAAAAAGAAAAATGTCGCCCTGTTGCCGGTTTCACATTTTGAAATAATACAGGGAAAAGGATTGAAGGGGACTATTGAAGGTGTTGAATATTTTGCGGGCAGCTTTAAATTAATGGCTGATATTGGCTTGTCGTTTGAGGGTGGCCCGCAATTGGTTCTGGCCACCAAAGAAAAAGTACTGGGAACCGTTATGGTGGCTGATGCCATAAAACCCGAGGCCATTGAAGCGGTTAAAAATCTCCATAAACTTGGCATTAAAGTGATCATGCTCACGGGGGATCACAAAAACACGGCTCTGGCCATTGCCAAAGAGGTGGGGATTGATGATGTGCTAGCCGAAGTTTTGCCCGATGAAAAACTTAACAAGATAAAAGAATTGCAAAAGCAAGGCAGGATTGTCGCCATGGCGGGGGACGGTATTAACGATGCTCCGGCTTTGGCCCAAGCGGATGTGGGTATTGCCATGGCCACCGGCACGGATGTGGCGATTGAAACGGCCGGCATTACCTTGCTTGGAGGAGACATTTCAAAACTGGTTAAAGCCATTCGACTTTCCAAACTTACCATGCGAGGCATTAAGCAAAATCTTTTTTGGGCGTTTATTTACAATATTGTTGGCATTCCGCTGGCGGGCGGCGCATTTTTCCCATTTTTTGGCTGGTTATTAAACCCCATTTTTGCGGGCATGGCCATGGCGCTTTCCAGCGTTTCAGTGGTGGCAAACTCATTGCGAATTAAGGCAAAAAGAATTTAAATTCATGAAAACCTACACATTCCACGTAAATGGTATGCACTGCGCTTCCTGTGTTTTTCTCACGGAGAGCGAACTCTTGCAAATGCCGGAAGTAACAAAAGCCAAATCTTCCCTGGCCAGCCATAGTGTTGAAGTGACGGGTGAATTTGGCGACAAAACACCAGAGCACATTGCGCGGGATTTGAGTGAGATATTAAAACCGCATGGCTACACCCTTTCGGTTGAAAAACGAAACCATGCAGTCAAGTGGGCTGATTTTACATTGGCATTTCCCATCGCACTGGGATTTATAGCCTTATTTATTCTTTTGCAAAAGTTGGGTATCGTGAACTTAGTGACGACTTCACAAGTTGGTTATGGTACGGCATTTATTATTGGGCTTATCGCTTCTGTTTCTACGTGCATGGCAGTGGTTGGCGGGCTGGTGCTTTCCATGTCTGCTAACTTTGCCAAAGAAGGAGATAAAGTAAAACCGCAAGTACTTTTTCACATTGGTCGATTGGTATCGTTTTTTATCTTGGGCGGAGCAATCGGCGCACTGGGCGCTGTTTTCCAGTTTGGCTCAACGGGCACGTTTATTCTCAACCTTATCATTGCCATAGTTCTTTTAATCCTCGGCATTAACCTGTTGGATATTTTCCCGTGGGTAAAAAAAATCCAGCCAACCATGCCCAATTTTATTGGCAAACACATCCACGGGCTTAAAAATATCAATCACATTCTCACACCTTTATTGGTCGGAGTGGCAACATTTTTTCTGCCGTGCGGATTTACCCAATCCATGCAGATTTATACGTTGACTACCGGCAGTTTTTGGACGGGGGCATTGATGATGGGGGTATTTGCCCTCGGTACACTTCCGGTGCTGGCGCTATTAAGTTTTAGTTCCCTTGGTATCCATAAAAAAGCCCAGTCGGGGGTATTTTTTAAGACAGCCGGGCTAGTTGTCATCTTTTTTGCAGCCTTTAATATTATTAACGCCTTGGCGGCAGTAGGAATTATCCCGCCGGTCTTTAATTTTTAAAAATTTCCATGAATATGAAAATAATTATTATATCCATATTAGCCGTTGCCGTTGTTGCCGGGGGAGCTATGCTGGTGATAAGCGGCGCTAGTAATTCAAGCAGTCAGACAGTGGATAATGTGAGTATGGTTGGTGGCAAGCAAATCATAACCATTAGTGCCAAAGGTGGCTATTCACCAAGGTTAACCAATGCTAAAGCCGGCGTGCCCACCGTCATTAAGATGAATACGCAGGGTACCTTTGATTGTTCCTCTGCCATTGTCATTCCAAGCCTGGGCTATCGCAGCAATCTTCCGCCGTCAGGGGAAACATTAATTGACGTGCCGCCACAAAATGCCGGCACGGCACTGCAAGGATTGTGCTCAATGGGAATGTATAGTTTTTCCATAAACTTTAATTAGGGAGGGTGTCGCTATAAGCCCCCGCGGCGGGGGTACGGTGGTATTGACAGTAATTGAGATGCATGCTAGAATTAAGCATTAAGGGGAAACAATGTGTTTCTGCCAAAAACGAATAGAAAATGAGGCCCTTTGTCAATTTGGAGGATTTTTCATGGCTCGTTACGTGATTTTGCTTGTGGTTCTTGCAGTAGCTGGGTGTGGTGACGACGCAGCTAAAAAAAAGAAGGAACAAGACCAAGCTGTGCAGAATGAAAAAGCTGTCAATGTCGCCAAGGAAGCCATGCAGGAAATACTCAAGAAGCATGAGGCTGACAAGGCGGTTGAGAAAGCGGCGAAAGAAATGGTGGCCAAAGAGGCCAAAGCAGAACTTAAGAAATACTTTGATGACCTCAAGGAAGAGGCTCGCAGGAAAGAAGAGTTAATCAGGGCTCAAGAAGAGGCCTTGGCGAAAGCGAAAAAGGAATTTTCCTCCAAGGAAATCATCAAGGAAGCTGTCAGGGAAGCTTTGACGCCGTTCGAAAAACAGGTTCGTGAACGCCTTGAAGCTCTGGAAAAAGCTAAGAAAGAACCGCCGGTGGTTGAACCCAAAAAGGCGGCGACAGCTGATTCTCCGGGACATGCGCTTGCCAGCGAGCAGGCTCGCCTTGAAGCGCGCCAAAAGATTGAGAAGGAAATCAGGGCGCTTAATCAGGAGTGGCACCGCTGCCACTACGAGGCCAAGCTGATTAAGAATTTCAGCTTGAGTTTTGGCAATCAGGGGTCTCTTACTCCACTGCCGATGGAAACTTATGTCTACCGGGACAGAGTCCAAAAAGGTGTGGATTGGGAGAAGTTTGACGATGAGATAAAGAAGAAAATAACCAGAAGTAGCGATCAAAAAATCGCTGATGACAATGAGGAGGGAAGGCGCTACAAACAACGTCTGGCGGTAAAGGATCAGCTACAGCAGAAGGTAGAAAGGGCGCGGGAAATAGAACGCGAGTTGGTGTCAAGGTGGCGCCAGCTTTATCCCGTGGCTGGCGAGAACCAAATCGCCATGATGGCCAATTATTGGCTAGCCCGCGCCCAGTGATTAGGCTCCGGTTGACGCAAGTTGACCGGAGCATTTTTTTGCATTTGAAAAACCTGAAGAATTTTGATACACTTGGTTTAGGATTTCGAGTTTCGGATTTAGGATTTTAATATTTAGGGGCGTGGTGAAGTGGTATCATAAAGGTCTCCAAAACCTTTGGTCCAGGTTCGATTCCTGGCGCCCCTGCCAACACATGCTAAGTCAAGAGACTGAGACGCCTAGAGCTATTTTTCAGTTTGAAACATGATGGCGCTAGGGCGCTAAACTCTAATTAGTCCACAAAAATCACCCTTTAAATCGGGGTGGTTTTTTGTTAAGATTACACAATGCTTACGGAAAAACAAATAGCTTACCTGGCGACAATCCCAGAAGATAGAATAGCAATAATTAAGCCTTTTAATCCTAAAGGGTTGTTTGTGACACAAGAAATCATCTCGCAAATAAAATCTGTTGCACCGAACTTAGAAGTAAAATCACTTGGTTCACTAGCCCTGGGAATTGCTGGCGCAGAGGATATTGATATCAGTATCTTCTGTGAAAAAGAAAAACATGCAGAGCATATTAGTAATTTGGAAAAAGTGCTCGGTAAGTATGATCGGCTCGTTGAGGATTCGGCAAAGTGGGATTTTGAAAAAGATGGTTTCCATGTGGATGTCATTCTTGTTGACCATAATAACAAATTTTCCAAGAGAGTGGACAAAGTGTTCGGGGAATTAAGAAACAACCCAGAGCTTCTCAAAGAATACGAAAAGATGAAGTTGAGTTTCAATGGGAAAAGTTATCGTGAATATCAGACAGCAAAGTTTGAATTCTTTAATAAGGTTTTTGGAGCTAAAGAGTTTAAAATTATTATAGAAAATCTAAAGGGAACATATAAGTCTTTTGAAATAGAAAATGACCCCGTTTGGAAGGATTACCCTCTTTCTGGTGTTACCTACCCCGTTGATTACGGCTATATTGAGGGCTACCAAAGCGAGGATGGACAAGATTTAGATGTCTTCCAAGGTTCGGGTGATTTGAATGGCTACATAAAAGTTTGGCGGTGCGATGTGCCTATTGAAACCAAAATTGTAATTAATGTCACCCAGGAGGAGTGGGAACAAATTATAAAAACTTTTAATCCGGTAATAAAAGAAAAAGCACTGTTCAATAATAACGAATTAGAGAGTTTTTTGACGGGCTATAGAAATGGAAAATAATATGTTTCAAAAAGAAAACTTTGAAAATCTTTTGGCAGTGGCGTTATCTAAAAAGATAATTACTTCTGGGGATTTGAAGCCGTTTAGGGAAACAGAATTAGTGCTAGAGGATTTTTTGAATTGGCTTAATCAGGAAAAAGGATACTTGTTGCATGGTGGTGCCGTCTTAATTCCTGCTAGTGAAAAGTTAATTTCCAAAAGGAAAGTGTTCCATGCTACTGATGACGGAGGAGTTGCGATTATCAAAGCGCTGTTTCCAAATAATTTACCCGGGCAAACAAATTTGAATTACAGGATTGATAAAAGTGGTGTTCAGGAAGTTGTTCTTGAAGGAAATCCAACGGGTGAATTGATGCGCGAAAAGGGTTATATTTACATATTGGAAAACGAGGGTTTTTCCAATCAGGGAACTCAAGGTATTGCTGATTTTGAGAAACCTTGGGCGGAAGGTAAAACACAAGACTATCTTTTTGTCATTGAAGTTGAAAAATCAGATTTTAATTATTCTTATCGGGTGGGTGAGAAATAGTTTAAGTGCTTAATGAACAAAAGCAAAGCCACCTGCATACTTAAATTCTATTCCAAACTGCAACGTTTTTAAATTTTAATCTTTCTTTTTCTCGGATTTTTTATCCCCGATTAAACACTTCTCTGGGAGTAGAATAGTGTAATCTTTTCCGCGGCCGGTGATTTAGCAATCTGACAGCTTTCTGAACATCTTGTTGAGTTATTGTAGCAAAGTTGCTCTTCTTTGGGAAGAACTGCCTGAGCAACCCGTTGGCATTTTCATTGCACCCCCGCTCCCACGAGTGGTATGGATGAGCAAAGTAAATAGTGAGTCCTGTTTGCTGTTCAGTGGCTTCGTGTTCCCAGAAAATCGAGCCGTTATCGTAGGTGATGGTATATTTTTTCTTTTTTGAAATCCTTTTGAACCGCAAAATCGTTTTCTCTTTTGCCGTTTCTGCTAACCCTCGCTCGAGTTTGTCGGCCAGTATCAATCCCGATTTTCGTTCCACGTGGGTAAGGATAGCGGGCTTTTTGTCTTTGCCGATAATGGTGTCCCCTTCAAAGTCGCCGATACGACCGCGCCGATTAATGATTTCCGGACGCTGGTCAATTCTCCGTTTTTTTAACGCTTCCCTCTGCTTTTCGCGTATTCTGGTGTCATACCGGCGCCGATACTTGCCCTTCTGGCAACGAAGGTATTTTACCAGGTCTTTTCGTTTTTCATAGATGAATTTGTAAATACTATCTTTGCCGATTTTCTTGCGTTTGTGATGTTTATTCCACCTGCCGGCAATCTGCTCGGGCGACCAGTAGGTTTTTAGTTTTTTAACCACATACTTTCGCAAAGATATGTCATTTCCAATTTTCTTAAACCGTGCATTGGCGTTGATTCTTTTTTCTCTGGCCGAGCGTTTTGATTTTCTGACATAGTACCTGCCGTTGGCCCCTTCGCCCCGCTTACGTTCGCGCCAGATAGTGGTTCTGTTTCTGCAAAGCTGTTTGGCAATATCTTTTTTCTTGACCTTGGCCCGAAGTAGAGCCGCTAACTCATTTTTCTTACCTGTTGTAAAATGTGCATGGGGCATGTCCGTTATTTGGTTACTAGTTAATGTTGGTTCATTAACCATTGTACCCAATAACGGCTGCTCCGTTTGAATCTCAGTTAGTTTCACGATTTTTTACCACGTTGCAGTTCGGAGCAGAATGTAGGGCACCCCTATTGACAAGGTTACTTGTATATGCTATAATCAGAATATAGATAAGGGAGGTTTTTACCCGACACTTATGTCACCGTAGAGTGACGCGAAGGCAGTACTTTTTAGGGCAATTCTTCCAGGGGAGACGGTTGAAGACATTAATCTGCCCTCAACCGCCTCTTCATGGAAGAGCATTGCGAAATTCCGAGTAAGTGCTTGGAATACGTGCCATCGCAATGATTTGACACAATAAAGACCTTTCGGGTTATGCGTAGCATGGCGCATGACAGAGCACACCGAGAGGCGTTTTCCCGAATAGGGAGAAGGAGTTACTACCATGGCTACGATTATTCGCAGTTTTTCTGGTGAGGTGGTCGAGGGTATGGAGAACCCGAAACCCGTTGAATTCACCGTCCCCGAGGCCCAGTATCAGGAGATGACTCGCTGGGCGAGCCAGGAGGGAATTACCTACGAGGACGTCCGGGAGTTGGCCGACTTCTGGAACGCGTTCGAAGCCGACGAGGCTTTGAACCAGGAGGCCATCGGAGCTGAAGTGGGCGACGAAGCCTACTTCGAGCTCTATTCCCAGGTTGGCGAGTAATCGCCGCCACCGGGATTCCGCATTAGCAAGGTGCTTGCGTGATGACAACGCTGGCGATGCGGAATAAAAAGCACCAATTGTTTTCAAAGAGGGGGAAGCGTTTTGCCCCCTCTCTCTTTCCAAGAATGTAACAGGAGTTATGTTCTTAGAAAGGGATGATGGAAATATGCAAAGCATATTTTCTTCGCCGCTTGGCAATAAATATTTGTGAATCTTTATTGTCTTCGCTTGCTAGAAAATAAAAAACCCGATTCCATGTGAATGGGACCGGGCTTGGAAAAGTGAGAAGTTGGAAACATGGCATTACGTCATGTCGTCCAAAAACTTTCTCATTCTTTTCCTTCGGGTTGCTGGCTGGGAGGTTTGCTGGGCCAGCCGCAAGATTTCTTCTTCAATCGTTTTGCCCTCTTCTGCTTCAAGCAGTTTGATGCGCGCGTCGGCTAAAGAAGGAATTGAGGTTTTTTTCAGGAAGCTGGTAAAAAAGGTTTTTACCGCTCCAATCAAACCATCTTCATTGATATCCTCGGTTTGCGCGGGAATGACACAATGGTGGAATCGCCCGCGGGTAATCCTTTTTGCGCTTAACTCTCCAAGCCCGGTATCACGCAGTCGGTCTCGGTAATGCACGATGGCCTCGTGGTTAAATACGGTGCCAATGTAAGCAACTTGACCGTGAGAGTTGATTGCGTACAGGCGTTGGCAGATACAGCCGGGTTCTGCGGGAAACTGGAAGCGCTGCCCAGAGAAACAGGTAATTTGCCGAGGCTTGCGATCTGCCATTTCTTCAAAGAATTCCCGGGTTGGTTCCCAAACCAGCTTGGCCCGGTCTTCATTGTTGTGACTTTGATATTCAAACAACAAAACGCGCAATGCGGTTATCGCAATAGTCAGATCGCGGTCTTCAAAGAGAAATTTCACGGTTCACCATTTTTCCTTTCATTAAAAGAGCCAGGTTATTGTCCGGGGTTTAATATAGCATAATAATTGGTAAAGTCAAGAGACGAGTGTCCATAACGTGGTTGTGGTCAATCGTCTCTTGGGAATTTTTGCCCAGAGGTCGTGTGAGCTTGGTCAGCTTGCGCGGAAATTTACAGACTATTGGAGAGTCGTCATGACTCACAATTCCATCGTTGACGTCGTTGTCCTGGCCCCAGTCGCTGATTGCCACAGCGACGAGTATCTGGTGAAATTGGGCAGTGAGCCCAATGCCACCGACGAGCAGATTGAAGAGGCCTTCGAGGCCCTCAATCGGCTGGAGGCCAAGCACCGCGACGCGCTGGCAACCGAGGATCGCTTGGACCGCGAGGCGAAAGCCGCCGCGGTGGCCAAGTTGGAACAGGCCGACAAGGTGGCCGCCACCATCAAGCGCGTGGAGGCGAACATCAAGAATCGCTTCCGCGACGGCCTGGTGCAGCGCGGTGGCCAGCGGGTGCTGGACGACTCCGCCAAGGTGAAGGGGTTGGCGGCGCGTTTCGACGCGGCCGTCAGCACCGGAAACCTGGGCGGGGCGGTGGCGGCTCTGAAAGAGTTGCGCCAGGCGAACATCGCCGCGGGGATGCTCCACCATTTCGGTTCGGTCCGGGCGCACGATGAATTCCTGTTCCAGGCGGGCGAGCAGTTGAAGCGCCTCCGCGCCGAAACGCCCGGCAAGAAACGGGGCAAGCGCCGCACGTAGCATGAGGCTACGGAGGCTCAGGACACCAGAGCTTAATGTTGGTGTTGCTATCATGGGGTTGCAATTTTTCACTCTCGCAACCCCTCCTTTTTTAAGCCCAGAACATGTTTGCGGATTTAAAAAAGGAAATAATTGGTAACCAGTTCTTACAAAAGGAGGATCAGATGACCAAGGTTCCTTTCACGGTTGACCAGCTCTTGAAGCTGGCCAAGATTGGCAGCGACAAAATCGTTGCCGATTACCGCAGCGGCGGCGAGATTTGGCACTGGGAAGGCATTCTTCCCGGTTCCGAATCCGAGACGTTTGAGGAAATTGAGCAGGAGCTTCGCAAGAAGTTCCCCGATGGCGTTATCGTTGACGATATCGCCTAGCCGTTAATTGGGGATGATTGGTTTCGATGCCCAGTGTTGCCGGTAGGCTGTGGTAGGCCACCGCGGGAAAGGCTTTTGTACCAACCCCGCGTCCGGAATAACAGCGCTGTGGTACGCCCGGGTTCGATTCCCGGCATCTCCAATAAGGGGAGGCTCTGCGAAAGCACCCTCCTTCTCTTCTTTCAAATCATTAGTCATAGGCCTTTTTCATAATAATCTTTCTACTGCAATTTACATATTTTGGCTCCGGCTTTGTAAAATTTTTTCAACGTATCCTGCGGATATGTTTCAAAAATTTTACTTCGCCTCGCTCAAAATCTGAAAATTTAGTAAAGAAAGTTATTATGAAAGAGGCCTAGCAACAGAAATCACTGACTGCATATTGTAGATATAACGGCAGATTTTCAGAATGATATTTAGGATTTAGTGGTTTGAAAGGAGGGCTGTGCAACCCTTCACATCAAAATCTCACCCACTTCAGAGTAATTTTCAAATGAAGATTTTTCTGAAGTGGAACTTTGTCAAACAGCCTAAAGGTTGAGTGTTCAACCTTGGCTTATCGAAGAATTCCTAGGAGGATTTCAAATGCAGTTGTCCATGTCTTGTTCGGCCCGCGTTGAAACTCGTATGGAGCTAACCGTTGAGCAACGAGCAATGGCGATTCAATCGCACATGCTCACGTTGCGACTCGAATTGACCGAAGCTCTGCGGGGAGAGAAGTATTTGCCATGGGCGAACTGCCCGGCGTGTGGTAAAGGCCTCAAACCGGTGGAGATCATCCGCGGGTTCAAGGATGACCCCAATGACTTCACCACCGAATGCCCCAAGTGCAAGCATCGGTTCAAGGCGAATCTTCGGCACTACATTCGCGGAGACTACGCTGAATTGCCGTTCTACTGCGCTTCGCAGGTGCTGGCGCAACTGCAGCCGTTGGTTGCTGTGTCCATCGACGAGTTCAAGAAAAAGCACCCGGCGATTTACTACTCGGCCGTCGTCCATCACGGAACTGTGAGGAATGCCTTCCAAAAGATCGGCATTCCTTATGCCTTCGATGAGACGTTCGACTGGAAGGAGAAGGTCAAGCCCTTCCTCGGCCAGTTACCTGACACCATCATCGCCGAGGTGGCTGGTGTGTGTGCGGCGACGGTTCGCAAATTCCGCAAGGGTCGGCAGATTGCAGCCTGCACCCGAGCGGATATGCTCGAAAACGCCGTTGTCTAACGAAGTCGACTGATATTTCTCGGTTGACAATTCAAAGCCGTTTTTCCCAAGGGAAGAACGGCTTTTTTCATAAATAAACCTTCTCAAAATCTGCGAAGTAACTTAGTATTAAGACAGTTGCTTCACACACATGGAAATCCAATCAAAACAACAAATTGACGAACATAAAAAAGAAATCGAACAAGAGCTCACTGAAATGCTTCAGGAAACTGATAGTGATTTTTCGTTGCAACATATTAGGGATGTTATTTTCAATGAAGAAGATAATGATGACATGATGAAAATTGTGGTCATGTTTGATAATGGCGGGGGAGCATCAGAAATGGAAAACGCCCTGGAAATCGCCACGGACGCTTAGAATTATTTCCCCCACAAAATTTTAAATGGCTTGTCTCCGGTTGAAAAGGTATTGAAGTTTCAAAAATAACCATAGAAATTATCGGCAAATTATGCTAGGCTGAAGCCAATATAGCAGTTCTAACTGCTTCCAAAGCCCGCTGCATAACTGGACTTTTTTCGTAAATTTCTTCTATTTCCCGCTGGTCACGTAGATGCCAAAGAACTTCCTATTGAGGATTTGTCCGCAAACACCATACACCACGAAAGGCACTCTATTGAGAAAATCAGACAAGGAATTAGTTATTCAGAAATTGATGTAGAACATACCTCATCAAATCCTACAAAATAATAGCTAAATTTTAAAAATATGAGTTACGAACACATACCATTCGGCACACCAGAAAAGTTTAATGTGGTTGTTGAAATCCAAAAAGGTGGTCAAGTAAAGTATGAATATGACGAAGAATGGCACGAGATAAAAGTAAGTGCCATTTTTAAAAACGGTTTTATTTTTCCGTTTGACTATGGTTATGTGCCACAAACTCGTGGTGGAGACGGAGACCACCTTGATGTATTTGTATTAGGTTCGCAATCTGTTCAAATGGGAGCAATTGTTGAATGCCGTCCGATTGGAATGATTGAGTTAATTGATAGAGGAGAAAAAGACGATAAAATTTTGGCTATTCCCTTAAATGATTTAGGTTTTGAAAACATTAAAACATTGGAAGATTTGCCATTTGATTATAAAGGTATTTTTGAGGAATTTTTTAAGGAATTGGCAATTCAAAGAAATAAAACAATGGAAATTAAAGGATATAGAGATGAAAAAGTAGCAATGCAAGAGTTAGAATTGGCAAATAAAAACTTCAAATAAGTTTATTGTTGGAAAAACAATAGAAAAAAAACTTTAAAAACCGATATGCCTTGTATCGGTTTTTGGTTGATAATTCCCAAACTTTGTGTAATATGTATTTAACGTTTATTAACTATCCTGTCCTTTGACATAAGGAGTCTACCAGTGACCGGAAGAAAAGTCCAAGAGGCAATCGCCATTTACCGTTGTTACTTCAAAGACGAAGGTATCGGTAAGGTTGATTTCCCCCACGATGTCCCGACAGAGGGATTTGCTGGCCGCCTGACAATTATGGAACACTGCCACGGAATGCTGGATGCAATGGAGGCGATGGTCGCTGATGGCACGCCCGAAAAGATGGAAAAGGTGTTTCGGTGGGTAGGCTTCATTCAAGGTTGCCTGTGGTCACAAGGTGTCTTCTGTTTGGATGAGTTGAAAAAGCATAACCGTTCCTAAACCACAACGAGAGAGGAAAAAAGTAATGCCACCTTTGACCAAGTGTCCCAACTGCCAAAATCCTATCTGCACTCTGGGCGGAAACAGGTTTTGCGGAGCTTGTGGGTTTGAATATCCATTAGGCACTGCCTTTGACCTGACGATGCAAGCCATAGATAATTCGGATGCGGCTGGCTCGGAGGGGTCTATCCTGTCAAATATCAAGAAATGCACAGAAGACCTCCACGCCTTCAAAGCTGAAAGTATCAAAAGGATTAGAGCCAAGCTCCCAGAGTGGAACGAAAGGTTTTGTTCCAAGTGCGGGAAAAGGTTGGTTGAGGATTGAAGCCCTGCCAAAAAGAACGAACATAGCCCATCACTCGGATGGGCTTTTTATTTTATGAAGGTTGCAAAAACCTCAAAATCGGGTTAAAGTGAAGCCAATATAGCAGTTTTAAACGGCTTCCAATGCCCACTGCACAAAAATATGAAATTCAAACTCACTAAAAAAATTAAAACCGCGGTGTTGATTATCTTGGGTATTTTATGCCTGGTTTTGGTGTGGGAAATTTTTGTGCCAAAATCGTTTACCCCCAAAGAGCCAGTGGTGTATAACGCCGAAAGCGGGCTGGGGCAGGCAGAAATTGCCAATGACCTTGAAAGCCAGGGTGTTATTAAAAACAGCTTCTTTTTTAAATTGTATTCGTTTATTTCCGGCAATGCCGGCAGGCTCCAGGCGGGCATTTATGACTTTTCCCCCTCCATGTCCATTGCGGGCATTGTTAACCGGCTGGCTAAAGGTGACGTGATGAAAAACCGGGTGGTTGTTTTGGAGGGCTGGGATATTGATGATATTGCCAAATACGTGGGTGCCAAAAAGTTCTACTTTAAAGATGAGTTTATAAAAGCCACAAAAGCTGATTACAGCGACGAATTTTCATTTCTCAAAAACCGGCCCAAGGGCGCGGGGCTGGAAGGCTATATTTTCCCGGATACTTACAGTGTGCCGGCTCACATCATGCCCCATGATTTTATAAAAACCGCGCTGGCTAATTTTGATAAACGGTTGACACCAAAATTACGGGCGGAAATTGCCAAGCAGAAAAAAACCATTTTCCAGATTGTGACCATGGCTTCTATTTTGGAAAAAGAAGTGCCTTCATTGGCGGATAAAAAAATCGTGGCGGGGATTTTATGGAAACGCATTAACAGCGGCATGGCCTTGCAGGTGGATTCAACCATTAATTATATTACCGGCAAAAGCGACAGCCGAGCCACGCTGGCGGATTTGAAAATTGATTCAAAATATAACACCTATAAATATTTGGGGTTGCCGGCCGGGCCCATTTCAAACCCGGGAATGGAGAGTATTTTGGCAGCCATTTACCCTACCAAAAGCCAGTACTGGTTTTATCTTTCAGCTGATGGCACCGGTGAAACGGTGTATAGTAGGACGTTTAAGGATCACAAAGTGGCGATATCAAAGTATTTAAGGGAGCAATAGCGAACACTTATACCCGACTTCCCATGCCGAAGGCAATAAATAGAAGGGTATGAAGTTTTTATTGTGCGACAAGTTCATTGACAAAATTCTATAATAGTGTAATGTATAACTATCAAAGGAATGTTTCTTTGATAGGGAGCAACTAGGTTGCACCTTGAAAATGTGGTCTTCAAATAGGGAGCTTACAATGGAAGTCTTGGTATGCGTTTTTTTAGTATTGGGGGGTGGTCTTTTGGTGGCCTCTGGAGCGATCTTTCGGGATTGCACAGACAAGACGGGCGGAGTCTTGGCGTTGGCAATAGGAGGTGTTTGCTTGGTCGCTTCTATTTCCATTGCCTTTGCGATTGGGCGTACCTCCAGCATATCAATAATTGAAATGGCAGATAAGAGATTGGTTGCGGGGGACACCTATACCCTTGTCACCGATTCGCAAAAGGACGGCGAGAACTTTTACGCCGTCATCAAAACGGACTCCGGAAAAATCTTTGGAGTGGCGTTCAAAACTCTGCCGGCAAAACGAGCCGTAGCGGCCAGCGACAACAAGGGTGGGGTTGTGTTCGTTCCTATTTTTGACCTTGACGAAAAGTCAAAAGAAAAAAAGTAGGGAAGTGCCAATTTCCCAAAACCAAAACCCGAGAGCAGCAATGCTCTCTTTTTTTCTAAAAAAACCAAAACCTTGACAGGGGAGTGAATATAGACTAGTATAGTGGTATATCGTAAGCCGCAGACTACAGGTCGCGAAAGCATAAACTCCTGTAATAGGCAAAAAACATACTCGTGTTTTTTGGTGTCTGCAGGTCGCAGGCTTTTTGTTTAAATTAGGTGTTAGATATTAGGTGTTAGATATTAGCCGAACGGTCGGAAAACTAGCATCTAAAACCCAACACCCAAAACCCATTTATGGCATTAACAAAAGAAAAAAAATCAAAATCGCTGGAAAGTTTGAAAGAAAAAATTGCCAAGCAAAAATCGGTTATTTTTGCTGATTTTTCCAAGGTCAATTCGGCGGATTTGTTTAAGCTCCGCAAAGAATTGAAAGAAAACGGCTGTTCCCTGAAAGTGGGCAAGAAAACCCTCGTCAGGATAGCGTTCGGGCAATCGGGAATTTCATTTTGGAATAACATACAAAAAGTGGTTCCGGGGCAGCTGGCATTGGTGTTTGGCATTGACGATGAAATTGCGCCCGCGCGCCTGGCCAACAAATTTGCCAAGACCAACGAAAATTTCAAGATTTTAGGGGGAATTTTTGAAAACAGGTTCATTGACCGGGAGCGGGCATTAGTGTTGGCCAACTTGCCAACCCGTAACGAGTTGCTGGGCAGGATGGTCGGTTCGCTTTCCAGTTCAATGGCAAGTTTTGTGAGAGTATTAGATAAAATAAGTAAAATTGAATCTGGAAGCTAGTAGCTAGAAGCTAGAATAGAATAAAAGAATTCAGAATTCTGTATTCAACATTCAACTCAAGCTACAAGATACTAGATTCTTAAAAAAAATGGCAGACGAAGTAAAAAAAGAAGAAACAAAAGTTGAGGTTCCGGCTAAATTTGAAAAATTGGTTTCGGAAGTAGAAAAAATGTCAATTGTAGAATTGGCAGAATTAGTGAAGGTGCTGGAAAATAAATTTGGTGTTTCAGCCACCGCTCCGGTGGCAGCTGCCGCGGCCGCAGCCGGGCCGGCTGAAGAAGCAAAAACTTCTTTCAATGTTGAATTAAAAGAAGTGGGAGCCCAGAAAATTGAAGTGATTAAAGTGGTCAGGGATATTACGGCCAAAGGATTGAAAGAATCAAAAGACCTGGTTGACGCCGCCGCCACTGCCCCCCAAATGATTAAAGAAGGGGTGAAAAAAGAGGAAGCAGATGAAATGGTAAAGAAATTTGCCGCCGCGGGAGCAAAAGTGGAAATAAAATAAACATGCCAAGAAGCCGCTTGAAAAAGCGGTTTTTGGTTGCACGGGAACGAGCCACCCTTGACAATCATACTGTTAGGATATATAATTAACGCAGAGCACCTTGAACAGATTTACCTGGGGCTTTGGGCCACGTTGGCTTGGGGTTAGGGGTGAATCAGGAGGGTTTTGTAATGTTTAAGCAGCTGGAAAGCTTTGTTGGCGTCATCTGGAGTTTGGTTCTGGCCTTGAAGGCCGCGGCTGAGCAGCAAGGGGAGGAGCCGGAAGATTTCATCCAGTTTCTGCAAACCAGGGATGGGAAAATTTTGGTGCCCGGCATGGTGGAGTTTGTGGTCATGGCTCGGCGGGGCAAAAAGCCGGGCAAACCGGTTTCCCGGCAACTTGAGGAATGGAGGATTTTTTACAAAAAATTCTTCAACTACAAGCTGGATGTGGAGAGTATTCGTATTCCGACGCGCTTGGACGGTTATGACCGCTTGATTGTGGTGGCGAAAGGGTTCACCCTTAACCAAATTTACGCCGCCATGGCAAAGCAGTTTACCTGCTCAAGCTACGCGGATGATTTGGATAAGGTGGTGATTCACAATGCCCGCGACGCCAATCGCGATGGCACTTACGCCGTCTGGGTCCGCGACCAAAGAGAGGCAGACAAGGAAAACCGGAGCAAGTCTGCCTATGACTTGTGGGGAACCAAAAATCCGGTTTTCGTTCCCGAAATGCCCTTTATTACGCTCGGGGAGCGCATGCTCTACGAGTTGAAACATTGGGACGAAACGGGCGACCAGCTGGACCAGGATAGCTGGACGCAATGCCTTGGCTCGCGCGGTGCCGATGGCGATGTGCTGTGCGTCCGCTTCGCGCCGGGTTACGTGCACGTCAGCTGGAGCGGCTGCCTTAACTCCGGTCCCGATCTGGGCGCCCGTTCCGCAGTTTCCCGTCCGCTGGAGCCAAGCGGAGCGCAGGCGTAAGCGGACTACGTCAATTTTGTCAGGCGCTTTGCAACACGGTTGTTGCAAGGCGCATTTTTTTTGTGTAAGATTCTAGCGTGGTCACTATAGCCTCCCAATAAGCAAGAGTTTATACTGCCACAAGGAAACTGCTTGCCTGATTATATCGAACAATGCAAAAAAGCTGGTTCGGAATACTACCGCGCGACGGACGCGGATATGGGTTTCAATCCCATTCAAACAACCCACGCTTATTGGGTTGTTGGTGATACGGAAGTAAGCAGGCAATAAAACGGGCTCGCGCAATGCCAATGGCAATGTGCTGTGCGTCAACTTCAAACCGGGTTACGTGCACGTCAACTGGAACAACTGCAATAACTCCAATCCCAATCTGGGCGCCCGTTCCGAAGTATCCTAGCTAATATACCCTATTTTTAAAACGTTTTAAAAATAGGGTATAAGCAAAAATATGAAAAAACCAAATATTAAACAGGTGGTGGTGGGGGGGGGATTAACGGCCAAACGTTATTTGAAAAAATGGTGGCGTGGGAAAATATATCCGGCGCTTGGGATAACTTCAAAAATGGTAAAACCAGAAAGCCAGAGGTAAAAGAATTTGAAAAGAATTTAAAAGCCAATTTGAATGGCATTCAAAAAGAACTCAAAACAAAAAAGTATCACCACGCGTCTTATGATACATTTTACGTAAAAGACCCAAAGCTAAGAGAAATTAATAAGGCCTGCGTGCGTGACCGGGTGGTGCACCATATTCTTTTTAGAAAGCTTTATTCTATTTTTGACCGCGCGTTTATTTTTGATTCTTATTCTTGCAGAATCGGGAAGGGCACGCACCGGGCGGTCAGAAGGCTGCATGAGTTTTTTAGGAAGGAAAGCAAAAATAATTCCAGAATGTGCTGGGTGCTAAAATGCGATGTGAAAAAGTTTTTTGAATCTATTGACCGGGATATTCTGGCGCGGCTTCTTTTTGTTAGAGTTAAAGATGAGGGTGTATTGTGGTTGATTTCGGCCATTATTAAGAGTTTCCCAAAAGGCTTGCCCTTGGGGAATATTACCAGCCAATTATTTGCCAATATTTACCTGAATGAGTTAGACCAATTTATCAAGCAGACGCTTAAAGTAAAATATTATATCCGCTACTGCGATGATTTTGTTATCTTAAGCCGCGATAAACAGCATTTGGAAAACTTAATTTTAAACATAGATGAATTTTTACGAAATAATTTGGGGTTGTCTTTGCACCCCGCTAAAGTCACCATTACAAAATATCGCCAGGGGATAGATTTTTTGGGGTATGTAAGCTTTCCGGGATATTCCATATTGAGGGTTAAAACGAGAAAAAGAATGTTTAGAAAAGTGCTAGGTAAAATAGAAGATTACAAAAGCGGGGTTATTTCCAAGGAATCTTTTAGCCAAACTGTTCAGTCATACTTGGGAATGTTAAGCCATTGTAATGCCTATATCGTAAGAGTGGAGTTAATCAAAATAATTAAAGAATCTGGCATGACAACTCTGGAAGCCGCTTGAAAAAGCGGTTTTTGGTTGTGGGGGGCAACCCAGTATTTCATAATTCAAAGTAATTGTGGTAAAATGGTTAAATAGTCACAACAATGAAGAAAATCTTCTGGACCGAGCATTCTAAAATAAAAATGCGCCAGTACGGGCTTTCCCAGGGAAAAATATTGCAGGTGTTGCGCCGGCCGGAACGCCAGGAAAAGGGGATTGCCCCGGGTTGCACCGCTTTAATGCAAACAAATCGCGGACCAACGCGGAAATTAACGCAGAAAAATGCAGAAAGGCCTTGGCTAAAAAGGGCTCCCGGTGAAATTTGGCTGATGTATAAAGACAACCAAAACATAAGAAAAATTATCAGCGCCTGGCGTTATCCGGGAATTTCAAAACCGGGGGAAAGTATTCCTATTCCCGCCGAAATTAAACAAGAATTACTAAATGGAGATTTATAAAACAAGGCCATTGATTATTTCGTGGTTTGCCTGGCATTTTTTCCAAATGCCCGGGTTTTTGGTTTTGGTTTGGAAAAATTATCTGGTATTTTGCGCGGATTTTTTTTCCATCCCCCTGTTGCTAAAAACCCTGCTTTCGCCGTGGCGCAAGTACCGGTGGAGTTACCCAAAATCAATTGACCTTGGCGCTTACGCCAGCAATTTCATTTTTAACACTTTTTCGCGCCTGATGGGTTTGATATGCCGGACAACGCTGATTATCCTGGGCATTATGGCCCAAGTTCTGGTAATTATCATCGGGGCGGCGGGTATTTTGTTTTGGATATTGCTGCCATTTATTTCATTAGCCTTAATATTCGCCCTTCTGTATGTTTAACTTTGACACCCGGACAACCCAAGTTTCAAAATCTCTGAAAATATGGTCATTTTTGCCGGTTAAGCATGCCAGCCTTTTTGCTCAGGCGTTTTTTTACCTATTTTTGATTTCTCTGGTGGCAGGAGCGCTGTCTTTCATTGACCCGGTATTTTATTTTCCGGCGGCAAGGCTTTGCGTAGTATTTTTATTGCTGTTTGTCTTCTTTTTGGAAGTATCTCTATTTACCGTATTCGTGGTTAAAAAACCGGGCGTGCCCATGGCGCTTAAAGAAGCCATGGCCGACCCCGCAAACCATAACCTGGCCGAATTTTTAAGTTTGGAAGCTTGCGGCATTGTTGAGCGGGCCGTGAAAATCTGCCGATCGCGCCGGCTGTTGCAGGTGCCTTCAGAATCTTTGTTGTACGGCGCACTGTTGATTAACCAGGATGCCAGGGCCTTGGCTGCCCGTCTGGGTATTGATGTAAAAAAGACCATCCAGGATTTGAAAAACCATTTAGAAAAAGGGAAACGGGAAAGCGCCTTCAGCCTGCTCTTTTCCCCTTCATTTGAACAGACCATCCTGGAGGCGGCGCGCCTGGCCAACCAGCGCGGCTTGGATATTATTTCAGAAAAAGAATTACTGGTTGCCCTGGCAAAGCACGACGCCTTTTTCAAAACCGTCATGATCCAGCTTGAGTTAAAGGATAAAGACGTTGAAAGCGTGGCTTTCTGGCTGGATGCCATTGAACAGGCTTTAGCCAAACGGGCCCAATTTTGGCTGAAAGAAAACTTGGCGCGGGCGGGGTCTTTGGGCAGGGACTGGGCCTCCGGTTTTACCATTACCTTGGACCGGTTTTCCATTGACTGGACTCACGCGGCCAAGCACAACGTATTCAATGAAATGGTTGGGCATGCCAATGAAGTTGGCGAAGTCCAAACCATTTTGGCAAAATCTTCCGCCAAAAACGCCCTGTTAGTGGGGGCGGAAGGGTCCGGGCGCAAAAGCATTGTCCGGGCTGTTGCCCAGGTCGCTTATTTAGGCGCCAGCTTGCCGGAAGTAAACCAAAAACGCTTTGTGGAACTTGACCTGGTTTCACTGCTGGCCAAAACGCAAGAAGCGGAAAAGGTGGAGTTGTTGCTGGACCAAATTTTTAAAGAAGTGATAACGGCCGGGAATGTGGTTTTAATCATAGATAACTTGGAAAATTTCGCGGGCGACGCCTTGGCCAAACCCGGAACCATAGATATCACCGGAATTTTAGCCAAATATTTAGCCATACCGGATTTTCAGTTTATCGGCATTACTTCATTTGAGGGTTTGCACCACAGGCTGGAAGATAACCCTTCATTTTTGGAATATTTTTCCAAAGTTGAGGTTTCAGAAGTTTCGGAAGGGGACACACTGCAAATTTTACAGAATATGGCCATTGGCATGGAAATAAAGCACCGCATTGCCATACCATTTCCTTCGGTGCGTGAAACCGTGAATTTAACCTCGCGTTACCTGCCCAGTGCGCCATTTCCCAAAAAAGCCATTGATATCTTTCAAGAGGCGCTTTCTTATGCCAAGTCCTTACAGGCAAAAACATTACTGCCCAGCCACATTGCCAAAGTCATTTCCGATAAAACCCAGATTCCGGTGGGTAAAATGGAAGGCAAAGAAAAGTCATTGTTGTTGAATTTGGACCAGTTGCTGCATCAAAAAATTGTGGGCCAGAATGAGGCGGTTTCGGAAATTTCCATTGCCATGCGGCGGGCCCGCAGCGGCATTTCCAATAAAAAGCGGCCCATGGGAACCTTCTTGTTTTTGGGCCCCACCGGTGTGGGAAAAACGGAAACCGCCAAAGCCCTGGCTGATATTTATTTTAGTGGGCAGGAAAAAATGATCCGGCTGGATATGTCTGAATTCCAATCACTTGATGACATCCCGCGCTTGCTGGGCGCTTCCGGCGCCAACGAACAGCAAGGCTTGCTGACCACGCCGGTGCGGGAAAATCCGTTTTCCTTGGTGTTGCTGGATGAAATTGAAAAAGCCCATAAAGATATTTTAAATTTATTTTTACAGGTGTTTGACGATGGCTATATTACAGATGGGCAGGGCAGGAAGGTGGTGTTTTCCAATACCATTATCATTTGTACCTCAAACGCGGGCGCGCCGGACATTTTCAAATCGGTTGAAGCCGGGGCCATGATATCAAAAGATGCTCTGCTGGCCAGCCTGTTTGACCGGGGCGTGTTCCAGCCGGAATTTATCAATCGTTTTGACGCCGCGATTATTTTCCATCCGTTGAGCCGTGAAAACTTGATGGACATTGCCCAACTCATGCTGGCCAGTTTGGCAAAAAATCTCCAAGAAAAAGAAATTGAACTGGTTATTACCGAACCACTGAAACAAAAAATCGTTGAACTTTCCTATAAACCACAGTTTGGCGCGCGCGAAATGCGCCGGGTAATGCAAGACAAGGTGGAAAACGCCATCGCCGATGCGCTCTTGCAAGACAAAATTACCAAGGGCAATAAAATTGAGATTAATCCCGAAAATTTTGGGGTGGTTGTGATCAAATAAGTTTATTTCATTGTGCGACAGAACAATTGACATTCAAAAATAAGTATGCTAATAAATATTTAGCACGAGTTGCATTACCGGTTCTTTTACAAGGAGTTTGCCATGGGTAAGTCGTTTTGGGTCGTTCTGTGCCTTTTCGCAGTGTGTCTGTTTGCCTCGGTTTTCGCTACCTTCTCCATTGAGGAGTACCGGTGGCAGCGAGTGACCACCTCCCTCAATGATCTAGTGGAATCGATGAAAACGAGAAGCGAACAGAGGGATGAATTGATAAAAAGCCTCCGACTTTTGGGGGAGGGGGTGGATGCTCGGGAGATGGAGATCACTCAAGAACAAAAGAAAAAAATGGGGAAAATTGCCTTGGATGCAATAGCGAAGATCGATGAAGGGGAGGAAGAATTCTGGGAATTTATTCCTGGTTTGCAAGCGTTTTTTAACCAGGAGAGAAAAACAAACTTCCGAAACCTTCTGTTCTCGGCTCTGACTCTTGCCTTTGCGCTTTTTGTGGTAGTCGCGGCCGTGAAAACCAAAAAGCATTTTTCAAGAGAAGCTGTAGAACTGACCAGGCAGCGCAATGAGATTGAACGCTCCAATGCTAGTTTGGCGGATCGGGAGCAAAAGCTCCGGCGAGAACAAGATCGGCTTTCGGCAGAATCAAGTGCACTGGAAAAGCTTCGAGAAACTTTTGACCAAGAGCGCAGGAAGTTTAGGCGTGAGGTGGCAATATTCCAGCATAAGCACCGGCAATCTGGAAAGGCGGATCTGCCAGCTAATCATGGCCGGGATGGTCCTGCCACTCCCCAAACACCGAAAGAGGCGGTGGAGTTGCCACCTACCGTCGGCGCGAAAGCCCAAGTAACTAGCCTGGCTCCATGGAAGTTCTGGGTGACCTTCAGTCAAAATGATGAGGGCTATCCGCTTCCCCAGGAAAAAGATCATTTCATTACGGCTTTGAAATCAGACCTCGCCAAGGCAGGACTTCGTAGCCTCAAGGCAGAGCGGATTTACAAGAGCCTGTTATTGTTGATTGAACGTTTGGAGAAGCGCCAAAGGATTTGGCAGATTGGCTATACAGATCTGCGGGGATGGAAAAAGTGGCGGATTGGAATGAAGCACCGCCTCATCTTTATTCGCGTTGGTGAACATGAGGTACGTTTTTTGCCACCGATTACTCGGGATAAAGCGTACCGTCCAAAGTAAAACCTGGCCCTTGGTATTGTTACCAAGGGCTTTTTTCATGTAAAAGCGAAGCCCCGTATTGCCCGCCTTAGGCGGACTAATACTGGGGTGGGGAATGGGGGATTTTTGAAATGTGGCCCAGCTGAGCGGGCCTACAGCGCTTAGCGCTGTGAAGTAACTGTGGATAAATAGGCTATTTTACGAACAAAATGGGTATTTTTTAAAAAGTGTTGACTGGGTGCCGTGAAATGGGATATAAATAGCATGTAGTGGATAAATGTGGATAAAAGTGGGAGAAAGCCTGTTATCTGGGGATAATAAAAATTAGGGTATAGGGTATAGCGTCTAGGGTATAGTAAAAACGCATCGTCGTTGACTAAACCCTGAACCCTAGACCCTAACCCCTCAACAAGTGCTCATCGGCCAATATCAACACACTATTGACGCGAAAAAGAGACTGGCTTTGCCGGTGAAATTCCGGGGGGAATTGGGAACCAAAATAATCGTTACCAAAGGAGTTGAAAATTGTTTGGTGGTTTATACTGAAAAAGAGTGGGAGATAACATCAAACAAGTTAAGCAATTTACCGATTTCACAGGGAGAGGCGCGGTATTCTGCCAGGCATTTTTTGGGAAGTGCCATGGAAATTAACTTAGATAAGTTGGGAAGGATTTTGGTGCCAGATTATTTAAAAGAATATGCAACTTTAAAAAAGAATGTAGTTATTTGTGGTTTGTCAAACCGATTAGAGCTTTGGGATGAACAGAAATGGCAGGCTTATACAAAAGATGCTGGAAAAGGAGTAGAAGAAATGGTTTCAAAATTAGGACCACTCGGTATTTAAAAAATGAATGAACACAAAGACCATATCCCCGTTCTGACCAAAGAAGTTTTGCAGTATCTTGACTTAAAGCCCGATGAAAATGTGATTGATGGCACGGTGGGCAATGGGGGGCACGCCAACCTGATGTTAGAGAAAACCAGCCCATTTGGAAAATTATTAGGGATTGACGCAGACCGGGACCAGATTACCAATGCCAGGCGCAACGCCCATGCCTTTAACGAAAGAATTGTATTGGTAAATGACTCGTACGCCAACATCAAGGAAATTGCCGAAAGAGTAAGATTTAAACCCATTAACGCGATTTTATTGGATTTGGGATATTCTTCCTGGCATATAGCGCAGTCCCAAAAAGGATTCTCTTTTTTGAAAAATGAACCGTTGGATATGCGTTATGGCGGCGGGGAATTGACTGCGGGAAACATTATCAATGAATACAAGGAAAAAGAATTAGAAAAAATACTGCGCGAGTATGGGGAAGAAAAATTTTCAAAACAGATTGCCATGGCTATTGTGCGACAACGGAGGGTAAAAAAAATAGAAAGTACATTTGATTTGGTAAGCGTGATAGAAGAAGTGGTTGGTGCCAGGTATCAGCGTGAAAAAATCCATTGCGCCACGCGAACGTTCCAGGCGTTGCGTATCGCGGTTAACGGGGAACTGGATAATTTACAAACCGCTTTACCTCAGGCTCTGGAAGTGCTGGCGCCGGGTGGAAGGTTAGCCGTCATTTCATTTCATTCGCTGGAAGACCGGATTGTTAAACATTTTTTCCAACAAGAAGGGCAAAAGGGGACGGTAATTATATTAACTAAAAAACCTGTTGAAGCTTCTGATAGCGAGATTTCAGAAAATCCGCGCTCACGATCAGCTAAATTACGGGCAATAATAAAAAGATGACAACCATAGCCTTGCAGCACAAACTAAGAGCCATAACCTTGCCGGCCGTTAACTGGAAAGCCGTGTATGTGCTTGGCATTCCGGCTCTGGCGATGATGTTGGTGTTTTATGCCTATTCTATCAATAAGCTGACCGGCGGTTCCTATGTGATTAAAAATTACCATAAAGAAATAAGCCAGTTGCAGACTGAAAATAATAGTTTGGAAGCCAGCGCCGCCAATTCCGGCGTTATGGGCAATGCCCAGGCTCGGGCGCATTATTTGGGCTTTGAAAAAACCACCCAAGTGAAGTATATTGAAGTAGGAGAAGGCGCTTTAGCGCAAGCCAAGTAAGCTGATGAAACAGTGGAGGACTAGTGTCATCTTAGGTGTGATTTTTATATTAGCGGCAATCATGATTGGCCGCTTGTTTTATGTCCAGGTGATTAACCGGAAATTGTATTCGGCCCAGGCCCTGGGCCAGCAGATGGGCTTTACCGAGGTGCAGGGCCAGCGTGGCCAGATTTATTTTCAAAAAAGCAAAGAAAGCCTGGGGCGCAGCGGTTCGGGCGATGTAAAAAGCCTGGCCATCAATGAAGAAGAATATATTATTGCCGCGGTGGGCAAAAAAATACCAGACAAAGAGGCTTTCGCGGTGGCGGTAAGCAACGGGCTGGGGCTGGCCAAAGAATGGGTTCTGCAAAAAATAACCGAATCGGGTTCATACGCCATTTTGAAAAAAAATGCCACGCCGGGTCAGGCCCAAGCCTTGTCAGCCCTGAAGCTGGAAGGTCTTTCGCTGGAAAAAATTTCAGCAAGGCAGTACCCTCAAGAGCAATTGGCTTCGCAGGTGGTGGGATTTGTAGGGGGAGAAGGGCAGGGGCAATATGGTTTGGAAGGCTATTATGAAGATATATTAGAAGGTAAAAATGGCATTAAAGAAGAAAAACGCGGGCTGGACTTGATTGACGCCGAGGCCAATCAGGAATATTTAAACGGCTCAGATTTATACTTGACCATAGATTACAATATCCAGTTTGAAGCTGAAGCCTTGCTTGCAAAGGCCCATAAAGACCTTGATATTTCTTCTGGGCAGATTATTGTACTTAAACCGGATTCGGGGCGTGTTTTGGCGCTGGCCAATTATCCTTCGTTTAACCCTAACGCGTATTACCAGCAACAGGATTTGGGCATTTTCCAAAATTCCGCGGTGCAGAAAATTTTTGAACCGGGGTCGGTTTTTAAACCTTTTACCATGGCCATTGCTTTAAACGAGGGGAAGGCAAGTCCTGAAACCACCTTTATTGACACGGGATCCGTGAAAGTGGGCCCGGATACGGTGTACAATTTTGACCGCAAGCAATATGGCAAGCAAACGCTTTCCGGGATTTTGGAAAAATCCATTAATACCGGGGCGGTGTTTTTGTCACAGATGGTTTCGCACCAGACCTTTATGGATTATTTGGAGCGCTTCGGTTTTGATGAAAAAACCGGTGTGGATGTGCAAGGCGAAGTGGTTTCCAGAAACGACCTGCTTAAAAAGGGTTTTGGTTCCGGCTTTGCCACCGCTTCCTTTGGCCAGGGCATTGAAATGACGCCCATCCAGCTGGCCAGTGCCTTCACGGTTTTTGCCAACGGCGGGCGGGTGGTAAAGCCGTATCTGGTTGAAAAAATCATCCATGGGCAGGAGGAATTGGCCACTAAACCCCAGCTTTCAGAACAAGTTATTTCCTCAAAAACCGCTTCGGAAGTGACCACTATGCTGATTAACGTGGTGGAAAGAGGGTTTGGTGATATTGCCCGCATTCCCGGATATTATTTGGCCGGCAAAACCGGCACGGCCGAAGTTCCCTTTGAGGGTAAGAAGGGGTATTACGCCGACCGGACCATTCAAAGTTTCATTGGTTTTGGACCGGCCCTAAAACCGGAATTTTTAATTTTGGTAAAGTTGGATAACCCCAAGGTGCCCAAATCTTCGCTTTCAGCCGCACCCATTTTCCGAAAACTGGCACAGTATATCATTAATTATTGGCAGCTGCCACCGGACTACTAGTGCGGTCCCACGGAGAATTGAACTCCGCTTTCTTGGATGAGAACCAAGTGTCCTGGCCGATAGACGATGGGACCAATTTTTTAAAATATACCATAAAAATGTTGGTTTCGCCACTCTGCGATGGCATAAGTGTGCCCTTGCGCCGCTGATGCGGCATAAGTGTTCCCTTGCGCCGCTGATGCGGCATAAGTGTACGTTGTGGCAAGTGCCACAACTCCCTTATCCACAGGCTTGACATATTTATTTGGCGCTAAAAAGGGTAACATGAATAAATGTTAAAAGGTTTATTCAAGTATTATATTTATCCGGTCGCGGTCATGTCGGGCAGTATTATCGGTGTGGGATTTTTGTCGTTACCCTACATTACCATGAAGGCGGGCATTTGGGTGATGCTTTTTTATTTTGTGGTACTGACGACTCTGGTGGTGTACCTGCATGTAATCTTCGCCGGTATCAGTTTGCGTACGCCGGATTTTAAACGCTTCCCGGGGTTTGTGGGGTTTTATCTGGGGTCGCGGGCAAAAGCGGCGGCGTTGCTGTTGATGAATGTCGGGTCATTCGGCATTTTACTGGTGTATTTGATTGTAGCCGGCCAGTTTTTAGCAACCATATTTTATCCGGTTTTAGGTGGGAACCTTACCGCATACGTGTTGGTGTTTTTCGCCGCGACAGGCGCAGTTTTGTATTTTGACATCAAGGTTATTGCAAAAATTGAGTTTTGGGCTCTTTCCATTTTGGCGGTATTGTTCGCCATTATTTTTATCAAGAGTTTTCCGTACATCAAACTAGAAAACATCTTTACTTCAAATTTCCTGCCTACCGGTCAGGCAGGCAAATTTCAAATTTCAAATTTATTTTTACCCTATGGGGCAATACTGTTTTCCCTGTGGGGAACGGGGCTTATTCCCGAAATTGAAGAAATGGTGCGGGGGCATAAAAAACTGTTGAAAAAAATTATTATTATCGCCACCCTTATTCCTGCGGCTTTATACGCGTTGTTTGTCTTTTTGGTGCTTGGGGTAAGCGGCAATCAAACTACCGAATTCGCCCTGACCGGCCTGGGCGCGTTTATCAACCATGGCACTATTACCGTGGCGCTGTGCATGGGGGTGGCCGCCATTTTTATGGCTTTTGTCAGCCAGGGCCTGATTTTAAAAAAGAGCTTCATGTACGACATGGGTATCAAGGAGTTTCCCGCCTGGACACTGACCTGTTTCATCCCGCTGGCACTCTTTTTGCTGGGGTTTAATTCGTTTATCCCATTAATTTCGTTTGTGGGGGGAGTATTCTTGGGCATCAATGGAATTTTTATTTTGTTAATGTATAAAAAAATCGGCGGAAAAGTGACAATTATTTATCCGCTGATGGGAATATTTTTATTAGGAATCGCCTATGAGCTGTTTTATTTCAAATTGTAAATTTCAAATTTCAAATTCATAGCTATGGCTTGGTATTTTGTCGTTATTATATTTATCGCTTCCTGTTTTGTCCTCAGCTGGCTTTCCAGCCGGGTGGTCAAAGATTTGGTGCTTGTTGCCAAGTACTTAAATTGGCGCGAATTTATCATCGCTTTTTTTGTCATGTCCATTGCCACCTCGCTGCCCAATTTGTTCACCGATTTTAACGCCGCCCTGCAGGGTAAACCGGAATTAGCCTTCGGGGATATCATCGGGGGGAACTTGGTTGATCTTACCTTTGTGCTGGCCATTGCCGCTTTTTTTTCCAAAAAAGGGCTTTCCGCAGAAAGCGGTATGGTGCAAAAAAGCGCCATCTTCACTACGCTGATCGCGGTATTGCCACTGCTATTGATTTTTGACGGCAATGTAAACCGGGCTGACGGGTTGATTTTAATCGGGGCCTTTGTTATTTATTCATGGTGGATTTTTTCCGAACGAGACCATTTTAAAAAACGTTATTCAAGTAAAAAAACCGCCGTGGCGGGGTTTTGGGGTTTTTTAAAAAGTTTGTTGAAAATTTTGGTCCTATTGGCGCTTTTAGTGGCGGCTTCCTTCGCGGTGGTTGGTTCAGCCCAATTTTTCGCCGATAAGTTAGGCATTTCCCTGGCCTTGGTGGGGGTGTTGATTTTAGGCCTTGGCAATTCGTTCCCGGAAACCTATTTTGCGGTGGTTTCAGCCAGAAAAAATGAAAACTGGCTGGTGTTGGGGGATATGATGGGGTCGGTGATTGTTTGCACTACGCTGGTGCTTGGGTTGATTGGTCTGATACTGCCGTTTGAAATTCACGATTTTTCCCCGTTTATCACCGCCAGGATCTTTTTAATCATTGCCGCCATTTTTTCTTTAATACTTATCCGCAGCGGCCGCCGCATCACCAAAAAAGAAGGCCTCTTTTTACTCTTTTTGTATATTTCGTTTTTGATGTTCGAAGTGTTCATAAAGTAGCTTTGCTTGTTGTGCTCGGGCAATATGCCCTCGCTTCACGCCGCCGAAAGGGGGTTTTAGCGTCCAAATTTCTATTGTGCGACATAGGCATTGACATGGTTGACTGAAAGGTATATAATTAAGGTATAGTAAGAGCACTTTTACAGCTAAATATACCAAAAAATGCAATTACAGCCATAGCTCAATACATGATATTGATTTGTGGCTGTGACTGCTATTTCGGCAAGTCACGTTTTACCGAAAGGAGCTGACTTATGAGTCGGCCAGCGCTCTGCGATTCTGTTGGACCGCTGAAAGATCTGATTGAGAAAATTAGCGGCGATGATGGCCCGGTGTGGCTGGGGGCTCTTAACAAGATGCTCCGCAAAGAAGACCCATGGCCTGATCTGCCCGCGGTGGTCAACGCGCCGCCGCCCGCTGTCAAACTGACATTCGCCCAGGCCATGGAAAAGGCCTATGACATGATTGGCGCAGGCGCCGAGTACGCTTTGTTCGTTGCTCAATTCGGCGACGCGCAAACTCCGGGCAAATGGACGCTGGCAATGATCCAGGCGCCTGACAAGCTCACCGTCAAAAACATCATCGCGGCGCTGCGGAGTGTCGGGTCCAAGGCGGATACCTGGTATAACAACCCGGACACGGCTGTTCCAGACAACGCGCGCAACTGCAACCAAGAAGGCAGCTACTTCCTGGACTTGCAGCCGAACGCAGACCCGGATCCGGAGAACGCCGGCAAGTCGCAAAACGACCTTAAAAAGTCAAAGAATGACAAGGTCAGCTACGGTCACATCACGTGGCTGGAGCGGTGGTTTCTGGAGCTGGTCCACTTCCTAATGGCCGGAGTCAACCTGGACATGAACGGAATTTGGACCATCTGCGCCGGCTCGCTGGATTCCGATGGCGATGTCCCGTGCGTCTACTTCGATCACGGTCATCGCAAGGTCTGTGGCAGCTACTGCAGCCCGCGCAGCTCCCATGCCTATATCTGCGCCCGCTCCGCAGTTCCCCGACAACCCCAGAGGGTTGGCGCGAATTCTTGAAATTCTTGAATTCGTCGTCGTCAAGCCGCTTATTGCAACACAATGTTGCAATAAGCGGTATTTTTTTGTACAATCACTATGGCTTATACAACCGGCTCTAAGGAGTATCGGTTTGCCTGAATACATTTTGGGAACTGCTTGTGTAATTATCTTGAACAATGGGCGGCCAGCCCTGGTTCAGAAAACTTCCCTTTTACAAGGGTAAACTCAGATAACATTGTAAAATGTTTTCGGTGATGGGGTGCGGGAGAGAATTAGAACTATTTTAGCGGTAGCGGATTCAGGCAAGATTCAAGGCGCGAGGAACAAATTGAATGCCGGAGGTATTGTTTGTTCCGAAGCAACGATGAAGCTTGCCTGAATCCGCCCG
>Ga0209542_10000554_pt1 | contig 90266 bp, 80 predicted proteins | sample RifCSPhighO2_01_FD_184028 | JGI IMG/M metagenome (GOLD analysis project Ga0209542, IMG submission 184028) | Soil microbial communities from Rifle, Colorado - Rifle CSP2_plank highO2_0.1 (SPAdes) (version 2) | ecosystem: Environmental > Terrestrial > Deep subsurface > Rock core/Sediment ...
AAGCGGCCAACGTCGACGAGGCCACCGTCCGAGCTACGAACAGGTGTCCAGTCATAGAAATCCTCCAAATGACGCTTATCGCCGTTCTGGAAGGTCACAAGCATGTCATAGAGCACTTCAACAGGGATGCGGCGAGTAATCTTATTGAGTTTGAGATTCGCAAGCTTCTCTGCAGCTTCCTGCCAATCTCCATTGTCGATAAGGCGACGGATTTCATCTTTTTGGGAATTCACTTCCTTGATTGCGTCTGCGTATTGCTGCGGAATCTTCCTGCCCTGATACACCGTGTCGCGCAGATACTCTGCAATATGCTCAGTCTGCTGAAGGTAATCTTTGTCTTCGGAATCGGGGATGATCCCATCCGATGTCAGAACCCAGCAGAGTTCAGGCTCTTCCATAAAGAAATCTTCGCTCTCGTACCAGTCAGTATCGTAAAGAACCTTTCCTTCATTCTTTTGATCGAAGGTCGGCTGCAGCAGTTCCTGCATCCTTTTCATATTCAGCTTACCGTTACCGGGTGCCTTATTCACCCGCAGACGCAAGCTGTCACCGAGTTCCTTGGCACGCTGCAGGTCTTCTCGGGAGAATGGTATCGCTGGAATCTGTTCCGGTTTAAGAGGGACACCGGGGAAAGCTTTGCGGACTGCCTCTGCTCCGAAAAAATGATCGGCACCAATAATCGTCTCTGCTTCCTTCGGGTTGATTGCTTCTCCTTTTCTCTCTCTTCGCTTAGGTGCTTTCGTTCCTTGCAAGAGTGGCATGACCAGATCTCGGAGAGTGCAAATCTCCTGTCGAAGTAGCTCACCTGTGCCTTGTTCAGGCAACCCAGCGATTCTTCCGATTGTCTCATCCACAACACTACGTACAGTAACGTCGCCTTTGTAGGCTGTAGTTTCTCGAAGTTGCCGGATGAACGTATGGCGTGCTTCGCGTGGCATTGAGTGTGAGAGACAACAGGAGGTGAAAATTCGTCAGTAGCGGATGCTTCAAGGAAAAAGGATTCAAGGAAGTTCAAGCATTCAAGTGCGCAAGGTTCCAGGGAACTTCCGAGCGAGGACAACCCCGAGACCGCCACTCGAGCCGCGCGGGCCCCAGCCGCCGACGTACACGCCGTCCGGACCGAAGACGCCAACGTCGACGAGGCTACCGCCCGAGCTTTGCGTAGCCGTCCATGTCAATTTCTTCTCGAGTAGGCGCTTGCGCTTCTTCGGATCGCTATTGCGGAACGTGACGAGAAGATCGCTGAGAGTCTCAACAGGACTCGCTCGCATGAGCTTATTGATCTTCAAGTTTGCCAATCGGTCTGCGGCAGCTTTCCAATCGCTACTCATAAGCTGCTGGATTTCAGCCTGCTGGGCAGTCAATTCCTGTAAAGCCTCGCGGTATTCCTGCGGTAACTGGCCACCCTTGAAGAGTGTCGTTTTGGCGTACTCGGCAAGCAACTGTGTCTGTTGCAGATGATTTTTCCCCGTGGAGTTCGGAAGAACTTCATCAGACGTAAACGCCCAAGCAACTTCGGGGACTTCGTCCGTGAAGAATGTCGACTTCAGCTTCCATTCATCTTCAACGCTGTAGAACACTTTGCCATCCTTGCTCTTATTGAATTCATCTTGGAGCAGCTGATGCATTTTCTGCATTGTCAGCTTTGAATTATCAGGCGCCTTGCTGATGCGAAGTCGCAGCGTGTGGCCGAGAGCCGCATGCCTTTCTATTTCACTTTCAGGAGGCAGGGCAGGAACCTCTTTGAGGTTAATCTTCATGCCCGGGAATGTCTTTTCAAGTTCAGCAAGTCCGTAGAAGTGTCCCTCGCCACACTTCTCAAGCATGATTTGGCGAGCACGGTCGATTGCTTTCTGCGATGGACTGAGAGCTTCGGAAACACCCTTGCGGGTCTTCGCTCTGATTGCATCCGGTGATCCTTGATTAAGTAATTCCAATAATTCAGCTCCATCGGTTGCAATAACGTTCTCAACACTGGCTTCTTCCTGATCAAATTCAACATCAGAATCATCAAGTTCGTTCTCACAAGAGAGGATAAATGCGAGTTCCGACGGGAGAATAAATGATTTTTCACCGGGTTTCCTCGCAACCTGAACATGCGGTTCTGTCGCTGTGCTATCCACCGCGACGACTCCCTTCAATTTCAAAATCGCTAGCGCGATATTTCGTTCCTCTTCCACCTCAAATTCCGCGAGAAACTTTTTCAATTCAGCAGAAAGATAATCAGCAACGCTCATGCCTTCTGCTCGCTTCTGCTCAAAAGTATCGAACATTTCCATGAGCCGTCCCGGATCAAGAAACTTCTTCGTGAGCCGTAAGTCGGAAATACCTGTCATGCTTTTGATTTCACTGAGTGCTTCATCTCCCAAATCAGCGAATGCACGGTCGAAGCATTGCTGCGTCATAACGGCGCTTGCCACCAGTTCACGGAGAGTCTGTGCTTCACTTTTTGAAAGATGCAGGACTCCATTCTCATCAATGAGCTTGGCGAGAATAATCTGTTCTTGTTCATCCTGCTTCAGGAACGGCACATTCATGCCACCAAGCACGCGGGTAATGCCCGCATCGAATTCTTCACGGTTACTCGTGCGCTCGTCCTTCGGGTTTGCCGTATAGACTTCAGCATAGTTCAGAGGCAATGTGCGCTTCTCATCGAGCACCGGAACATCCACCTCTTGCCCGGGACGACTATTCCAAAGCTTCTTTAAGAGATAAATTGTGCGGAGGCTTCCAAGGTTCAATTCATCGTGCAGCACACCAGCTGGTTCCCCCTCCTTTGCTTCTATTGCGCGCGTCATAGGGCCGGGACGAAGGCCGCTCTCCACATGACCGTTCTGACGACGGATCTCTTGGCGTCCGAAGATATCCTGTCCGGTTGTGCCTTCTTGCCAAGGAACGAGGTGGTATCCATTTGAAACGAGTTTCAATGCCTTTGCTCCAAGTTCCGTCTTTCCCGTTCCATTGGAACCGAGTAGAAGCACACGCCCCTTGCTGCCGAGCTTTGCAATCATCTCATCGAGGATCACGCGGCGGCTCGGTGTCATCACGAAGCGATCCTCTTTTAGTTGCTGCTTGTATTCGAGCAGACGCTGTGAGGCGATCCATCCCTTTTCAAGAGGACTGGCCTCTTCCTCCAAACGCTGTTCCTCCTCTTCCGCTTCTTTATTTAGACGCGAAAGTTTTTCGATAGTGGTTTGCACCGATCCTACAATTTTGCCGTGCTTGCGCTTACTCCCAAGTGAGAGTGTATGGATGCGCTCAAAGGCAATGGCCTGTACTTGGCGCAACTTGTGGAGTCTTGAAAGAAGAGGCTGGACGGCTGTGAAACGTTCAGCTTCCTTCGTGAGTGACTGTTGCAGGAACTGGTACACCTGTGGTTCAGATAGAAGTTCCTTAATTTTTCCAGCCAGTTCTTCTCTCCTGAATTTCGCTTGTGGCTCCTCTGGCTTGGATTTAACTTTCTCTTTGTTGGTATCGAGAGCTGAAATAAAATCGTCGAGACTCTCAACACCATCGAGAACGTCATTTGCTTCGCCTTGAGAAGCTTTGCTCGGCTCCAGTTTCACGCGATTAAATTCATCGAGAAGATGAAGTGTTTCCAAAGCGCGTTCTCTAATTTCTTCTGTCTTAAGGGGCGATCCATTGGCTTCAACGTGTCCCTGCCCTTCCGGAGCAAACTGCTCAAGACGCAATGCAGACAAGTCGAATCCGAGACGCATTGCTTCTCGCACAAGATTGATGTTACGAGAAGTACAATCTTTCTTCCCTTCAGAGAGGCCGCCTCTTTCGGAGGGATCTTGGGGGAGGCCGGTGGGCTTAGTAGCTGGCATATATGGCTTTCTTATAATTATACATTATTTCATAGTTTTTGTAAATGTTTCGTTAGCATTGTATGGCGGGCTGAAATGGCTCGGGAGACGTTATTAACGACCACAGCGCCATCGGGTTCTTTCGGATCATGGCACATAACTTTGATTGCCTCGGCTTTTTCTGTAAATCCGATTCCCTGCACAATGATACCAAGATCGCGGATGTGGCGAATCTCTTCCTGTGCTGCGCGAAGGCGCTCTGTGTGAAGCATCGCATTGTGAGATTCGGAGCCGCAGTTTGCACACCAGTGATTGCCATCAGAATAGACTGTAAGCATTTTCACGAGATCACCCGAACGAATTCTTTCCAAAGTTTCCGGAGCAATTCCTTCTCGGTATGCACGCAGGGCGCTGAGGAAATCGCCAGCACCCGGTGTCGTTTGATCCAATTCCCGCGCCAAATGCACGAGTACAGCTTCCGTGATATCTTCATCTGCAGCTTTGAGTTGCGCGAAATGACCCTGATTCTTCTTACCCTGTCCGTGAATGGAGTAAATCGCGGAACGGATTTTGAGCGGCGTGCGTAGGTTTGACCGAACACGAGAATCATTCAATTCTGCGTTCAGTTCCATGAGGTGATACAGCAGTGAAAGGATAACTTTCTTTTGCTCGACACGCATTACGTTCCCATAATTATCCGTGTCGTTCATGGAAGAAGTAAGATCGACGAGCGAGTCTTCCTCAAACGCCTTCACATCAAGAATGGTCTCCGGTCTCCTCGTATCAATGCCAAATCCCATCGGATCAGGTTCGTCGGCCATAATGTCGATGTAGGCATCAACAGGATTCTCAAGCCCCGTCGTACTTTCGCTTTGGCGAACATTACCCGGGAATTTGCGGCGATTAATCTGGCGATGGGTACAGATGAGACAAAACAATTTCTGCCATTCTCGTTCAAGGGTTCCTTTGGGCGCAGTAATACGATCTCGGAAATAGCGCAGCATGTCGGGTGTTTCCGGAATCTGCAACTCGGGAGGAACCGGCGTCTCATTTGTTTTATCTACAAATGCTTCCACTTTTTTCCAGTCGGACATAGAGACATTTGTGCGTTCGCGGAAAAGAGCTTCAGTGACATCTTGTTCTGACGGTGTTGATTGAGCGATCAATTCTAAAATCTTTGTGACCTCCTCCTTGGTCATATCAAAGGCACCACTCTCTTCAACTTCATTCTCTGCATCATTGACACCCGTTTCGATTTTCCTGTCACCTGCAATGGAAGATGCTGGTTCATTACTCTTCTCCTCGTCCTCATCTTTATCATCATCTTGCTTTGGCGGAGTCGCATCCATGCGAATCCACTGCTGCGAAGTTTCGTCCCATCGCTCGCTCCATGCGTGTCCGATACCACCAATGGGAGCGAACTCCACATCGGGATGTGGCGTGACAAAGAATCCGCTCGGCGTGCGCATCGGGACATCGAGTCTACGTCCGAGATCGGATGCTCGAATATTGCTCCAATGGCAATCTGCGAGCTTTAAGTCAGCCATTTCGGGATGTAGCTTCAGTCCAGCTACTCGATATCGCTCATTCATTTCTGCCATCTGCTCGTCCTTCGGATAGACGAATTGCTTTCGGGTGCTGAAGACAACAGAACGTCCACGGTCTGCTTTGCTCAGAAAAGTATTTTGTTTCAAGCCCGATAGCATTTCCTCTGCAGTGACATCCAGTGGACCATCAATGGTTACGAGGTCTGCTTCTGTTGGCTCGTCATTAATATGATTATCGCTTGTACGAGTGATCACAAATTGGAAGGAATAGCGCATGGGTTCTGCAACTTCTCCCTGCCGCCTCTCTTCAAGGGAGAAAATTCCTGCAGAACTTTTCATGAGCATGAATGTTTCCTTCGAGTTCAAGGAATCAGGAAGCGGCAATCCCTTTTCCGGAAACGGAATACGATTCTCTTCGCCGGGTACGTACACTCCGTGAAAAGTATAGAGTTGCAACTCGTCGATGTTCTCGGGAGGATTCGTGAGCCGGAATTCTTTTTTCTCCGTCGGCTCTGCGACAATTCTTTGGGCCGATGGATCGTAACGATAAAGTTGCTGGCGATAGTAACCACCTACGAATGGTTCGACTCTCCAGCGCACGCTCTCGGGATCAAGAGGTTCTTGTTCTCCTTCAAAATTGGGAGGTACATAATCATCGCGTTCAGTCATTCGTTTCTCGCCATCTTCCTCTTTGAGATCATCCCGTAAAGGTGCGACATTCTCCTCGTACAGCTTCGCGCTGCTCCTGAGCGATCGGCCTTCCTGTGCGATGAAATCAATAGCACTCTTTCCTTGTCTTCCCGGAATCTTCTCTAATGCGTTTCGTACTTCGTTTGGAATATCCGGTGGCATTTCGCCTGTCAGGATGTAGTGCTCAATACTCCGATCAAAAATTTGCGCAAGCGTGAGAGGTGTTTGAGAGGATCTTGTAAGTGCAGCTGCCTCTCCTTTTTCCCACTCACCGAGACTCCTTACTCCTTTCAACCGCAAAGCGCTGTGCGCGGCTGAACTGAAAGACTGTAAAGCCTCAAATGCTTTTCCTGTTTCAGCTTGCAAATGATCACGCATCGAACGCAAATATGCTGCTTGAACTACACCAGCGCGTTCAGCTTCTTCACGGCTACGGAAACGCATGGCGTTCACTCGGACGATATATGTGCCCCCTCGGTTTTGTGTTTCTATCTTCTTGCCGTCCGAGCAAAACTCAATGGGCACATCGAGAACAGTGCGATTGGGAGGTAATTCAATTGCTTCTTTTGCACGGGCAGAAAGTTTTCCCCGAGCAGAGTCAATGAGTTCTGCGCCTTCCCCCTCTTGCTCTAGACCCCTAGAAAGTGGATTCTCATGGGAATCCTGTTTGATTGGTTCATCGCCGGGACCTGTTCGTGGGTTGGGCATAGGCATTTACAATTTCTCTAAATATTATACCATAAAACTATAGAAAAATGAATGAAAAGGCTGAATAGCGCAACTATGCAGCTATCAGGAGCGATTGGCTTCTGAAGCAATATCATGCGGAAAGTTTTCGTCTTTTAGCGGCTTTTTCTCTTCCGTGGTTTCTGTGCTGCTTTCCGCTGACGTTCCCTCTGGAAAGCAACGATGTCGCTTTCCAGAAAGACTTTTCCCGTAGAGATGCGCTGACATCTCAATTTTCCCGTATCGACCAGATAATCAATGTACTGACGGGAAACTTTGAGATATTTCATCGCATCACCCATGCCCATGAGTTTTGGAACTTCTTGCATAGCGTAGTTGGCTTGACTTTCTACGCTATCGTTGATGTGTGCTTATAGCAGTTGCTATATAGCAGTACAAAAGTTAGACTCACTTTCAAAATTACCAATTTATGAGCAAAACCTCTGACAGCTCTTGTGGCACATGTTGGCCTGAAGGCTAGCTCATAAGGACTTCGCGGCACCTCCAATGCCTGTTAGGAGGGTACGCATCTTTCCCCAATCCTTATGGCTCTCATCATTTCCAAGAACGGTAAACACGCAAAACGCATCGACCGCTCGGTCTTCGCGAGTGAGGACGAATTGCAGCAATACATCTACGAAAATCCGGAATCCATCCCTCTCTATGACATCAAGGAGGATATTCGGCTCTTGATCGTCGCTCGGGAATTCCCAACGCAGAGCGGCCCCATTGATGCCGTCGGTATCGACAAAGAAGGCGAACTCTATCTCATCGAAACAAAGCTCTACCGCAACGCAGATAAGCGTCACGTCGTTGCTCAAGTCCTCGACTACGGTGCATCGCTCTGGAGGCACTACAGCGACTTCGCCGCCTTCCTTGGAGAACTTGATCGGCAGTCGCAAAAGAAATGGAACATGAGCCTCCAGCAGAAATTGCAGGATTTCTTTGGAATGTCTGAAGAGGAGACGCAAAAGCAGATCGAGAGTTTCCGTGGCAATCTCGACAATGGGACGTTCAAGTTCGTCGTTCTGATGGACACTCTCCATGCACAACTCAAAGACCTCATTCTGTTTCTCAACCAGTACAGTAAATTCAATATTTACGTCGCGGAGATCGAATACTACAAATTTGAGACGTATGAAATCATGATTCCAAAACTATTCGGAGCCGAGGTGAAGAAAGATGTCTCCGTTTCCAAACCTCGTACCGAAGCGAGAGTATGGGACGAGGAATCCTTCTTTGCCGAACTTCAAAAAGATACCGACGAAGAGACTCGTCAGAAGATGCGTCTGATCTATGACTTCGCTACGAAGCACAGTCCCGATGCCGTCGAATACGGCACGAACTCCTTCAAGTTAAAAACAGAATCGAAAAATGGCATCCGAAAAACAGTCTTCTTTGCAAACACGAACGGTCGCTGGAACCTTGTATCGGAATTCTGGAAGAATAATCCCGAAATCCGGAAGAAATACGCAGATCAACTCACTCAAGCCGTTCCTTCCCTCAAGAGGGATCGAATGGATGCGACCTACTACGAGATCCGTCTCGATCAAATCTCCCAGAAGGACATTACCGCCTTATTGGTTGTATTTGACCGTATGGTCAGTGAAATACAGGAGACGCAGTTTTCATAATCCTATAATCTTCCTTACAAATGCTCACCAAATCCGATTACACGCATCGCTATCTAGAATGCCCCATGCACCTATGGGTCTGGAAGCATAAACAGGAGGAGATGCACCACCATTCACAGAATCCTTCGCTTCTCTGGAGGTTTGAAGAGGGAAACATGGTCGATGTGATCGCTCGGGAATTATTCCCTGATGGTGTCATGATTCACGGTCACGGTGCCGATGTTCAGAAACAAACACAGGATCAGATCAAAGCCGGTGCCACAACGATCTTTCAGGCGGCTGCTGTGGCTGATCGAATCATGGCAATCGCAGACGTCATTCGATTCAATCCTGAGACGAAGAAGTGGGACATCTTTGAAGTGAAAAGTTCCACGGAAGAAAAGAAGGAACATATCTATGACGTGTGCTTCCAGCGAATAGCGTTCAGAAAAGCGGGATTCGACATCGGCAGGGTCCATCTGATTTGTGTGAACGGAGATTATCTTCGCGCTGGTGCTATCGATCCTCAGACGTTCCTCATCACGAAAGACATCACAGAAGACGTTGATGAAGTCGAAGACATAGTGGAGGCCGACATCACGAAGGCCCTCGTCATCATTGATAATGCGACTCCAAAAGCTGGAGAAATTGCCTGCACCTGCGTGCCGAAGGAATGCATGTGTATCGCACACTGCTACCCCGGTCTTCCGGATCATTCGATCTTTGAACTAATGCGCATCAGCGGTCCGAAGGCGCAGAAACTCTATGCATCGGGAGTCCGTCTGATTCTTGATTTGCCTGAAGATTATAAGCTCACCACGGCACAGACCTGCCAAGTGCAGGTGGCGCGTTCTGGGACACCTATCATCGAGAAGGAGAAGATTGCTGAAGCTCTGAGTAAGCTTGAATACCCATTGTCGTTTCTCGACTACGAGACTTTCGCCTGCGCCGTACCGATGTTTGATGGACTCCGTCCTCATCAGGCGATGCCGTTCCAGTATTCGTTGCATGTCCTTCCTTCGCCGGGCGCGGAACTGGAGCACCATGAGTTTCTAGCGAAAAATCTTGGCAACACCATTCCTGAAATAGCAGCTTCTCTTCAGGCGAACCTTCCCGCCAAGGGGACGGTGATCGTCTGGTACAAACCCTTTGAAACGACCCGAAATAAAGAAATGGGAGCATTCTTACCTGCTTTTACATCGTTCTTTGAATCACTCAACGAGCGGACATACGACCTCATGGATATTTTTAGTGACCAACATTACGTTCACCCCGATTTCTGCGGGAGCTGCTCCATCAAGAAAGTCCTGCCCGTCCTCATCCCAGCACTGTCGCACAAGAATCTGACGATCCATGAAGGCATGGCCGCCTCCCTCTCATGGTACCGAATGTTTGGTCCTGAAAAGTCAGTAAAAGAACGCGAGGAAACATGGGGCAATCTGATCGAATACTGCGAACTCGATACGTTCGCTATGGTGGAGATTTTTCGGTATTTGATGAACCTGTCGAAAGCCTAACGGCTGACGAAATGCCAGCCGCTAGGCCATCAATTTCAGTGAAACAAAGACAGCCATTTTCGCCTGCTGTAGTCGCCCGTAGTGGGTCCACCGCGAATTAAGTATGTGCTCTGCGGCTCATGCGCATATTCATCGATGAAGTGTGTTAGGAGCATTGCGAATGCGTCTGCCAAGTCGTCGTGCCGCTCCATACCAAAGTTGAGAAGTTCATTGATGAGATCCTCGCAGCCCGTTCTCGGGAAGAATACCTGCCCCGCCTCAAGGAACGGCGTTACCTGCATCAGTCGTGTCCGCTTGTCTTGAAGCGGGCGAAATTCTTTCACATAGAGACCATTTTCCTGAAGCAGACTGATGAAAAGTTCTTGATGGACGTTCTCCACGATCAACGTCGCCTCATCGCCACCCGCCCTATTCGCACGAGCACCAGTTCTTGCGGCTTGCAACGCCTCCAATGGTGTCACGCGAGCGTGGAACGGATGTGGGAGGATGTAGATGCGTAATTGATCGTTAATCCAGTAGGCTTTGCCGATGACCATGGCCGTGTAGTCTGCACTGCTCTTTTCGGAGAAGGCCAGATCAATTGCGACCGCAACAGCAACGGGTTCCTGTGACGGCAGTTCGTCATACATGCGTATCCATTCTTTTCGCACAACACGAATGGCCGAAGAAACGATCTTGAGCAAATATTCCTGAAACCAGACCAATTCATTCCCGATGCGACGCTTCTCAGCCTCAATGTGGTCTTTTGTAGGGAATCTACCAGGCCACAAGCAATTTCCTGCATCGTCGATCAGAGGATACGTCCGGTACACGCCTTGCAGCTTGCCGCTGTCAATTTCGCGGACGAGACGCATCAGCACGCAGTCATCATGGAGCATGTTCCCTACGATGACGGTCTGCGTTATGGCACTACCTGCGGGCAGAAGATCGCGTTTGAGAAAGTCATACACCGAATCGCGTCCTTCTTTTGTTTTTACCGACTGCATGTCTTCCATATCGTCGCACACGATAAGGTCGGGACGGTGCGGTCCGTGCCGGAGTCCGCGTACGCTCTGCTCTACCGAGACCGCCATAATTTTGGCTCCGTATTTGGGAATGACGAGGACAAGGTTACGCCATTCATCCTCTTCCATGCGGAACGGCCCAAGGTCGCTTCGCAGAAGGTCATTGCGCTCCAGTTCTTCACGAATGTTCCGCATGAATTGCCGTGCCTGTTCCTGCGTCCGTGCGATGATCAGAATAAATTTCTTCTGTGGGACACCGACGACTGACCAGATCGGAAGTGAAAGGGTCATGATCGTCGACTTCGCCGATCCCCGGAACGCGAGGATGACCGAGAGCGGCGGCAGGGATTGTGTGAGCGTGAAAAGTTCCTGATGGAACGGCGCTGCAGGACACTGCATGTAGTGGCCGAAGTACGCGAGAAAGAAATATTGATGAGATGCCCGGACGAGCGGCCTGCGCGTTTTCGCATCCCGAAAAAGCGCTGCAAGTTCATTGTGATGTTCCATTGTCAGAGGGGGGAGGAGGTACAAGATTCGTGCCGGGTTCTTCCGGCGTGATAACGGGCAAAACTCCTGCGAGGGCAAGTGCACGGTCGAGCTGCTCTTGCTGCTCAGGCGTTAACTTGTCCGATGCGGCCTTGGCCGTTATTTCGAGTTTGTTGGAATAGTCGAGATGATGATGGCGCAGCCAGTACTGGACGCTCCATGCCTCGCCTTCACGCAACGCGGAGAGAAGCTGCGACTCTGCGAGATCGTTAACAAGCGACTTGCCGTCCGCAAGCGCATTGTCAGCAGCAGTAGCGAATTCGTCATCTTCACGCCATCGGTAATAGGTCATGCGGCTGACTCCCGTTTTCTCACAGGCGATCTGGATCACTGGAGTCTTCCTCAACTGCTCAACGAGCGCAGCTTTATCACGCTTCGTGCGCTCCGCCGTTGTTGTCAGTGCGTCATCGGACATGCGTAGATTTGGAAAGAGGAAGGGCTTTCACGCCCGTATGTTTCTCGAAGCGGTCGATGATTACGCGGCAGTACTTAGCATCCATTTCAATCATCGCGCATCGGCGCTTGGTGTCCTGTGCTGCGATCATGGTCGAACCTGAACCTCCGAAGGGATCGTAAACAAGCTCACCAATCTTGGAACTATTCAGAATGAGTCTCCGCAGAAGTCCCACGGGCTTCATCGTCGGATGCAGGACACTCTTACTCGGCTTTGGATAAATCAGGATGCTTTTGTCTTTGGACTTCCGGAATGCGTGTGTTCCGTACCATCCGTAGAGGAGGATTTCGTGCTGTGGAAGGTAATCCAGTCGGCCCATGACTGCGTGGGTCTTGAGCCAGATGAGCATCTGGGCGAACTTGCAGCCTGCGGCCTCCATTCCAGATCGGAGCGGAAAAATCATTTTGTCGCTGTTGAAGATGTAGATGCTGTTTTTCTTCGCCATGTTCGGCAGGGCGGCAGCAAGCCAGTCCTTCGTAAATGCGTGATACTCCTCGTTGCTCTGTTCGTGATCGTTGGCGATCACTTCATGATGTTGTCCTCCCAAGAATCCACGCTTACCCTCGACGTAAGCAATCGCGTAAGGCGGATCTGTGAGAATAAGTTCTATGCGGTCTTTTCCGAGCAGCTTTTTGATCAGCTCAGTATCGCGGCAATCGCCGCACGCAAGGCGGTGTTCTCCGAGTTGGAAAATATCGCCTATGATGATCGTATTTTTACTCATGATTTGAGGAGGGAAGCTTTATTGCTTGTCGCGGCTTCGTAGCGCCGGACGATCAAATCGCAGAACACAGGTTCGATCTCCATGAGAAAGGCTTTTCGTTTGAGTTGGTCGCACGCAATGAGCGTCGAGCCGCTTCCGGCGGTCATATCCAGTACGCGGTCGCCGGGCTTCGTACATCGTCGCAACGGCTTCTCATGGAGCGTTACGGGCTTCTGTGTCGGGTGCTCGTACTCGCTGCCATGGAGACGTTTGCAGAGCCAGAGATCGAGGAGATCCACGATATCGTCAATCGTGCGATTGCCGCTGCCGACTTCCTTGTTCATCACTTCATTGAGGTTCTGTACGCGTTCGGAGAGATATGGCGACCCGCGTACGCCGTAGACACAAGGTTCGTATGCCTTCGAGAAGGCAGTCTGCGGAGTCATGTTCGCGTTGTTCTTCACCCAGAGGCATGTACGGCGGTAACCGATGCCCAAATCACCATAAAGCTTCTGAAGGAGGCCGACGTATTTCTGATCGCACCAGAAGAAATAGTGGGCATCCGGCGCTGCGACACCGATGGCATTCTGAATCAGCGTTGAGAGGAAAGTCTCGTACTCGACATCGGTCTTCGCATCATTCGTTTTGCCACCGTATTGTTTGGCGTTGGAAATCCCTTTGTTGTAGTCGAGGTCAATGTTGTACGGAACATCTGTATAGATCATGTCGATCTTGTTCTTGCCGACAAGCCGCTTCACGGCAGCACTATCCATCGCATCACCACACAGAAGATAATGCGGTCCAAGCTGGTACAGATCGCCTGGCTTCGTCTTGGGTGTTTTGATTTTCTCCAGCTCGGCATCTTCGTCGAACTGGTCGTCTTCCGTTTCCAGTGCATCATCCCAAATATGGGAAAGGTCTGTGTCACCGAAGCCCACATCGAGAAGCAGTTCCATCTCGAACGCTTTAAGTTTGTCGAAGTCCCACTCGCCTGTGTTACGATTGAGACGCAGATTCAGTTCTTTCTCACGTTCGATATCGGGAATGTCGACGTACACGACAGGAACGGTCTTATGACCGAGATGTTTTGCAGCTGCGAGCCGCATATGACCACCGATGACAATCCCGTGACGCTTCTTGGTTCCGTTGGCGATGACCGGATCAAGGAACCCGAATTTGCGGATACTTTCACACAGCCGTTCGAGTGCCGCGTCATCCCAAGTCCTTGGGTTGTAATCCGCAGGCGAAAGATCGGAAATATTGCTCAGTATGATGCGTGGCTCTTGCCGTGCATCGGTTGAAATAGAGCGTTGGCGTTTCATAGAAAGAGAGCTTCATAAGAAATAAGAAGGTAATCCCTCGCGCCGTGCACGGCGGTCAGGTGGTAAATATTGCTTGCTCAGTTTGGCCGGGTATTACTCTCCGGCTGAATCAGCATATCAAAATCCAAATTCATGGCAAGCGTTTTATGGCTTCTGTTAGCGAAAGTTGTAGAGTATTGTCAAAAGTTGTAGAAAAAAACGGTAGAGGATTGTCAAATGAAATGATGATGGTCGCATAAGTAAGCCACGTTTGAAAAATCACTAAAAACGAAGGAATCGGCGGCAATTATTGTTGCCTAGAACATCATTCTATTTCCCAATACTTTCTAAACTTTACTCAAAGACGACTTTTCGTATAATTATCAGTTATGGCCTCCGTTCAAAAACAGGAGCGGCCCATGAAGATGCGCAGCAGTGAATTCAACTGGGATCATGTCATGGACATGATGGAGAACATGCACAGGATTCACGAACTGATGCTTCCCTTCCAGCAGGAGGAAGATCGACGGCAACGCAAACTCAAAGAGTTCCCGAAGGGTTTCCATCTCGAAGGAAAGGGATACAACTGTGCTATCTGTCACGGGACGTGTTCAAATGAGGAGACGTGGTACGATCAATACGGCCTTAAATGCATGGAGTGCCAAGCGTCAATTGATCGAGGAGACGTTCCTGCGTACTGCGCAGAAGACAAAGACAAGTGGTATTCCCGTTGGGATCTGCAAAGCGATTTCAACGTGAAGGGTCCTACGATCACGCGCTGGATGAGGACGGGTGTCCTCAAGGCTCGCACCGTGAAGCGTGATGGTCACGAAACGGCGCTGCTCTTTCTGATTGAAGAAAACAAAGACTTCCTGCCTCCAAAGAAGATGGTTGAGAACTATTCCCACACCGAAGGGACGGGCGAGGGAAGATTCACCGTACACATCGAGCCTTGGTATAGACACGTCGATCCCCATGTTCACCTCAAGGGGTACAAGATCATGGATCACCTACAATTTGTGAACGGAAGTCTGGAATTGAAGAAGGAGAAATAATTTTCCCTGTTGCCTTATGAACTACCAATATCTCAAAGAGCGATCCCACTATGAAGACAGGTATGACCGCTTCACGGTCGAGCGGTGCCGTTGGTATGAAGAGCCTCGCCCGGTATCCGATGAGGAGTTGGAGGCGGCGGAGATGTCGCTAGCAGATATTCAACGTTGCCATGATTTGGTGACAGGCTGGTCAATCTTTCAGCTCGCCGGAGATCGATATCTGCAAAGAGAAAAATCAATCACGCAGTGGATGGAGAAAGATAAACGGCGAGACGCGATGGTGGAACGGGCACGCGTGCCTATGGTTCGCTGTCCCTCCTGTGGGAAGGCGATGGAATGCATTTACACGGACGTGCGCTCCGATATCGACAGCGATAGGGAGTGGCTGGAGTTTTTTCTTTGTTGCAAGGCCTGTAAGCAGGGAAAAGATGTTTATGAGAATGGAAGTGAAGTTCCTCGGAAGCCCATTCTCTGCGAGAAGTGTAAGCATGAAGTCGAGACTGATTTCAAAAAGAAGAACGGCAAACGCTACTACATCGAAACCTGCAAGCACTGTGGGCATGTTGAGGAAACGCTAAGTACGCTCGATGAGAAGAAAAAAGAACCGACACAGGAGGAAATTGATCGCTATGAACATGATAAGAAGCGGTTCTGCCTCACGGATCAGCAAGGGCAGCGGTATCGGGTGTGGCACGAGGAAATGAAGCACTTAGACGACGCAAAAAAGGAGCAGGAAGCGAATGGCGAGTTCTATGACAAGCTCATGGAGGTGAAGAAGCTCAACATCGCTGGTTTGGAGAAATTACTAAAGCCAGCTTTGAAGAAAAAGGGCTATGACGACTTGCACTTCACAATGTCACCGCCAGCCCAGCAGATCATCCTGAACTTTACGGTGCGCGATATGGAGGAGAAGCGCGAGGACTACGACAGCCGCAAAACTCTTGAGAAAACCATCGAAGGAATTTTGGAAGACAAGAACTGGGCGCTCGCCTCTGAGGGCGTGAGCTACCGGCTCGGGATGCTCGACGGACGCATACGTGGATATGAGTCGAAAGAAGATCTTGAGCAGCTCACAAAGTCGCGTATGAAGAAGAAAGGAAAACTCGTAAAACTCTCGAAGTCGAATTCTTCCAAATACTCCTCAATGTTTCCGGATAATGTAGAACTGTGATTTCGTCAATCTTCGCTTCAGCTAGCCCCGTTCTATTGTCACATTTGTAACATTCAGCCCCGACCGTGTTGCCCTCGGTTCTCTAAAACCCTACCCTCAAGAACGTTGTCTGGGACTCAAAGATAAAGTTCTAGACCGAGCTGCCCAGCCATCATTCAATTTTGTTTGATTTTGATAAATTGCACTTGGCACAAAGAAGCCGAATGTTTTTTTCAGTAAGGCTTGTTCCACCTTTAGAAAAAGGTAAGTCGTGATCAAAATGCAAATTCTTTATATCATTGCAAATGACGCATCGACCATTGTCCCTTTGCCAAACCTCTTTTTTAACAGAACTAGGAATCAATCTGGTATGTGCAATATCGATATGTGTACTTGTTTCGATCTCTTGTGTTTCGGATAATCTCAGAGAAAAAACAAAGACATTTCTATTTCCATCATTCTGGACGCTGTAGTCTATGAGATCGAAAAACCCCTTAAGAGACCAAACACCTGGTATGATTTTTTCGTAGACCTTAACTAATTCCACTGCAGATCCTAATCTAAATTTTTCAATTGCTTCAGCAAACTTACCGTTTTGGGTCAAAGATCCATTTTTTGTCCTAAGAGGCTGATCAATTTTTTTTGGATTCATATCATTAGATGTTTTTAGTTCATCATGCCCTTGATATTGAATTGTGATTCCGTCCTCAAGAATCTTATCGGCATATGGTGCATTCGAACGACGGGACATAAGGACAACTGAATATGCAGGATTCATACGGAAATTCATTCCTCTCTGCAGAGTTTGAATATTTTCGATATTGCACATTTCTCGATATGAATAGATTTGATCAAGCACAGGTTTTATAATAAGGGGACTTCCCTGCAGCAACAATCATTTCTAGTAATGCATTTCACTGTTCGCCTGATTTGGTGTATATTCCCTCAAATTTCCCCCCTTACTTCATGGATCACCTCCTCGCAGTTGCAGCGTATGTGCAGACGCACGTGCTCAGCATTTTTTTGGCACTCGTTGTCACGTACGCCATTGGTTTCACCTGGCACGGACCGCTCTTTGGAAAGCAGTGGATGGCATATAACAAGATGACGCCGTCGAAGAAGAAGGACATGAAATTTTCCATGATGCTGCCGGGTTTAAGCGCCAGCTTCGTTCTCACTGTTTTGCAGTCCGCAGTGCTCGGACGCACCTTCCAGATCCTGCAGCTTTCCAGCGTTGCAGATGCATTGCTCATCGCCACTATTCTCTGGCTGCCTTTTACGGGCATGGTCATCGTCAACAGTTATGCATGGGAAGGAAAGAAACCCGGCCACATGGCATTGGATGCTGGGTTCTATTTGGTTTCTCTCCTGGCGATCGCTGCAGTGCTGTTCTATACAATGTAAATTGATGGGTGTACAATGGTACACCACAACATTTTCTTCGATCACGCACTCGAAAGTTCTTGGCCCGATCTTCAGCTCATGCTAAAGTTCGGGCCATGACTTTGGTGACATTACAAGAAGCGTCTCAGTGGGCTGCAAAACATTTGGCGCAAGAAGTTTCTCTGTCGAACATTTCGTATCTTGTGCAGTACGGAAAGGTGAAGAAATATGGAGAGAATGGTTCAACGAAAATTTCGTTGGAAGATTTAAAAAAATATTATCAGGGCTACAAGAGTCGACGGGAAGTGGATTGGAAAAAGATTCTTGGTGCTGATCTTAATTGGGGACTTTCATTTGATCATTTACGTGAGATCGACACAACGAAACATGTACACCGTTTGCATCCCTATAAAGGGAAATTCATTCCGCAGCTCGTAGAATATTTTTTGGGGAATCATACAGATGACTTTAAAAAGAAAATTTATTTTAAGAAAGGTGATGTTGTATTGGATCCTTTCCTTGGTTCTGGAACAACGCTTATACAAGCCAATGAATTAGGAATGCATGGCATAGGTATCGATGTTTCTGCATTCAACTGCGTCATTAGTAATACCAAATTACAAAACTATGATACGAAAATTCTAAGAGATGCTCTTCAATCCATGAAAGCGTTTGTGCAAGAACTGGAAAATGAAAAGATTCAACAATTCGATCAAGAGGTGTTAGCGGCGCTTTCTTTGTTTAATAACAAACATTTCCCGAGTCCGCAGTTTAAGGTTGATGTGTTCCGAAAAAAAATAAATGAAGATGTGTATGCACAGGTAAAAGAAAAAGAATTCAAGAAAATATATGATGTTATTTGTAGGAAATACAAAATTCAGATGCAATCGAATAGCACGGGTTCATTCGTTGATAAATGGTTTGTCGAGAGTGTTCGTAGTGAAATAGATGCACTTGTGCAGTTCGTGAAGAAGCAGAAAGATGTGCGTGTAAAACAACTATTAGCAGTTGTCCTCAGCAGAACGGCGCGCTCCTGCCGTGCGACTACACACAGCGATCTTGCGACTCTCAAAGAACCGCAGTTCACGGCTTACTACTGCTATAAACATAAAAAGATTTGTAAGCCGCTTTTTTCGATACGCAAAATGCTGGATCGCTATGCAGATGACACACTCCTGCGCATCGAACGCTTTTCTACACTCAAAACAGATGCGTTTTCCGGCATCATTGCAGGGGATTCACGCACAGTAGATATCGTGAAAGAGATGGAAAAGAAAAATCCATTACTTGCGGCTCTTCTTCAAAAAAAGAAAATTAACGGCATCTTTTCATCGCCACCGTATGTGGGGCAGATCGATTATCATGAACAGCATGCCTATGCGTATGATCTTTTTGGATTTGCTCGCAAGGACAAAGCAGAAATCGGGCCGCTCTGGAAAGGACAGGGGCAGACAGCTCGCGATGAGTATGTTGCAGGCATCGCTACAGTTCTGAATAACTGCAAGAAATATTTAGCCGATAACTATGATATTTTCTTGGTCGCAAATGACAAATGGAATCTCTACCCAACGATTGCAGAGAAAGCAGGAATGCAGATCGTACAGCGCTTTAAGCGTCCTGTGCTCAATAGAACAGAACGAGACAGGAATCCGTATTCAGAAACGATTTTCCACATGAAGAAGGCGGGGTAAGATGCCTGTCTATGGATGAGGCAACAAAAGAAGCAATTCGACATAAGGCAAGAAGCGTAATTAAAACACGTATGGATGAATTCATTGATGATGCGAAAATGCGAAACGCTCCTATGCATGCAGCTATCCTTGATGCATTTGAGTCTAGATTGGCAGGACTTGGTTTAACGGTGGAATCAACCCTGAGGATTAGTAGTTGGATTCATGGTCTAAATACCTCTATGGGATCATTTTTTGAGACAGTCGGAAACAAACTTTCTGGAGGGAAAAAACGTTCATTTAAGAATAAAAATAAAACATCTCTTAAAGTGAGCACTTCGCAGAAGCAAACTATAAAAAATATTTGGGATGATTTGAAGAGTGGTTCTGCTGATCCTAATCCAAAAAAAGAAATGAGTAGAATTATGAAATCTCGCTCCTCTAAAATGCAAAAAGCATCTGATTTTACAGTTGACGTATTTATTGAGCGAGAAAAGGAAATTATCGCAGTAGAAATGAAATCTGTTAGGCCAAACAAAGGTGAATCAGGCGGAGAAAAGGCTAAAATTTTAGAGGCAAAGACTGCATTGCAGAATGCCTTCCCGAAGAAAAAAATTATCTACATTACTGGTTATCCATTTGATCCAACGAGTGAGACCCCTACGGGCTATGATAAAGATCGTTTTATGGCTTATCTCATAGGAGGCAAAAATTACTATGCAAATGAAGAATTTATGATTGGGAGTGAACTGTGGGATTTTTTGTCCGGAGAAAAAAATACTTTTGAAAAAATCCTCAAAATCATTGAGGAAGTAGTGGTGGAGATTAAGGGAAAATAATTTTCTGCTACACAATTGACCCAAACACTCCTCGTCTCACCAGCCACTTCGTACTTTCCAGTACCGGAATCACGGTGATGGACAGTCCTCCAATGATCAGCCATTCGCGGAGCGAAAGGGCGACCGTCTCAAACGGGAATTGCAGAAAGGGAACGTAGATAATGAGGAAGAGCAGCACGAGTTCCCAGAGCACTGCGATGTTCAGCCACTTGTTTGCGAAGGGACGACGAAGAATCGAGTTCCTGTCGGAGCGAAAGTTGTAGGCTTTGAAGAACTGGATCAGCACAAGTGAGACGAAGGTCATGGTCATCGCTTCCATCAGGCTCCTGCCGGAGTTCATCGCCCAGAGGAACAGGCCAATGTTCACGAGTGCAGACCAGATCCCTCCGGAGAGCATCAGCGCGAGGACAGGGCGCGTAAAAATACTCCTGCGAGGATTCCTGGGTGCACGCAGCATCAAATCACGTTCGGGAGGATCCACGGCCAACGCAAGTGCAGGCAGACCGTCGGTCGCCAAGTTCACGTACAAAATCTGCACGGCGGTTAAGGGAAGGGGAACGCCCATCAGTGTGGCAGCAGTCATCAAGCCAATCTCGCCGATGTTCGAGGAAAGCAGATACATCAAATATTTTTTGATGTTTCCAAAAATGCCGCGTCCTTCTTCCACCGCCGCGACAATGGAAGCGAAGTTATCGTCTGTCAGTGTCATCGCCGCAGCTTCTTTGGACACATCTGTTCCGGTGATTCCCATGGCGATGCCGATGTCTGCTTTCTTCAAGGCAGGTGCATCATTCACGCCGTCACCCGTCATCGCAACGATGTGGCCTTTTTTCTGGAGGGCAGTGATCACTTTGAGTTTATGTGCAGGCGACACGCGTGCGTACACTTCTATCTCTTCGACAGATCGCTCAAATTCTTCATCGGACATGGCATCCAGCTCCGCACCCGTCACGGCGCGCCCGTCTGTAAGAATACCGAGTTCGCGTGCAATAGCTTGAGCCGTCGCCGGATGATCTCCTGTGATCATCACGACTTTGATGCCTGCAAGCGCGCAGGTGGCCACTGCTTCTTTGGCTTCCGGACGCGGTGGATCGATCATGCCCACCAGTCCCAGGAAGGTCATCTCTTCTTCTGCGTCGCCAAGATTAGCACTCGCTTTCATGGACACTCCCAGTACACGCAGGGAAGCATCCGCCATGGCCTTCGCAGCCGCCAGGATTGCAGTTCGATCATGCTCGCTGATGTTTGTGACTCCATCCTTCGTCCGTTGCTTGGTACACGAGCTCAAAATAACTTCCGGTGCGCCTTTCGCGTACGCTTTCTCTCCTTCCTTCGAAGTATGCAGCGTCGTCATGCGTTTGGTTTCCGATGTGAAGGGAATCTCCGCAATGCGCGGCTGTTCTTCCATCAGCATTTCTTTTTCGAGTCCTGCTTTCGCTGCGGCGACAATCAATGCTCCTTCAGTCGGGTCTCCTTTGATGTCCCATCCCTCCGATGTTTTCAGCAGTGTCGCATCGGAAGAGAGGACGGCGCTCGTCAAAAGTTCCAAGAGCGCAGTGCTCGGCTCCGCATGAGTTTTTCCGAGTGTGAAGGAACCTTCCGGCGCGTAACCGGAACCGGACACATGAAATGTTTCTCCTGCCGCGTAGATCTGTCGGGTCGTCATTTCATCTTTCGTCAGCGTGCCGGTTTTGTCCGAACAAATGATCGACGTGGAACCGAGTGTTTCTACCGCAGGCAGTTTGCGCACGAGTGCATGGCGTTTCACCATGCGTTGCACGCCGATGGCAAGCGAGATTGTGACGACGGCAGGGAGTGCCTCCGGCACCACAGCCACAGCAAGCGCAACGCCAAAGATAATCATGTCGAGGAGTGGCTGGCCGCGTGAATAGCCCAGTCCCACAATAATAAGGACGATCACGAGCGCTGCTTTTGCGAGGGAATGGCCGAGCTTGTCCAAATTTTTCTGGAGCGGCGTTTCCTCGCTTTCCACTGTCTGGAGCATCCCTGCGATCTTTCCAAATTCCGTTTGCATGCCCGTTGCCGTCATCACGCCGCGTCCGCGACCGTAGGTGATGATCGTTCCTGCATAGGCCATATTTTTGCGGTCGCCGAGCGGAATTTTTGGATTCTCAATCGCATCCACGTGTTTTTGGACGGGCACGGATTCCCCCGTCAGCGCGGCTTCATCGGCATGCAGACTCATACTTTCGATCACGCGAATGTCCGCAGGCACTTTGTCACCGGCTGTCAGCAGCACGATGTCGCCCGGCACGACGTTTGCAGCATCTATTTCCCATTCTTTTCCGCCACGCAGCACGGTGCAGAGGGGCGCAGCCATTTTCTTGAGTGCCTCGATTGCGCGCTCTGCACGGAACTCTTGGATGAATCCAAGAAGCACGGCAAAGAGCACGATCACAGCAATCGCTATCGCTTCGATCTCGTGTCCCAGCACAGCAGAGAGTCCCACGGCAATCAGAAGAATCACGACGAGGACATTTTTAAATTGTTCCAGGAGCAGTTCCCACCACTGCGTGCGGTGGGCAGCCGTCAGCTGGTTTGGTCCGTATTGCTCCAATCTTTTCTTCGCTTCTTCTTCGGAGAGTCCAAGTTTTTGCTGCACGTCCAGGAATGCGAGAGTGCGGTCCGTCGAGAGCGTGTGCCAGAGTTTTTCGCTTGCGAGAACGTGGGATTCGACTTTCTGCATGGATGCAACAGTGTAGCACGGGTTTCATTGCCGCAGAGATGCCTATGCATCCCATTCCGTCACGATCTCGCCATCAACGGAATATTGCACTTTTTTGATGGAAGGGAATTGCAACAACGTTCGTTCCATGGGTGCTTTCACGGACATTTGCATGCATGCCGCTCCGTTCAGATACGCCATGGCGGCAGCATCGAATTTTACCGTTGCAACGCCATATGCAATGCTTATTCCCTTGTATGAGCTGAGCAATGTCCTTTCAAAAACATCAAATGAAGAAGTAAGTCCTTGTGCTCTTTCTCTCTCGGTGACTCCGCCAAAAAGTTCTCTCAGAGCGGCATCCGCCACGGCGGAGGTCTTCGGAATCACTCTTGTCGTGGGAAGCACTGCGCTGCAGTCGCTCACTTCCAGAACGGCTCGATTCGTGAAATACAACGTCACCGGCATCGTGCCGCCGGACAACGCCAATTCCTTATACGTCCGCGATGGTTTGTCGTTGTTGCCCGTCTTCAAGCGATAGATTATTTCCGCCATCTCGCCGCGAGTGATGTGTTTGTCGAATGACGCAATGCTCACGGGAATGGCATTGGCGGAAGCCAGTGCTTCGACGTAGAAACGGAACCATGGATCCGATGCGGGATCCTCGGAAACCCATAAACCGCGCCTATCGAGGTGCAGCGATCTGTAGATCATCTTCGCGGCTTCGGCGAAATTGATGTTCGAGGCGGGGCGAAATGTTCCGTCGGAGTATCCCTGCACGATGGATCGTCCTTGCTGCATGCAAACATAAATCCAGAACCACTCGCCCCGCACGTCGGAGAAGGTTGTGAAATCCTCCGGCTCCATGGGGCACACTCCAATGCCCAATTCCGCATCAGGAATGGATTCTTCGAGAATTTTTGCAAACTCCGCCCGATTGATCGTTTTATTCGGTTGGTATGTTCCATCCGGATATCCGCCCACGATTTTCTGTGCTTGCACATATTCTATAGCTTCGCGATTCGGATGATTTGTCGGCACATCGGGAAAACTAGCCAATGCTATTGTCGGCAAGAACACAATGCTGAAAAGAAGAAGAGGAATGAGGTGCATGCGTACATTCTACTCTACATTTGATAAAGCCGTTCCTTCTACCTTGGTCACTTGATCCCTTTCATTGGTGTTTGCCTGCCCCGCACACTTTGGGCGAGAAAAATAGAATATCACTGACGGACAAAGTGCTGCGGGGGTGTTACTTTTGTCCTTTCCAACGGAAGTGTATCCATGGCCAAAACTTTCATTGTCTTTTAATTTCTCTCGTTAGAAAAATCAACGAGTCATCAATTATTGCGATGCCTCCATGATTGCATTTTTCCACGGTTTGAGCGCTTCCATTGCTTTCTTGCAATCTTCCACAATCACATACACTTTTCCTTCGCGTCCGATAGCACTGGAGTAGATATTCTTGATGTTGATGCCTGCGCCTGCGAATGCACGTCCGATGCTTGCGATGGCACCCGGTTTGTTCTGGACGACGAAGGAAACCACTTCCGTCGTGGACACTTTGCCGAGCGGCTTTAAGACGATTTTTGCCGTTTCGAAATCATTCACAATCAAATGAATGATCGTGGAAGGAGCTCCTTCCGTGCATGCGATGGCAAGGATGTTCACATTCGCGGAGCGCAGTGCGTCGCATACTTTTGCAAGCGAGCTGGGAGCATTGGGCACGGTTATGTTCACTTGGACGTCGGTTTTCATGAAAAAGCAGGTGCCCCAGTCTAGTACGATCTTCATCCGAGCGCTAGGGGCTCCTGTGGTGCCCGTCCGTCTTGGTTGCGTATGCTAATGAGGAGGGATCTGCTCTCGGTGTGCGTTTAAGAGTGATCAGCATGGGTTTGCTTAGAACGCCCGTTTGAAAGAGAAATTCCACCAGTGCTGTGTCATTTTCATCCTCCGGAACAAGTTCATACGGAACAAAAACCATTCGGCTTTCACTGTTGTCTTCATGTAAATCTTTGAGAGCATTCTCAATGAATGCAGCGTCTATCTTCACGGTTCCTTTTTTTTCCACCATCATTGCCCGAAAGGTCACGGGGATGTTCAGTCCGTTCGATTCTGAATATTCAATTTTGCCCAGTGCGCACTGTTCAGGAATAGGTTGTGTAATCTGATACGGAATTCCACGATACACAAAATGCACGGCATTGCCGTGGATTTCATATTTCAAGCCTTCCTCTTTGGTTTCCGGCTGTACGGCTGCCGACCTTGTATCCGCTGCCTTCACAAGATTTCTCGTGAGTGTTGCTGCTCCCGTGACACTGGCAATAATTTCTGCAATGGAAAGCAAGGTTGCAGGAAGAGTGAGTGAAGTGGAGACGGCAAGACGAGAGTTTGTTTCAGAAGCCCCATAAGCAGATCCGGGAGATCTAAGGGTCACATGCGCACTCTAGATCTGTTCTGAGACGGAACACAATCTTTTTCTTATTGCCATCTAACACTTTCCGTATAAACCACTTCTTGCTTTCCTTTTGCGATGGAACCGATTTCGTAGCAATCCATCTTCTCTTTGGAAAAATGTTTTTTGATGTCCGCAGCGGCCGAAGGATCGCAGACGACAGTAAGGCCGACACCCATATTGTAGGTGCGGAGCATGTCGGCATCCGGAACGGATCCGAATTTTTGGAGAAGTGAGAAAATCGGGAGCACTTTTAATTTGGAAAGATTGATCTCGGCATTCATTTCTTTCGGGAGAATGCGGTTCAAATTTCCCGCGATGCCTCCGCCGGTGATGTGTGCGAGACCGTGGACACTTGGCTTCCCAAAGAGCACTTTAAGACTTTGGTAGTAGCACTGATGCGGCTCCAGGATCGCATCCATGAATGATTTCTTCCCGAGTTTTTCTTTGAGGATGTCCGGGTGCTCCGCCATGATTTTTCGCACCAGCGTGTAGCCGTTCGTGTGGAGTCCGTTCGAGGCAACAGCAAGAACCGTGTCGCCGATTTTGATCTGCTGTCCATCAATGATCTTTTCTTCTTCGACAACACCGACAATGCTTGCAGTGAGGATGTACGTTCCGGGAGAAAGCACACCCGGTTGCTCCGATGTCTCGCCTCCGGTGAGCACGCATCCTTGCGCGCGGCACGCATCTGCAAATCCTTTCACGATTGCCGTCACCACTTCTTTTTCCAATTTTCCGCAGATCACGGCGTCCTGAACAAAGAGGGGAGTGGCTCCCATCACGACGATGTCATTGATGAGATGATTGATCGTGTCGAAGCAAATGGATCGAACTTTCTTGTTCTCGAACGCAAGCTTCTGCTTGCTGCCCGGTTCTTCGGTCTTCAGGACGAGCACAGGATGTTTGAATCCCGGAAAAGATCCTTGCACCAGCGATGCAAATGCTCCGTGTTTGTTTAAGACACGCTTGTCACCCGTATCGATGCTCTTGGCCATTTCCTTCTTTGCAGCCTCTGCAGCGGAGATGTCGACACCCGAGTCTTTATAAGTCGTCATACTCTGATTGTATCAGAGAAAAAGTGCCAAGTGCCAAGGGCGAAGTGCCAAACACGTTTTTCTTGGCACATGGCACTTAGGATCCGATCGGGGTCACCTTGATCTTCTTCTGCGTCGATTCTGTTCTCACAGTCGGTGCATCTTTAAAGACTTCATGCTTTTCTTGCGGTCGTCCTGCGGGATCCGCTCTCCTTTCGCGGCCGCCCGCACTCTGCGTGTTCGTGATGATTCTTCCCGCTTCCAGTGTGATGACGCGTTTGCCGAGCGATGCCGCGAGCGCAGTATCGCGCGTTGCAAAGATGATGGTTGCGCCGCCGCTGTGAATCTTGTTCAAAAGAGCGATGACTGTTTCCGTTTCGCTCCTGTCCAAATTCGCAGTCGGATCATCGGCCAATACAATCAAAGGCTTCAATGCGATTGCCCGTGCAATGGCTGTGCGCATTTTTTCTCCGGCACTCAGTTCTCGCGGCAATGTATCCGCACACTGCGTTAGATTCATCTGTTTCAGCAATTCCGGAACGCGTCTCGCTATGATCCCGTCCGGCACGCCGCAGACTTCCAGCGGAAATGAAACATTTTGTCGCACTGTTCTGTCCAAGAGCAGTTTATAATCCTGGAACACGATCCCAACGCGTCTGCGAAAAAGTTGCAGCACGGGCGGCGGCACGATCTTCACATCCACGCCATCCACTTCCACGGTTCCGCTCGTCGGCTGTTCGGCTCCCACGAGGAGGGAAAGAAGCAATGATTTTCCCGCACTGCTGCGTCCTGCAATGCACATGAATTCGCCGGGGTGCACGCTTAGAGAAATGTCATCCAAGACTTTGGTTTTTCCATACGTCTTTGAAACGTTCTTCAAAGCGAGCATGAAAAAATTGTAGGCCAAGATGGGTCATCAAAATGGATTTTCCCTACACTTTTTTCTTTTTCATGACGAGATACACTTCTCGGCTCCTATCGCGGCTTGCTTCCACGCTTACGATAGGAGCCGAGTCCCAAATCAGCTTTAAGCCCGCCAAGAATTCATCAAAATCCGCTCCTCGGAAAACCTTCAATACGCACTTGCCGCCCGGTCTCAAAATATCGCTTGCGAGAGCCGTTGCTGCTTGGTTCAGTTCGATGGATCGCCACTGATCCACATCTTTTATGCCGCTTGTGGAGGAAGCCAGATCAGACAGCAGCAGATCCACTGTTTCGATGCCTTGTTCTTTCAGTAACTTCTTCACTTCGTCGATCTTCGTGATGTCTTGTTGAAAGATATGCACGGAATCAGCAACCGGTTCTATCGGGGTCAGATCCAGTCCGATAATTTTTCCACCGGGTTCCGTTTGCATTGCGGCATATTGCAGCCAACTTCCCGGAGCCGAACCCAAATCCACAACCGTCATTCCCGGTCGCAGCAGATGAAACCGTTCATCCAGTTCTATCAATTTATAGACAGACCGTGCACGGAATCCTTCTGCTGCTGCTCGCTGGCTCCACTTATCGTTTGGGGTGTATGGCTTTGGCATAGTGGAATAATACCGTAGCAGAGGTTCGTAACCTTTGCGGTTGATCAATGCAGTGGATTCTTCTTCGGTTCGCCGTTTCCGCGCGGGTATTTCCCGGAAAGCTTCGATGCTTTTTCAAAGACCAACAATTGTCTCTTTCCAAAATTACCCGGGAGTTCGTACGCATGTTCTTTGATGAGATGAGAAGAAAGTTCCGCGCGCGCCAGCATGGAATTTTTAAGTTCTTCTGCAATGTGCAAACTTTTCCAGAGGATGATGTGTCCTTTTGGTTTTACAAACGGTGCACAGTATTCCAAGAGCGTCGCGATCTCCGCCACTCCGCGTGAGAGCACGACATCAAATTGTTCACGCAGTTTCGGATCATGTCCTGCATCTTCCGCTCGTCCCACAATCAGCTCTATATTGGTAAGGTGCATGGCATCGGCAATGCGTTTCACTGCTTCTATTTTTTTCGTCGTCGCATCCATGCCCGTAAATTTGTACTCCGGATTCACAATCGCGAGCGGCAGCAGTGGAAAGCCTCCACCGGTACCAAGATCGAGAATTTTGAGGGAAGGGGCAGGCTTGCCCACCGTAGACCCGAGCGAAGCGAGGGCGGAGGTGGGGGGTGAGGGCGAAAGTTCGAGATCTTGGAACGCCAACGAATCCAAAATATTCCCCACCCAACACGCTTCTTCCGTACGAAATGCAGATAAATTAATCATTGCATTTTCCTTCAGAAACACCGTGCAGAGTTCTTTCAGTGATTTTTCGATTGCAGCGTCCATGTTGATATCTTAACGGTTTTTGGCTTTGCCTGCGTTAAGAAATGATGCCTCCGAACCGGCAGTAATGTGATTGTTTCTGTTTTATTTTCAACCCTCTCCCTGTCCCTCCCCCTTGAGGGGGAGGGAACGTCTTTGTTCATTTCTCAATGTTTTGTGAAAAATGATTGATATCTCTATTCAAGAAAAATGTCGTTCTCTCTCCCTGTAGGGAGAGAGACAGAGAGAGGGTTGAAAACAAACAACGTCAAACTGGCACCCCCCATCTCTTCACCCTATACTCTCATCATGCCCAACGCCGAACGCATCGCAGAGTTTCTCCTGAATCTTGGAGCAGTGCGTCTTTCACCGTCGGAACCGTTCACCTGGACCAGTGGCATCAAGTCGCCTATCTATTGCGACAATCGCATGCTCTACAGCCATCCCGACGCACGTTCTTTCATTGTGGATGCACTGGTGGCGCGCGTAAAAACATTGCACGTCACACCCGATGTCATTGCAGGCACGGCAACAGCTGCCATTGGCTGGGCTGCTCTGGTAGCCGATCGATTGGATCTGCCGTTCATCTATGTGCGTGCAAAAGCGAAAGAGCACGGTGCAAAAAAACGCATAGAAGGAGATATGAATCCCGGGAAGCACATTGTCGTCGTGGAAGATCTTATTTCCACAGGTGGAAGTTCCATATCGACGGTCGAAGCATTGCGTGAGGAAGGACAGGGGTTTGTTACCGATGTCGTCGCCATCTTCAGCTACGAAATGAGTGCTTCGCAGGAGGCCGCTTCCGGCGCACGCGTGAAACTGCATCCGCTCACGGGAATTACGACGCTTACGGATGTGGCGGTGGGACAAGACAGGATCACCAAACAGGAAGCGGATCTGGTTCGGTACTTCACCAAGGATCCGGAAGGGTGGAAAAAGTGACATTTTTTTGACAAATTCAAATATTATCGGATAATTATCCTCCTCATATCGTGGATATGAGAAGCTTAAGAGATGCTCATTTAAAACACCGATTCAGACACTTTAATAAAAGGGAAATCCGATGAACGTAGTAAATGGTCAAAAATTTTGGACAATCTCAACCTTTAACCCTAAGGATCTGCCTGCTTTTGCAGTCACTGCATTTGAAGAAGTGCGCCCGTATGTAGAAAAATTTCTCTGCGCGCCACACCCTTTCAGAGAAGGTGTTGTATGTCCGTTTGTTCCGTCTGCTTTGAAACACAATCGAATTTTCTTCACAACTTGCGCTGAAAATGACTCATTTCATGAGCACGCAACCCGTATTCGACACTGCGTCAATTTTTATCTTGCAAGCAAGAATGAACAAAAAGGATTCGGTGCTCTCATCATTCTTTTTCCAAAAGAATATGACACCGATCGCTTGCTGGAGTTGCATTTTCAAAACAAGGAAGAATGCGTACTGGAATCTCTGATGCTTGGTGCGCTATACGATACAAATCCAGCTTCAAGTCTTCACAGTAGGGATTACTTTCCCCTTCGAACACCAACACCGGTCCTAGTGATCCGAGATATGGTTGTCAGCGACTTGGTTTTCTTGGATCCGAGGCGATATAACATTTTACAAAGATTAAAATTTTTAGAAGCTTTTGCAAATGCTTTTAAAGATCAAAAAAGTCCTCTTGCCCAAGCGCAGGTGTTGGAAGCTACTCGTATGCATCAATATTACAAACGCAAAAGAAGGATCCAGTCTTTGCTGAAGATTGGAGGGTGCGTGATTGTGTTCATTTTGATTCTTCTTCTATGTTTGTGGTTTTGTGTCTGATTCGACTTATTGCATCTCTTGATAGCCCCTCTGTTTTAACAGGGGGGCTATCTTGACAAGAAATATTAACATCATTAAATTCCAAGTCTTCCACTTGTAGTGGAAAATATCTGAGAAGCGTTCCTTTGAAGCAAAGCCCCAATTCTTACCATTGTGCACTGTTTAAAGTTGCACAAGGAAAGGAGTGACGTATGTCACAATCTCAGTTTGCCGACCCCCAATCCGCGGTATTTACAAAGCGGTGCAAGGGAAAGGTGAGTCTTTTCAGTTGGGCAGTGTCGTGGTTCCGCGCCAAGCCGCATGTTGCGGATTGGTCGTGGTAGTAACCTTTCGGTTTTAGCTTCTCAGATACCCCCCTTCCGTTATCGGGCTTAGGAAGGGGGGAATTTTGATATGTATTGACTTTTCAATCAAAAATGCTATAATAGTTACATGTTACAAACAGACACTCACAACAATTTCCACAGTGGCGAACACCGCGATCTGGCTGCCCGTTTTCAGCGGCACAATAAGGCTGCTTCTCGGCATCAGACAGAGCAAAAGCAGAGTTCGTTCTCCAGGAAGTTGCTGTCCAGCATCGGTTTCTGAAACAATAGTTTCCATTCCAAATACCTATGGATACTCCAGACCAAGACCGCGCTAAGACAGAAGCATTGTTTGCGCAAATCGGCGACGCAAAGGTCGATCTTCAAGCTGTTGTGGATGAAGTGAAAAGGGGAACCGCAGATGTGCAATCCGGTATGTCCGAGTTATTGAGCACAGATCATCCGAATTTTGTTCATCCCAAAGTGAGACAATTGGGTGAACGGCAAGATCTTTAGAACTGTTTCAAAAACCTCAAATCACCTTCATAAAAACTGCGAAGGTCCGGTATTTGGTGTTTCAGCATGATCATGCGTTCCACGCCGAAGCCGAACGCAAAGCCTTGGTATTTGGTGGAATCGATACCGACGGTTTTTAAGACATTCGGGTGCACCATGCCGCAGCCGACTATCTCCAGCCATTTACCCTCACGGCTTTCTTTTTCATCTCCCATCCATTTCATATCCACTTCCAAGCCGGGTTCCACAAAGGGGAAGAATCCCGTGCGGAAACGAAAATCTGCTGTGGGTGATATCAATTCTCGAATAGCGGTGATCATCACGGCTTTCATGTTCGCGAGGGAAATGTCCTCGCCTATCATCAGCCCTTCGAACTGGTGAAACATGGGGGAGTGCGTGGCATCGGTGTCTTTGCGGTAGACCTTGCCGGGGCAGATAACCCGAAACGGCGGCTTGTGGTTCTGCATGTAGTGGATCTGTCCGGGAGAGGTTTGTGTGCGCAGCACCAAGCGATCCCCTGGATTTTTGGGAGCCGCATCCATCTTGATGTGAAACGTATCCTGCGAATCACGGGCAGGGTGCGTGTCCGGAATATTTAAGAAGTTGAAGTTAAAATCTTCCGTTTCTATTTCCGGTCCCGTCGCGACATCGAACCCCATGCGGCCGAAAACTTCTTCCACGTTGCGGATGAATTCCGGAATCAAGTGCAGATGTCCGCGTTCGCGTTTCGGCAATTCCAGCGTCACATCCAGTGCATCGGTCTCTGCCAAAGATCCCGCAGACTTCTCCGTCAGTTCTTGGCGGCGCTGCACAAATGCATCATCCAGTTTCTTCTTCCAGGTGTTCAGCGCTTGTCCTTCGGATTTGCGCGTTTCGGATGATGCCTCTCCCAGTTTTTTCAGTTCCAGCGTCAGCGCACCACTCTTGCGGCCGAACAATTTCTGTTCGATCTCTGCGAGCAGAGCAATATCCCCTGCATCAAGAATTTGTTTCTCGTAGTCCTGCCAAAGAGTGTCGTCCATTGCCATATGAGGGAGCATACCATGTCAATGAATAGGAAACAGCAGAGAGCGCAGAGCAGAAAGCGCAGAGCAGAAAGCGCAGAGCAAAGTTTCACTCTTTTTGCTTTCTGCTCTTTGCTTTACGCTCTCTGCTGTTTTAGTGATTCATCGCTAATTCAATCAGCACGAACACAGCATAAATAAGCAGCGCAATCCACCAGTTCAGGAGTCCCAGCAAATGAAACAGGATCAGCACGATGGTTCCAAGACCAAGGAAAATGCCTTGCCGCAGCGAAATACTCAAGATTCTCCCTGCGTCCCAGGTGTGCACGGGTACCGATCGCCAGATGGCGAAGAGGATCAATGCTGCAATGGAACTGACACTCAAAAACACACTTCCAAAGAAGGCGGGCAGCGCTTGTCCGGGCGAACTCAGCGGACTCACGCGAAACACCACGATCAAGAGTGACGTGGTGGAAAGCAATGCCGAGAGGATGATGCCGAAGAGGAGGGATGTCATTTCGTAACTAGAATACCAGATGCTGTTCTCCTTCTCTTATTTTCAACCCCCACCCTGTCCCTCCCCCTGGAGGGGGAGGGGACTTCATTGCTTTGCTTTCATATGTTCTCGAAAGAATCACAATGAAGTCCTCTCTCCCTGTAGGGAGAGAGACAGAGTGAGGGTTATCGAGATTACTTTCTACTATCTAAGAAATTCTTCAATGCTTTGAAGTCATCCAATAATGTTTGGCGAAGCCCACCGTTGTGCAATGCAGCAGCCGGATGATAAATGGGAAACACTGTTATGTCGTCCGTCAGCTTCTGCGGTTTGCCGTGTGCATTGGTTATGGAAAGCTTCGTAAAGAAATGCCCCAGTGCGTGGCGTCCCAGTGGCACAATGATTTTCGGCTTGATCAATGCAATCTCCATCTTCAGCCATGGCATGCAGACTTCTTTCTCCTCGGGCGTCGGATCTCTGTTTCCCGGCGGACGGTACTTCACGACATTGGAAATGTAGACATCTTCGCGCTTGAGCCCTATGGAAAGAAGCAGTTCATCCAAAAACTTTCCCGCAGCTCCCACAAACGGCCGTCCGAGTTCATCTTCTTTCTGTCCCGGTGCTTCGCCTATGAACACGATCTCCGCTTGGGGATTGCCTTCACCAAGCACAGGATTCGCCGTTTTGCTGAGTTCACAGCCTTTCCATTCCTTTAATTTCTCCTTCAATGAATCGAGAGTCATTGTAGTCATCTTTTTGATCATACCATGTGGTGGAGCTTAGGGGATTCGAACCCCTGACCTCTTCCATGCCATGGAAGCGCTCTAGCCAGCTGAGCTAAAGCCCCACGATTGTAAGGATATCAAGACGAATGGCACACTTGCCATCCGCCTGGGCGGATAAAGCCCCAAATATTTTGTGACGAAGGCAGGCTTTGCCTGCCTGGAGTCACACCTCTAAGGGAAGAGAGGGTTCGTGGGAGAGAAACCGTAGGTTTCTCTTCCACGCAATAGTGGTGCGCCCGGCAGGATTTGAACCTACGACTTCCAGATCCGCAATCTGGCGTTCTATCCAGGCTGAACTACGGGCGCACAATGATGAGTAATGATCGGCTTACGGACCTGCCCACCGACCTGTCCCCCGGAGCCAAGAGGCGAAGGGTGGAAGCTCCGCAGAGCGAAGGTGGGCGCAAGTATAAGATAAGAAAGAGCCGAAGCAGGGTACCATTGGCATTTCTTCGTCACAATGCCTAAGATGTGCTCATATGATCGTTCCCATTATCCTCGGCTCCAAGACAGACAAAGACCATGCTCAAAAGATTGCTGACGTTTTGAGCGAATTCTCCGTTAAAAGTGACATCATTGTTGCATCCGCACATAAAGTCCCGGAGAAAGTCGTCGAAATCGTCAAAAAGCTCAATGAGAATACCGAGCCAACCGTGGTCATCACTGTTGTTGGCATGAGCAATGGTTTGGGCGGAGTAGTTGCAGGTAGCTGCGTACATCCTGTTATTTCTTGTCCGCCGTTCAAAGATCACGAAGATTATTTGGTGAATGTGCACAGCAATCTTCAAATGCCTTCGGATGTTCCCGTCATGACGGTTCTCAATTACAAAAATGCCGCCTTGGCGGCACTCCGGATCTTCGCGCAGAGTGATGCGTCGCTGAAGAAAAAGCTTCTGCAGCGAATTGAGAGTATAAAGAAGGAATATTAGTTCTCAGTACAAGAAAAAAGATCATCGTACTGAAACGACGATCTATTCATTTTGTTACGGATGAATTAGTACGGTACGACGTACGCGAACGAACTTAGGACGATGAGCAGCCCGATAGCCAAAGGATGCCAACGCGAAGAATGCTGAGATTTCTGCATAGAATAAATGAGGTTAATTCACAAAGAGTGTAGGGCTTCTTTCGCTCACTTCCCATGTTCTTTTATGTCAAATTATGTCCTATTTCCCCTTCGCTTTCTTCGGTTTATTTTGGCTTCCAATAAGGCTTTCTACGGCTCGGATAGTCTCTTCCATTTTTCCTTCCTCATTTTTCACCTGCGCATCGCATAATGGAGCGAAATTCAGCTCATGTTCCATGCTTTTTATACGCCTATCCAGCTCATCTTTGGATATAGGTGCACGCTTCGTAATGTGGGCAATAAGCTGCTCTTTGCTCTCCGGAAGAATGAAGATGGATTCCAAGTGATACTGTGGCTCATCACCGGAAAAGAGGGTGTGGTGCTTTATGCTCTCGAATCCTTGCACATCCACTTCGCGGATCACCGTCTTGCCTTTTTCAATGTACGGAATGATTTCATCAACCAATGTTCCGTACCGTGCACCACCGTGCACAACGGCATGTTCCAAGATCTTTTCCTGCTCCAAGAGAGCATCAAATTCTTTGTCGTTCAAAAAATGATACAAATCTGCTCCTTCTTTGGTGCGCTGTGGACGCGTCGTCGCAGACTTTGGAAAGTGCAGTTCCGTGTGCCGCTCACGGAGTCTCTTCAAAATCACGCTTTTGCCAACACCACTGGGACCAATGAGTAGGACAAGCTTGCCGTGGTTTTCTTTTGGAGCAGCCATGCAAGGCATCCTAGCGCAAAACTTTATTTTTTGCAGTAGGCTTCCAATTTCTTTATCAATGCTGAGAGAGCGGGACTGTTTTGAATGAGTTCCCAGAGAGTCTTTCGTTTCTTAAAGTCCTTCGATTTCAAACCTACGGTTTTCAGAAGGAAGTAGACTCCTTGTCTCGTGTTATAACCAAGAGCCTCTGCGATTTCTTCATGCCCTTTGAGAATGCCTCTGTTTGCAGCATCGTAAACAAGTCGAACTTGTTCCAGTTGTACTATGTTTACGAGAAGATCTTTCGCATTAACAATCATCTCATTGTCGTTTTTTTCTGCGCCAGCCACAAAAGCATCCACTGCCAACTGTCGGATTCTTTTGCATTCTCTTTCCGAGATGGATTCGCTTTCTTTCTCTTTGTCACGAATTTCCTGCATTCTCGCTTCCAAATCCGCACGGATTTCCATCGGTGTTGGTGTTTTCCGATATTCACCGCGTTTCCTTGGGATGTTTGCCGCTTCTTTTGATTTTCTACGTTCCACCATAAGAAGGAAGTCTAAAGACTTTTTGTGTGCCGGCAAAGAGGATTATTGTAGCCCATTGCTTTGTTTGAACCGGATTTCTCATCTTGGGGGTCATTGAAAGAAGGCTTCAAATGTGATACAATGGAGGGTTCGCTCTTTAACAACTTTGCCCTTCATTCACGAGGCAGTAAGAGGCGAGCGGTGATCGCAGTTTCTGTGGTCACTTCTCGCCCCTCCCTGCCTCCGCGGTCAACCGACCATTCTGCTCGGCATAAAGCCGACGTAATGTGCCCGCACCCAACAGAGGTTCCCTCCTTGCGAGGGACTTCCCCCAGACAAACACAAACTTGTTCTTTCGTCTCGTACACAAACACACAAGAGTTGGCACACTTTCCAAAAGTGCCATGAAGGGTAGGGAGTATGCAGAGAGGTCGCTCTGCACACTGCTCACCTTTTGGTCCCTCGGGACTAGAAGTGCGCACTAAACCCCGTTCCACCCTGTGCTGATGTCAGCTCAGAGAGGAGCGGGGTTTTTTACATGTCAGAGAATTCAAAAGAAGTGCAATGACGTTCCCTCCCCCTCAAGGGGGAGGGACAGGGTGAGGGTTTGGAAAAAATTCTTGGATAACCCTCACTCTGTCTCTCTCCCTACAGGGAGAGAGAACGCTATTGCTATCGTTCGTTATGTTTTTTGTGAATTGTCTCTTTCGCCTTTTTAGTTTTATACTTTGCTCATGGCTCGTACCAAAATCGCAATCTTATACATGGGTGGAAGCATCGGAATGGTGATGAATCAAAAGACCGGACGCATTGAACCATTGGAATCATTGAGTGTTATTCATCGTGCAATTCCGGAATTGCAGCGCGAAGTGTCACTCGAATTTTTCTCGGTCTCCAATGTTGGTTCTTCCGAAGTCACGCCCGACCACTGGGTGGAGATTTCCCGGAAAATCGAAAGCATGTACGACGCGTTCGAAGGATTCGTGGTGATTCATGGAACAAACACCATGAGCTACACGGCTTCTGCTCTCAGCTTTGCACTGCAGAATCTGCGCAAACCCATCATTCTCACGGGAGCATTGCTTCCCATCAACGATCTTGCAGGCGATGGTCGCATGAATTTGATTTTCGCAATCCGCGCAGCCCAGCTCGATATTGCAGAAGTCTGCGTCGTGCTCGGGCCAAAAGTTCTTCGAGGATCTCGAACGAAGAAGATCGATGAATCGCTTCTGCAAACATTCGATAGTCCGCGCTTCCCGGCACTCGCGGATTTCAGCATTGGCGTGCACATGCATCCGTGGAGAATCGTGCGGCGCAAGCGCACGCTCGTGTGCAAACCCATGTTTGATCCCAATGTGATGCTTGTGACGCTGCATCCCGGCATGCCGGATGCTTATTTGGATGCTGTGCTCGCTGCAAAGCCGCATGGCATTGTCATTCGTGCGTATGGTCCGGGCATGCTCTCTGCGCATTTGTTTCCGTGGCTGCAGCGTGTCACCAAAGCAGGTATTCCCATCGTCATTACATCGCAATCCCTGCGCGGCACGGTGGATCTTCACCGTTTCCGCAAACAATTAACGTTGGAAGAACTGGGTGTCATCTCGGCAAAAAATATGAGTTATGAGTGTGCTTTGGTGAAATTGATGTGGGCACTGACGCAAGCAAGCACTCCACTGCGCCTTAGGGAATTGATGGAGAGGAACTTGGTGGGGGAATTGGATGATTAAATTTTTGGGGAGAGGTGGCATCGCCATCTTGGCGATGGGGTGGGCACACAAGAATATTTATCAAAAACCGTTGTAGAGATCGACCGCTGGTCGATCTCCTGTTTGTAATTACCCTGCCCACCCCATCGGCTGGAAGCCGATGCCACCCTAATCGTTGTCTTCTCTCTCCTGTTCTTCTTCCTGATTCTCCATCATTTTCTTTCCAATAATAGAACCAATAGCTCCGCCGATGATCAGACCCACGATCACTCGTTTCATGATCTTCCTTGGTTTCGGTCGTTCACGGCGAAAAAACCACATGGGGACATCATAACACAACATTTCATGGGGTGCTTCATGAAGATTGACTTGAAAAATGACCAATGACACAACGACCAATGACCAACGAAAATCAAAAAACATGGCAAGGTCATCTTGGTCATTGGTCTATGGTCATTGGTCATTCAAACGCGATCTCGTGATATTCCCTCACGTGTCCTAAAACAATCTTTTCCACTTCCCGTAGTTTGTTCTCACTTCTCGCTTCCATGCAGATGCTTATACATGGACTGGTGTTGCTTTGGCGAATTCCTGCCCAAGCGCCGTCGCCGAAGTCGATGCGAGCACCATCGAGGGTATTCACAGGGTATTCTTTGGAAAAATGCTCTGTGATGCGTTTGATAACTTCTGATTTCTTCGCATCCGGACAGTGTGGACGCAGTTCAGGAGTTTGGAAAATGGCAGGATAGTTTGCAAAGATTGCCGAGAGGGGACTCGCCTTTTTCTGCAGAGCTTTCAGCACATGCAGAGCTGCAACCAAAGCATCATCAAAGCCAAAATAATTCTCAAAGCAGAAGAAATGTCCGGATTGTTCGCCTCCGAGGAGCGATCCAACATGTCTCATTTCATGTTCGACAAACGAATGTCCCACTTTACACATGACGGGCTTGCCGCCCCATTTTGCAATCTCCGTTTCCAAAATACTCGAATTGCTCACGGTGAAGACAACTGGCTTGCCGGGATTATTTTTGAGATGTTCTTCTGCGAGGAGCAAAAGGATTTCGTCAGCCTTTCTGATCTTTCCTGCTTCATCGACTAATCCCAATCGGTCTCCGTCACCATCGAATGCAAGTCCTGCGTGCAATTTTTTTTGTACGACAATCGATTGAAGATCTTTCAAAGTATCCCACTTGCTGGGATCCGCTGCGTGATTCGGAAACATTCCATCCGGTTCTGTGTAGAGTTCCGTGACATCGCATCCAATGGCTCGCAGAACTTTCACATAGAGCGGTCCTGCCACTCCATTTCCGCTATCCACAGCGGTCTTTAATCCTTTTCCGGCATCGGGGAACATCGCTGATAAACGTGCAAGGTACGGAGCCTCGGCATCGATTTCTTTTTCGCTTCCTTCACCGCTCAGGAAATCTTTTTTCTCGATGCACATGCGGAGCGTCTGCAGATCATCTCCTGCGTAGGCTTCTGCATCGCGAATCTGTAACTTGAGTCCATTGTCTCCCGCAGGGTTATGACTCGCGGTCACATGGATTCCGCCATCAAGTTTGCGATCACAAATCGTAAAGTAATTCACGGGGCTCGGTGTTTGCCCAATCAAGAAGATTTCACAGCCGGCATCCATCAGCCCTTTGCGCAGTGCCTTTTCCAAACTTGGACCATGCGTACGTGCATCCCGACCCACGGCAACGGTCGGGTGATCCTTCTTGTATTTCTCTCGGAGAACCGAGCCGAATGCACGACCGATCATTTCACACGCATGCTCGGAAATCTGCGTTCCCGCTTTTCCGCGAATGTCGTATGCCCGAAAGATGTGTGGATCAATCAAACGCATCGGTGTCATTATTATCGTCCTGCAGAATGGAGGCGATAAAAAGTTGGGCTTTCATATCCTCCGTCAATGACTCAACAACATCCAGATCTTCCAAATTGAGTCCAACTTGACCCATCCGCTTCGTTTCAAATTGGAACTCTAGTTTGTCCAATTCGTAATACTCTTGAGCTGCTGCATTCCACAAAAATTTACTCATACTATGATTTTACAGTATCGGACGGGGCTGCCAAACCTTTATACTGCCTTTGTGCAGCAATCTTTTGCCATTGTCGGCATCTTCAATGCCACGCCGGATTCCTACTTCGATGGAGGCAAATTTGTGGGTCTGGAAGCTGCTCGGGCGCGTGTGGCAGCCATGCAACAGGATGGTGCAGATTGGATAGAAATAGGTGGTGAATCCACGGGCCCGAAATCAAAAGATGTTTCTACGGAAGAAGAAACGAATCGTGTGCTTCCAATCATCCGGATGATCAAAAAAGAATTTCCTACTGCTCATGTTTCCATCGATACGTGGAAAGCAGAAGTTGCTGCAGCTGCAATCCTCGAAGGTGTTTCGATGGTCAATGATGTGACGGCAGGGCGGGGGAGTAATGGCGCGATCTTTGATGTTGTAAAAAATGCCGATGCCTCACTTGTATTGATGTATTCCAAAGATGCAACACCGCGTACAACGATCGATCCAAAACAATACGATGATGTTGTTGCAACCATCAAAAGTTTTTTGGAAGATCGAAAGAAGATTGCGATTGCATCTGGTATCGATTCCAAAAAGATCATCCTCGATCCGGGACTTGGGCATTTTGTTTCCGGCGACGCAAAATATTCTTTTGAAATTTTGGCTCGCTTGAAAGAATTTGCAGATCTTGGCTGTCCGATCTTTATCAGTCCTTCGCGCAAATCTTTCTTGGCAGGTTCAGAAAATCTGGCAACGGCTGATCGCTTGCCTGGCACCATTGCAGCTTCTGCACTCGCTGTGGCGAATGGTGCTTACTACATCAGAACTCATGACGTTCTGGAAGTTCGAGGAGCGTGTGAAATTGCGGCATCAATGAGAGCTTGATCCCTTGAATCTTTCTTGGTGTTTGCCCTGCCCCGCACACTTTGGGCGAGAAAAAATAGAATATCACTCAAGGACAAAGTGCTGCGGGGGTGCTACTTTGGTTCTTTACAGCGGACACTGTAAAGCTTTCACAAAGCCGGATCTCCAAGGATCACGGCTTAATCAAAACTCCCACTCTTTACAGAATAGCTGCAGCAATCACGAAATTCACGATTGCGAAGCTCATTCCAATCAGCACAAGTCCAATTGCCACTCGAATGAGGAGTGATTTTGCTTTCGTGAACATTTCTTCGTTACCGAAGTTGAGCACCATTTGGAATCCGCAGTAGATGATGATGGCCACGGCCACGAGCGCCGCAAAGCTCAGGACAAAGTTCACGATCAGCACGATTGCTTGCGCCACGGGAGCAACGGATGGCACCCCCGGCAATGAGGGTGCTTCGGAGAAAAGTCCGAAGGTGAGATTCAATGTTTCTGCAAAGACGATCAGGATGACGCCGCCGATCACGTAGAAGACGGTGCGTCGCAATTCGGACACTCCTTCCTCACTGCCGGCTTTCGTCATTGCCTTGAATCCGCTGACGATAATCATGAAAACCGTGAGCGTTCCCACAATGACCAGTGCCCAATTGATCAGACCCATCACTTGAATGTACAGAATGCTGGCACCCAGCGGCACATTGGAGGTTGGAACGGATCCGATGCCGATGCCGCCGAAGATTCCTGCCGTGATGGTGCCGGAACCCAGTCCTCCATAGAAGGCATTGACGATCGGTTCGACCAGGTACGAAAGAATCACACCCGTGAGGGATGCGCTGATGATACGCTTTGCTTTACCGAACGATTCCTCTTCCTCCGTGATAATCATGCGGATGCCGGAAACGACGATCAAGAAAAACGCCCCGATGAACACAAGCGGGCGCGCATTCGCAACGAAGGAAGCAATGATATTCACGAATCCGCAGCCCACGCCGCCCTGGCAGACATTTGCACCCGTCGTAAAGGCGGGCAGGAATCCGCCGACGCTGGATACTGTTTCAAAGATGCTCTGTGCGGACGCGACAGCGGGTACAAGGGCGCCAAGGCCGAGCAGACAACGCACGATGAGGAGAAGTTTGCGGTGCATCACTTAAATGAAGAGGAAGGCATTCACGATGGCAAAGGCGGCGAGAATCACCGCCAAGGCGATGACCGTGGTTTTCACGATGTTCTTCGCTTTGTCCTTCAACGATTCGTTCACCGAGACAACCAGCATTGCACCCGCCACGATGATGGCGATGACGGCTATGAGAGCGAAGAAAGCAAGCATGAAGTTTGCAATGCCTACGAGTTCAATGGAAACGATGCTGGAATCTCCGCCTTGTGCGGGGAGTCCTGCGACGGCAACGGTGTCCGGGAAGGCGGCGGCCACCATCAAGTGCGCCAGCAAGACGATCGCGATGCCGACGAATCCGTAGAGCAAACGCTTCTTTGCCTTTCCCGCATCCTCTTCGGATTGCGCCACGATCAAGCGAACGCCCTGCACAACAATGTTGATGAGCATTGCTCCGCCCAGAATCAATTTGATGTAGAAGATCACATTCAAGAATCCCTGTTCGATGGGATTGCGGAAGACGAGATCCGAGCCCGGTCCCACGGCATTGTTCGGAGAGAACGCAAACACGAAGAAGACCGCCATACTGACGAGCGCTCCTCCCGTGATGGCGTGGAGGTACGCAATCTTGGATTCTTTGACGACATTTTCATCGTTGCTGCCGACAATGAGCATGACGGCGTATTGAAAGTACATGGCAATGGCCACGGCCAGGAATCCCACACCCACGCCCACCACCAAGTATTCCGCGGCATACAGGCTGAGTCCGGTTGCGCCTCCCCCTGCGCATTGTGTGGAGAGCCCTATCGCTCCTCCGAATCCGCAAAAGTTTATAGGGATCTCGAACGCGTGCGCATCCAAAGGCATCAGTATGCCCATAAGCCCTGCTATAAGAGGAAAAAGAAGACGCATAGAAATCCAATTATTATAGCAGAAATAGGGGATTTTTGCCATTGTCCTCAGAGTGCTTCTTGGCTGCCCTCTGCCGTTTGTTGACAAAATAAAATTTGGTTCTTAATATACTTTTATGTCCGGAGAATACTATTCTCTCCCACCGGAAGTCATTGACCTTAGCGAGCCATACAACGATCTCAACACGCTTGAGGTGATGCCGGGTATTTCTCCTGCAGAGCGAGTCCAGAATTTTCTCGAAGACCGCATTGCTGAGTTGAGCCAATCTGATCGAGAGAGGCTTGCAGTTCTCGTTGGTGCGGAAAACAAATCTGATGGACTTACTGAGTCACTTCTTGATCTCGTAAAAGATGATGGCGCAAGGGCACTGCATGAAATTTTGATTAGTGTTGCTGGCACAAACACACAAATGAACGATCTTTATGATTTTGTTTCTGATTTTGGATGGCAAGTGGGGTATAAGACAAATGGTGAAATCCTCATGTAAAAAATGAAGGGAGTATTCGATGGATGCGCCGTCGCTTTTTTAGTATGATTGAGACATGCCTCATTCCATTGCACATAATCGGCCTGTAGTACTATCCGCTTCCACCGAAGCGCAAACATACCTGCTATTTGCCGTAGCCATGGGGCTGACGGTGCTCGGCGTGTTCGTCGGTCTTCGGTTCGCTCCCACCCTTCTGAATTCCGGTGCGTACATGATTCTTCTGTTCGCGGAACTTGGCATCGTGTTCACATCCGGCTGGTGGAGCAAGCAGTCACCATTGAATTATCTGATGTTCGGGCTGTTTCCGCTTTTCTCCGGCATCACCATTACGCCGTTTCTTCTGATGGTGCTCGCAGGCTATGTAAACGGCGCATCGATTCTGCTCAATGCTCTCGCATCCACTACCTTTATGGCAGCGGGTGCGGCGGTTTTTGCTCGCACCACGCGGTGGAATCTCTCCGGCATGGGTAATGCGCTCTTCCTTGGGCTCATCGGTTTGATTGTGATGGCATTGCTTCAGCTCTTTATTCCGGCGCTGCGCGCTCCGCAATTTGAACTGATTCTCTCCGGCGGCGGCGTGGTCTTGTTTGCTCTCTTCCTCGCCTTCGACCTTCAACGCATCCAGCATCTTGGACGCGCGGGAGCGAATCCCTTCCAGCTGGCACTCAGCTTGTATTTGGACATCTTCAACCTGTTCCTGTACGTCGTCCGCTTTATGTTGGCAATTTCGGGAAATAGGAGATAAAACTTTCTTTTTGTATTTATGAGCGATGCTCTACGAGACGACGTCCCCATTGCAACAATTAATCTTCATCTTTTTAATGTGTACAAAGGAAAAGACGGTTTGCCCGAAATTGTCGGAACAGTGGATTCACAACAGCTGCGTGAGATACTTCTTTCCATTGATGATATCAATGAAGAAATCCATCAACATGTGCCCATGATCGGAGGTAAAGAAAATCCTCAGCCCGTCAGCGATTCCACCGATGAAACTCTTCAACTATTGCATCGAATAGTTCCTATGCGGACAAGTGACGTTGCTGATCTTTCGGTCACATCGGATGAATATCGCCGGTCTCTTTCGGACACTTTTGATGAAGCCGATCGTGTGCTTGATAGAAGGCAGAAATCCGATCAATCCCCCTGAGGAATTGCTCAAAAGAGGCTTTACAGACACAAATCTACCCATTACCCTATAGCTCCTTATGGCAAAGCGCCCCACCCCTAAACGGCGGAAACCCAAAAGCGACGGACGACGTCAGCATTCCGTCTTTATGGCATGGGAAATCAAGCGTTTGGTGAAGTTGCAGAATTCTCCCTATGGAACCCCTGCGGAGCCGAAGAATAAGGCGGACAAAGCGCTCGAAGGAATTACACGCATCAAAGCTTAATTTGCTATGAGTTCTGTTCTTGAAAAACTTAAAGTATTTGATCAGTTGCCACTGCCCGAGCAAGCGGATTTTGTACGTACACATTTCAGCAGATGGGAAACGTTTAAAGTCATGACTCGAAACATGGGCGAGAGTGTGCATACATCGTTCTATCAAGCTTGCCTGGCGGAAAAAGAACGATCTGATAGCGATCTGAAATTCAACTAATTAGCTGCAAGATGCGCTTCCTGAATGCCTTTGTGATTGCTACTCTTTAGCTATGGCACGCCGTCGTCATCTTTCGCGCATTGCAGTCATGCAATCTCTGTTCGAGAAGGAGAAACGTCCGGATACCGATCTGTTTGCTTCTCTTAAAATGAATGGAAAGGAATTCGGAGAAATGGACGAGATTTTTGCCACAGAACTTTTGCAGGGAGTTCTCGCAAAGCAAGAAGACCTGAAACATGCCGTGGCGGAGCATGCACCGGAGTGGCCACTGGATCGCATGGATCCCATATCGCGATCCATTCTGTTCATCGGTGCGTATGAATTGCTCTATGCCAAGGATGCGCCGGAGGCTGTGGTCATGAACGAAGCGATCGAGATAGCCAAAGAATACGGCACCAAAGAGAGCTCCAAATTCGTAAATGGTGTGCTGAATGCGATAGCACACAGAAAGTAAGGTAGGTCTGGTATGTCCGGTAGGTAAGGCAGGTTTAATTCTTTTACTGCACCTACCTTACTTACCTCACCTACCTTACAATAGAACCACATGGTCAACCCGTCTCCCTTTATCCATCTGGAAAAAACAATCGGCGTTCGATTCAAGGATAAAGATCTGCTGCTCCAGTCGCTCATTCACCGTTCCGCGGTGCGTGAGAGTTCGGCGCACGGCAACAATGAACGTCTTGAGTTCTTGGGCGATGCCGTGCTGGAACTGGCGACGACGGAATACCTGTACCAACTTTCACAAAAATCCGAAGGTGAACTCACGAATTGGCGGTCTGCACTGGTGCAAGGCCAGCACTTGGCGGAAGTGGCGAAGGAATTGAAGCTTGGTGAATATCTCTTCATGAGCCGTGGCGAAGAAGCCAGTGATGGCCGCCACAAGACATCCACGCTCGCAAATGCCGTGGAAGCTCTCATCGGAGCCATCTATTTGGACCAAGGATTCGAAGTCGCCAAAGAATTCTGCGAGAAGTTCATCCTCCGCAATCTCCAGGATCTTCTCGCGAAAGGAAAACACCGTGATGAGAAGAGCGTCTTCCAAGAACAGGCGCAGGAGAAATTCGGCATCACGCCGCATTACGAAGTCATGGAAGAAGTGGGTCCCGACCATGACAAAAAATTCACGTGTGCAGTCTTCATCGGCGAGGAAAAAATTGCTCTGGGCAAAGGGAACAGCAAACAGCGCGCGGAGCAGGCGGCTGCGAAAGCAGGACTGAAAGCGAAGAAGTGGAGCTAAACAATGTACAACGGACAATTGACAATGGACAACGAACTAATCAATTTTGGAACTTTTTATGATGGCAACGAGTAATTTGATAATTTGATGGATTTCTTCGATGAGTTCGTTTGATTCTTTTTCTGGTGCGATCTTTGTATCTCGCATAAGTCTTAACCAGAAACGAGTCTCATGTGCTTCTTTCAATGAGATTGATAATTTACTGATAAAATCCTTTTTGCTCTGCGCCTGTTCCGCTTCTTCCACATTTGCGCCAACACTTGTACCGGACTTCAGAAGCTGTTTTGTTAAAACGTATTCTTTTCGTTCTGATTGAATTTTCAGGCAAAAAGGAACTATTTTAAGAGCGAAAGCATAGCTTTTATCCAAGATGGCATTTGGTTTATCCATGCAAAGAGTATTTAACATGCATTGCTCGTTGTCAATTGTCCATTGATGAGTTGTCAATTGCCTAACCCATCTTAATCTCAATATCCACGCCGCTCGGAAGGCTCAATGATTGAAGGCTCTCCATTGTTTTAAATGTCGTTTCCGAAAGATCGATCAAGCGTCTGTGTGTGCGCATTTCAAACTGGTCGCGTGCATTCTTGTGCACAAATGTCGATCGATTGACGGTGAATTTTCGGATTTGCGTGGGCAAGGGGATGGGACCGTGCACCAAAGCACCGGTTCGCTGTGCGGATTCCAGGATCTTTGCAGCGGCTTCGTCCAAGACAGTGTGATCGAACGCACTCAAGCGAATGCGGATGACGGAAACCTTTGGAAGTTCCTTCTTTGTCTCTCTCTTGGATGTCTCCGGTTTCGCTGCAACTTTCTTCGCGAGTTCTTTCTTCACTTTGGCCTCCAGATCTTTCTTTGGTTTCTCCACGGCAACTTTCGGTGCTTTCTTGGCCTTCGGCTTGTCCACCGAAGCCTTGGCGGAGGTGGATGCCGCTTTTTTAGGAGCAGCCTTGCCCCCCGTAGCCTTGGCGAAGGTGGGAGGCTTTTTCGGAGATGCTTTTTTCTTCGTAACCATAGTGAGGAGAAAGAACAGAGGAATGCGAGAGGACACTGCCTCTCAATCGCTTACTTGATGATCTTCGTCACGACGCCTGCACCCACGGTGCGGCCGCCTTCGCGGATGGCGAAGCGCGTGCCAACGTCCAAGGCGATCGGCGAACCGAGTTCCACTTCCACCTTGATGTTGTCGCCCGGCATGACCATTTCCACGTTCGCAGGGAGCGTCACTGCACCCGTCACGTCCGTCGTGCGGATGTAGAACTGAGGCTTGTATCCCTTGAAGAAGGGAGTGTGGCGGCCTCCTTCTTCCTTCGTGAGGACGTATACTTCCGCTTCGAAATTGGTGTGTGGCGTGATGCTGCCCGGCTTTGCTAGCACTTGTCCGCGTTCGATGTCTTCGCGCTCAATGCCTCGGAGCAGAAGTCCTACGTTGTCGCCTGCCAAGCCCGAGTCCAGGAGCTTGTGAAACATTTCCACGCCCGTCACCACCACTTTCTTGGTGGCGCGGATACCGACGATCTCGATTTCATCGTTGATGTTCACTTTGCCCTGTTCGATACGACCCGTGGCCACCGTGCCACGACCTTTGATGGAGAAGACGTCTTCCACAGACATGAGGAACGGCTTGTCCAATTCGCGCTTCGGTTCCGGAATAAATGTGTCCAACGCCTCGAGAAGATCCTTCAAATGCTGGATTTCCGTCGCATCACCTTCCACTGCCTTCAAAGCGGAACCTTTGATGATGGGAGTCTTGTCTCCCGGGAATTCGTACTTCGTGAGAAGTTCGCGGACTTCCGTCTCCACAAGTTCGATGAGTTCCGGGTCCTTCACCATGTCGATTTTATTCAAGAACACAACGATGTACGGAACGTTCACCTGGCGAGCGAGCAGGATGTGCTCACGGGTTTGCGGCATTGGGCCGTCCGCAGCAGATACCACGAGGATGGCACCGTCCATTTGAGCGGCACCCGTGATCATGTTCTTCACGTAGTCGGCGTGTCCGGGACAGTCCACGTGTGCGTAGTGGCGCTTGGGGGATTCGTACTCCACGTGCGCAGTATTGATGGTGATGCCGCGTTCCTTCTCTTCGGGCGCGTTATCGATATCGGCGTATGCCTTCTTCTCTCCTTCCGGTGAGAAGTTCATGGACAGCGCTGCTGTGAGCGTCGTCTTTCCATGGTCGACGTGACCGATGGTACCCACGTTGACGTGAGTCTTGTTGCGTACGAATTTCTTTGCGTCTGCCATAGCGAAGGAGGGAAATTAATGAGGGGAAATCCCGGTCTTAATCCGGGACAGAATAGCTTCTGTAAGCCGAGGCAGTCTAGGGAATCAGGTGGGAGTGCGTCAACTCCAAGATGCTCTATAAGCGAGTCCCCAAGGCAATTTTGAAGCATCTTTAGATGAATGACCATCAAAGAATGGCTTCTATTGGGTAAATTCCGACAAGAAAGAGCGGGCGTTCCCGCCCGCGATTATTAGTCTTCTTTTATTCCGCGCGCATCCCGTGGCTCTGCAACTTCACCCTTCGACTCTCCGCCTTCGACGGATCGCTCAGGGCAAGCCATCTATTCTGCAAGCATTCCGTGTGACTGCAACTCAACCATCTCGCGGTAGATGTCGCAGGTCTTCATGAGTTCCTGATGCGGTGCACATGCTATCAAGTCTCCTTTATGGAACACTGCGATGCGGTCGACGGAGCGGACGGTGCTGAGTCGATGCGCGATGATGCAGGCAGTGCGGCCGTGGATCAATTCACGAATTCCTTCCTGCACCATTTTTTCCGTGACGGAGTCCAGTGCGCTGGTTGCTTCATCCAGCACCACGATCTTCGGTTGTTTTAAGATCGCGCGTGCGATTGCCACGCGTTGGCGTTGTCCGCCGGAGAGCCGGATGCCCCTGTCACCGATCAATGTTTCGTACGCTTCCGGAAGGCTTTCGATGAATTCCGCTGCGGCGGCACGGCTCGCAGCTTCACGCACTTCTTCGAACGTCGCACTCGGGCGTGCATATTTGATGTTATTCAAGAGCGAATCATTGAACATGATGTTCTCCTGCAGCACCAGTCCTATCTGGCTCCGCCACCAGTGAATATCCAGTTCGCGCAGGTCTGTGCCGTCGATGACAATCGCGCCTTTCGTGACGTCGTAAAAACGGTTGAGCAACATCGCGAGTGTGGATTTTCCTGCGCCACTGTGGCCGACAAAGGCAATGTGCTCGCCCGGCAAAATATTCAAATTGATATTGTGCAGCACTTCACCCGCGTGCGTTTTTGATTTCTTTTCATCCGGCTCCAGCTCGGAATCCTGTGTTTCCTTCCTGGAATCGGTTTTTACATCCAAGACAGATCGTTCCAGAGGCTCGGGCAATTCTTCTTCCGGATTCTTCGTGAACTTCCGCACGACGGCGTTTGCCAGTTCGCGTTCCTCATCTTCTTCCGCGATCACCGCTACGGGTTGGTAACTGAAGCAGACTCCTTTCAAGTCGATGGCACCTTTCAACGTCGAAGGGATCTTTGGATGCATCACGTTCTTCACGTGAATGGGCGTGTCTAAGATCATTTGCGACATCCGCACTTTGCCTACTTTCTTGTTCCACTGTGGCAGGAGTCCCGCGAGCATTTCGAACGGCGTGAGCACGCGGAAGAAGGAGAATTGGAAGAAATAGAGTTCTCCCAACGTGATGGCGTCGCGTACATACAGGAGGATGCCGACGCTCACAAGAAGGATGCGTGTGAGCATGAAGAAGTTGATGGCTTCTACGGCCGCCCAGCGGATGTTCACCTTTTGCTGCATATCGAATGCCTTTACGTGCGCACCGTGCATCAAACCCATTTCAAAATCGTGCTGTGTGTTGCTCTTTACGGCAAATACGTTCGTCACGGCATCAAACGCGCGGCCGATCGCCTCCACCCACAGCCGGTTCACGCCGTACTGCAACTTGTACGTGCGCTGCGTGCCGATCATTGCGACGCCGATATAGAGGCATAAGCTCACAACCAAAATCATCGCGAGAGTCGTGTGGATCGTGAAGCTGATGATCAGAAACACGAATGCAGACAAAAATGACGGGCCGAAATCAATAAACAGGTTGCGCTGCAGATCCACCAGGTTATCCGCACCTTCATCCACTTGTTTCATGATCTCTCCGGATTTCTGTTTCGTGTGAAATGCAACGTCCACATGCAGCACGTGTTCGTACACTTCCTCACGTCGCTCCAGGAGCAGGCGATTGTCCATCTGCCACGATAGATATTTCTCTATTGTTTGGACAACCGAGAGAGCCACGAAGATTCCCGCCCACACGCCAAAGAGCATCATAAAATTGACGGATTTTCCTTCCTTCAGAAGCATCAGCTGATCAATTGCGAAACTCGAATACAGCGGTTCCGAGATCCACATGGCGGACACCAGAAGGATCATGATGAACATCAGCCCGGCTTGCAGCGGATGTCGCCGCCAGAATTTTTTCAGCAATCTCCAGATCAAGTGGAGGTTGCCACCTGAGCTTTGGCTTGCTGTTGCCGAATGAAAAGCGTTCTTTCCCATAAATGAAGATACAAGATACAAGAAACAAGACACAAATGAACTAAAAAAGTCCGCTGTATCTTGTATCTTGGTTTTTGTTTCTTATGCTGTACTTATGGATAAGCATGAGCGTATTCAACTCTTTACAGAAACCATTTGGAATTGGTACAGTATTCACAAGCGTGAACTTCCATGGCGCGATTTGAAGGATTCCGATCCCACGGCTCGCGCCTATAAGATCTTGGTTTCCGAAGTAATGCTGCAGCAAACCCAAGTAAGCCGAGTAAAAATTGTGTTCAGAGATTTCCTTGAGAAATTCCCCAAAATTTCAGATCTCGGTTCAGCTTCCAACCGCGATGTTCTGCTCGCGTGGCGAGGCATGGGCTACAACTCACGCGCACTCAGACTTCGTGATGCAGCGAAGGCGATCGTAGAACAGTTCGAGAAGAAATTTCCTGAATCGATGGAAGATCTTTTGGCGATCAAAGGAATCGGTTCGTACACTGCTGCTGCCATCAGAAACTTTGCATTTAATATTCCGACGCCATGCATTGATACAAACATTCGAAGAATTCTTCACAGAACATTCGTGGGTCCGGAGAATGCGGATGGAACATGGAAGAAAGACGATCAATTTTTACTCTCGCTTGCTCGTGAAGTTTTAGATACCGCAATTTCCCCTCCTCCTTCGGAGGAGGGGTTAGGGGTGGAGGGGAAAACTCGTGACGCAGCAAACTGGCACGCATCGCTCATGGATTTTGGATCCTTGGTGCAAACAAAAAATAATCCGAGATGGGATGTGTGTCCGCTCACTGCGCGAGGAATCATGAAGACGACGAAACGAACATTCGATCGTCGTAGGGGCTTGGCGCGCCAAGCCCCTACGACACAAATCGAACCCGGTCGTTTCGTCGGGCAAAAATACATTCCCAACCGCATCTTCCGTGGAAAGATAGTCGAAGCCCTGCGTGATGCGGAAAGGGGACTGACCGTTACCCAAATCGGGCGCGAAGTATGTATAGATTGGAACGCCAAAGAACATGACCTGTGGCTGAAAAACCTGATCAAAAAATTGGTTCAGGATGGATTACTGCAGCATCAGAGGAATAAGTTTGGGCTTTCAATCCCAAGGAACTGATTTGACCAGCGATGCTTTGGCTTGCTCTGGATCCGTCAGAATAGAATATTCTTTACTCAAGCAAGCAGCTTTTTCGCGGATAGAGCTCGAAATCACCCTAAGGCTTTCTTTTGCCTCGTTTTCTTTTTTCTCCAACTCAACAAATTCACGACTATCATTTTTGAAGTGATCCACCGTAGGGTACGTTGATTGTATCGCCACGCAGACAAGGGGCACGTCGGCTTCCGGGATGCTGGAAAAATAGGTGATTGCGAAGTGAATCACTCTCTTCCATTCAGCGGCTGCTTTCTCCATGAAATCATCGGAGAGGGAACGCAGCGTATCTCTTATCCTTGTGTTCGCATATTCTTCGCAGGAAGGATTTCGCGCCAGGAATCCTTTCGCCCATTCTTTATCGCCTTTAATCCGTCCACTTACGACATCTTGTTGCATCCTGTGGAATTTGGTTTCGTTTTCAAGGAGCCATTCCGCACTTCGCTTCTTTTGCGGGATGGGATTTTGTTCTGCATAATCCCGCAGGCCTTTTATATATGCATCTAGCGTGGGAAATGTTCTCAAAAAATCTTCAGGGTTGCCTTTAAAGTCCGCCAGTGTAATGAGCTGTCGTTCGACCTGTGGGGCTGGTTTTCTCTCGGGGAGTGTTTCAACAGATGACATAGTCGGTCATCATAAAGCAAGTATCTGTTCTACGATAGAAGCGGAAAAAATTCACCGATGAAAGATGGAAAAAGTAGAAACCCTTGCTGAAAAACATGATCATAAAATTAGTTCAAGATAGATTGGTTGGGTCAAAAAAGAATGTATGTGTTGGCTGAGTGATCAAATCTAGACCGTAGCGGAAGATCGCGATCTTCCGCTACGGAATGGTTATCATTTATTTCGCCAACTGCTCAATCCTCCTTTCGCGTATGACATTCACTTTGATGACACCCGGATACGTCAGCTCGGCTTCGATCTTCTTCGCAATGTCTTTTGCGAGCTTCTCTTGGTCCAGGTCATTGATCTTCTCAGTGTTCACGAACACGCGGATCTCGCGGCCGGCGGAGATGGCATACGCGCGTTGCACGCCTTCGAATGTCTTTGCAACTTCCTCGAGCTCTCGCAACCGCTTGAAGTACTCTTCAATGGATTCGCGGCGCGCACCGGGACGAGCGCCCGAGATGGCATCCGCCGCAGCGACGACAAATGCTTCCGGCGTTGCCATGGGAATATCTTCATGGTGCGCAGCCACACAGTGGATCACTTCCGGACGGACTTTGTAGCGCTTGCAGATCTCCACACCTATCTCCACGTGCGTGCCCGTCACTTCGTGGTCGAGAGCCTTGCCGATGTCGTGGAGCAAACATCCTTCGGTGACAATCTTCGGATCCGCGCCAATTTCTTCCGCCAGCATGCGTCCCAGGTGTGCCATCTCTACGCTGTGCTTCAGCACGTTCTGGCCGTAGCTGGTGCGGAAACGCAGGCGTCCGATGATCTTCAGGAGTTCCTGCGGGTAACCGGTGATGCCGAGCTCTTCCGTTGCGCGTTTGCCGAATTCCAACATCATCTTGCCGACTTGCTCCTTCACTTTGCCGACAATCTCTTCGATGCGTGCGGGCTGAATGCGTCCGTCCTGGATCAGTTTTTCCATCGCGAGCTTCGCGACGTAACGGCGTGCAAGATCGAATCCGGAGATCACTATGGCGCTCGGCGTGTCATCGATGATCACATCCACGCCGGTTGCCTGTTCAAACGCGATGATGTTGCGGCCTTCTTTTCCGATAATCTTTCCTTTCATGTCATCGGACGGCAGTTGCACCACGGTCGCTGTGGATTCGCTGGCGACTTCGGATGCGTAACGTTGCATGGCTTCCGCCATCAAGTTCTTGGCTTTTTCCTCGGCCTCGTCTTCCATGCCTTGTTTCAGCAGCTTCACTTGGCCGGCGAAGTGTTCGGAAAAATCTTTTTCCAGTTCCTTCCAGAGTTGCTGCTTTGCTTCCTCTTCGGAAAGTTTCGCCACTTTTTCCAATGCTTCACGGTGCGTGGCGCTGGCTTCCGAAAGCTCGGTCTTCAGTTCTTCCAATTCTTTTTCTTTCTTCGTGACAGTCTCGCGTTGGCGTTCCACCTCTTTCACTTTCTGATCCAAGCCTTTCTCTTTTTCTTCCAAGCGACCTTGTTCTTTTTCCACTTTCGCTTCGATCTCGGACGCTTGCAGTTTCGCGTCGCTCAAGATTTCGCGTGCCGTCGCTTTCGCTTCGGTCTCGGCGGTGCGGATCTGGCTCTTGGCCTCGTTCAATTTCGAGTCCAATTTCTGGAGTTCGCGTTCCTTGGCGTTGATTTCGGCTTGGAGAGCCGTCGAAATCTTTTTACCTTTGCTGAACAGGAACCATCCGGAGATCACTCCTAAAATCGCTCCTCCCGCGAGGGCTATGAGTACGGTGATATTTTCCATAATTCATGAGGGGCAGGTGAATGAAAATCTGCCACTCTCTAGGCAATGCGTCAGATCAGTCGCGCGATGGGTGAAAACAGAATGCGAGCATGATTATCAGTCTAATTTGGTGCGAAGAGAGGGAGATAAAGTACTGAGTACAGTGTAGGGGATTTTGTACCATAGTGCGATAGATTTTTTTGTCTTAGCAGTGCCACGTGGGAGCGCCCAAAGAACCACGTAAAGCCGCTTCGCGGCCACGTGGCACGTAAAGTTCGCTCCGCTCCTTTACGTGGATTCTTTTGGCTCTGCTGGCTGATTTTTGGGCATTCTCCAGAATCAAGTCAGTCGAGGATGTTCTTTTGGTCGTTAGAACCTATTTTTTGTCTATCCAAAGCCAAAAAGCAGATCCCCTGCTTTTTCGATGAAGCAGACCCCCTCATCGTAGGCGCTCGGAAACGCTTTGCTGGTGCAGTATGCGGGCATTTCTCCGGCGAGCAGTCCTTGGCATTTTTCTCCTTTCGCTTTCCGGCAAAGCATTCTCCGCGGTCTTCATCAATGAACTCCTCTGGGCGGGGAGTGACCTGAGCACTGCCGACGAATGGGTGGAGCTCTACGCCGATGCCGATACGGATGTCAGCGGATGGATCCTCACGTCCGTGAACAGCAGCGGAGAGGAGGTGGCGATCGTGCGATTTTCCACGGGAACCATTATCGGATCCAACCAATATTTTTTGATTGCGAACAATGATGCTGCAAATTCCAGGCTCGCTCGCGATGCGGATGTGATAACAAAAAGCCTCACGCTTCCGAACACAAAGCTTCTGATTCGCTTGAAAGATCAGTCCGGAACTATCATCGATCTGGCAGATGACGGCGTAGGCGTTCCTTTTGCAGGTGCAAATGCATCCGGTACTGGCACCAGAGCAAGCATGGAACGCATTCTGTACGGGCTTGGGAACATCAAAGAACACTGGGCAACTGCTCAGGGCTTTTTAGGATTCGATGATGCCGCACCCATGCGTGGCACACCGGGTTTTCCAAATGGCGGCGTTGTGATCTCTAGTTCATCACAAAGTTCCTCCGCCCTTTCTGATTCATCGGTATTGTCTTCACTTTCATCCGAGTCATCGAAGACCACATCTTCGGATTCCTCGGAATCGTCGGATTCTTCGGATTCCATAAGTTCATCTGAATCCTCGATGGCATTCGGGCAATCTTCTGAATCATTCTCTTATTCATCCATTACAGTTGATCCCTTACCAAAGCTAATAATTACAGAAATTCTTTCGAACCCAAAAGGGGTGGATACCCTGGAATGGATAGAAGTGCAGAATGTTGGCTCCGGTGCTATCGATCTTCAGGGCATGAAACTTGCTGACAATTCGAATACATTTATTATTCAGAGTGGAGCCCTTCTGGAAGCTGGAAACTTTCGATCATTCCGAAAAAATGAGACAGGGCTTTCGCTGGATAACGGTGGAGAGACGATTACGCTCCTAAGTGGATCGATGGTATTCGATGCTCTTATGTACCCGGAGACCGCAGAAGAAGTAAGTTTTGGAAGAGATCCTGCGGATCCAAATCTGCTGCTTCCGTTCTGTGTCCCTAGTGAAGGTCAGCCGAACAGTATCAAGGGACTTCCGGTGACCATCATGATTCAATCCGGACAGCCGGAGGGGGCAGGGAAAGTGACGCTGAATGTCCGGGCAGAAACACTCAGTGGGTCACTGGCAAGTGCCACGTGTTCCTGGGATTTTGGGGACGGCTTTTTGAGCACGAGTTGCAATCCCCCATCCCATACTTTTTCGACTGTCGGTGACTACCTCATCACCCTTTCTGTGAAGGATTACTGTAGTACCACGGTGGTACAAACACTCCCGATTCTTGTTCTCCCAAAAGGATCTGCAAAAAAAGTGATTCCGGATTCGCCCCCTCCGGTCGACCCGGCGGTGCCGGTTGTCGACCTCTGTGGAGTAGACCACGGCGAGCAGATTTTGATCTCCGAATTTATCCCGGATCCACTGGGAGATGAGACAGCTGAGGAGTGGATCGAGCTCAAAAATATGATGCCTATTTCCATCAATTTATGTGGGTGGGTTTTGGATGACAGTGAGGAGGGGAGTAAGGCTCATGTTTTGAAGGATTTTCCGATTGCAGCAGGCGCTTTTGCAGTCCTCAGGAGGCCTGAGACAGGCATAGCACTGAATAATGATGGCGATAGCGTTCGTTTGATCAGTCCCAGTGGAAGAATTGCCGATGAAGAGGTCTTTGATCGTGCTTTGGCAGGGGAATCCTATGCCCTTAGGAGCGACGGCAACTTCGTCTGGACGCCGTTTCATACTCCCGGTTCCGACAATCGCTTCCGCACGGCAGAGAGGCGCTTTCCCACTGACATCGTGATCATCTCTGCCGCATTGCCGAATCCTTCCGGCGTGGATAAAGGCGCGGAATGGATCGAGCTCACAAACGTCAGTGATGATTCCGTCACGCTTTCGGATTGGTCACTCGACAATGCAGAGGGTGGCAGCAAGCCTTTTCGGTTGCACGGTATCCAGCTTTCCTCCAAAGAAACGCGCAGATTTGGCATGGCAGAGACGGGTCTGGAGCTCAGAAATAGCCAAGATAGTGCACGTTTATTGGATCCCGACGGCAACGTCGTATCGTTTTTGAGTTGGACGGAAGCCGAAGATGGTAGGATTTACCGTCCCTATGCCTTCTCTTCCGAGCGTGTGAAAGCTGTTGTAACTCGCGTAGTGGACGGTGACACGTTCGACATGATGCTCACCGACATAGAGCATCTGGATCGCATTCCGGAAGAACTCAGGCGACGCTGGCTGGCTCAGGAAGACACGGAGAACCCTGCCATTCGTGTTCGTATGATCGGTATCGATACACCAGAAACAGTGCATCCGAAAAAGACAGTAGAAAAATACGGATTGGAAGCATCGAATTATGTTCGAAGCCTTATAGAAGGCAAAAATATAGAACTAGAATTTGATACGGAAATGTGGGACAAGTACCAGCGCCTCTTGGCATATGTGTATATCGACGGAGCCCTTGTGCAAGCCAAAATACTCCAAAATGGTCTTGGCTTTGCCTACCTCCGTTTTCCCTTCATCCGAGCCCAAGAATTTCTGGCCTATGAAGCGGAAGCACGTAAGGCAAAGCTCGGGCTCTGGTCGAGCCCTGAAATGGTGGAGGAAGTCCTGCTCTTGAGCGACGAAATCAAAGAAGAAATCCTCTTTGAGAAAGAAGGGTTGCACATAGCGTTTGATCCTAAGCCGGGAGTGGTTGCATCAGGATCGACGGTGAAGATCAAAATGTCGCAGCCTTCGCAGGTCTATCTTTCGATCAATTCAGGATTTTTTCTGTCCTTCACCGGCGCATTTATTGTTCGAGAAAATATTTCTGTGAGTGTGTATGCGGAAGCTCATTATGGATCCGGAGAACTGTTGCGTTCAGAAACCATCGCAGGTCGTTACACGGTACCGATTACATACGAGACCGGTTCGCTCATTATTAGTGAAGTGTATCCGTCGCCATTGAAGGATGAAGTGGAATGGGTGGAAATCGAGAATCGGACAGCAAAAGACATAGTTCTGGCAGATTGGTTTTTGGATGATGTACTGGAAAAAGGCAGCAAGCGTTGGAAAATTCCTGCGGACAAGATCATTTCTGCACATGGATTTTTGGCGCTCACGGGAGAAACATGGAAGCTCGCATTCAACAATGACGGCGATGATGTGCATCTTCTTTTGCCCGATGGCAGATCTGCTGCTTCACTGACGTATCCAAAATTCAAAAAAGGAATGGCGTATGCGCGCATCCCTTTTAGTGCATCGGGTGCGTTGCATTGTGTCACTGCGACTGCGACACCGGGATCAGTAAATATTTGTGAAGATCCGATTGTTCTGGCAAAGGCGAGTGCGAAAAAATCTTCCACGTCAAAAAATCCGAAAGTAAAGAGCGCAGTGTCGAAGACATCGAAAATGAAACTGAAGAAGCAGCCGGTGCGTTACAAAAACGTTCTCTCGAGTGCAGAAGAACCCGAACTCCCCGCCATTCCGGAAAAACTGCTGCGGTTGAAGGCACTGGTAGGAGGGGAGTCTGCCCGGGGCGCGGAGCGGCCTGTGGAGCTATGGCTGAAGCATGAGTTTTTGGCTTATGCCATTGCTCTTTCCATCCTCACAGAACTCCTGTTTCGTCCACTGACTGCAGTCTTCCAGAAACGGGCAATTTGAGGTATAATAGTTGGATTTATGCCTATATCAAAAGAAACATTCACACATCCTCCCGAGGGCGAAAGCTTCCTTAAAGAGCAGAAGGATTTTCAGGATCTTTTGAAGCATGTGGAAAGTGCCCTGAACAGGGCAGCAATCGGCAATGACGGCATTAAAAAGCTTTTGGCGGACAAGGAATTTAAGAAAGACATGGAAGCCTTGCTCGACTACCAAAAGGGCAGGGGAGTCCGCTGGTTCCGCGAAGGGCAGATCGACTTGGCGAATGACGAGAAATTCAAGGAAGCAGACCGAAAGCAGATGGAATTGCTCGGCAAACAAGCCGAAGACCTGGTGCTGAAATATTTTGATTTGCTCGAGAAAAATTCCAAAAAAATCAAAGATTCCGTTGCCAACCACAAGGCTGCAGAGGGCTCTGCACCACTACTGAGTGGCGGAGAAAAAGTGCTGAAACAAGTGACAGGCAATGTGGAAACGCTGCGTTTGCGCCAGCGCGCCATGCACAAGATTGCGCAGGAACTTATCCGCAACAACGGGGCATCGCTCTCGAAAGCAGACACGAAAACACTGGTGGAGAATTACTTTGCAGGCGGAGCGCTGACGGCAGAAGAAAAAAAGTCCGTCGAAGGCTTGGATACAAAAATCATTGCCGCGCTGCCTGACGTTTTGAACGACGATGGCGTGAAGAAGCTCCTGAAGCTGCTAGATGAGGAATCTCGTTTGCCTCCTGTGGAATTCAGTTCCATCCGTAATGTGGAATACGATCCGAAGTTTGGCTTTGCTGATCTTATTCATGCAATAGAAACCCTCGGAAAAACGCCAGGTTCCAAGAAAGACGATGCCATCAAAAAGATCGATGATTTCTACAAAGATCTCACCGTTGCAGAGCGCAAATTGCTTATTGATGATTTCCCAACATACGTGAAAGGCTTTGCAACAGAAGTCGGAGGGAAATTCGAGGAAACTTCTGCACGCGAATTAATCTTGGCGATCCAGGGTAGCGTCATAGACCGCCACTCGATGAAATTCGCACAGCGCGCTGCGAGCAAGGAACTGATCGAACTTGGCGCGCGGGAAGACAGGCATATTGTCAGCAGATTCCCGGAACGGGAAGTGTATCTGTACAGGCTTGCAGGCACAAAGCCGAAGCAATTGATCGAACGCTGCAAGCGAGAAGATGGAAAACTGGAAGTGGAAACGATGAATACGATTCTAAAATCGTTAAAATTGAAGGAAATCGATCCGGCAAAACTCGACTTCAGTGCATTCGATGATAAGAAAGTTGCAGAGCTTTCGGACAAGTATCATCTAAAGCCAGATGGGCTAAAAGAGTGTGCAAAGTTAATTTTAACGGAAGGTTCGTATGCCATTCCTACGACCGGTGTATATGCGTGGGGTGCCTCAAGAAACTACGGAAAGACACTCGAAGCACTCTATGGGACAGATATTGCAAAGGACGTGAAAGATCATGTTCCCGGTGGCGCGCCAGATCCTATGGATGCTTACTTTAGGCAGCACTATAGCCACGCCGTACTCAGCAAGAAAGTTGCCCTCGATTTGACCTCTGCGTGGAAGAGCAATGCATTCGAAGAATATTTGAAGAAAGACATCAAGTTCGATAACCCTGCAGGCATCGATGCTGCAGAAGCGTTGCGCAGGATGGGCTTGTCCGCTGATTTAATAAAGCACGTGAAGGATAACGAATTGGAAACGAGCATGGGAACTTTGTATGAACTTGCGGGCATAGAAGAATTGCTGAAAGAGCCTTTCGCTGCTCCAGATGACCAGGTTGCAGCACAGAAAATAGCTGCACTTGTTGTGGATGCGGACAAGATGCTCAAGAAGGAAAAATTGGAAGAAATTGGAGCATTTTTCCTTTTCCGGAGAGCCGGTGCTGCAAAAACAAAAGCCACTGCAGACGGAAAAGCGTGGGCACAGGAAGTAATCGATACGCTCAAAGGCAAAACTCCTCCTGCTGTGACCATCACCGGTGCGGATATAAAAGTAAACAGCCAGGCAGAACTGGTTGCTACGATCAAAGGAAAATTAACAGGTGCCGAGTTCGAAGCCGCACGCAAAAATGTCGTAGAGCTCTCGAAGTCCGGCATCCTGGAACGCACCTTGGCGAAAAACGTCAAAGTGAATGCGCGGGAGTTTGCGCGCCTCCTCACTGTTGCCGGGAAAGATTGGGGCGCTGCCATGCTTGCCCTGCCCCGCAACGTGACGGATCCAAGAGGTGATACGGATCTGGAGAAACTGTTGAACCAAGAGCGCGCGCTCAAGGGATACCGCAGTGCTTTCACAAGCATCCTCAGCCATTTTGATGCGCACGAAGAGGGCACTGCAAAATCATTCGATGCTTTGCGCAAAGGCGATCTTGCCTCGCGCTTGGCGAAAAAGCGTTCCACGGAATTCATCACGTTGCCGGAATCGCTGCGCATGAAAGAAATGGCTGACCGGTTTGTTGCGAAGCAAAAGTTCATTCACGACAGGCTCTCGCCGCTCTGGGCAAAATACAAAGATCCCAAAGTCCGCCAGACGGCTCTCTTTATAGCAAACCAAGTGCCGTCCGATGAATCCTTGGCGCTCGCCATGAAATATTTGGAAAATCCAGTCACATTTGATTTGGCAAAAGAATTGAAGCCGGAAGTGTTCGAAGAGCTCAATGGGTTTTATGCAAAGCGCGACCGCATCGAGATGGCAGAAGGCAGCAACGTCCTAACGCCGGGTGAAAAGGAATTGCACATACGCATGCAGCCGCATGCACTCCTTCTTTTAGAGAAGCACAAACTTTTGGATGGCGACGCTCATTTCGACAAATGGTTGGCAAATCCTGCGTCGGCTGCAGCGCCGCTTGAACTTATTTTGGAAGACATCCGCGACAAGGACGGAGATACCATGGGAGGAAAGAAGGCGCTCATCAACGCTTTCTGCAAAGGCGCGCCTGCTCCTTATAGTCTCCCCGATGGAACAACCAAGAACTTGAATTTTGGGGATGCGCAGATTTACGTCGCTGGATTCCAGAGGCGCTTGCAGGTTCTGCGCGAAGACCGCCTCCAGTCGGAATTGCAGCTTGGCCATGCCGAACGCAGCAAGAATCCATTGGATTACCTCCGCTCCGGTGCGAAGGAACTCGGAAGGATGTTAAAGAGCAGGGACAAAGTGGAAAAGGCGCTTGCACTCACCATGATTCTTGCCGGTGGATATTTCCTCTGGCAGACATGGAAGAAAGGAGGCCTTGGCAAGAATTTGATGATTGGACTCCCGCTCTTCTTTGGTGCGGACATCGTTGTAAAGAGAATGACCGGCAAAGGAGTGTTGGAACGCTTGGGTCTTACCTATATGAATGCGAAAGACCGCAACACGGCGTTGGAACAATTCTACCGTCGTCACGAGAAACATCCGGAATATGGCGAAGTTTCCGGCGCGGCCGGACAGGAGGCTGTGAAACAACTGATGAATCCGAAAGATCCTGTCTCCATGAAAGATCTTTTGGAGTGGCGTGCAAAAGCGCGCAGCGGTCGCACGGGTGCCAAATTCAGCACCGGAGCGCCGAAGAAAGTGCAGGAAGCCGCTTCCAGCGTGGCCTCGAAAATAGGTTCCATCGAAAAAGTGGATCGTGATGAACGAGCCTACGAGATCATGCTGAAGGTGGTGGAAGCCGTGTGTATAGATGTTGCAACGGCAAACAAGCAACCTGCGACGGTGGAGAATGGCATCAAGCTTATCAATGAGCGATGGATCAAGATGGATGCGCCGTACCTTGCTGCATTCAAAGATGATCTGTTGGAAGTGGCAGGTGGCCAACCGGGTGGAGGCTTCTCTCTCCTCACGATTCTCACCATCGAACGTCCCACGCCTGCGATGCAGAATGAACTCATCGAAAATGAGACATTCTTGGAATGGGTGCTGCGTGGCACCGGCATCACTCTGAAAGAAGCAAAAGAAAAATTAAAAGACGGCATGGCTCTGGCAGGACTGTTGCTGGAACATGGAAAGAACAAAGTGCCCGGTGCGCTGGCATATGCAAAAGACAAGGCGACCAAAGCGAGCGAAAGCATGTACAAGTGGCTGCGCCTGACGACGAAGAAATCCTATGAGGAACTGAGTGCGGAAGCGAAGGCTGCTTGGGATTTGACGGTGAAAACACTGACAGCCGCAGGCATTTTCGCTTACGAAAAGGCACCCGGCGTGTTCGATTGGAGCGTGGATGCTACGTTTGCAACGGTGGAATTTACCATCGATTCGGCGCAAAACGCATATCGCCAATTCCAGCTCCTGGGCATTACAGGCGAACCTTTGGATGCGTTCGACAGGTTGGTCAGCTCCATTTTCCCGGGCATCACCATCAGCAAGTATGTCTTTTATAAGGATACGATCAAGACCAACGATGAGCATGTGGAGAAACGCGCTGAATTCGATGAATGGAAGAAAGAATTCATTGAACTGCTGGGATCCATTGCAACGCCTCCTGCCGAGGCTCAGGTCAATTCTTGGGTGTTGCAAACCTACGCCAATCAAATGAAAATTTCTCCGGCTGTATCCAGCACGGCAGAGTTCAATGGTACTGGGAAAGTTCCCATACACACGAGAATGGCTGTCTATGAAGGAGTGAAACGACATGCGTATTCCTTCCTGCTTGCGCAACGCATTCGAGCCATTCAAAGCTTGCCTGCAGGTGCCAAACTTACATACCCCATCAAACCGGATGTGAAATGGAGTGAAATGGACCTTTCGAAAGAAAATCCTCTTGCGAAAGATCCCCTCGCTGCGGCCATTGAACGGTCTTATGATCCCAAAATTCTTCTTCTGCTTGGACTCGAAAAAACAAGATTTGTGGGAGCCTATTACGAATGGGTCCGTTCGTGGAATCCAGGCATGGTGCGTTCGGTGCTTCAAGGTTTGCACAGCCTTGCAACGATTATCAATCGTGATGCTTCCAATGAATATGTAAAAGCAATTGATGAATACATGAATCAATTTATAGCTGAAGCAGAACAAGAATTGAGGCTGGATCCGGACAAAGATGAAAAGCTGAAGCTGTATAAATCTTATTTGAATACGGTTTTGACGAATGCAGTCATCGATATGACATTGAGCTCGCGCGGCCCGGGAGGACTTCCTGCGGACAGAGCAAGCAGCAAGGAAATGGATCCTATGATCTTGGCCGTGCGCGAGGCGCAGAACTTCCTGGAATATTTGCGCTATAGCAGAGGATCTTCCGCCGAACCGAAGAAATTCAAAAACTTTAATATTTTCAAAGACTTTACGATCACGGAAGGAAAAGAGCCTGAGCTTGAAAAACTTTTTGAAGATGAGAAAGAGATGCTCAAGATTCAGCGCGCCGAACCTATGGGCGAACCTCTTCCTATGGCATTGCCCGGTGTCCCCAGTACCATTCCTCCGGCACCCTCAGCAGCTGTAGCCTTGCTGAGCAGTGATGATGCACCGAAGGACGCATCGGAAGAAGCAGCTCTCTTTGCGGCTATTGGCACAAATCTGCAGCCGGGACAGAAAGCAACTCTGCAGATCAAGTTGGATAAAGGAACTTCGGCACTCCCGAATACTCTGGGAGATCCCGCAACGCGCCAGCGGTACCTCAACTACATGCGCGGTGCATCCGCCGGAACACGCGAAACATTGATGAACAAGATGCTCGAGCATTACAAAAACAATAAAGCGAAAGATTATTCCGAACTCATGAACGAAGCATTGGCGATGCGCGGCAGAGATGCAACGCCCGAAGGCCGAAAGAATTTGCAGCAGATGATTGATAAATCTGTTGGCTTGGAATTGAAGAAAGTCTTTGATGAAGTCGCAAAGATAAAAATCGATGATACTGCGGCGTTGCGCACGTGGGAGCCGAGATTGTTAGAGCTCTATAAGGCGACATCTGCAACAAACCCCGGTGATAAACCGGATCGTACCTCGGATCTTGTTTCTTACCTATTGGAGTACGTGCTGTACCAAGAAAAGAATGAGGATGTCCCCGATCTTACAACCGGCAAGAAAGGATTCAAAAAATATGAAGCCTACTTGAATTCGGCGGGGCTCACTCCACCGCAAGATACAAAGTACTCATATGGTGCGGCACCGACCATGTCCTGGGTGTATTCCAACAAGTACGATGGTTCGAGAGTGCGTATGGACAGCACGTACAAACGCGTGAACGAAGGCATCTTGAAAGCGAACAGCGGCCCCGGCGACAGGCTCAATAAACTTCTTTCCGACCTCAAAATCGATACGTATAAGTAATTTGCAAAAATTTAATTTAATTTTAAAATAATATTATGGTCAATCATCCACCATCACCCGGCGACAAGAAAAGGGACGATTTGGGTCATGAGGATAAAAGTTTTATCCTCGGTTCTGCCGAGGAAAGTCTGGAATTGCCGGATGATTCCGCTGAACTTTTAAGTGGCGAAGACATTGAGCAAATTCAGGCGGAAGTGAAACAGGATTCCAGCGGTCTCTTAGGTGCCGACAGTAAAGAGATACTTTCAGACGAAGACCTCTCGCCAAGTGGTACACCACCTTCCAGAACACGTTGGAGGGATGATGAGCCTCCTTCTGGACAAGACAAGACAGGCAATGTCATTCGACTTGCAGAGGATGATGATTGGCAACTTGGGTCATTGCCTGATGAAGGACTTGAGCTTGAAGATGATCAAAATTCAAGACAAGAACCGGAGTTGGCAGATAATTCTTATCTTGTCACTCCCGATGATGATGGTTTGCATCTCACTCCGTTGGACGATGATGATGATCTTCAGCTTGGTGGCCTCACTCTATCAGATGACGATGATGATCTTAAACTTGGTAATGATCAGACTTCTAAACAAGCAGATGTTGAGTCTCTCCAATTACCGGATGATGATGACATGATTGAGCTTGATGAGGAATCTCTGGAACTTGGAAGCGCTGAAGCAGTTATTGAAACAAAGCGCTCAACTCCAACTCCGTCCACTGTGCCCGGAACATATCAGGGTAAAAATATAACTTTAACACCCGTGCCCTTGCGTGCTGCAGCGGGTGCTCCCGGTGCTCCTCAGCCTAATCCCAATGTTCCACAACAGAATCCAAATGTCCTTCACCCACAACATGCTCCTCAGCAGCAGAATGCACCCCAGCAAACGCCGGGTGTTCCGGTACAGCTTCCTCCGGCTCTGCCGCCTGCTCCTCCCGGCGGACCGGGTGGTGCTCCGGGAGCTCCGAATCCTCAACCGAATCACAGAGTTCTGGAAAATAAACCTGCTTCTTTTATGTGGGTGCCGGCGAAGTTCTTTCAATGGATCAGAGAGAAAGCTGAAAAGTTTCCTACGATTCACGCAGGAGTAAAAACTGTCGGTGGCTTGGCAGCAGGAGCTGCTCCAACTGCTGCAGTTTTGAATTATGCACCGGCAGTGCAAAGTGCGTTTGCCACCGGGGGCACTCCATTGGCTTTGCCATTTGTGGGTGCTCCGCTCCTCGGTTATCCGGCAGGTATGGGAGTGGGGTGGGAACTCATGAGGAATATACGCGGCTCATGGCTGAACAGTTCTTGGATAGTAAGAGGATATAATGCGGCTGCACATGAATTGCGTATCGGCAATGAAACGAATGGGGATGCACTGAGAGAAATTCAAAAACTTTTCAAAGAATATGGTGATAAAACCAGCAGGGAATTGCTGAACTCCGATGACGGAGAAACGGATGAAGTAAAACTTCTGCGAAGTCTGTACAAAGCAACCGGTATCACTCCGTCTCAAGTCCCTCATCTTGGTTTGTACGGCGAATACTACAGACTTTTTGCAACACAGTTTCAACTGGTTTGTCGAAGAGCTCAAGCGGGAGAAGCAATTCCGGGTCTTACACCAGACCAATTGAATTTGCTCAAGACATACGATATTGCATCCGTTGCGGATGAAGCCACCCGAAAAATGCGCAGAGAACAATTGATTCAAATGGCTGTGGTACTAGGTCGTTTGACGGAAGAAACGCACTACAAGAGTAAAGCTCGTGAAGTGGATTACACCGTTGGAGCTGCGGGAGCTGTTGCGTCCGCTTTCACATTCAATCCCGTTCCGGCAATCTTGGCTGGAGCTGACATTGCGGGACGAAAATTGCGGCGCGCATACCTTGGTTCGTTCCAACATTTAGAATTCTCCAAAACCAATGAAATTTGCGGAAGAGGGGACAGGCCAATCCATGCCGGCGGAATAAATACCATTTTCGATGAGGAAAAACTATTGAATGAACAGGAATTGGGAGATGAAGGGAAGCATTTCCTCAAAGTCATTGATGGTTTCTCTTTGTCGATGCTGAAACATAAGTACGGCAATGCAAAAGAATTTACCGCGGATGCAGCCCCACATGTTGAGAATTACTTGGCGACACTTCCACCTTACAAAAAAGTTGATCAGAAAAAAATTGACGATGCACAGTTTGCTTTTGAAGATGCTCAAGAGTTATGCAGCGAAAAAAAATCGGAATATGAGGAATCCAAAAATGAAATGAAAACCTTAGCAGGCGATCTTTCAAAGAAGGATGTTGAGTTGACTCAGCGGGAAGATCAAATCGCTGTTGCAGTGGATGCCACACAGAAGCAGTTCTTGCAGAATGCGATTTTAAGATTGCAAGATGAGATAAAAGAGCTTAGAAAAAAAATTGATGCTAAATCTGAACTGTCTTTAAAAGTAGTAACATTGAAAACTGAATACGAAAACGCAAAACAGGTATTGCAGAATGCCAAGATAGTAATGCGTGATGTAAAACGGGATCCCGGAGATAAGCAACCTATGGGCTTGAATGCCGTTCGCAATAACATGGAAATCAAAAAAGCATTTGCGAATAGCATGCAGAAGAAATTCGAAGCATATGACAAAGTGCGAAAAGGCACTTGGGCATACAAAGAAGGCGAAAAGGCAAAGGAAGCCACAACTCATTTTGCAAAGGATAAGGCCTTGGCTATCGGGAAATTTGCATTGGGTGTAGGAATTCCCGCTGCCGTGGGCGCGGGCGTTGCGACTTTAGTTCCCACTTTTATTCCGCCGGTGGTTCACATTATGGGTCCGTGGTATTGGGCGGGTGCGGGTGCTGTATTTGGGGGAGGATGGGCATTGAAACAATGGTTTACCAATAAATTCTTTAAATCTCATTAACATATATGTCGCCACACGCACCAGAAGCGGCACACGGTACACCTGATCATGGCAATGAGGCAGCCAAAGGACAGGCAGAAGCTGCAGCAAAAGCGGCAGACACAATCACGAAGGCAGCGGGCAAAGCGAAAGAAAAAGTACATAAGACTTTGGGAGATGCCATCAAGAGTGATCCGCATGAACATGGCGGACACCCCGGTGAACATGCAGAGCATCACGATGCACGTCTTGACCCAAGAAGCGGAGGAAGAACGCTTCGAGAGAAATTGCAGCCTCTTCCTCGGTTGCCGAGTGTGCAAACGTTTGGAAAGGCCGCAATGGTTGGCGCATTTGTACCATTCCCTCTCTTTACAACTGTTGTCGCAGGATCACTGGCTGTATGGAAAAAAGCTAGGAAAGTTCCCCCATTCTCCTGGGCGGAAAAAGGCGTCCGTAAAACTGTTTCTGCCGGTGTTGAAGGAGTGAAAAGCGGAGCAAGTATTCTTTCGTATCCCCTTCGTCTTGCTGGCACTGTTGGGATGAATGCACTCACCACTGTCGGGCATGTCGGATACAAAGTGCTGGATAAAACAATCTTGGAAGGCTATAGAGATTTACGATACGCCGTTAACCATCATTACAAATTGAAGGATCCGCATTCAGGAGAGGAAGTAAATCTTCTTTCCGCTGCATTGTTCGGTCTGAAGGCGGCGGGTATTCGATTGGTCGCTTTTCCATTTCAGCTCACCAAAATCGTCGCCGAGAGCATGGGGAAACACCCCGTTGCATGGGGCGTGGGTTGCTTGGCATGTTTGGGTGCGCTTGCGAGTGCAAACTTCAGTCCGATTATCGCTGCGACGAACGTTGGGAATGCCGTGGCATCCGCTTGGCAATTGATCATGTCGAAAATTGCCGCCATCCCCGTCCCACCCGTCGTTCCCGTTGTTCCGTAATCCAAATATATGAAAAATATTGTCCCATTCTTCACAGAGGCCCCCGAAGGAATGCCCCCGACAGTGGGGCCCAAGGTCATGACTTTAACGCAGGAGACTCTGCGGAAAATATACAATGTTCTTGGTCTGCCGATAGATTTGGGTGTCATTGGTTTAACTGCGACACGAAATATTCTTAGTACGACCGGGCGAGCTGCCATCCTCGCGACATCGTGGCCATTGTATAAAGTGGGGAACCTTTTTGGACAAGCGGCTGATGTTGTCGTTAATACGCGCGATAAAGCATTCGACTTGCTGTCCTTTAAAGGCGGAGGCCACGGCCACGCCGCAGCAGACCATGGGCACGATGCCCATGCGCCGGCGGGAGCCCACTAAGGTGTCTTAGCCCGTAGCTATATCAATGTTTGGAATATTGCCAAATATAATATTTTAGTGTATAATTATACAAATGGCAAAACAAACAAAAACGCAACAGTCAGCCAAAAATCCGCATCCACCGCTCTCCGCAGAGTGGCTCTATGACGAAATCATGGCAAGTATAGAGCCGGATTTGCTGACAAAAAATATCCCGCTCTTGGAGGAGCGTTATAAAGGAGAGACCGAGGAGCAGAAAAAGATGCGGCAGGAACACTATCAAGTCGCCTTTCTCATTTTTGATCGTGTCGCGGCGGACTTGGAGAAAGAAATGAAGGCCGATGTCACACTTTGGAAAAAGCAGATGGCGGCATTGGCGAACGCGGAAATTTCCGTGGAAGAGCAATCGCAACTGACGCAGCTGGAAGATTCCATCAACTCCCATCAATCATGAAGTTTGTGCGATACCTCTTCGGCTTCCGCTCATCTGAATTTTCTTCCGGAGAAAAGAGGCTGATCCATGAGGTGACCGGTACTCCATCGGAAGGGCTGACGCCGACTCCCGAGAAGGATCCAAAAACTCCGGAACGAGTTCGGACAATGGAGGACGCAAAAAAAACCGCGGCGAGAGTTGCGGGGAGTCCTTCGTATCCGGTGCTCTCTCCCGATGGCAAGACCGCCTATCCGCGTGCGCTTCGCAACTATCCGTATTTGCGTCGACCGCTGTACGCACGCAGATTTTCGTACGTGTATGCACCACGCTACGCCGTGTGGCGAACGCGTTCCTTTGTGCGACGTTCGGGACTCCACTATCGCAATGCGTTCGCGTACGCTCCCTACAGGATGTATTCCCCCTGGGGATATCGGTGGGGGTACAGCGGACTGCCGCGACGCTTCGGTACACCGCAAGAGTGGCATGACAGGATGATGAAGCGGAGAAACGAAGCGGAAAGAGTGATTCCCAGAAGCATGTCCTACGGCAAAGTGGACAGAGCAAGCAGATGGATTCCGCCGAAGCGCGACATCATTGCGGAGTATCACAGATTGGGCGCTGCAAATTTCAGCAGGCAGCAAAACCTGACGAATGCCGCTCGTGCGAAGTACGACTTGCCTGCGCGAAAGAGTTATGAATCGAGGATGGATGAAGTCGCCGCAAAGCAGCGGGAGGAGAGAAACAAGCGATCATACGAAGTGGCTACACCGAGTAACGAACCCGTTGCGCGCATACGCGACGGTGTGAAAGATATCCGTAATCGTGCCAGGGACGCGAGTGATGCCAAGAAAGCGGTCCCGTCAGCGTGGGTATCCGTTCCTCCAACGCGTTCTGCTGCGGAAGCCGGAGCGCCCTCTGCAATGAAAACGGATGTGAAGCCCTCGGTTTCTGTGCCATCTTCCTCTTTGCCTCCTCGAGCGGAAACGCCGGCATCCAAAGTGCCGGTCACGCCGGACACGACCAGGATTCCACGAGCTACACGCCCCTTGTCCTCGCCTGAATTCGTTGCTCCAATCGAAGAGGAACCGGAGACAGTTCCCGTTCCGCCTGTGGAGAAACCCGAAGCGAAGTCGGAACCGCTGCCGCCTCCCGTCGCTCCGATTCCGGAAGAAAAAGCTGCTCCTGCTGTGGAACCTCCGGCACCTGCAAAAATTCCTGAGGTGACGGTGCCTGAACCAAAAAAACCAATCAACGCAGATGATGCTTTGGATGAACTGAAAGCACCGCAACTGGATAAGAAGACCGAACCTCCTACTCCGGAACCATCTAAGAAAGAAGATTTCGATAAAATGCTCAATGAATTGGATGCTCCTCCTGCTCCGGCAAACCCAAGTCCAACGCCGTCGACAGATACCTCGCCGGGAAATTTTGGCGGAAAATTGGATGAGTTAGAGAATTTAAAATAAACAAAAAAACTCGCCGGCGTGTAGGAACGCCGGCAAGTATTGTGAGATGTATTTCAAGGTACATAGTGAGTGCTGCCGAAGCAGCACTCAGTAACTTGAATCATCCCAAGTTGTTTACTTGGAGGCAACGTACGTTTGCCCGATCACTACCCACTCGCCACAGGAGTTCTTCGCCCACGTGGGGTGAAGTATCCATTTGGCGTCCGCTTTTGCGGGTTCCGCTTCAACTTTCTTGGCCCAGAGGAAGAAGCGTTCCTTCTGCTCCGGACTAAGTTTGTCGAAGTTTGTGAGCAATTCCTGGGTGAGCTCTTTCTGGCGGTCGGTTAGGGCTACATTTTTCAGCCCGTCGACGGCCTCTTTGAGCCATTGCACCTTCTTTTCGACCTTTTCGATACGAGCCACCAGGGCAGCTTTTTCCTTCGCCTCTTTAAGGAGAGATGCGGGAGTCGGCTTGTCCGCCTTCTTTTCAGCCTCCTTCTTGGCCTCGTCGGCGGCCGTGGCTGCGTTGCCGGCCGCTTGCGCTGCCGTCCCTGCTGCAGCTATTGCCTTCGACACATCATCCTTCACCGAAACGAGTTCACGGTACATGTACTCGTCGTACAGTGCGCCGTTAGCCTTTGCGACGGTGGAGACGAGCGCATCTTGCGCTTGCTTCAACGCTTTCGCGGCATTCTTACGAACGCCGTCTAAGCGATTTGCTTCTTCTTGCGCACCCTGCATCTTGTCGGTCGCAGCGCGAGCGGATTGAAGAAGTTTTTGAGCAGAGGCATCGGCGTTGAGCAGGGTTTTTTCGGCCTTGTCGACCCGCTTGAGCGCTTGCTGCATTTCTTTGAGGGCATTGCCGCCCTTTTCGAAAGCAACCTTCGCTTCAGCAAGTTTTTCTTCGGCTGTGGCCTTTTCGGAATCGGCAGCAGCTTCAACAGCCGCAGATGCCAGCTCCAATGCTCGGAGCAATCCTGCCACATACGCTTCGCGCACTGTCAGAGTGCCGCCGGCTGTTTCCAACCGGGCGACCTCCGAACGAGCGGCATCGCGTTGGCGAGCAGCTTCCACCGCCATATCCCCGGCGGTTTTGGCTTCGCTGGAGTCGCGCATGTATGCATTGCGCGCAACTTCCAAGCGAACACCGGCGGCTCGGAAACCCTCATCGGCTTCTCCCGCGGCGAAAGCCGCGTTGCCCAACTTGGACTTCGCCGTTTCGATGCTCTTGCGAGCATCGACCGCGGCCTCGCGGACGCGGGTGACAACTTCCGTGTCGTCTGCGTGAAGGGATTGGAATCCCAACACGGCGATCGCCATCATGGCAACCACAAACTTGATCGAACTGTTCATGACTCACTCTCCTAAAACAACTTGGAATGGAACATCTCATCACAACCTACCTCCTACACTGGAGATAACTTGTACTGCCCCAACGGAGGCAGGTTGGATGAGAAAGTCCGGCTCTTTTCGAGGGTATTGCCTCAAAAAAAGCCTCGGTGCTGCCAAAGAACGTAGTATGTAAAATAGACTAAATACTTAAATTTGTCAAGTATTCAAAAAGGCTTAGGAAAGGGTATTTGATAGCTCCCACGGACTCATTCCTGTAGTCTCCCGCGCGACCCACCTTGTACCGTTCATGACATCTCTTATCCTCGCCGATGGCACAATTTTCGAGGGAGAATCCTTCGGAGCCAAAGTGGATAGCGACGGAGAAGTTGTTTTTAACACAGGAATGGTCGGCTATCCGGAGAGTCTTACGGATCCCAGTTATCGTGGACAAATACTCACATTTACCTATCCGTTGATAGGGAATTACGGTGTGCCGACGGAAGAGAAAAATGAGTTTGGTTTCAGCAAGAATTTTGAGAGTGAAGAGATCCACGTGCGCGGCATCGTCGTTGCGCAAGCCAGTGAACATCACAGCCATTTTGGTGCAGTGAGTTCGTTGCACCGCTGGTTGGAGCACCACAATATTCCGGGAATTACCGGAGTCGATACCCGTGCACTCACCAAGAAATTGCGCGAGCATGGTGTGATGTTGGGGAAAATTGTCCAGAATGATGCCACTGCCTCCAAGGAAATTGAGGATCCGAACAAGTTGAATCTCGTTGCGGAAGTGAGCTGCAAAGAAGTGCAGGTATATGAGCCGAATCCCTTACCCGATCCTGTGACGATCATTGCGTACGACTGTGGTATGAAACGGAATATTCTCCGCAGTTTTTTGAAGAGGGGAGTGAAAGTCGTCCGCGTACCGTGGGATTTTGACATCGATTCTTACGACGGAGAGTTTGATGGACTCTTCATCAGCAATGGTCCGGGCGATCCCAAGACATGCGTTCCCACAATCGCCAGTATCAAACGAGCGCTGGAGCGCAATATTCCGACGTTCGGCATTTGTCTGGGGAATCAATTACTTGCTTTGGCCATTGGTGGTGACACATTCAAACTAAAATACGGACATCGCGGAGGAAATCAGCCATGCATAGAGTGCGATGACAAAGGAAAAGCTCTGCACAAGTGCATCATCACCAGCCAGAACCACGGGTTCGCAGTATCGGAAAAATTACCCAAGGGTTGGCACGTGTGGTTCAAGAATGCAAACGACGGAACCGTGGAAGGAATCCGCCACGAATCCGGCAGATTTTTCTCCGTCCAATTTCATCCGGAAGCAACGCCGGGACCCGAGGATGCGAACTATCTTTTTGATGCTTTCATAGATCTGCTGAAAGCCGAAAAAGAAGGGCAACAATCTTCCAAGAGGCTGGTTTCTGCTGCTTAAAACACCTAAAGATGCGTGACTTGACAATAATACTTTATTGATGTATTTTCAATTATAGCGAACCTGGTCAATTTTTGTGTTGTTTGTTCCTTTTCTCCAACGTGAAAGGTAAGTTGTATGTCTTTTTCGACTTTTGTTGGAAAGCATGCTGCGTGGATTACTGGTGGGCTTGCAGTGGCACTCGTAGTTGCGATCTTGTTGATCCCTGCTCTGTTCGTTGTCGGTCGCTACACAGCTCCGACACAAGAGAAAAAGCTTGCGGACGTGGAGGATGAGCTCGCCAAGGCGAAAGAAGAGGGAGACAATGCCCAAAAGGAGGCGGACAAGGCCAAGAGCGATCACGAGAAGCAGCTCAAGCGCTCCGCAGAGCTTCAGGGGCAGATTGTGTCTCTCACGAAGCCGCCGACGCCCAAGCCCGAGCCGCCCAAGGCGGAGGAGCCCAAGAAGAAGGTCCCGGGTCCCGACGGACTCATGGGTGATATCTTCACGAAGAAGGTCGTCGTGACCGGGGGCAAAACCCCTGTCACGTTCGAGGGCGAGTTCGACGACATCCAGTTTCCGAGCAAGGGTCTTATCACCCTCATCGGAAAGGGCGGCAACGACGTTGACGTCAAAGAGCTCAAGTAGCTCATAGGCAGGTTCGCCTGCCGATCAAAATAGGTTCGCTACCTTACTCCCCGATGTGTGCTTGCACGCAAAGGGGAGTTTTCTTATATGTAACCTTCAACGTGCAAATTTTGTTTCTCCACACCCCACTGTTCCAGTGCGGTTTTTTTGAGTTCCGTCGTCATGTCCGGACTGCCGCAGATGTACACAGACTTATTGGAGAAATCTTTCACGATGAGTGGGACAAGTGTTTGCACGCGACCGGTGTGTCCTTTCCATGTGCCGGAAGGTTTGCTCAGCGCAATGTGCAGAAAGAAATTTTCGGATTGCTTTGCCAGGTTTTCCAATGGTTCTTTCCAGAACAGATCATCCTCAGAACGAGCGCCAAAGATCAGGTCAATGCGCTGCTTTATTGTCGGGAGAATCATGGGAAGTTGCGAACGATACGGTGCAACGCCCGTGCTCGTGCCGATCATGAGCAGTTCTTTGTCGGAAGCGGGATCAAGCACAAATCTTCCAAACGGTCCCTGCATGCGTGCACTCATGCCCGGTTTTAATTGCTCCACAATCCACCGGCTGGCACGGCCGCCGGGTTTTAATTTCATCGCGAATAAAAGATCATCTTCTTTTGGTGAGGATGCAATGGAGAACGCGCGCGTCTGAATGTCATTCGCATTTTCCATCAACGGAACATCGAACAAAATATATTGTCCGGCTTTGAAGGTGAAGCCTTCGGGTTTTTCAAAAACGATTTCGTAAATATCATTCGCAATGCGTTCGTTTTTCTTGCAGGTGGTTATGAACGAAGGCACGGGCATCGGTTATGAAGGAAGAGTAATTTCTTTTGTTTCGATCATTTGAAGAACCTTTGGGTACCATTCTTTCTCCAATTCTTGCACCCGAATTTTCAATGTTTCGATCGTATCATTGGATTCAACTGAGCACTTTTTTTGTACGAGTATTTTCCCTGTGTCCAGCCCTTCATCGATTATGTGAATCGTCATGCCGGATTCCGTTTCCTTCGCAGCCAGTACTTCATCATGTGCGTGGAGTCCGGGATGCTTTGGAAGGAGCGAAGGATGCACATTAAGAATTTTATTTTTCCATTTCGTCACAAAGGGAGCAGTGAAGAGATACAACCACCCGATTGCAGCGACAGCGTCGGGATTGCCAAGTTCACGGATCGCAGCATCCAATCGTTCGTCATAAGCTTCGCGCGATTCGCCGGATTTTTTTGTAACGATCTTCACAGGAAGATTCGCAGTGCGTGCCTTTGCCACACATCCTCGGTCTTCACGGTCGGACACAAGGCCAAGGCATTCAGCCGTGAGCGATCCATCCGCAATCTGATCAAGAATTGCTTGGAAGGTGGTGCCTTTTGAGGAGCTTAATACAATGAATTGCATGGGTGCATGGTAACACAGAGAAAAGGTGAGGTGGCATCGCCTTCCAGGCGATGGGGTGGGAACTGAGTAATTATTTTCTGCCCACCCCATCGGCAAGATGCCGATGCTACCCCTCAAAGAATCCCTTTAAACAAATCTTCCTCGGGCTCAATGCCCGGCACCCATCCTTTATAGTCGCTGAAAGGAATGCCGTGATCGCGGATAATCACCACCGGAGTCGATTGCGAATCATTGCCCATCAAAAAATTTGCTGCCGTTGCCAACTGATCCGCCACTGCCTCTGTTGTCAGGCGCATTTTTTTGCCAAAAAGATCCTTCGTACCATTCTTCAGTGAGACAAGAGGATCGAACCCCGCAACGACCAGTGCGAAGGCCGTGACGCCGAGTCTCCTGGGACGACAGCAGGAATCCGTGATCATGACACCGACATTGCCAAGTTCTTTGTGCAATCGTCTCACACTCGACACCGGATCCTGTGGCCAACCGATTGCATGATTTTTATCGATGTTGCTTTCATCCATCCCTGCATTGGCAGTGAGGATCGTACCTTGTGGAAAGCCCTCAGGTTTTACTTCCGTCAGCAATGCCACCCGACATGATCCCACAATTTTCCCGCGCAAGCGTTTGAGTTCTTGCAGCGTTGCTTCCATAAATGCAGGACTTCGTTCTGTTTTCTTGCTCCATTCTTCCGCTTCTTTCGATGGTGAAAGGAGCGAGAGATCAACTGCCGCACCTTCCACTGTTGCGACTGCTTTGGAAGACACAACGACGATATCGCCATTTTCGATTGCTCCTTTAATGAAGGACGAAAGGGGATCGCCTTTTTTCAGAAGCTGTGTGCGGATTGGGAGCAGAATCATAGAGAGTGTCAGTTTACAGTAAGTCCTTCTTTCTTTGTCTGCCCTCGCGATTTCATATAAAAATCGTGGCTAAGCGCGGCTTTTTACCCTGAGCCAGCCGAAGGGTGCCGCGCTGGAGCCACTCTTCTAAGGGAAGAGACCTGCCTGCCGGCAGGCAGGGAGCCCGAGAGAGAAACCGTAGGTTTCTTTCTCACGCCTAGTTACCAGATTTTGGCCCGTGCATTTTTTACAAGAATCACATTGCGCCCCACGTGTTCGCTCACCAGATCCACGGTGGTCAGTTGGATTTTGAGGGAAACGCCAGAAGGATTCTCTGCACTCAGCGAAGAGGGGATTTCCTCCAGGCGAAAGGAGAGCGTGGCTCCCGCTGGAATATGCCAGCGAATGAAGCCAAAGGATGGAGCGTCCTCCTTAATATCTGCGAGTGCCTTTCCTCGCACTTCCCAGAGAATCCATGTTTCCGGAAGACTGACGAAGACCGTTTCCGCGGCATCGTGCGAGACCTCCAAAATTCCCTTCGCTTCATCGGTTACCGCAAGCGTGAGTGCGAGCGTTGCCGGCATGGTGTGTTCCACGCCGATTTCCGCAGGCGATGTTGCAGGGATGGTCGAAAGAAGATCTTCGCCGGACAAAAGCGGCAAGAGAAGAAACCCTCCCAAGGCAGCCGCTGCAATGGTTGCGTGGACTGCGAGAGGAGAGGAGGTCTTCTTTTTCATTCAAGCAGATGATATCTCTTTTTATACGGTTATGCGATGAAAACGGTCGCCGGCTTCGGGGATAGGACGGATTGTCCCGCTGTCGCGGGACAAAAATGCGGTTGGAATGCAGGAGTTTTTCTTCTTGCGAAAGGCATTCCGTGCTATCATTCCCGCGTATGGATTTGGATCCTCATACGCTGCAGCAGATCATTGCACGGATAGAGCAGCAGATGCGTTGCCCCCAGTGCGGTAAACGAATTCCCGTTGACATGACATCCGTTCGCATGGCGGGCGATAGTTTCATGCTTCTCCAACTGAAATGCGACACCTGCGACGCATTCATCGTGTTGCATGCATCATTACAGGGTGCGGAAAACCTCGGCGTGCAGAATGACAAAGCGGGACTGGAGAACACCTCGTCCACGCTCAACTTAAAAGAAGAAGAGATCAAAATGCTTTCGAGTGCACTCGAAAAATCAGGTGGATCCTTCTCTGAGTTGTTTAAACAGTTTGGCAGTTCGGATACGCAAGCGAACGCACGCAAGACTGACATTGTGTAAATATGGACGATGATTTTGAATCAAAGGAAGATGATTCGGATGAGCTTCCTCCAACGCGCATTGTGCAACTTGTCTGGAAGGAATCCTGTCCAACGTTTGTGCCCCTCAATGGATTGCCATTGTGCGATGAAACACGCAAGGGTCTCCAGTGTATGCTCAATGTCATTGGCAATGGTGGGGATCTGGTAGATGCGGATGGATATTCATTCAAAACGAAGACGGATTCTGTGGATTATCACAAGCTTTCCTATTCTGCTACATGCTATTGCAATGAATTGCTCAAAATTGTTCCTGGATAAATATTTTTTGTGTTGACAGTCTTGATCATCATTGCGTCGGAGGACACCAAGAAATCGAGCTTGAATGAAAGTGGAAGCTAAGATAATTTGAACAAATTTTGTGTTCAATAATTTCCTCGAATTCATCAATATTCAGGAAAATCGATTTGCATTACGTATCATCCATTCGTAGAATGCCTGCACATTTCCGAAGTTCTTCTCCCAATTCAGACGATTGGTGCGGACGAGCTGCGGAGTTTCATATGTAATTAATTCTCAGATCTTACTTCTTCACATCCTCGTCCATGCCCGCACCACATTCCCACAAGTCTTCCGCAACAGACAGCTTCGACGCCGTTGCACTCTCCGTCTCCAGTGCGGAAGACATGCTTGCATGGTCACGCGGAGAAGTGACCAAGGCGGAGACCGTGAACTACCGCACGCAGCGCGCGGAACCGGACGGACTTTTCTGCGAGCGCATCTTTGGACCGACGAAAAACTTCCAGTGTTTCTGCGGCAAGTATAAAGGAGTGCGCTACGCGGGAGTGATCTGTGAAAAGTGCGGAGTCGAAGTCACACGATCCATCGTGCGCCGCGAGCGCATGGGACACATCAATTTGGCCGTGCCCGTCACGCACATTTGGTTCCTCCGCAGTTCGCCGTCACGCATCGGCCTCTTGCTCGATCTTCCCATCAAGACGCTCGAACAGATCGTCTACTTTGCCGCGTACATCGTCATTGCGACCGATATGGAAGCCAAGAAAGACGTGGAGAAGGAAATCGTGAGCAGCATGGAAGCGCGGAAAACGCAGATCAAGCGTGAGTACGACGAAGCGAAAAAGAAACTGCAGGAGAGCAAGGCGCAGCGCGCACAGTTGGACGCATTGGACGCCGATGTTGCCGAGAAGTTGGACTCGCTCAAGCAGAATCAGAAAGATGCGATGGATGATCTCAAAAACCTGCACGTGGGATCCGTTCTCTCGGAATTGAAATTCCGTGAGATGAACATGAAATTCGGACATGTGTTCCGCGCCGGCACTGGTGCCGAATCACTCCGCGAAATCATCATGGGACTCGAGTTCGGGCAACTCCTCATCGATCTGCAAAAAGAACGCGAGCAATCCAGCGGACAGAAGCTGAAGAAAATCATGAAGCGCATCAAGCTCGTAAGCTCGTTGCAGCAGGCCGGCATCAAACCCGAATGGATGGTGCTGACCCGCTTGCCCATCATCCCACCGGATCTTCGCCCGATGGTGCAGTTGGACGGAGGACGCTTTGCGACATCGGACTTGAATGATTTGTATCGCCGCGTCATCAACCGCAACAACCGTTTGAAAAAACTGATGAGCATCGGTGCGCCGGAAGTCATCTGTCGCAACGAGAAACGCATGCTTCAGGAATCCGTCGACACGCTCCTCAATAACTCCGCACGTGCAGGAAAGACGCTCTTTACCGCAGGGGATCGTCGAAAACTCCGTTCGCTCTCCGACATGTTGAAAGGAAAGCAAGGACGCTTCCGCCAGAACTTGCTTGGTAAACGCGTGGATTACTCCGGTCGTTCCGTCATCGTCGTCGGTCCGCACTTGAGACTCAATCAATGCGGTTTGCCGAAAGAAATGGCGATGAAACTCTTCAAGCCGTTCGTCATCGGAAAAATTCTCCGCGGCGAACTGGCGCACAACGTGAAAGCCGCAGAACGCTTGGTGCAAGACGGCGCGAAGGAAGTGTGGGACATTTTGGAAGAAGTCATCCAGGACAAATACGTTCTCCTCAACCGTGCGCCGACGCTTCACCGTCTCGGCATTCAAGCGTTCCGTCCGCAGCTCATCGAAGGTTTGGCCATCCAGTTGCATCCTCTTGTGTGTGCGGCCTTCAACGCCGACTTCGACGGAGACCAAATGGCCGTGCACGTTCCGCTGGGTGACAAAGCTCAAAAGGAAGCGCGCGAACTCATGTCCGCATCCAATAACGTCCTCAAGCCATCCGCTGGAGAACCCATCATCAACCCTGCCCAAGACATGGTGCTGGGGTGTTACTTCCTCACGCAAGTGCATAACGGATTCAAAGGAGAAGGGATGGTCTTCAGCTCTCCGGAGGAAGCGTACCTTTCGTACGACCACGGCATCGTGAATCTCCAAGCGAAGATCAAAGTCCGCACGGAGACGGGTACGGAAGAGAAACCTTCGACATTTATCGAAACCTCCATTGGTCGTCTCAAGTTCCAGGACATCGTTCCCAAAGAGCTCGGCCTTGTGAATACGACCATGAGGAAAAAGAGTCTCTCCGATCTCGTCGCACGAGCGCTGGAGGTTGTGGGACGCGAGGAGACGGTCGCCTTCGCCGACCGCATCAAGGACATCGGCTTTGAGTACGCAACCATCTCCGGCATCTCCATTGCGGCTTCGGACATCGTCGTTCCCGCGGAACGAAAGAAACTCCTGGAAGCAGCGAACGAGAAGATTCGCAAGATCAACAATTTCTACTGGAAAGGACTCGTCACCGCGGATGAACGCTACAACCACGCCATCCGCATTTGGTCGGAGACGAAGAACGAAGTGACCACTGCGATGATCAAGGAATTCCAATCGCATGAATTGAACGACGTCACGTACGTCATCGATTCCGGCGCCCGCGGCAACTGGGGACAGGTGACGCAGCTGGCCGGCATGAAAGGACTGGTCGCAAACCCGTCCGGCCGCACCATCGAACTTCCGGTGCAGAGCAACTTGAAAGGGGGGTTCAACGTGCTTGAGTACTTCATCGCCACACACGGAGGACGCAAAGGAAAATCCGACACTGCGCTGAAAACCGCGGAAGCCGGCTACCTGACGCGTCGTTTGGTGGACGCCGTGCAGGACATCATCATTCGTGAGGAAGACTGCGGATCCAAAGACGGCCACAATGTCACGCGCGCAGAGAGCGAAGCGATCGGCGAGAAATTCGAAGTCCGCATTTTCGGACGCATGCTTGCGAAAGACCTCAAGGTCAACGGAACGACGCTCGGCAAGCGCGACCAGGAAATCGATTCCGATCTCATTGCGGAATTGAAGAAGAACAACATCAACGAAGTGGTGCTCCGTTCCGTCATGACATGCAAGACGCGCGGCGGCATTTGCATGCAGTGCTACGGGCGCGACCTCAGTGACAACAAAGTGGTGAAGATCGGCACGCCGGTCGGCATCATTGCCGCGCAGTCCATCGGTGAACCGGGAACGCAGCTCACCATGAGAACCTTCCACATGGGAGGTGTCGCCGAAGGAGCGGACATCACCCAAGGTCTTACCCGTGTGGAGGAACTCTTCGAAGCGCGTTCCCCGCGCACGCCTGCCACGCTCAGCGACATTGCAGGTCGTGTGAAAATCACGCATCAGAGCGGCAAAGCCGTCGTCACCATCGCAGCCGAGGAACCGGGCGAAGACACCTACGTGCTTCCGCCGCAGTACGAAGTCGCGGTGAAGAAAGGACAGGCTGTGAAAGAACGCATGGTGCTCGCGCGCTCGCTCAATGACAAATCCACCATCAAGGCGACCATCGCCGGCACTGTCAGCGAGATCACTGAGAGTGCCGTAAAGGTTCGCCACGAACTTGCGCAAGAGCGCGTCTATGAACTCGGCGGTCGCGAGTCACTCCTCGTGAAAACGGGACAGTTCGTGGAGCCGGGTGAGGCGCTGAACGTCGGACACTACAACTTGCAAGAGCTGCTCGAAAAACGTGGGCCCTACGCCGTGCAGAGTTACATCGTCCACGACGTGCAGCACATCTACGCATCGCAAGGACAGACCATCAATGACAAGCACTTGGAAATAATCGTCAAAAAGATGTTCAGCAAAGTTCGCATGATCGACGCCGGCGACACGAAATTCCTGCCGGGGGAGACTGCAGACCTCGGCGAAGTGCAGTATGAAAATGAGCGCATCATCAAAGAGAAAGTCGGCAGACGAAAGCAGGGCACGTACGAACAACTGCTGCTCGGCATCACGCGCGTCGCGCTCGCCACGGACAGCTGGCTCGCAGGCGCATCCTTCCAGGAAACCATCCGCGTCCTTGTGGAGGCAGCGACCACGCGTCGCATCGACATGCTCCAAGGCCTCAAGGAAAACGTCATCATCGGACGACTCATCCCGACGGGAGAAGTCTACCGAAAGCGCTATCTCTCATTGCCTGATGACGAGGAACCTTCTGAACCAATTGAGCCATAAGACTCAAGCTATAAGATGTAAGGCTTATGTCTTGAGTCTTGCATCTTCTCCCTCATTCATCTTTACATCCCTCGCCACTCCACTTACTATTTGACCCCAATGCCTACAATCAACCAGCTCGTCCGCAGGCCTCGCAGGAACCGCCGCACCAAGTCCAAAGTGCCGGCGCTGCGTACGACATGGAACGCACTCAACATGCGTGATGTGCCGCTCCCAAAAGGGGCGCCCTTCAAGCGCGGCGTCTGCATCAAAGTCACGACCATGACCCCGAAGAAACCAAACTCCGCTCTTCGCAAGATCGCTCGCGTGCGCCTGACGAACGGCCATGAAGTGAAGGCGTACATCATGGGAGAAGGCCACAACCTGCAAGAACACTCTGTTGTTCTAGTACGTGGCGGCCGCGTAAAAGACCTTCCGGGTGTTCGTTACCACATCATTCGCGGCATTTTGGATACCGAAGGCGTGCGCGATCGCAAGCAGGGAAGATCGAGATACGGTGCGAAGAAACCTAAGGCATCTTAATTGTTATATTGTTATATGGTTATATTGTTACCCTCATCAATCATCAGACACGCTTGCCGGCGGTCACGACCGCCCGTGGCTTGGCGAACAATATAGCAATGTAACAATATAACCTTCCGATTATTATCCTTCTCTACTCATGGCAAGAAAAGTAAAACAGTACATCCCACAGGGTTCCGATCCTCTCCTCGAGAAGTTCATTTGCTGCCTGATGAAGCGCGGCAAAAAGTCCACGGCTCGTAGGATCTTTGCAGAATCTTTGGAGATTATCAAAACGCGTACGAAGGATGCTCCCATGGAGGTCTTCACAAAAGCATTACTCAATGTCACGCCGCTGGTGGAAGTCCGCCCGAAACGCGTGGCCGGTTCCGTGTACCAAGTGCCGGTGGAAGTGGGTCCGCGCCGCCAACAGGCGCTCAGCATCCGTTGGATCCTCACGGCCGCACGCGATCGCAAGGGCATCCCGATGGCGCAGAAGCTTGCGCTGGAACTCTTGGACGCATCCGCCGACCAAGGCTCTGCCATCAAGAAGAAGCAAGATGTGCTGAAGATGGCGCAGGCAAACAAAGCGTTTGCGCACTTGGCACGCCAGGATCGGTAGTAGTGTAATAATGCAGCTGCAGAGCAGGTCTTCGACCTGCGATTATTTATGATGGAATAGCGTGCACCCGTAGAGCGGATCGTCGATCCGCGATGAATTGGTTATATGCAAATAGTCGCGCGTCGAAGACGCGCTCTGGGGGGGCAAAATGCATATAGAGCAGGTCTTCGACCTGCGATTATTAGGTGTTTATGGTACTAATCGCACGTCGAAGACGTGCTCTTGTTTGATGATTTTTTTGTAGTATGGTTTTACAATGACACAACGTCATCCCGTGCAAAACGAAGTGCTGATGTTGGTGACTACAAATACTTTTTACGGAAAGAAATTTTTTGAGAACGCTGCGTATGCCACTGAAGCCATAGAGCATTTGTACCGGGTGCAACAACTCTATCCGTTCTTCATTCATGGGTTTGTAATTATGCCGGATCATTGCCATTTTCTTTTCACTGTTCCCGCAGGAGGATCTATTTCCAAAATCATGCGTGCGTACAAAATGGGTTTGGCTTTTCAGTTGGGCATATCAAAACTATGGCAACCGCGTTTTCACATTCGCGAGATTCGCAATTCCACGGAAGCCTTGAAATACATTCTCCTGAATCCTGTTCGGAAAAATCTTTCAGAGATGCCGGAAGAATATCCATGGTCGTCTGCGGCAAATCATTGGGATCTAGAGCCTTTGGAAATACCGTGGGAATGATTTTGCGCGTAAATCTGCTAATCGCGCGTCGAAGACGCGCTCTTGTTTGATGCTAAACCTCTCTTAAACGGGGTTGCGTGTTTCCGGCTTTAAACCTATACTTTCGCGCACTTTGGGATGCAATGCATCCATTTGCTGGATGCTCCTTTTCCTTAGCCCAACCCTTTCTCATCGCCAATCATGGACTTAAAGAACGTTCGAAACATCGGAATCATCGCGCACATTGATGCCGGTAAAACGACGACGTCGGAACGCATCCTCTTTTACAGTGGACGCGTCCACAAGATCGGTGAAGTGCACGAAGGTGCTGCCACTATGGACTGGATGGAGCAGGAGCGCGAGCGCGGCATCACCATCACGTCCGCGGCGACGCAGACGCACTGGAAGACGACGTTCATCGACGGCAAAGAGATCGATGCCACCATCAACCTCATCGACACGCCGGGACACGTGGACTTCACGGCGGAAGTGGAGCGCAGTTTGCGCGTGCTGGACGGCGGAGTTGTCGTCTTCGATGGCTCGCAGGGCGTGGAACCGCAAAGCGAAACCGTGTGGCGTCAGGCCGATAAGTACCACGTGCCGCGCATTGCATTCGTGAACAAGATGGACAAGACCGGCGGAGATTTCTACATGTCTCTCGACAGCATCTTCGATCGCCTCAGCAAGAACGGCGTCGCTATCCAGCTGCCCATTGGCGCGGAGAGTGAATTCTCCGGCATCATCGACCTTGTTGAACAGAAGGCCTACACGTTCGAAGGAACGCACGGCGAAATCCGCAAAGAGATTCCCATTCCGGACGACATGAAAGAAAAAGTCACGGAATACAGATCACAATTGATGGAGAAAGTCGCGGAGAATGCCGGTGATGAACTGATGGATGCGTTCTTGCAGAACGGCGCGCTCACCGATGAGCAATTGCGCTTGGGCATCCGCACGGCCACCGTTGCGAACAAGATCTACCCCGTGCTCTGCGGATCTTCGCTCCAGAACATGGGTGTGCAGCTGGTGTTGGATGCAGTCGTCAAATATTTGCCGAGCCCGCTCGACGTTCCGCCGATGAAAGGAAAAAATCCACATACCGAAGTGGAAGAAGAGCGAAAGCCTTCGAACAGCGAACCGTTGTCCGCGCTTGCGTTCAAAATCGCAGCGGATCCGTTCGTGGGAAAACTGACGTTCATTCGCGTGTATTCGGGCATTCTCAAATCCGGCACCTACGTCTATAACACGCGCACCGGAAACAAGGAACGTATCGGGCGTATTGTGAGGTTGCACGCAAACTCACGCCAAGAGATCGACCAGATCGAAGCGGGAGACATCGGCGCCGCCATCGGGCTGAAAGAAACGCGCACAGGCGACACCATCTGCGATGAAGCAAAGCCCATTCGCTTGGAATCCATCACATTTGCCGAGCCCGTCATCAGCATCGCCGTGGAACCGAAGACCAAAGCAGATCAGGAAAAAATGGGCATCGCATTGCAACGATTGGTCGAGGAAGATCCGACGCTGCGCGTTCGTTCCGATGAGGAAACGGGACAGACGATTCTTTCCGGCATGGGAGAACTTCACCTGGACATCATTTGCGATCGTATGAAGCGCGAGTTCAAAGTGGAGAGCAACATCGGCACGCCGCAGGTCGCGTATCGCGAGACGATCCAAAAAGAAGTGGAGCACGAGGAAAAGTACATCAAGCAATCCGGTGGTCGCGGACAGTACGGCCACGTCGTCTTCAAACTCTATCCGCAGGAACACGGCAAAGGCTATGAGTTCGTCAACAGCGTCGTCTCCGGCCGCATTCCGCGCGAATTCATCACGCCGTGTGACAAAGGATTCCAGGAAGGCATGAGCCGTGGCATCTTGGCGGGTTACCCGGTCGTCGATGTCAAAGTCGATCTCCTCGACGGTTCCTCCCACGATGTGGACTCGTCCGAAATGGCTTTCAAACTAGCTGCATCCATCGGATTCCAAGCGGCAGCGCGCAAAGCGGACCCTGTTATTTTGGAACCGATTATGAAAGTGGAAGTTGTCACACCGGAACAATTCTTCGGTGACATCATGGGCGACCTCAATGCTCGCCGTGGTCTTATTCAGGAAACAGGGGATCGCGGAACGGCAAAAGTCATCACTGCAGAAGTGCCGCTCTCCGAAATGTTCGGATACGCGACGGACATGCGCTCCATGACCCAAGGCCGCGCAAGTTATTCCATGGAACCCAGTCACTACGCCAAGGTGCCGAAGAACAAAGCCGAGGAAGTTATTGCTGCGAGGGCGGGTGGTAAGTAAAAAGCGCCGGTAAACCGGCGCCTGCCCAAGCTGTGGATCTCATTTATAGTCTTTTGTTAGGAGTAGCGACCAAAAGATGAGAGCCCAGAGGACATAGTTAGCGGGTTCTGTTGCCGTGAAGATGCCATATCCGGCAACCAGTGTTGCAACTGCTACAAGCAGCCACTTAAGCTTCTTTTTCACATCTGAGCCTCCTACAAAAGGAATGAGCGATTAGCCTGGCAGCTATTATAATCCTTACAGAATACAATTTTCCATAATGATCAAAAAATTTGATCAATATTAAGACCTTATGTAAGCCATTTACTTTGATATGTCTCCTCTTGAGACCGTCTACATACATAACGCACCCGTGAACATGGATTTACTTGCGTTACTATGCTGTCACTCTACAATTTGGAGTGCTAATGGACGACAAAGACTTTGAACGAATTAAGGCTTTCCAAAAACTCTTGCTAGAGGCGTATGAGAAAATATCAGACAAGGAATTAGAGGTTTTAGAGGAGCTGCGGAAACATAGAAACAAATTGCCACTGGCAACATTAACCATTCTCACAGCAGTTCTCCCCTTTGCCGATAAATATGTGAACTTCCCTAGCCTCTTTCTCGTCGCTTACACGCTACTATTTGTCTCTGTAATAACAGGACTTATTGGAACAGAATGGATTCTCCGAACCGCCCATAAATTCTTAAAAGAAGCTGGTGATAGAATCCGTGAGATTAAGGGAAAACTGAAAAAGGATTTGAACTTCGATTCTGCCTTAGAGGACTTCCAAAACGCAGATAGGAAAATAGTTGAATGGCCAGATAAAATTTCCAACACATCGTTCTACCTTCTCATCGCTGGTTTACTTCTATTATTTATCTCCGTCTTCCCGTTCAAACTCGTTCAACAGAAAGGCTATGTCGAAAAAGCGGGCATTCATTCTTTCTCTGAACGATGGGGGACGGGGGAAATAGAGAGGCCTGGAGGAAAGAGTATATCGAGAATAATACTAGGTAGTTTTTGGCTCATATAAGGGATCCCCGCCCCTTGGGTGCGTTAGGTGAGTAGGCGGTCCTTTTGAGTTGATACTACTGTGTTAACACGTTGACACACCTTCGCTCATCGTCTACATTACCGATAACGAAAGTTAGTGCCTGTTCGATCTAGTCGTATGGATGAGCTACGGCGTGCAGGCACTTTCCTTTCATCTTTATCCTCCTGACCATGAAACGTCGCTTTATCGAAGATAGTTGGCGAAAGGAACCGTGGTTTAAACAGCTATGCACAGCGTTCCTTACAAATAAAAGCGAGACTGATCTCGCCAATTTTTTGCGAGACGTCGCCACACTCTCTGAGTTACAAGCTTTTTCTGAACGGTTAGAAGTGGCACGACTCCTCGCAAAAGGATTGAGTTACAGGGAAGTTGCTCGTTTAACAGGAGCTAGCACCACAACAGTGACACGTGTGGCCAAATCAATCGAGAATGGAGAAGGTGGTTATCGGAAGTTCTTCAATGTGCATCGGCACCATAGGATGATGGTGAAGGAGGCTGTGTCCGCAGCAGAAAAAGCAAAAGATGAAGGTGTGAAGCCGGCAACGGTTCTCCAGAAGTATTTGCAGAAATGAAGGAGCTATACTGATCCTATGAATCACGAACATTTCATGCACCGCTGCTTGGAGCTGGCCGAAGAGGGCAGGGGATTTGTCGGTAATGGCGCATTGGTTGGATCTTTCCTTGTTCGTGATGGAAAGGTGAAAGCAGAAGCATCACATAAAAAGTTTGGTAATAACCATTCAGAGCGAGAGTTACTGGAAAAATTTGATCAAGAAATTTATTCAGAGGATATACTTTATGTTAACTTGGAGCCGTGTTGCCACACGGGGAAGACACCGCCGTGCACAGACATCATTCTTGAGCGTGGCATCAAAAATGTTGTTTTTGGCATGATGGATCCCGATCCTCGTGTTTCCGGAAAGGGAATAGAGATCTTGAAAGCCAAAGGTGTGAATATTATCGGTCCTGTTCTGCGAGCAGAGTGTGAGCGGCTGAATAGGGGATACATCAATCTCCGCACAAAAGGACGACCTTGGATCACACTCAAGAAGGCTCAGGCGCGCGATGGATCTATCGCAAAGCCGGATGGCTCGCCGTTGAAGATCACATCGAAGGAACAGGATGCTTGGTCACATGAATGGCTTCGTGCGAAACATGATGCGATTCTTGTGGGTGTCGGGACGATCACGAACGATAATCCTCGTTTGACGTTACATGAATTGAATAAAAAATTTGTTCAACCTTACAGAATCATTTTGGATCGATCAGTGCGGATTCCGGAAGCATCGAATGTTCTTTGTGATGAGCATCGAGCTCGAACGATTGTCATCATATCCGACAAATCAGCAACTTCAGATTATGCGAAAGCATTGAAAGAGAAGGGGATTCGTCTGGAAGGAATTCCCATGGAAGGATCCAATTTCTCTTGGGATCACCTTTGGAAAGTTCTTACCACACCGAAAGAAGATTTCTTTGGAATCACGAGCCTACTTGTGGAAGGAGGTTCAAAGACGTGGGAAGCTTTCCACTCGTCAGGATTTATTGATGAAGACGTCTTGCTTCTCGGTTAATCAAAGTGACAATCGGATTTTAACATTGGTTCCCATTCGCCACTTGGCCTACGGATGAGGCTGACACAACCGATCTCTTCCAACGCTTTTCGAATATCATTCGGCAATGTGATTTCCGAGAGGCGCAGTTGCTGTCCGCCGTGGAAGTACATTCCGGAGCGAACCAGTTCGTTACCGGTATTTCCGTTCATCCAGCGCTCGTAACAAAATTTATCCGAGCCGCTATGCAATTCTCGTTGCGATGCACTTCCAATATCCCGTCCTTGAATCTCGACATCCTGCTTCGTTCCATTTTGGAAGAGCTGCATGGAGTATCGATATGTTCTATCGGTACGGTTTTGGATAGCTGTATTCACCTGTTGCGGCAGGTGCAGTTGGCGGAAATCCAGATTGCGACGCAATGAAGCTATCCCTTTCTGTTCGCCATCATTTTCATCTGCCTTCAGAAGGTCATGCGCCAATTCTTCCTGATTAAGAACTCTAGTGGTTTTAGGTGTGTTCATAAGAGAGTATGTTAATAAAACTTGTCTTTCCTGTCAAGATTCAGTGCACTAGAACTTCTCAACAATCGCTTCGCCCAGTTTCATGATTTTGCGAACGATCACGCGTTTGAGGGGAATCTTCCCAGTATCCACGAACCGTTGCACCGCGCGGGCAAAGGCAGCTCCTTTCTTCTTTACCAAGGCAATGCTCTGTGGACGCTGATCCACAACCAGGCCGAACTTGCCTCTGCTGGGGATGCATTTCGGTTCGAAATGGGCTCCCAGGTACGAGCCGTCAAAATAGTGAATGCCGGCGATCACATGGCTTGTGGTGATGCGCATGAGCCCTTTCCAGGCGACGGTGGATGCACCGCCCGTGTAGATGACGAAGAAGGGTTTTTTCTTCAGTGTGCCGCGGCTGCGTGTTTCTTTATTCAGGCCGAAAGCCCCCATGCGGTCGATCAAATTTTTCAGGTGTGCGGGGACGCTGAAATTCCACATGGGAGTCGCAATGACGATGCCGTCAGCCTTCAGGATCAGATCCTTCAGCATCCGGAAGTCCGGTTCATCCACTGCATTGTCTTCGTAATGTCCCAAGTGAAAGTGATCGATCTTCAAGTCCTTAAGCTTGCGCTTTTCGATCGTGAGATTCGGGTGCGGACGCATGCCCTCTATAAAGGCGTCTGCCAGCATGTTGCTGTTACTTGGTTCATTGTTGCCGGCGACGATCATGAGAATGTTCATAAAAGGGAGACTAGCAGAAATGAATGAGCCCGTCCGTTTCTTTGTTCGCGCTCAAAGAGATACAATGACATCATGGCGAAAAGACAGTTTCACCCGGATATTGAAGCCTATCGTCAACTCGGTGAGAAACGAATAGAAGCAGCTCTGTCGCGTAATGATGTCGATGAGCAGCATTCCTTGTTCCGCAAACTTATTCAACATCGCGTGGAGGAAGGAACTGCGCCAGAGTGGATGGTGGAGGGGTATCAGAACATAGATTCGTTTGCAGAGTATTTTCCCGATCGAGAAAAATGCCGGGTGTTGCTCGCTGATTTGCTCGCCTGTGAAAATGAAAGGAGCGATGATGATATGAAAAGACATATGGAAGACATCATGGGGGAGAATCCCGGGGTCGAGCATCCTTTCACGTATCTGGATCTGGAGGCACAGCGGTATGAATTTCCTGGGGATGAGGAGGACAATGATTCGGTATAAATTTTTTAAAAGAGATTCATTCTTGTTTTTCCACCTTTGTCCGGCGACAAAGGTGGAGCCAAAACGCCGGCGCGCCAAAGCTCCTCCGCCCGCCCCTGTGTCTCCTCGCCGAGCCTCCAAGGCTTCGGCTCGGCTCGTTCGACATCCGTCCCGCTCTTGCGGGACGGAAAACAGGGGCTTCCCCTTCACCCCCAGTGGCGCGCCACCCCTCCCTCCTATTTTTCGTCCCGCAAGAGCGG